>Ga0310695_10001863_pt1 | contig 47032 bp, 37 predicted proteins | sample RumenRJG_04DNA_FD_203882 | JGI IMG/M metagenome (GOLD analysis project Ga0310695, IMG submission 203882) | Bovine rumen microbial communities from Lethbridge, Alberta, Canada - RJG_04 (v2) (version 2) | ecosystem: Host-associated > Mammals > Digestive system > Stomach > Rumen | place: Canada... | reverse complement strand
TTGTTGGATTGTGCATCGACCGCCTCTGTTGTTCTCAATCATACTACCGCAAATAAATATATTGAGATTTATGAAGGGAAATATGGTGGTGGATTGTCACATAACAACAGCCATTATTACTATGCAAGAATGCGCTGCTACGAAATGAGGGAAAGTATGCGAGATAGTTCAAGACTTTATTTATACAAGTATGTGGAATCTGGGGGCGCTGAAGAAGATATAGTATCTTGTCTGATGAATTGTATGTTGCGTGAAGATTACGAGTATGGCGAAAAACTATTGAAGCAGTACGGTGACAGCATTCCTGCAACGGGATTGACCGCCTCTTCCCTATATAACTTCATTTCTATAATAAATGAAAGGAAAGGGGATTATTCCACGGCTTTGTCGAATATGCGAAAGAGCGTTGAGTTATTAGATAATACATATTCATATAGCGTTTATAATGATATTTCTTCACAAGCAGAAAAATACCACGGAAAACTTCAGAAGGCGAAATTGTTGTCGGTTCTGTTATGTGTAATAATCCTTGCATTGTCAGTTGTGTTCTGGTATGTTTCATTGTTGAGGAAACGCAAGTATCAGAATATGTTGTTGAATCAGGAGTACGAAACCATTTCTGCGCAGTACAGGATTCTGAATGATGCTTTATGGGGTAAGGATTATGTCAGCGATGACATCATTAAAGTCAAGGATCGTATAGAAGGGATAGGATCCTCGCTGTCGTCAAGGGGAAATATTGATTTCAGCACATTGTCCGCAATGATAGTTGACAAACTCGGTCAGGAGAAATATGTAGAGATTATCTCATTGCTGACAGCTATTCACTGTAAAAATTTCCACAGGATACTTATTAACCGAGGATTGGATAATATGGAAACAACGATTTGTTCGTTATTCTTAATAGGGTTATCAACAAAAGAGATATCTTTTATACTCAAGCGGAATGGAATTCGAAATGATTGTTCTGAAATAAGAAAGAAGTTGGGAATCAGCAAGGACTCCGGATATTTGTCAGATGAACTTAAAAGAATCTATCTCCAGGTAAAGCAGAAATGACTCTTAATAATTGGTGTATGACACTTTTTGCTGTAACTGCTTGAATATTAATGGCGATTTACTGTGAAATATGACACTTTGAAATAATAGGATGACACTGCTTGCAATTAATTTTGTGATGTTCAAAATCACATAATTATGTACAGGCGATTGTTTCTTTGTATTCTTGTTGTAGTTGCTTTTGTAACTACTAGTAAATGGTGTGTCCATGTATACTAATATCGATAATTAATTACCTTTGTAGAGTTATGAAAAAGAGATTACCGTTATTTCTAATCGCGATTGCAGCCGTGGTGGCGTGCAGTCCGTCATCTGCCGATAAAACTGAGGTTAAGGAGCAACAGGAGAGCCTGGAGTTCAGCGTACCGGATACTCCGCCTCAGATGACCAAGAGCCAGATTTCCATGAGCGATGCCGTGCTTGGTTTCGGATTCGATACATTCAGCAAGTTGATTGCCGGAAAGTCCGGTGAGAATGCCTTGTTCTCTCCCTTGAGCCTTTCGCTATCCCTCTCACTTTGCGACCTTGGAGCCGCAGGGGAGACGGAGAAGCAGTTGTCGGCCTTGCTTGGTTTCAGTGACTATTCTTCCAAGGAAATTGCATCTTATTATAAGACAGTCGTGGGCCGTTTGCTCACTATAGACAACAAAGTCAAGTTCGGCTCCGCAAATGGCATGTGGATCGACAATGGTTTCCCTGTGCTGAAGAGTTTTACCAACGATGCTGTTCAATACTTTAATGCACAGGCATTCAATGCAGATTTTTCCAACGGAGAATCGCTACTGAAAGCAATCAATGACTGGTGCAAAGAAAAGACAGAGGGGCTGGTCCCCGAGATGCTGAAGGAGGCGCCATTTCCTCCGTTGGTGATAGCAAATGCTCTGTATTATAAGGCGGAATGGGGTGTGGAATTCGATAAAGAGTTTAAAGAAATGCCATTCCATGGAGTGTCCGCAGACGCGAAAGCTTCATTCTTCGGAAAAAAGGCTCTATTTATCTATAACGATTTTAATAATATCCAGTTGCTCAGCATTCCTTATGGAAATGGCAGTTATGACCTTGTAGTAGCTCTTCCTGCAAGTGGTTCAACAACCGCAGATGCATTAAAGGCTCTTGGAAGCACCGAAGGCAGAGAGTTCCTGGCTGAATTTGGCATAAGCGGCAATGGGCTGAATGGCGAATTGGTGGAAGTGTTGCTTCCGAAATTCGAGATAAAGAGCCGCTATGAAGATGTGGCAGATGTCCTTCAGGCTCTTGGGGCCACCACGCCCTTCAGCGCCAAAGATGCTGACTTCTCCAATATCTCTGAGAAACGTGTATATATCGACCGCATAATTCAGGAGGCCGTTGTTAATGTGGATGAAAAAGGCACGGAAGCGGCCGCGGTCACACTTAACCTTATGGCCTATTCAGCAGGCCCGGGAAGTGAACCCCCTGTCAAGCAATTCATCGCCGACAGACCATTTGTATTCTTTATCCGGGAGAAGGGCTCCAACGCCATCCTCTTCATGGGCGTGAAGAATAATTAGCGCTTATTCGTTTTCATCATAGATGACTTCCTCTTCTTCGGGGGAGTCATCTTCGTTTTCGTCCTCGTCGTCGAGATCTTCGTCGTCTTCGTCTTCAATGTCTTCATCCTCGTCGAGGCCGAGCATGCCGAGGATGCCGGAGGGCTTTTCGCCGGGAAGGCGTCTGCGGTTGTCGGGGAGGTCCTCGAAGGCGACGTAACCGTGCTCGAATTCAATGGGCAGGGGTCCCTTGGATTCTATGATTTCAGGAAGCTGGACCTCGCGCCCCGGCTCCTCTCCTTCGAAAGTGACCGTCACGCTCTTTTTGGAAACGACGTCGTAGAAGTACTGGAACTTGACGATTCCGGCCTTCACCGTATCGGCGAGACTGACCTCGTCTACCGCCTTGTTGCCTGGAAGGGGCATCAGCGCGAAGCGCCCGGCAACGTTTCCGGCCTCGTCGAAGGCCTTGAAGAGTATCTGCTGGTCCTGAGGGAATTCAAGATCGGCACGGAGTTGCTTGTGCAAAGTATACAGACTGTTCGAGGCATTTACGAGATATACCCTGAAAAAGCCTTTAATTCCTTCGAGCGTGACGCGGTAACGGTAAGTCATCTTCTAACTAATTTCTAAATACAACGCGAATATACAAGATTTTTGCTAATTTTGGACATGGTTTCGCGCGATAAATACAGCACCATCGCAGTCCCGTCCGAAGGCCTCTACAAAGACAGTGGCAGCCGTTTTATCGCCTATGCGTACCCAATCACCTCAGAATCAGATGTCAAGCCCATAGTGGATGCACTGCGCGCGGAACACCACGGAGCAAGGCATCACTGCTTCTCCTACCGCATAAATAAAATCGAGGAAGGCCCGGAAGGACCGGTGCTCGGCCGGGAGGGAATCTGGCGCGCCAACGACGACGGAGAGCCATCAGGCACTGCCGGGCGCCCTATCCTGGGGCAGATTGATTCAAAAGGGCTCAGCAATGTTCTTGTAGTGGTAGTACGCTATTTCGGAGGGATTCTGCTGGGAGTGCCAGGCCTGATCCGAGCCTACAAGAGCGCAACGGCCGACGCCCTCGACAAGGCGCAGGTCATCGAAAAGACTGCCACCCGCCGCTGGAGTATGGAGTTTGGGTATGAACTGATGCCTGCGGTGATGGGAGAACTCAAGGCTTCCGGAATCGAGATTGCCAAGCGTGTTTTTACTGACAAATGTTTACTTGAAATCCCGGTCCCGCTTACAAAAGAGAAGCAATTTTTGGAACATATAGAAAAAATAGGTATCTTTAAGGATAAAATCATTTTAATGCCATGAGCAAAATCCACGTATTTAATGCAGGCCCCTGCCTTCTGCCGCAGGTGGCCATAGAACACGCCCGTGAAGCCCTCCTCGACTTTAAGGGCACCGGTGTGTCACTGATATCCATTTCACACAGAACCAAAGAGTGGGAAGAGACGATGAACGAGACCAGGGCTCTCTGGAGAGAGATCCTGAACATCCCCGATGAATACGAGACCGTCTTCCTCGGCGGCGGCGCCAGCCTCCAGTTCCTTTATGTGGCGATGAACTACCTCGAGAAGAAGGCCGCATACCTCGATACGGGCGTATGGGCGCACAAGGCACTCAAGGAAGCCCAGGGTCTGGGAGACGCCTATGCAATCGCCTGCAGCAAGGACAAGAACTATACCTACATCCCCAAGGGATACGAAATCCCCACCGATCTCGACTACTTCCACATCACTACCAACAACACCATCTACGGCACCGAGATCAAGCACGACATCGACTGCCCCGTCCCCCTCATCGCCGACATGTCTTCCGACATCCTCTCCCGCAGGGTGGATGTCAGCAAGTATGCGATGATCTATGGCGGCGCCCAGAAGAACGCCGGCCCTGCAGGCGTGGCATTCGCCATCATCCGCAAGGACAGCCTCGGAAAGGTCAGCCGCTACATCCCTACGATGCTCGACTATCGCGTGCACCTCGACAAGGAATCGATGTTCAACACCCCTCCCGTCTTCAGCATCTTCGTGATGAACGAGACCCTCAAATGGCTCAAGGGCATAGGCGGCATCGACGCCATCCACGAGATCGACGAAAAGAAGGCCGCAACCCTCTACGCCGAAATCGACCGCAACCCTCTGTTCGTCGGCACCGCCGAGAAGGAAGACCGCTCAATCATGAACGTCTGCTTCGTGATGGCTCCCGGCTACGAGGCCCTGCAGGACGAATTCCTCGCATTCGCGAAGAGCAGGAATATCGTGGGCATCAAGGGCCACCGCAGCGTGGGCGGATTCCGTGCATCGCTCTACAACGCCTGCACCCAGGAAGATGTCGAGGCCCTCACCGCCGCAATGAAGGATTTTGAAGCACTCAAGAAATGAAAGTTCTCATAGCTACCCAGAAGCCCTTCGCCGCAGCAGCTGTGGCGGGGATCAAGGAAATACTCGAAAAGGGCGGACACGAAGTCCTGCTCCTCGAAAAATATGCTGAGCAGGCCGATCTCGTGAAGGCCGTTGCGGATGTCAACGCCCTCATCATCCGTTCCGACAAGGTGACCGCCGAGGTTCTCGACGCTGCCAAGGAACTCAAGATAGTCGTGCGCGCAGGCGCAGGATACGACAATGTCGATCTTGCAGCAGCCACCGCACACGGCGTGGTGGTGATGAACACCCCCGGCCAGAACTCCAACGCGGTTGCTGAACTTGCAATCGCCATGATGATCTTCATGGCACGTACCCAGTTCACTCCTGCAACCGGAAGCGAGGTCCAGGGCAAGACTCTGGGCATCCAGGCCTTCGGCAACGTCGGCCGTCTGGTGGGTGCAAAGGCCAAGGCCCTCGGGATGAAGGTCAAGGCCCTCGATCCCTTCCTCTCCGACGAGCAGATCGCCGCGGGCGGAGCAGAGCCCGTGCATAGCCTCGATGAACTCTACGCAGGCAGCGACTATCTCTCCCTGCACATCCCCGCACTCCCTTCAACCATCGGAAGCATAGGCTACGACCTCATCACCAAGATGCCCAAGGGCGCGACTCTTGTGAACACCGCCCGCAAGGAGGTGATCGACGAAGCAGGCCTTGAGAAAGCTCTCGAAGAGCGTCCGGACATCAAGTACGTCACCGACGTCGCTCCCGACAATCTCGCGGTCCTGCAGGAGAAGTTCGGCCTCCGCGTGTTCGCCACTCCCAAGAAGATGGGCGCGCAGACCGCAGAAGCCAACATCAACGCCGGTCTTGCAGCCGCAAGGCAGATCGTGGATTATTTCGCAACAGGAAATACCAGGTTCCAGGTAAACAAGTAAGAGTATGGTAACAGTCAAACCCTTCGAGGCCATCAGGCCTCCCAAGAATCTGGTGACGGAAGTCGCGGCACCTCCTTACGACGTTCTCAACTCTGCCGAGGCAAAGGCGATGGCGGGAGAAAAGAGCCTGCTGCACATAACCAAACCCGAAATCGACTTCGAACCCATCGCAGGGGAGCACGAGCAGCGCACCTACGACAAGGCTGTCGAGAACTTCAAGCTCTGGAAGGAGCGCGGCTGGCTTGTGCGCGACTCCAAGCCCTGCTACTATGTGTATGCACAGACTATGGACGGCCGCACCCAGTACGGAATCGTGCTCTGCGCCCACGCCGCCGACTATGCGAACGGCCTCATCAAAAAGCACGAACTTACCCGCAAGGACAAGGAGGACGACCGTATGGTGCACGTGCGCATCCAGAATGCGAACATCGAGCCCGTTTTCTTTGCCTACAAGGACAATGCGGAAATCAATGCTATAGTCGAAAAGACCGTCGCCGGACCTTCTGAATACAAGTTTACGGACGAGAACAATTTCGGACACGAGTTCTGGGTTATCGACGACGACGCCGTCGTGGCGCGCATCACCGAACTCTTCACCACTCAGGTGCCTGCGTTCTATGTCGCCGACGGACATCACCGTACGGCTGCCGCAGCGCGCGTGTGCGAAGAAAAGAAGGCCCACAACCCCGGTCATACCGGAAAGGAAGAATACAACTACTTCATGGCCGTATGCTTCCCTGAAAGCCATCTCAAGATCATCGACTACAACCGCGTCGTGAAGGATTTGAACGGTCTCGGCAAAGAGCAGTTCCTCTCTGCCCTCGAAGAAGACTTCACTGTCATTCCGAGCGCAGCGAAGGAATCTCCGGCTCCTACCGGCCTGCACAATTTCAGCATGTATCTCGACGGCAAGTGGTATTCTCTCACGGCCAAGGCCGGCCGCTACGACGATTCCGACCCCATAGGAGTGCTGGACGTAACCATCCTGTCGAATCTGGTGCTGGACAGGATCCTGGGCATCAAGGACCTCCGCACCGACAAGCGCATCGACTTCGTAGGCGGCATTCGCGGCCTCGGAGAGCTTGAGCGCAGGGTGGACAGCGGCGAGATGGCGGTTGCCTTTGCACTTTATCCCGTGTCGATGAAACAGCTCACCGACATTGCGGACACCGGCAACATCATGCCGCCGAAAACGACATGGTTCGAGCCGAAGCTCCGCTCCGGCCTTGCAATCCACTCGTTGGATTAATAACGGACTGTATTGATGGATATGGTTTACAACAATCGTAACAGAAGTAAAAAGGGCGGGTTGCAGTTTTTGGCAGTCTGTCTGATTGTTGCGCTATGCCCGTCTTGTTTAAAAATACATTCACCATCTTCACTTACATGGCAGGATAAAGGTGATTTTTATTCGCATGAGGAGGGCTTTCATTGGAAAGGGGAGGAATATCATGAAAGATTGATTATTGTCAGGAATGGAATGATGCACAGAAATCTTCTTGTTGCGATATCTGATAGTGTGGTCGCTTTGCACTATAATTCATATAGACTCGCATCGAAACCAAAAAGGGGCGGTACAACGGTTGATTTGGACATACATTTGTTGGTGGATTCTTTGCTTTATTCTGACTCTATTAAATATCCTGTTGGTGATAATGCTAGCTCATCAGGTGAATATAGTTTGGTTAAGGATTGCGAAATAAATTTTGTATGCGGAACCGATTATTATAAAGTAATGGATGGATGGGTTTCATTCAAATATGGAAACAAATACACCGAGTATTATCAAAACGAACAAAAAGTAAGTGTGTATCAACCACTTGTTGTTTTGTTTGAGTTTCGCGTAATGTCAGCTGATGGGGAAGAATCATTTGTTACGGATGGATATATTTATGGGAATGATGGTGACAGGTAACAGTTAATAGTTAATAGTTAATAGTTAATGGTTAATGGTTAATGGTAACGGTAAAACCTTTTGAGGCGATAATGCCTCCCAAGACCACCTGGTTCGAGCCGAAGCTCCGTTCCGGTTTGGCGATTCATTCACTCGACTGAAATCAAGTGCCCGTTTTTGCGGGCACTTCTTTTTTGTTTTTACGAAATAATTGTTAAATTTGGGTATGCATAGGGACTATTCCGCTGAAATACACAGCACTCTGAAGGAATTCTTCGGGTACGACAACTTCAAGGGGGACCAGGAACGGGTGATCAACCATCTCCTCAACGGAGGCGACGCCTTTGTCCTGATGCCTACAGGAGGAGGCAAATCACTTTGCTATCAGCTCCCTGCCCTTGTGGCGGAGGGCACGGCTATCGTGATTTCTCCGCTGATTGCGCTCATGAAGAATCAGGTGGATGTGCTGCGCGGCTTTGTCAGCAGCAACGAGAGCATCGCCCATTTCCTGAATTCCTCGCTCTCGAGGCAGGAAATAGACGAGGTCCGTGCCGACCTTCTCGCCGGACGCACCAAGATACTCTACGTCGCTCCCGAATCGTTGACAAAGGAAGAGAACGTAGCCCTTCTGCAGGAAATCAAGATATCTTTCTACGCTGTGGACGAGGCGCACTGTATCTCGGAATGGGGACACGACTTCCGACCGGAGTACAGGCGAATCCGCAGTCTGGTGAACGAGATAGGCCGCGCTCCCATCATCGCCCTCACCGCAACGGCTACTCCAAAAGTGCAGAGCGACATACTCAAGAATCTGGGTATTCAGGATGCCGTCATTTTCAAGTCGTCCTTCAACCGCCCCAACCTTTATTACGAAATCCGTAACAAAGTTGAGCCGGAGAAGGACATAGTGCGTTTCATTCGCCAGAATCCCGGCAAGTCCGGCATCATCTACTGCCTCAGCCGGAAGAAGGTCGAGGAGATGGCCGCCTTCCTCAGCATCAACGGCATCCGGGCGCTGCCGTATCACGCAGGTCTCGATGCGAAGGTGCGTGCCGAGAATCAGGACAAGTTCCTGATGGAGGAGATAGATGTGATAGTGGCCACGATCGCCTTCGGCATGGGAATCGACAAGCCGGACGTGCGTTTCGTAATCCACTACGACATCCCGAAGAGCATAGAGAGCTATTATCAGGAGACCGGCCGCGCAGGCCGCGACGGAGAAGAAGGCCTCTGCATCACCTACTACAGCTATAAGGATATACGCAAACTGGAGAAGTTCATGCAGGGCAAGCCCGTGGCCGAGCAGGAAATCAGCCGCCAGCTCCTGAACGAGGTCGTGGCATACGCCGAGTCGGGCCAGTGCCGCAGGAAACTGCTGCTCAACTACTTCGGCGAAGAATACACTCAGGAGAACTGCGGTTGCTGCGACAACTGCCTCCACCCGAAGCCCGTATTCGACGGCCGCAAGGACATGCAGCTTGTCATCGACCTCATCACCAGTCTTCCGGAGCACTTCAAGGTCGAGCATCTCGCATGCATACTCGCTGGCAAGGAGACGGCCTTGATCAAGAGCTACAAGCATGACGAACTCGAATTCTTCGGCAAGGGCAGCGCCCACGACGAACGCTTCTGGATCACCGTCATCCACCAGGGGATAGTGCATCATCTGCTCGAGAAGGAGATAGAGTCCTACGGCCTGATCTCCGTTACCGGAGCCGGCCTTGAGTTCCTGATCGCCCCGAGCAAGCTTGAACTCGTGCAGGACGGTGTATTCAGCGACGACGGTTCCGACGACTTCGAGGACGAAGAGGCGGCCGCTGCCGCAGGTGCGGTGCGCGGCGGTGGAGGATGCGACGAGAACCTCCTCAAGATGCTCAAGGACCTCCGGAAGGATGTCGCCCGCCGCCTGAAGCTCCAGCCGTGGATCATATTCGGCGATCCTGCACTGCAGGATATGGCCATCCTGTATCCTGTCACGATAGATGAACTCAAGAACTGCCAGGGCGTAGGCGAAGGCAAGGCGCGCAAGTTCGGCGCCGAGTTCGTCAAGATTATCGCGCAGTATGTCGAAGAGAACGACATCACCCGCCCGGACGACTTCGTGGTGAAGTCGGCTCCCAACAAGAGCGCAAACAAGATTTTTATCATCCAGAGCATAGACCGGCGCATGGACCTCGAGGACATCGCTTCCGCAAAGGGTATGGACCTCGATGAACTGGTGACGGAAATAGAGGGCATAGTTTCCACCGGAACCAAGCTGAATCTGGATTATTACATTGAAGACAATTACGACGAGGAAGATGTGGAGGAGATTTACGAATACTTCCGAAGCGAAGCCGAATCCGACTCGGTCGATGAGGCCATCTCCGCCCTCGGTGGCGATTTCGAAGAACTCGAAATCCGCCTCATCCGCATCAAGTTCCTGTGTGATATAGCATCATAGAACGGCAATGATACCCAAAGAAACGGTCGACCTCATCCTGGATACCGTACGGATAGAGGACATAGTAGGGGACTTCGTGACGCTGAAGCGCCGCGGGGCCAACTATGTGGCCTGCTGCCCTTTCCATCAGGAGAAGACTCCGTCGTTCTACGTGTCGCCTTCGAAAGGTATCTACAAGTGCTTCGGATGCGGGAAGTCCGGGTCCGCCGTAGGCTTCCTGATGGAGCACGAGCATAATTCCTACGTGGAGGCCCTGCGCTACATTGCGAAACGCTATAATATAGAAATCGTCGAGGAGGAGGAATCCCCGGAAGAGCTTGCCAGCCGCCAGCGCAGCGAAAGTCTGATGCTCGTGAGCGAATTCGCCCAGAAGTTCTTTGCGGAACAGCTCAAGTCCGGCGAAGGAAAGGACGTGGGCCTTGCCTACTACCATTCCCGCCGTCTGGAAGACGAAACCATAGAGAAATTCGGGCTCGGATGGGCCCCGTCCGGCAAGGATACCCTCCTGCAGGCGGCGAAGGCAGCCGGATACAAAGAAGAGTACCTGCTCGATGCCGGACTCGTGGTGAAACGCGATGACGGCACCCTTGGCGACAAGTTCCGCGAACGCGTAATGTTCCCGATACAGTCGGTGAGCGGACGTACCATCGCCTTCAGCGGCCGTACTCTCAAGGCCGACAATCCTGCGAAGTACGTCAACTCTCCCGATACCGAAATCTACCGCAAGAGCAACATCCTCTTCGGTATCTATTTCGCCAAGAGCGAGATATCCCGTCAGGATGAGTGTATTATCGTCGAGGGTAATATCGACTATGTGATGCTACAGCAGCTGGGCATACACAATGTGGTGGCCCCCTGCGGAACGGCGCTTACGGTGCAGCAGATCCGCCTGATACACAAGTTCACCGAGAATGTGCTGCTGATGAACGACGGCGACTCCGCCGGCATACACGCTTCGCTGAAGGATATCGACCTCATCTTGTATGAAGGCCTGAACGTGCGCGTGGTGCTTCTTCCGGAAGGGGAGGACCCGGATTCGTTCAGCAGGGGCAGGAGCCTGGAGGAAGTGCAGGCGTACATCGCTGCCAATGCAAAGGATTTCCTCGATTTCAAGTCGGACATCCTCCTCGGGGAAGCCGCCGGGAATCCTCTCAAGAAGGCGAATTTCGTAAACGACATAGCGGACACCATCGCCCGCATACCCGATGCGGTAAAGCGCTCTGTTTATGTGAACACGGCCGCCGAGAAGTTCGACGTGGCTCCGGACATCCTTTTTGCGCGAGTGAAGACTACCCGCGACCGCCTGCTGGAAGACGAGCGCCGTGAGCGCGAGCGTGCAGGACGCCAGGCATCTGCCGGAGCGGGACCGGACGCCCCCTCTTCCGCGTTGCTTCGCAATCCTGTACGGGAAAATGCTCCAGAGGGAGGATCCGCTCCCTCGGCATCTGCGAGGTACATCCCGGAGAACCGCACCCTTGCGGCGGTGGAAGGCGACATCCTGACTTTCCTGCTGCAGCACGGATGCGAAGAACTGCACTTCGAGACGGACTCTCCGTACTACGACCCGGAGGCGGTCGACACGGTCGCAGGCTTCATGGCATCGGCAATAGAATCTACCGGACAGCCGCTTTCCAACAGCGGATTCCGACGCGTATACGACGCATATCTGGACCTTTACGACGAAGGCAAGGATCAGGACGAGATTGTCCGCACCCTCCTGGACTCTCCCGACAGAACGCTTGCGGAAATAGCGGGAGAATTCTCGACCCGCCCGTATCAGTTGTCGGTAAAACGCCTGGAGAGTTCCATGACATCGGAACAGTCCTGGCTGGTGACATACGTCCCCCGGGCCATGCTCACGCTTGCCGAGCGCCGGGTGGCATCGCGCCTCGAGGAAATACGCCGGGCGCTTTCCGGTGCTTCCGGGGAAGAAGAAATGGTCCTCATGCAGGAGATGACCAAATTGCAGAAAAGACAGAAGAAACTGAAAGAAACTCTGAAAAAAGAAGATTAAGTATATATATGGAAAAGAAGTTCAAGAGAACCCTGGTGACTTGTGCGTTGCCCTATGCCAACGGCCCGGTGCATATCGGGCATCTTGCCGGAGTGTACGTCCCGGCTGACATTTATGTGAGGTATCTCCGTCTTCGCGGAGAGGATGTGCTGTATGTGTGCGGCAGCGACGAGCACGGCGTGCCCATCACCATCAAGGCCCGCCAGCAGGGCTGCACTCCGCAGGACATTGTGGACAAGTATCACGGCATAATAGGCGACAGCTTCAAGGCCCTGGGCATCAATTTCGATATCTACGGCCGCACTTCGTCGAAGATTCACGAGAAGAATGCATCGCAGTTCTTCCGCAAGCTTTACGATGAGGGCAAGTTCGTCACGCAGGAAAGCGAACAGTACTACGATCCGGAGGCGAAGACCTTCCTCGCCGACCGTTACATAGTGGGCACCTGCCCCAAGTGCGGCAACGAGAATGCCTACGGCGACCAGTGCGAGAAATGCGGATCCACCCTCAGTCCGGAAGAGCTCATCAACCCACATTCCAAACTGAGCGGCGCGGAGCCGATAAAGAAAAAGACCACCCACTGGTATCTTCCCCTGCAGGACTATGAGCCCTGGCTCCGTGAATGGATACTGGAAGGTCACAAGGAATGGCGTCCCAATGTCTACGGTCAGGTAAAGAGCTGGCTTGACGGAGGCCTGCAGCCGCGCGCCGTGACCCGCGACCTCGACTGGGGAGTCCCCGTGCCCGTGGAAGGTGCCGAGGGCAAGGTCCTCTATGTGTGGTTCGACGCTCCCATCGGCTATATCTCCAATACCATCGAGCTCCTGCCGAACGACTGGGAGAAGTGGTGGAAGAGCCCCGATACCAAGCTGGTGCACTTCATAGGAAAGGACAATATCGTATTCCATTGCATCGTGTTCCCTTCGATGCTCAAGGCCTACGGCGACGGATTCATCCTTCCGGAGAATGTGCCTGCGAACGAGTTCCTGAATCTGGAAGGCGACAAGATTTCCACTTCCCGCGGCTGGGCGGTCTGGGCTCACGAGTATGTGCAGGACTTTCCGGGCAAGGAGGATGTGCTGCGCTACGTGCTCACGGCGAACGCTCCCGAGACCAAGGACAACGACTTCTCCTGGAAAGAGTTCCAGACCCGCAACAATTCCGAGCTCGTCGCCATATTCGGCAATTTCGTGAACCGTGCTGTCGTGCTGACTCACAAGTATTTCGAAGGGCGTGTACCCGCTGCGGGAGAACTGACAGATGTGGACAGGGAGACCCTTGCCGAGGTTCCCGCCCTGCGCGAGAGTCTCGAGAAGAACATAGAGAACTACCGTTTCCGCGAGGCGCTCAAGGACGCCATGCAGATAGCCCGCGTGGGCAACAAGTATATTTCCGACAGCGAGCCGTGGAAGATTGCGAAGACGGATCTGGCGCGTACGGGCACCATACTGAACGTATGCCTGCAGCTTTGCGCGGATCTTGCCATCGCTTTCGAGCCGTTTACACCATTCGCCTGCGAGCGCCTGCGTAAAATGCTCAACATCAAGCCCTCCGCGAGGAGCAAAGGGCAGGTCCGTGTCCCGCAAGGGGACGCCGGTACCTGCATTGCTCCTCCGATTCCTGACGCACCCGAAATCGAGTGGGAGCAGTTGGGCTCTGCCGAGATTCTGCCGGAAGGACATCAGCTGGGAGAAGCCGAGCTGCTGTTCGCTAAGATCGAGGACGATGCCATCCAGAAGCAGCTGGACCGTCTGGCTGCAATCCGCGCACAGAAGGAGGCCGAGGCCAAGGCCGAGCTTGCGAAGCAGGTGACTCCGCAGAAGGAAGAATGCAGTTTCGAGGACTTCGAGAAGATGGACATCCGCACCGCGACTGTCCTTGAGGCGGAGCGTGTGCCCAAGACCGACAAACTGCTCAAGCTTACCATAGACACCGGCATCGACAAGCGTGTGATCGTATCCGGCATCGCCGAATACTACAGCCCCGAGGATATGCTCGGAAAGCAGATCTGCATCCTCGCCAATCTCAAGCCCCGCACCATCAAGGGAATCGAGAGCAAGGGCATGATTCTCATGGCCAAGCAGAACGACGGGAAGATGCGCTTCATCACTCCGCAGGAAGTCGTGGTCAACGGAGCCCAGGTAGGCTAGATCAGAATCTCGGAGATGTATTTCCTGTAGGCAGTAGGGGTCATGCCCTTTGCCTGCAGGAATTTTCTGTTGAAGTTGGACTTGTTGTTGAAGCCGCAGTTCCAGCAGATTTCGCTGACGCTCATGGCACTGGATTCAAGTTCGCGGCAGGCCTTGGATATCCGCAGCCCGTTGAGGTAGCTGATATAGGAAAGGTTTGTGTGTTTCTTGAAGAAATGCGAGAAAGCCGATTCGGACATGTCTACGAGCGATGCTACTTCCGAGAGCCGGATGGTTTCGCCGAGGTGCTTTCTGGACCAGTCCATTACCTTGGCTATCCTGCGTGAACGGGACGCCCTGATGCCTGAGTCGGAATCTCCCAGCACCGAGAATTCCCTTTCCGCCATCGAGTTCAGCAGATGCAGGAAGGCCAGGGTGGCGTCAAAGCCTTTTGCATTTGCAAGCGCAAGGGTTTCCTGCACCAGAGGGTCCGATTCGGAAAGATGATACTTTGCTGCCGGAACGATATTTTTGAGGAATGATTCTATTTTGCGGAACTGTTTCAGCCTTATCATGGGGAATTCCAGCATTTTCCCGGAGAATTGTACGGTTATGACGCGGTTCCCCTCTTCCCGCGCCTTCCATACGTGGGGCACGAAAGGGGTGATAACTATCAGATCCATGCCATAAAACGCCTCCTGGCGTGTTCCGATGATGTGTGTGCCGTCGGAATGGAGAATAAGATTAATCTCGTATTCTTCGTGGCAATGGATAGGGTAGTCGAACTTGGCGTTTATGTGGTCCAGGACTACATACAGGTCGTCGCTTTCGACGGGCGTTATTTCCTCTTGTATGCTTTTCATCTTTGCAAATGTAGGAAAAATTCAAAATAGTATCAATCTTTTGCTCTATTGTAAAAAAAAAGCACGAAAATGTCCCTTATATTTGTATCGCACTAAGCTATAATGAAAATGCACAGTTCAGGAATTGGCACCATCGATGTGATAATCATTGTCGTTTACCTGCTTTTCATCATCTGGTGGGGGCTGCGTAACGGCAAGAGTTCGAATGCCGGATCATACTTTCTTGCCGGACGGGGGATGCCGTGGTTCATAATAGGGCTGTCGCTCTTTGCGGCCAGCATTTCCAGCACCACGCTGATCGGGCAGACCGGCGACGCATACGCTACCGGTATAGCCGTTTTCAATTACAACCTTACCGGCGTATGGGTCCTGGTTTTCTTCGCCATATTCCTTTTACCTTTATATATCAGATCCGGGGTTTTCACCATTCCTGAATTTCTGGAGAAGCGCTTCGACGGCAGGTCCCGTTATTACTTCTCCGCAATCAGCATCATAGGGAACATTTTCCTGGATGCCGCCGGAGCCCTTTATTCGGCGGCCCTGATCCTCAAGCTCCTCTTTCCGGAAGTCGAGTTATGGGTGTTCGTACTTGTATTCGCAGTGATTGCTGCGTCATATACTATCCCGGGAGGCCTTTCCGCAGCCATTAACACCGACCTGATTCAGGCTGTGGTCCTTCTTGCAGGTTCCGTCGCGATGATGATAATCTGCTATGCCAAGGGGGGAGGAGAATACTTCGCCGGTCTTATGGAGAACGGCGATGTGGCGGCGAAACTCGTCAGGCCGCTTTCAGACTCCTCCACTCCCTGGCTGGGTCTCCTTGTAGGCATGCCAGTGCTCGGCATCTATTTCTGGGCCAACAACCAGACTCTGGTGCAGCGGGTGCTCAGCGCCAGGAACGTAAACCAGGGCCGCATCGGAGTGATGCTGGCGGGCTTCCTCACCCTTTGCACGCTGTTTATCTTCAATATCCCCGGAGTCATGGCGCGCAAGTTCTTCCCCGGCATCGATAATCCCGACATGATCTATCCCACCATGGTTCTCAAGTTGATGCCCGCTGGAATCCTCGGGCTGATGCTCTCCGCCATGCTGGCTGCTCTCACCTCTACCTTGAGCGCCATTCTCAATTCGGCTTCCACCTTGTTCACCATGGACTTCTATGCCAAGTTCGACAAGAAGGCGGATCAGAAGAAACTTGTGCGGGTCGGAAAGATTTCCGCTCTCGTCATAATCATAATAGCCACCCTGTGGGCTCCTAACATCGAGAAGTTCGGTTCCCTGTTGAAATACTATCAGGAGATGCTTTCCTACATTTCCCCGCCTATTGTGGCCACCTTCCTGATGGGCGTGTTCTTCAAGCGGACCAATGCCCGCGGGGCGTTCGCCGGCCTTCTTTCGGGGCTTGCGCTGGCTGTCGTCCTGCTGTTCTGGCGCAATGCCATCTTCGGGAACATGCACTTCCTGTTCATCGTGCCCATACTGCTGATTTTCAGCATGCTGGTAATCTGGCTGGTGAGCCTCGCCACGGGCAGGCCTTCTCCCGAAAAACTGGAGAACACCACCTTCAGTCTCGAAGACTACAGGGCCGAGACCATCGAACTCAAAAAGGAAAAGTGGTGGAAGAATTACAGGGTCATGGCCGCCGGTCTCATGGTAATGAGTTTTATACTATTATTTATTTTCAGATAATGAAACTGCTAAGATACGGGGGAAACCCCATCCTCTCTCCGAATCCCGCGAACGAGTGGGAGAATCTGGTGGTCTGCAATCCGGGAGTCATTCTGGACGACGGCGTTTTCTACATGCTCTACCGTGCCGCAGGGGACGATGAGAAACACGTGATACGCTTCGGACTGGCCACCAGCACCGACGGATTCCATTTTCAGCGTGTCAGCGACCGGCCCGTGTTCGGCCCCAGCGCCGACGGCCCGGACAGCGGCTGCGTGGAAGATGCCAGGATCGTAAAGTTCGGTGATACTTTTTATGTCACATATGCATACAGGCCCATGGCTCCCGGCCGCTACTGGACTTTCCCTCACGATATGGTGCTGAAACCGGACGTGGACGAGTTCGCCCCCATTGCTCTGAGGGAGAACCTCGGGAACACAGGCCTGGCATGTACTCGCGATTTCCGCAATTTCAGGCGGCTTGGACGCATCACTTCCGCTGTCCAGGACGACAGGGACGTGATCCTGTTCCCCCAGAAGATAGGCGGCAGATTTGCGATGCTCCACAGGCCGAAGCAGACTTCCGCCACCAGGTTCCCTTCGATCTGGCTGAAATTCTCGGACGATCTGCTGAACTGGGAAAGTGCCGAAGATCATCTTCTCATCGAAGGCCGTCCGGGCACGAAGGAAGAGAAGATAGGAGGAAGCACGCCTCCCATTCTCACCGACCGCGGTTGGCTGGTTCTCTATCACGGAGTTGCGGACGGAGGACTTGCCGACTATACCGTATGGGCCATGCTGCTGGACCGCGACAATCCGCTCAAGGTGCTGGCCCGTACCAGGGAACCGATACTTGAACCGGAACTTCCTTTCGAAAGGGAAGGCTTCTACCCGGGATGCGTCTTTCCGACGGGGAATGTCGTGAAGGACGGTATTCTCTACGTCTACTACGGCGGTGCCGACAGATATGTGGGAGTGGCCACATGTCCGGTAAGCGAACTACTTGATTTTATGGATAATCAATAATCAGAACAACAATGAAAAAGAGTCTTTTATGCTTTTTCTTTGCGGTCCTTTGCCTTTTGGCTCCGAGCGCGGCCCTTGCCCAGACCACGGGCCGTGTGTCCGGAAAGGTGAATGACCAGTACGGCAACCCCGTCGTAGGAGCTGCCGTGCTCGTAGGTGGCACGAACAAGTACTCGGTCACCTCGGCAAACGGATCCTGGGCTATCGACGGAGTGGCTTCCGACGCCGTGATCACCGTCAGCTGCCTGGGCTATGAAGATGCCAGCGTTGCAGTCAACGGCAGGGCTGTCATCGACATCGTTCTCAACGAATCCTCCTTCATGCTCGAAGAGACCGTCGCTATCGGTTACGGACGCATGAAAAAAAGCGACCTCACCGGTTCGGTGGCATCGCTTGATCCGGAAAACCTCGTTTCCAAACCCTCCAATTCCATTGAAAGCCTGATGCAGGGACGTGTGGCAGGCGTGCAGGTTACCAACAACTCACAGGAACCCGGTGCTGCTTCCGTGGTGCGCATCCGCGGCAACTCGTCGGTAAGGGGATCGAACGCTCCGCTGCTCGTCGTGGACGGATTCCCTTTCGGCGATGCAGGCAACCTGGCGCAGATCAACCCTCAGGACATCGTTTCGATGGAGGTCCTGAAGGATGCGAGCGCATCCGCCATCTATGGTTCCCGAGGCGCCAACGGCGTGATCCTCATCACGACCACCAAGGCTTCCGCCAACCGTACCAGCATCAGCGTGCGCCAGCAGACCACCCTCTCGCAGATGACCTCGGAACTCAATATCTGGCGTGACCCGGTGCTGATGGCCATTACCCAGAACGAAGCCAAGACAAACGCGGGGCTCACCCCTCTGTATGTCGGTGCAGTGAACTCTGCGGGTATTTACTATCCTTCCATAGAGGAGTTGCAGACTACCTGGACAACCAATACCGACTGGGCTGACCTCGTTCTCAGGGACGTTCCCGTGTCCGACAACACCACGGTGCAGGTGCGCAGTTCCAACGACAGGACCAACTTCGTGGCAAGCGCCAACTACTTCCGCGACAACGGCGTCTTCGTGGACGACTACTACCAGAAGTACGGCGGAAAGTTCTCCGTAGACCACAAGGTGTTCGACAACCTTACGCTCAAACTGGGCGCCAACGTGGTCCACGGCAACCGCAACTACAATCCCGGCCGTTCCTTCAACCGCAACCCCATCTTCCCGGTCTACGACGACGAAGGTAACTACTGGCTTTACAGCGCCAGCGATTACTATCATCCGATAGCTCTGAAGGAGCTTTCCAAAAACACGAAGGAAGGCACCGACGTCATTGCGAATGCAGGTATGGAGTGGAAGATGTTCGAAGGCTTCACCCTCACCAGCCAGCTCAACTACAAGCACGGCGAGACTGTGCAGGACGTCTACAACCCCAACGTGTATTCCGAAACGGGAAACTTCAACAACGGTTACGGCCAGATAAGCAACTGGAAGGACGACAATCTGGTGGTCGACGTCTACGGCACCTACGACAAAGTGTACGCGGAGAAGCATCACCTGACCGCGATGCTCGGCTATTCCTACGAGCACTACAAGTCCCGTTCGTCGAGCCTTACGGGAGTGGAATTCGTCAATGAAACCCTCGGCAACGAAAACCTGCAGGCCGGAAATCCCGAACTCTACAGGATTACCAACGGGCTCTCCGAGAGCGAACTGGTTTCCGGGCTCACCCGTTTCAACTACGGATACGACAACCGTTATCTCGTGACTTTCACCGCCCGTGCGGACGGCTCGTCAAAATTCGGTGCGGGCAACAAATGGGCGTTCTTCCCCTCCGGGGCCTTCAGCTGGAACGCACATAACGAGAGCTTCCTCAAGTATGTAAAGCAGATCGACGCGCTCAAGTTCCGTGCTTCCTACGGTATCTCCGGCAACCAGGGCATTTCGCCCTACCAGACGCTCAGCCGTTTCGGTCAGCACAAATACTACTACAATGGCTCGTGGATGACCGCCATCGGCCCCGGTTACAAATCCGGCACGACTGGTGAAAGCGGCATTTATGCAGTCTGGAGCGGTATCGCCAACGAGAATCTCAAATGGGAGACGACTTCCCAGCTCGACCTTGGCATGGACGTCAGCCTTTTCGGCAACAGGCTCAATCTCACCGTAGATGTCTACGACAAGATTACCGACGGCCTGCTCCGCGAGCGTAACATCGCCCCTTCCTCCGGTTTCGACCGTATGTGGGTGAACGACGGAAAGATACGCAACCGTGGCGTGGAGGCCACCCTGGACGGTATCATCTACTCTGACAGGGATTGGAAAATCGGAGCCACCGCGGTGTTCTCGCACAACCGCAACAGGGTTGTAAGCCTTGGCAACGCCATCGAGGCCGGCCTCATGACCGATCCCAATACCGGAATGCAGTACGAGTATTCCGGAAACAGCCTCGGGCAGTTCCGCGGATATACCAATATCCTTGCCATCGACCAGCCCATGTTCGTATTTTACGGATACAAGGTCGACGGTATAGTGCAGAGCCTGGAAGAGGGCCTTACCGCCGGACTTACCGGCAACGACGCCGAAGCGGGCGAGTTCAAATATGTCGACTTCGACGGCAGCGGCACCGTGGATGAAAGCGACCGTACCATCATAGGCGATCCGAATCCGGATTTTCTCGCTTCCCTGAGTCTCGACGTAAGCTGGAAGAATTTCGACGCCAGCATCTTCTTCAACGGCGTGTTCGGAAACGACGTGATCAACACCCAGCGTTTCGGTCTGCCTTCCAACAACCCTCTCCGCTGGACTTCCGACAATCCGAACAACGATTATCCCAGCCTGCGTGACGACCGCTCCACCAAGTTTTCCGAATGGTGGGTGGAAGACGGTTCCTTCGTCCGCATTCAGACAGTCTCCTTCGGATACACGCTTCCGCTGCGGGGAAAACTGTCCTTCATGGACAGCCTCCGTTTCTACGTGAATATTGACAATCTCTACACTTTCACTAAATTTACAGGCTACGACCCCGAGGTCGGCGCAAACGGGATTTACAGCGGGGGATATCCCCGTCTGAGAAAGTGGACTTTCGGAATCGACTTTAACTTTTAATGAATACAGCCATGAATAACAAGATTTCAGCTTTGTTGATTGCAGCTTTACTCTTTGCGGGCTGTTCTTTGAATGAATATCCTTACGGCTTCTATTCGGAGGGCAATTTCTACAAGACCCCTGCGGATGCGGAGTCTGCCACCATGTATATCTACGATGCCATCACCTATATCGAGTATTCCCGCGCAATCGTATTCCTCGGAGGCATGAACTCCGATGAACTCGATCCGAAAGGTGACGCCACGCCCTCGGTCCGGGACCTGGACGCCTGGAGCCAGAACAACTTCAAGACGAATACCACGCTGGGCAACTTCTTCAAGTATTCATATATCACCATAAACAGGGCGAACGCCGTAATCAAGAACGTTTCCGGCATGAATCTCGACGAGAATCTGCGCAACCGTTATGTGGGCGAAGCCTACTTCATGCGCGCATACTCGTATTTCAATCTCGCCCGCAATTTCGGACGTGTTCCCGTGCACATGGATGTGGTCGCCAAGCTTGAAGACACTCAGGCCGGACTCCCCGAAAGTCTGGACGCCATGTGGAACTACGTGATCTCCGATCTCGAAGAAGCCATCAGGCTCCTGCCCTATTATGCCAAGCCGGAACCCGGGCGTGCGGACAAGGCCGCGGCGCAGTCCCTGCTTGCCAAGACCTACCTGTATCTCGCCTCGGCCAAGGATTACGATACGCCCCAGTATTCCTCCATGTCCTTTGATGTGGACCAGTATTACGCCAAGGCGGCCGAGTATGCAGGATACGTGGTGGACAATGCGGAACAGACGACCTATCACTTCGACGACGACCTCATGCATATCTACGATGTGAACTACCCTGACGGGCCGGAGCACATCTTTATAATGAGCATGGACCGTACCGGAGAGACGGAAGGACAGTACTCGAAGATTTCCAAGATGTACATTCCGTACATTTCCGGAAGTACCGTCTACCTGAAGCAGGGAGATACCGAGAATCTGGTCCCTACCCACGACGGATGGTCGGAGTACAAGACCAACATCGATTTCTACAATTCATACGAGACGGGCGATCTCCGCAAGGACTGGCTCATCTGCAGGGAAGTGTACGATGCCACCGGAGCCGTGGCCGCTTCCTATCCCGGAGCCCTGACCTATCCGTTCTGCCGCAAGTACATCGATCCGGCATTCAACGGCGACAAGACGTCCACGAAACCTTTCCTGATCCGTTTCTCGGACATCGCCCTGACTTACGCCGAAGCCGCAGGCCCCGGCGCCAAGTCTTACGAACTTGTGAATTACATACGTCACAGGGCCGGTCTTGGAGACCTTGCTCCCGGCCTTTCCGTCGCGGATTTCCGCAAGGCTGTGATCAAGGAGCGCGTCTATGAACTCGCGTTCGAGGGCAACATAACCTACGACCTCCGGCGTACATGCAGCCTGCACACCGTAGCTGCCGTACAGGGGCAGGGTATCACCAACGAAGAAGATGTTCTCTTCTATCCCATACCTTCCATCGAGACGGATCTCAATCCTAACATCCAGTAATCATGAAAAACAAGTTATTATTCATAGCATTGAGCGCTCTAACCCTCCTGAGCGCATGCACCAAGGATCCTTGGGCGGATGTAGAGAAAGGAGAATGGAACAACGACCATAAGATTCTCGACATCAAGTTCTCGGGACAGGCCGGCAAGGCCGCCATCAAGGAGGTCGACGAAACTACCGGAACGATTACCGTCCAGCTTGTCTCCAACCTCGTGACCGACAAGTCCAAGGTGGGCATCGAGGTCCTGGACCTGTCGTACAAATCCAAGGCCGACGTAGAGCGTGGCCAGACGATGGATTTCAGCGGTGACGCCCCCACCATCAAGGTGACATCCGCCACCGGGAAGTCCCGCGTGTATACAATAGACATGACCGAGTTTACCGAACCTCTCATCGGCAAGTATGCCATAACCGGTTCCAAGATCTGGGGAGGCACGGGCCCCATGTACGGCGGCTCCGCACTCTTCGATCCCGTGGCGAAAGCCTCCTGCTGGAATTCCGAAGGTTATGGCCCTGCCGCCGAGTATGACGACTATCTGGAATTCACCCTGGAGGATTTCACTCCGGACGGCAATCCCACCGGCAAATGCATTCACTACGGCGGCGTAGACGGTAAGCACTGGAACTGCCTGTTCATGGCGGATCAGAATCCTCTCGAGGTCATGGATATCGACGTTCACAAATGGTATCGCAAGATTCCCGTGGGCGAAAGCACCTGGACCCATGATGTGGCCAGCGGCAACATCATCTTCACTGCCGCCGACGGGACCGTCAGCAAGGGTGTCATGGTGGAAGCCGGCGAGTATCAGGTCTACAAAGACGAAACCAGGGACATGAAGATTACCGTCGAAAAGAAGGCCTTCCTGTTCACCATCACCCTCGAAGACGGTGCCGCCGACGACTGGACCAACATCTACAGCAATTACGACATGCTGGTTGCAAGGCCGCGTGCGTATTTCATCATGGTGGAGCCCGTGGACGGCATCCCTTCCGCTTCCGCGACCGAGGGCACCGAGGGCAAGAACACTGTCACCCCTCCCGACGACACTCCCGAGGAAGCCCTCGACCTGGCGGGCGACTGGGAGGTCAAGGAACTCTGGGTATATGGCGGAGCCAGCGGATGCGTGACCAAGGACAAGGCGGAAAGCAAGAGCTGGTGCTGGAACAACTGCAACAACGAGCTGGACAACATTCTCAGTTTTACTCCTTCTGCCGAAGGTTCCCTCAGCGGCAAACTCAACTATACTGCCGGCGCCGACGGGATATACTGGGATTACATGTATGTAGGAAATAAAGCCGGGGTACCCCAGAACATAGATTGCAGTGAGTGGTACGGATGGCTGCCTCATGCAGAGACCTCCTACACCTACAATCCCAAGGACGAATCCAATCCCGACGGGGGAGTGCTGGTGGTCAAGATGAGGGGCGTGCTCAGCTACAATGTGCCTCTGCTTCTTCCCGGCGAATACGTGTTCCTCGGAAAATCCAAGCTGGTGATAAGCGACAATTGCATCGCCCTCGCCCTGCCTTTGTCGGAAAGCGCCTCGCCGGACACTACTTATCAGTGGACCGATTATGACAGGTTCGTACACAGCCCGCTGCTCTATGTGATGGTGTTCGAAAAACTGGAGGCGGGCGACTGATGAAGCGTTACCTGATACCGATTCTTCTCGCAGCCATCCCTCTTTGCTGTTCCTGCAAGGGGGATGGGCCTGCGGAGAAGGATGACAACGAAGTGGAAACGACAGTCCTGAAGCTGGTCGATCCCGAAGCGACCCCTGAGACCAAGGCCCTGTATTCCAACCTGTGGGCCATCCGGGAGAAAGGATGGATGTTCGGGCATCAGAGCGACCTGGTCTGTGGCAGGAACTGGGAATATGAAGAGGGCGGATCCGACACCAAGGCGGTGTGCGGGGATTATCCTGCAGTTTTCGCCGTCGACGTAGCCTCGTTCATGGACGGGCGCAAGGCGGCTTTCCAGGACACTCTGGAAAACCCGGTGAAACGCCGTACGATAAAGGAAGCCTACGACCGCGGAATGGTGGTGATGGCCTGCCTTCATCTGAACAACCCTCTTACCGGGGGCGATTCCTGGGACAACTCCAGCAACAAGGTGGCCGCTTCCATCCTCGAAAAGGGCAGTGAAACCAATATCCTGTTCGACAGCTGGCTGGACAATCTGGCCGCGCTTTCGCGGAGCCTGAAAGGCGGCGACGGGGTGCAGATCCCCATAATCCTGCGTCCTTTCCACGAACATGGCCATGAGTGGAGCTGGTGGGGACGTTCCTGTACCACGGCTCCTGAATACGTGGCTTTATGGCGGTATCTGGTGGACGGTATGATTGCCAGGGGAGTGCATAATTTCATCTACGCCTCTTCTCCCGCGATGAACTCCGAGCAGACGGAATCGGACTTTACCTACCGTTGGCCAGGGGACAATTACGTCGATTTCATGGGAATGGACTGCTATGTGGGACTGAACAACAATAAATTCCTTAACAACCTCAAACTCCTGAAGAAGGTGTCCGAAGAAAAGCTCAAGCCTGCCGGCGTGACAGAAATCGGCGTAGAGCATTTTTCCGCAGAGGATTACTGGATAAAGAACATCGCGGCTCCCATGGCGAACCGCAAGATGAGCATGCTGGTTACATGGACGAATGAATACTCTCCGATGGGACAGGACAGGAACTACTTTTCGGTATTCCCCGGGCATCCGTCGGAGGGATCTTTCAGGGAAATGTATTCCCGTCCGGACACCTTTTTCTGCGAAGACCTGCCAGACATGTACGTCATGGCGGAAAACATAACAGTTGAATGATGAAGAGTTTAGTTATCGCCGCCCTGATGGCGGCACCCCTGTTGCTGAGCTGCAGCAAACCGGAAAGCGGCAAAGAAGAACCTGCGGAAGTCGGGGAAGTGGTGCTGAGCATGGCCGATCCTTCCGCCACCGCCGAAACCAAGGCCCTTTATTCGAATCTCTGGGCTATCAGGGACAAGGGCTGGATGTTCGGCCATCACGACGATTTGATGTATGGCCGCAAATGGTATGGCGAACAGGGAGCTTCGGACACCAAGGCTGTATGCGGGGATTATCCTGCAGTATATGCCCTGGACCTGGCTTCATTCATGGACGAGAGAGCCGAGACCGAACTCGATGACAACGCTCTCCGGATAAGGTGCATGAAGGATGCCTACAACCGCGGAATGGTGATTATCGCCTGTATGCACCTGAACAACCCTCTGACCGGTGGAGATGCCTGGGACAACTCGAACAGGCAGGTGGTCGCCGAAATACTCAAGGAGGGCAGCGCCGTCAGGACCAAGTTCAATTCCTGGCTGGACCGTCTTGCAAGGCTTGCGGTCAACCTGAAAGGGGCCGACGGCAAGAATATCCCCATAATAATCCGGCCGTTCCACGAGCATACCCAGGAATGGAGCTGGTGGGGATCCTCCTGCACGACCGAAAAGGAATTCAAGGAACTCTGGCAGTATTTCGTGAACTACATGAAGGCTTCCGGAGTGCACAGTTTCATCTATGCGATCTCTCCCCAGATGGACAAGGCCAAAACCGAATCCGATTTCCTCTTCCGCTGGCCTGGAGATGAATATGTCGATTTCATAGGGATGGACTGTTATCAGGGCATCAACAACAATGTTTTCGTGAACAATCTCAAGGTGCTCGGCAAATTGTCCTCCACAAAGATGAAACCTGCCGGCGTCACCGAAACCGGAGTGGAAGGTTTCAAACAGGAAGATTACTGGACCACCAACATAGCGGCTCCCATGGCGAACCGCAAGATGAGCCTGCTGGTTACATGGCGCAACAAATACGACCCCATGGAACAGGGCAGCCACTATTTCTCGGTCTTCCCGGGACACGTGTCCGAGAATTCGTTCAAAACCATGTATGAGCGTTCGGACACATTCTTCTGCAATGATCTACCCGACATGTACGTCCCAGCCGAAAACATATCCGTAAAATGAAAAGACTGTCCGTTTTTCTCGCATTTCTGACAATGGCCGCCGTTTCCTGCACCGATATCACCCGTGTCACGGTTACCGGAGATGTCATCAATCCCTGCTATCTCGGAAACGGGATAGAATGGGACCCATACGATGAGGCGCTCTCCTGGGGCAGCCCGCTCTCGGACGCTGACTGGAACACACTCTACGAGCGCCTGGACTACATGCGTCCGCAGTATGTGCGCTGCATGATCAACAGCCCCTTCACCTACTACGACGGCAAAGGCTTTGATATCGGACGCAATTCGGACGGCCTGAAGAAACTGCTGCAATACTGCCAGAGCCGTGGAGTGATGGTCGTCTATGGTGAATACAATCCTCCGTCCTGGGATATGAAAGGCTCCGAAGCCTGGGTGAAGGCTTCGGTGAAACATCTTGACTGGCTGGTCAACGGGAATGGCTTCGACTGCATCAGGCATTTCGTGATTTTCAATGAGCCCGACGGAAACTGGGCCTCCACGAACGGAGACTTCGCCTTCTGGAAGAAGATGGTGAAGGAATTCCGCGCCGAAATGGACAAGTATGCCGGCCTGAAGGACAAGGTGGACATCGCCGGCCCGGATGCGGTGATAGACTACAGCAATCCCGACTCCGAATATGACTATGCCGGATGGCTGGAAGCAACTGTGGAAAGTGTGCCTGAGGTGGGCATCTACGACATGCACGCCTATCCGGGACAGAGATATGTGAGGAGCGGAGAGTTCTGTGCCCGGCTCAAGGAACTCAAGGCCTTGGTGGACAAGCCCATAATACTCGGAGAAGCCGGGTTCAAGTATTTCTCCGACCCCGCGGATTCCGCCCTGGCCGCAGAATACTGGCGCCGTGTGGAAGGGCATCCCTTTACTAGGGGCTCCGACTGCAACATGCTGGTATACGACAGTTTCTACGCCCTCGACATGCCGCTGCTGCTGATCAGCGTGATGAATTCCGGTTTTTCCGGTGCAGCCGCCTGGATGCTGGACGATGCCATGCATTCCTCCGGAGATTCGGGAAAGACCGAGGATATCAAGCTCTGGGGTATGTGGAACATACTCGGAAGTGAAGTGTTCGGGGATCCTTCCCAGGAGGAAATCCGCCCGTGGTATTACAGCTGGAGCCTGATGTGCCGCAATTTCCCCTCGGGAAGCGAGATACTGCGCATAGGGGAGACCCTTCCCGAAGGCGTTGCCGCGACGGCTGCAAGGACTCCGGACGGCAGCTATTCGGTGGCGATGGTGAACTTCGGAGACAAGGACAGGAAAATCAGCCTGAAACTCCCTGAGGAATGCAGCGGCTACAGCCTGCAGTTCTATTCCGACAAACTTGAGAAGCGGCCCGCCCCCACTTCCGAAAGGCAGTATTTCATCCTTCCTGCCCGTACTTTTGCTATATTTGCCGCAGAATGAAAAGATTTGTCCTGATACTGGCCGCAATGCTGTCTCTCGGGGTCGGCGCGGCAGCCAAAGTGACGCTCCCCGGCTTGCTTGGGAGCGGGATGGTTTTGCAGAGAAACAGCGTGGTCGAAATCTGGGGAGCCACCGACGGAGACAGGGCCGTGAAGGTGGTCACGTCCTGGAACGGTGCCAAATACAGCGCGAAACCCGATGCCGGGGGCAACTGGAGCGTAAAAGTGTCCACTCCGGATGCCGGAGGCCCCTACAGCATAAGTATCAGCGACGGCGACAGGATACTCCTGAACGACATCCTTGTCGGCGAAGTCTGGATATGCAGCGGCCAGTCCAACATGGAAATGCCTCTCGGCGGATGGGATCATCAGAGAGTGAAAGACGCATACGAGACCATCAACGATGCAGCGTCCACCCCCCTGGTCAGGATGTTCACCGTGAAAAGGCACAATGCCGACACCCCTCAGGAAGATTGCACGGGGGAGTGGAAGAGAAGCACTCCCGACGCCCTCCGCTATTTCAGCGCCACGGCTTATCATTTCGGAAAGACGCTTTCCCGTTTCATGCCGGATGTCCCCATAGGACTGGTTGCCTCCGTATGGGGCGGAACTCCCATTGAGGCGTGGATGAGCGTCGCAACCCTGGAATCCATCCCCGGAATCAATCTTCCACTGTCCAAGAGCCTGTATTGGGATGTGGTGCATACCGGACAGCTTTTTAACGGAATGATCTACCCTCTTCGCAGGTTCACCGCGCGCGGTTTCATCTGGTATCAGGGAGAAGCCAACCTGGTGAATGCCGGCGATTATGCGGCACTGACGGTGGCGATGGTGAACGAATGGCGTACTCTCTGGGGAAATCCCGAGATGCCTTATTATCTCGTGCAGATAGCGCCCCATAGCTATGACAATCCGGACGGCACAGGTCTCCCGCTACTGGTCGAGCAGCAATACAGGATTCCCGGCCTGCTGCCGCATTCCGCAGTTGCGGCCACTACGGACATTGGCCACAGGGACTGCATCCATCCTCCGTACAAGAAGGAAGTGGGGGAGAGGCTGGCATGGCTCGCCCTGGCAAGGGATTACGGTGTACGGGACCTGCCGGTGACGCCCACCTACAGGAGCATGAAAGTCGAAGGCTGCAGTATCCGGCTGAGTTTCGACGGGGTGTCCACCATAGGGAACTGCTTCCGCGTTCACGGCCCGAAGGAGAAACTGGTGCTGAAAGGCTTTGAGATTGCCGGAGAGGACGAAGTCTGGCACGACGCCGCTGCGGAGATAGACTGGAAGACGAACGATATTATAGTTTCCTGCCCCGAGGTCCCCTCTCCCGTGGCGGCACGCTATGCCTTTCACAACTGGCCTGGGGAGGCTAACGTGGTCACCGACAACGGACTCCCTCTGCCGATGTTCAGAACTTCCTTATGATGCTTATGCCGTCCCTGAGCGGCAGGATGACGACCTCCACGCGGGGGTCGTTTTTTACGTGCTCGTTGAAGGCCCGGAGCGCTTCCGTCTTGGCGTCGCTGCAGTTTTCATCGTAGGGCTTGCCTCCGAGGAGTACGTCATCGGCGATGATGATCCCGCCGGGACGGAGTTTGGGGAGGACGGCTTCGTAATAGTCGATGTATTCTCTTTTGTCGGCGTCGATGTAGGCGAGGTCGTAGGGCCCGGGAAGCCTTGTCAGCGTCTCCAGGGCGGGGCCGGTGTGAAGCCGTATCCTGTTTTCCAGGCCGGCATCCCTCCATCCCTTCCTTATCATGTCTTCCAGTTCGTCGTCTATCTCCAGCGTGTCGAGCAGGCCGTCTTCCGGAAGGCCGGAGGCTATGCAGGCGGCGGAATAGCCGGTGAATGTGCCTATCTCGAGGGCCCTGCGGACGCCGCCGATCCGTGTGAGCATCGTGAGAAGCCTTCCCTGCACCGGCCCGCACATCATGCGCGGATAGTTGGTATGCATGTGGGTCGCCGCCTCTATTTTCTGCAGATCGTCTCCGAACGGAGTGCTGTGGGCGAGCAGGTACTTTTCAAGTGGGGAGGACATGCTATTTTCTCTTGATGCTGCGGAGTTCGTGGGTGTCGGTCGAGATGACCATCTCTATCTTTTTGTCGGAAGAAGAGGATACTATCTCTATCCTGGCGTTTTCGAAGGGCCTGGCGGCGAGGAAGGCGTCCAGGGCGGCCTGCCTGTCTGTATGCACCGGGCCTACGGGCTTGGAACACAGGGCTTTGAGCCCCCGGTATGCGACTTTGTCGGAAACCATCGCCCGGTTGATGTATTGCTGCATTATGTCGATGTAGGCGGGCAGGAACACCAGCTCGTCCCCTCCCGTCATATAAGCGGGCGCTATCGGGATCATCACTACGTCGAAGCCCTGCTTGAGCTGGTTTTCGTCTTCCGGATCGCCGCTCTTGGTGAGCGTCATGTAGGTGAAGTTGGCGTCGAAGGTGAATCGCACGAAGTAGTACAGGCTGGTATAGCGGTCGCGGGTGTAGTCGGTGACGGTGCAGAATTCATAGGGGGAAACCATCCACCGGCTGGAAATCTCTTCTTTCAGGACGGCGTCGAAGACTTCCTGTCCGGTAAGCACCACGCGCGTCGTCCGCGAAGGGAAGTCTTCCAGGCGGGCCTTCCGGGTGTATATGCGGCCCTGCGCGAATGCGGCTGCGCCGTATAAGACAAGGAGCAGCACGAGTAAATATTTTTTCTTCAAGTTTCTCACGATGGCAAATTTACACTTTATTTTATTATTTTTGTATTCTTATGAGTGAGTATATAGTATCTGCACGAAAGTACCGTCCGGATTCATTCGAAACCCTGATCGGACAGGATAACATAGCCCGCACGCTCAAGAATTCCATTCTCCGCGGGCAGCTGGCCCACGCCTATCTCTTCTGCGGCCCGCGCGGGGTGGGCAAGACCAGCACCGCGCGCATCTTCGCCAAGACCATCAACTGCATGCATCCCACTGCAAATATGGAGCCGTGCGGAGAGTGCGAGTCCTGCGTCTCCTTCGCCGAGGGCCGCTCGTATTGTATCTACGAGCTCGACGCCGCCTCCAACAACAGCGTCGAGGACATCAAGACCCTGATGGAGAAGGTGCAGATACCTCCGCAGGTCGGCAACTACAGCGTGTATATCATCGACGAGGTCCACATGCTCAGCCAGGCGGCGTTCAACGCCTTCCTCAAGACTCTTGAGGAACCGCCGTCCTATGCCATCTTCATACTCTGCACCACCGAGAAGCACAAAGTGCTCCCTACCATCCTTTCTCGCTGCCAGACCTACGACTTCAACCGCATCGGCATCTCCGACATGGTGCGCAACCTTCGGGGAATCGCGGACAAGGAAGGCGTGAAGGTGGATGACGAATCCCTGCACGTGATAGCACAGAAGGCGGACGGAGCCATGCGCGACGCCCTCACCATCTTCGACCAGACCGTGGCTTTCTGCGGCAGCGACATCCACTACGAAGATGTCATCCGCAATCTGGGCGTGCTGGACTACGATTATACTTTCAAGCTGGTGGATTTCTTCCTGGCCAGGGACTATGCCAAGGCCCTTCTCGAGTTCGACGACATTCTTTCCAAGGGCTTCAACGCCCTGCATTTCGTGTCGGCCCTCGGGGAGCATTTCCGGAATTTGCTGGTGGCCCGCACCGGAGGCCTGGAATCTCTGCTGGATCTGCCGGAATCGCTCAAGGGACGCTACCGTGAGCAGGCCGGCCGCTGCACCCTGCAGTTCATCTACGACTCGCTTGGCATCACCACCGCCTGCGAGGCAGGGTACAAATCCAGCACCAATCAGCGCCTGCACATCGAATATGCCCTGATGAAACTGGCGTTCCTTGGAGGTGTGCCGGAAAGTGCGGCCGTCTCCGCTCCGGCACCGGTACATAATGAGGCGACCGCAGCAGCCCCCGCGGCACCTGCAGAACCTGCGGCTCCGGCTCCTGCTTCTGTTTCGGCTCCGGCCCCTGCTCCTGCCCCTGCAAGCACCGCTCCTGCTGCGGAGCCCGCACCCGAAGCCGACCCCAAGCGCGGCAGCCGCGCGAGGAAGGTGATGTCCGGCCTTCTTTCCGGGGAGGAAGACGGAGCCTCTTCCGCATCGTCCGGCAAGGCCCGTACGGAAGATGCTCCTGAAAAGCTTGCCGCTGAGCCTGAAAACAAGATCCCCACGGAAGACGAAATCCGTGCGAAGTGGCCTGAACTGGTTTCCGAGTCCGCAAAGGGCAAGCCCCGTCTGGAGAATGCCCTGTCCAGCGCCGCACTTTCTTTCGCGGAAGAAGACGGATTCATGAACGTGAGTTTCGAGGTTACCAACGAGGCCCAGAAGCAATGGATAGAGAACGGACTGCTGCGCAATATGGAAACCAGCTTTGCGAGAATACTCGGCAACGGCAAGGTCCGGCTCTTCGTAACCGTGAAGCAAGTTGAGGAAAATGCGCCGAAGGTGTATCTTCCGGCAGAAAAGGCACAAGAATTGATGAATACAAATCCCGAGGTGCTCAGTCTGGTAAAGGATCTGGGCCTGGATGCAAATTAGTACGGAAATGAAACTTCGCTGCGAGAATCTCGTAAAGAAATATGGCGTACGCACCGTCGTGAAAGGTGTGTCGATGGAAGTCAATCAGGGCGAAATCGTGGGATTTCTCGGGCCCAACGGCGCCGGCAAAACGACCAGCTTCTATATGATTACCGGCCAGATAGTGCCGAACGAGGGCCGCATCTTCCTCGACGACGAGGAACTCACCGGCCTTCCCATGTACAAGCGTGCCCAGAAGGGAGTGGGATACCTGCCTCAGGAGGCGTCCGTGTTCCGCAAGATGAGCGTCGAGGACAACATCCTCTCCGTCATGGAGATGACAGGCATGTCCAAGGCCGAACGCAAGGAGCGGATGGAGCAGCTGATCGACGAATTCAATCTTTCCAAGGTGCGCAAGAGCCTTGGAATCCAGTTGTCCGGTGGTGAGCGCAGGCGCTGCGAAATCGCACGGGCGCTTGCCATCGACCCCAAGTTCATCCTGCTCGACGAACCCTTCGCCGGCGTCGATCCCATCGCCGTCGAGGACATCCAGTACATCATCGCCAAACTCAAATATCGTAATATCGGGGTGATCATCACCGACCACAACGTGGGCGAAACCCTCGCCATCACCGACCGCGCATATCTGCTCTACGAGGGCACGATCCTCCAGCAGGGCACGCCCGAGGCCCTCGCCGGCGACGAGGATGTGCGCACCAAATATCTGGGATCAGGGTTCGTGCTCAAGCGTTCCGTTTCGGTGGAGCGCGCGCAGCGTGAGCACGCGGAGATGATTGCCCAACAGAAAAAGGAGGAAGCATGAAAATACTTGTAATAGACGACGAACGCTCTATCAGGAATTCGCTGAAGGAGATACTTTGCGACGAAGGATACGAGGTCGACCTCGCCGAAGACGGCGCCGCCGGAATCGAAATGATAGGCAGGGAGCATTATGACGTTGTATTCTGCGACATAAAGATGCCGGTCAAGGACGGGAACGAGGTGCTGGACCACGTGCGGAACGAGGGCATCGACTCGGCCGTCGTGATGATAACCGGCCACGGCGATCTCGACACCGCGATCGACTGCATCAAGCGCGGAGCCTTCGACTACATCCCCAAGCCCCTCGATCTCAACCGCATACTGATTACCGTGAAGAACGCGTCCGAACGTACCACCCTCGTAAAAGACAACAAGGTGCTCAAGAAAAAGGTGTACGGACAGCAGATGATAGGTTCTTCGCCCGCACTTCAGCAGATACGGGACATGATCGCGAAGGTCGCTCCTACCGATGCCCGCGTGCTGATTACCGGAGCGAACGGCACCGGAAAGGAACTGGTTGCCCGCAGCCTGCACCAGCAGAGCGAACGCAGCGCCATGCCGTATGTCGAAGTGAACTGCGCGGCCATCCCTTCCGAACTCATCGAGAGCGAACTTTTCGGACACGAGAAAGGCTCCTTCACGTCTGCGATCAAGCAGCACAAGGGCAAGTTCGAGCAGGCCGACGGAGGCACCCTTTTCCTCGACGAAATCGGGGACATGTCGCTTGCCGCACAGGCCAAGGTGCTGCGTGTGCTGCAGGAGAAAAAACTCTCCCGCGTGGGCTCCGACAAGGACATACAAGTGGATGTGCGCGTGATAGCGGCGACCAACAAGGACCTCCGCAAGGAGATCGAGGAGAACCGTTTCCGCGAAGACCTCTACCACCGCCTCAGCGTCATTCTGATCAGGGTGCCGTCCCTGGACGAGCGCAAGGAAGACATCCCGGAGCTCGTGAACTATTTCGTGGAACAGATCTGCGCCGAGAGCGGCAAGAGCGTCGTGAATTTCAGCGAGGGCGCCATCCGGCTCCTTCAGGAAAGGCACTGGCCGGGCAATATCCGGGAACTGCGCAATGTGGTTGAGCGCCTGCTCATACTCGGAGGCAATCCGGTTTCGGAAAAAGACGTAAAAGATTTCGTATGATAGCAGTACCCGACATCATCATCGCCGTGGACGGCTGGTCTTCCACCGGCAAAAGTACCTTCGCAAAGCTTGTGGCGAAGCATTTCGGTTTTTTGTATCTCGATTCAGGCGCAATGTACAGGGGAGTGACGCTGCTCGCTCTGGAGAAGGGCTTCATCGGGCCTTCCGGCATCGATGAACCGGCTCTCAAGGCGGCGCTGGATGCAGGATTCGACCTGCATTTCGAGCGTCCGGAGGACGGCGGCACACGGCTCTTCAGCGGCGAGCGCGACATCGAAAAGGAAATCCGCACCATGGAGGTCTCCTCGCAGGTGAGTCCGGTTTCGGCCGTGCCTTTCGTGCGTTCCTGGGTGGATGAGCGCCTGCATGCTTTCAGCATCAAGGGCCGCGTCATAATGGACGGACGCGACATCGGAACCACCGTGTTTCCTGCCGCGGAGCTCAAGATATTCATGACTGCCAGCGACGAAGTCCGCGCCCGGCGCCGCTTCGACGAACTCCAGGCGAAGGGGACGCCCGCCACGATGGAAGAGGTGATGGCCAACCTCAAGGAGCGCGACTACATCGATTCTCACCGCGAGACATCTCCTCTCAGGCGTGCGGAGGACGCTTTCGAGCTGGACAATTCCGATATGAACCTGCATGAGGAACTTGTTTGGATCCAGGGATTGATCCAGGGCAAGTTCGGCATTCTGGGCTGATGACGGTAGAGATTGACAGGAATTCCGGTTTCTGCGGGGGAGTGATCCGGGCCATCGAGGGTGCGGAGAGGCTCCTTGCCGAAAACGGCTGCCTGTATTCCCTCGGCGCCATAGTCCACAACGAAGCCGAGTTGGCGCGTCTGCACGCCAAAGGGCTTGTAACCTTGACCTCTCTTGGCGCTGCGCCGGCGTCATTCCCGTCTTCGCAAAAAAAAGGCTCAGCCGGAAAAGCGCCGGTCTCCGCGCAAAAGACACTTCTGATACGTGCCCATGGAGAGCCGCCGCGCACTTATATCCAGGCGGGCGAAAAAGGGTTCAAGGTCGTCGATTTCACGTGCCCCGTGGTGCTGAACATCCAGAAAAGCATACGCGAAGCGGCCGAGCGCAACGCTCCCGAAGGGCAGATTGTGATCTTCGGCAAGATAGGACATGCGGAAGTCCTCGGCCTTGTGGGGCAGGTGGACGGGAAGGCCGTTGTGATAGAGAATTCCGCCCAGTTGGAGCAGGCTCTCTCCGACGGCCGGATCGACACGTCCAGACACATCGATATCTTCTCCCAGACTACAAAAAGCCCTGTGGAGTACGAGCAGATATGCAATACGCTTGCTCAGAAGATGGCGTCGCCGGATCTTCTTGCCGTGCACAATACCATCTGCAGGCAGGTGGCGTCCCGTCACAGGGAACTGGCCGAATTCGCCCGCAGCCACGACGTCGTGGTTTTCGTTTCCGGGCGCGAGAGTTCCAACGGAAAGGTGCTGTCGGAGCTCTGCAGAAGCGAGAATGCCCGCACATACTGCATCGTGGATGCTTCCGGACTGGATCCCGTATGGTTCCGTCCGGAAGATAACGTAGGGGTGTGCGGAGCTACTTCCACCCCCAAGTGGCTGCTCGAAGAAGTGGCTTCGCAAATCAAAAATTTGCATTAATGACGCAGAATCCTTATTTTTGCGCGTTATACACGAAATTAATCAATAAGTACTTATATGGCAACAACTGCAGATTTCAAGAACGGCCTCTACCTCAATTTCAACGGTAAGCCCTGTATGATCGTTTGGTTCCAGCACGTGAAGCCCGGCAAAGGCCCCGCTTTCGTGAAGACCAAACTCCGCAACCTCGAAAACGGACGCATCCTCGAGAATACTTTCACCGCCGGTGCAAAGATCGAGACCATCAACGTGGAGCGCCGCCCCTATCAGTTCCTTTATGGCGATGAGGACGGATTCAACTTCATGCACGAGGAAACCTACGAGCAGATTCACCTCCCTCACGACGTGGTCGAGAATGCCGACCTCATGAAAGAAGGCCAGCACGTCGAAATGATGTTCGTCTCCGACGAGGAGCGCTGCCTTACCTGCGAACTCCCCACCTACGTGACTCTCGAAGTCACTTATGCGGAGCCTGCAGTCAAGGGTAACACCGCTTCCACCTCCGCTCTCAAGGAAGTCACCCTCGAGACAGGTGCAAAGATCATGGTTCCCCTCTTCATCAACCAGGGCGACGTGATCACCGTGAACACCACCGACCGTTCCTACGGCCAGAGGGTGTAATCCCGCCATCCGTAATAAATGAACGGCGACCTGTACGGGCCGCCGTTCATCTTTTATTGTACTCTCTCTATCTTGAACTGCTGGATTTGATTGTTTTCGTCGTTGCAGTAGACGAAAATCGTCACCAGATATGTTTCGCCGCCGGCATTGAGATTTCCGAGCGCATATTTCATGTTCGCTCGGCCGGCTGTGTAGGTGACTTCGAAGGACCTTGGCGTATGCGTGCTGAAGAAGTTGTTGACTATCTGCTTGGCCTGGACTTTGCTGGAGTTGCCTCCCTTCGAAAGGATCGTGATGTCCAGATTGTCCGAAAACCAGGCGGAAAGGGCGTCTGCATTGCCCTGCGAGATGTATTTCGATATGGGGACGAATACATCGTAACTCCCGCTCTGGGCCTTTGCGCCCACGGCGGTGCACAGCATCAGCGTTGCTATGAGGAATGCCTTGAATCTAAACTGCATACGGAAAGTTCTTTTGCAAATACTGCGCCAGATCATTATCTTTGCACTTTATGAAGATAGTTCTCCTTACGGTCGGAAAGACGGATGTCTCCTGGGTGAGGGAGGGGCTGCAGCTGTATGTGTCCCGCCTGCAGCATTATGCCCGTTTCGAACTCAGGGAGATCCCCGAACTCAAGAATACATCCTCCCTTAGCGAGGATCAGATAAAGACGAAAGAGGGCGCCGCGATCCTCAGGGAGAGCGCCGGAACGGAGATCGTGCTTCTCGACGAACACGGCAGGGAGTTCCGCTCGCTGGAGTTCGCCGGATGGCTTCAGGACCGCATGTGCCACGGCGGAAAAGACATCTGCTTCGTAATAGGCGGGGCCTACGGCTTCAGCGCCGAGGTTTACGCCGCAGCGGGCGGAAAGATATCTTTGGGCAAGATGACGTTCTCGCACCAGATGGTGAGAACGATTTTTGCAGAGCAGTTGTACAGGGCGTTTACCATAATCAAAGGGGAACCCTACCATCACGAATGAACAGGCGCAAAGTAATGGATATCGTCGCAGGCTGCCTTCTTGCGGTCAGTCTGATTCTGCTGGGGCTTTCCAGTCTCGGCAGTTATCCCGCAAGGCGTGCGGATATGACTGCGGACAGGCTCGAACGTACGGTGAATCACCGTATGGCCGTGCTCGACCGTTACATCGCAAGCGCATTGGACCAGCCTTCCGACGAGTGGCTGCAACTGAAAGGCCTGCCGCAGGACATGGTCGTCTACCGTTATGTGGGCGATTCGCTGCAGAGCTGGTGCAACCGTTTCCCTGTGATGAACGACGATATCCGCTCCGGCGTGCTGGTGGACGCAATTGCAAATCCGCGCTCCCCGGGCAGGTCGCCGCTCGCGTCGATCGGAAACGAAGTGTCTTTCTGCAATCTCGGGCCCAAGTGGTATCTGGCCAAATCCGTCGACAGCCTGGACGTGCACATAATAGCGGGCCTCGAGATAGTGAACAACAATTCCGCCGATCCTCTCCCGTACAGCATACAGCCCATCTCCTTCAGCGAGGGCAGGGAGGTCTGCGTCGGCGGGGTGCCCAAGTTCAAGCTCGTATACGACTCTCCGGGGCCCGTGATCGCCGTGAATCCCATCCTGCTTTTCCTCGCCCTCGGCATTTTCATCGTCTGCGGGTTTGTATTCCTCTACTCCAAGCCGTCCCTCAGGCGCTTCTGGATAGCGATACTGCCTATTTTCCCGATAATGATAGCCCTGCAGGTGTGGGGCCGCAGCATAAGTGGCGAGATTTCTGTTTTCTCTCCCACCGTGTATGCCGATTCGGGCATTTTCTATTCCCTGGGGGCGCACGTGAACTACCTCATAGCGATCGTGCTGCTGGTAGGCTTCATGTATGTGGTCCGGCGGGATATCTACAGGCGCATCCGCACGCTGGGGGCGAGGGTGATGTGGACGCTTCTCATCAGCGTGATGGTGATAGTGGTCATCACCTATATCGTCCTCGCCCTCAAGAGCATAGTGCTCAACTCCAATATCTCGCTCGAGCTCTACAAACTGGAGAACTTCACTTTCACGAGTGCAATCATCATCTTCTCCTACATACTCCTGCTGACGACGGTGATGATGCTCGTGCAGATGCTCACACCGGTATTCTCCAGGAGGCCGGCCATAAGGATAGCGCTTTCCGTTTTCGGGGCTGTCCTCTTCGTGAGCCAGACGGCGTCTCTCGGCCTCAAGAAGGAGCAGGCAAGCCTGGAGGTCTGGGCCCGGAGGCTGGCGGTAAGCAGGGATATCTCTTTGGAAATGCGCCTGCGCTCGGTCGAGGAACGCATCGCGGCCGACCCCATCATAGCTTCGCTGTCGGTGCTCGAAAACGGCGGCGCCAGCATCAGCAACCGCCTGGAAGAAAGCTATATGCGCCGCATAATGCAGGACTACGACGTGACCGTGTCGCTGAAGGCGGAAGATTTCGCCCGGCTGGGCTCTTCGGAGCCGATAGCTCCGAATTCGCGCTTCTCCTTCGTCGATGCCGGCAACGGATTCGTCACCTATCTCGGCGCGTTCTATTTCAATCTTGGGAACTACGGGTTCAGCCGCGTGCTGATTACGATAGAACAGAAAAGCGACTGGAAATACAGCGGTTACGCAAGTATCATAGGTCCAACGCTTCCCGGCGAGGTCCTGATCCCGGCGAAGTATTCTTTTGCGCGTTACGATGACGGGAAACTCCTGACTTTCAGGGGCAACTATGCATATCCCGTGAAGATGAACGAGTCTCTCCGCGAGCTCGGCCGTGTCAAGGGCAGGGATTGGGTGCATTTTATCTACAAGGTGACCCCGACCGAGACGGTGGTAATCTCCCGGCAGAAGATAAAGACCATAAACTATGTGATATCCGTGATATTCATAGGTCTGCTCTGCTTCATCTTCTTTACTCTGGTATCCATGCGCAAGGCCCGCCGCAGGGCCTTCGGCCAGAGTTATTTCCAGACCAGGATAAGAATGGTGGTGCTGGTCTCCCTGGTGCTGACACTGGTCACGATGGCCGCGGTGAGCATGGTCTTCGTCATCAACCGCAACGAGGTGAACAGGAATACCCTAATGTCGGAGAAGATCAATTCCATACAGGCGTCGGTGTCCGCCAGGATACGCGGGACGCTGAGGGAATCGGATCTGCGAACGCCGGAAATGATGCGCATAATAAGCGATGTGGGAGGCAATACAAATTCCGACATCACCCTGTATTCACATTCCGGAATGGTGATGATGTCGACGGCTCCCGACGTGTTCTACCAGATGACCGTAGAGCCCAGGATGGATCCCGAGGCGTATGTCTCGATAGTGAAGAACACCAGCCGCTATTTCATACACAAGGAAAGGATAGGCAAGAGGACCTTCTATAGCATGTACGCGCCCCTGCTCGGGGAAGACGGATCGGTGCAGGCCATAATCTGCTCACCCTATACCGACGAAAGCTACGATTTCGAATCGTACGTCGTAAGCCATTCCCTGATGATAGTCTCGCTGTTCATTTTCCTGCTGCTGGTGGCGACGTTCATGGTGTCCCGCGTGCTTGCGCTGATGTTCAAGCCGCTGGTAGAGATGGGAACCAAGATGGATTCCGCGGGAATCGGGGAGCTCGAGTACATCCAGTACAACAGCAAGGATGAGATTTCCGGCCTCGTGAATGCCTACAACAACATGGTGACCGAGCTCCGCGAGAGCACCCGCCAGCTGGCTCAGGCGGAGCGCGACAAGGCGTGGAGCGGAATGGCCCGGCAGGTCGCCCACGAGATCAAGAACCCGCTCACTCCGATGAAGCTCCAGATACAGCGCCTGATGCGTCTCAAGAGCAAGGGAGACGAGAGCTGGCAGGACAAATTCGACGAAAGCAGCAAGACTCTGCTCGATCACATCGACATGCTTACGGAGACCGCCAACGAATTCTCGACCTTTGCGAAGCTGTATTCGCAGGAGCCGGATGAAATCAACCTTTCGGCCCTCCTGCAGGAAGAGTTGTCGATGTTCGACAACAGGGACGGCTTCAAGTTCGAGTACATAGGCCTGGAAGATGTCATGGTGATGGGGCCGAAGCCGCAGCTGACCCGGGTTTTCGTGAATCTCATCAGCAATTCCGTGCAGGCCATCGCCGGGCATGGCGACGCCGAAGGCACGGTGCGCGTGAGTCTCCGCAATTCCATCACCGAAGGCTTCTACGACATTGTGTTCGAGGACAGCGGCCCGGGTGTGGCCGAAGAGAATATCGACAAGTTGTTCACTCCGAACTTCACCACCAAAAACGGCGGCAGCGGCCTGGGTCTCGCCATTTCGCGCAGCGTGCTCGAGCGTTGCAAGGCCACGATCTCCTACAGCCGGTCTTTCTCCCTGGGCGGAGCTTGCTTCACTATTCTCTACCCGAAGGAATAAATATCGAAATTTTCGTTATCTTTGTAGTATGAAGATAACGGATGCAAAGTTCGCCGGCAGTTGTACGAGGGTTTCCGCAAAACCCAAGCGCAGGCTGCCCGAATTTGCTTTCATAGGCAGGTCGAACGTGGGCAAGAGTTCCCTCATCAACATGCTCACGGGAAACAGCCGGCTGGCCATGACGTCTTCCACTCCCGGCAAGACCAAGCTGATCAACCATTTCATCGTCAACGACAGTTGGTATCTGGTGGACCTTCCCGGCTACGGCTACGCCAGGATGAGCCAGAAGGCGCGCGAGGAGCTGCGGCTGATGATAAACGACTACATTCTCGGCTCGGAGGAAATGGTCTGCCTCTTCGTTCTGGTCGATTCCCGTTTCGACATCACGAAGACGGACCTCGACTTCATCGCCGGCCTGGGAGAAAACGGAGTGCCGTTCTCCATTATCTTCACGAAGTGCGACAAGCAGAGCGCCACGGCTACGGTCGCACAGATAGAAAGGGACAGGCAGATACTCCTTCGGGATTGGGAGCAGCTTCCGCCGATGTTCGCGAGTTCATCGGAAAAGAAGGCGGGGCGCGACGAGATCCTCGACTATATCGGAACATTATTGTCAGACAAGTAATATTATGCAACACGAACACAGAATGCTGGTTTTCAGCTGCAAGGCGTCACAGGCCTTTGCGGAAGAAGTTGTAAAGTATCTTCAGGAAACTGAGGGGGTGGACGATGAACACATAGTTCTCGGAGCCCTTGATGTCGACAAATTCAGCGACGGAGAGTTCCAGCCGTCATACCGCGACAGCGTCCGCGGCGCAACGGTGTTCCTCATCCAGAGCACCTTCCCTCCGGCGGACAACCTGATGGAACTGCTGCTCTGCATCGATGCCGCCAAGCGCGCATCCGCCGACAAGGTAATCGCGGTGATGCCGTATTTCGGATGGGCCCGTCAGGACCGCAAGGACCGTCCCCGCGTGAGCATCGGAGCCAAACTCGTCGCCAATCTCCTGCGCGCGGCGGGCTGCGACCGGGTCATGACCTGCGACCTTCACGCCGACCAGATCCAGGGGTTCTTCGACATCCCGGTTGACCATATCTACGGCAGCGGAGTGTTCGTGAAGGCAATTTCCGAGTCGACGAAGTTCGCGAATCTCGCGATCGCCGCACCCGACATGGGAGGAGCTAAGCGCGCCAATGCCTATTCCAAGTTCTTCAGCAAACGCCGCGACTGCCCCGTCATCATCTGCCACAAGACCCGTGAACGCGCTAACGTGGTGGCAGAGATAAAGGCCATAGGCGAGGTCGAGGGCAAGGACGTTGTGATAGTGGACGACATGATAGATACCGCCGGCACTCTCTGCAAGGCCGCCGATGTGCTAAAGAAACTGGGTGCCAAGAGCGTGCGTGCCTGCGCAACCCACGGCGTGCTTTCCGGAGGTGCGGTCAAGCGCATCGAGGACTCTTCTCTCGACGAGGTGTTCATCACCGACACCATTCCTCATCCCGAACTCGAAGGCAACGAAAAGATCAAGGTGCTCAGCATCGCTCCCGTATTCGCTACAATTATGCGCAGGGTGTACATGTATGAGCCTGTAAGCACCGAATTCGAAATCAAGTAAATGAAAGTTCTTGTCGCCGCCATACTTCTCGTGGGAATCTGCGTGGTTTTGCTCAGCGTGGGCATAATAGCCGGACGCGGATTCCCGCAGTATGACGTCGGCGGCAACGAGAAACTGAGGGCTCGCGGAATCACCTGCTACAAGGATGAGGACGCGAAACTGCATAAACCCAAGGTCTGCTCCGGCAATTTTTCGGATGCCTGCGCGGACTGCAATCTCTACAAACGATGAATGGACTTGTAGCAATCGTAGGCCGGCCGAATGTCGGCAAAAGTACTCTCTTCAACCGCCTGGTGGGAATGCGCCAGGCGATTGTCGACGATACGGCGGGCGTAACCCGCGACCGCCATTATGGAAAAACGGACTGGAACGGCCGGGAGTTTTCGGTCGTGGATACAGGCGGATACACCACCAATTCCGACGATGTCTTTGAAAGCGCGATCCGCAATCAGGTGCAGATCGCTATCGACGAGGCGGATGTGATACTCTTCATGACGGAGGCTGCCACCGGCATCACCGACTACGACTCGGAGATAGCCGATGTGCTCCGGCGTTCTAAAAAGCCCGTCGTCCTCTGCGTGAACAAGGTCGATTCCGGCGAGAAGATGTATGACGCCTACGAGTTCTACGGGCTCGGTCTGGGAGAAGTCTATACCATCTCCGCAGCCAATGGCAGCGGCACCGGCGACCTGCTGGACGCCATAGTGAAGGTCCTGCCCGAAGAAACGCAGGCCGAGGATCCCTACTCGGGGCTTCCGCGCATAGCCATCGTCGGCAAGCCGAACGTCGGCAAGTCTTCCATCACCAACGCTCTTCTGGGAGAGGAACGCAACATTGTCACTCCCGTCGCCGGCACCACGAGGGATTCCATCGAAACCCACTACAACAAGTTCGGGCACGAGTTCATGCTCGTCGATACCGCCGGCATACGCAGGAAAGGCAAGGTGAATGAAGATCTCGAGTTCTACTCCGTGATGCGCTCCATCCGCGCCATCGAGCACAGCGACGTCTGCGTGCTGATGATAGATGCGACGACCGGAATGGAGGCTCAGGACATGAACATCTTCAATCTGATCGTGCGCAACCGCAAGGCGTGTGTGCTCGTGGTGAACAAATGGGACCTGTTCGTGAAGGATTCCAAGACCATGAAGGAGTATACCGAAGCCCTCAGGAGCCGGCTCGCGCCTTTTGACGATGTGCCCATAATCTTTACTTCCGTGATCAAGATGCAGCGGATCCAGGATGTGCTGGAGGCTGTCGCGGAGGTCTACGCCAACTACTCGCAGAAAATACCCACAGCCCGTCTGAACGAGGCGTTGCTCCCCGTCATAGAGGAGACCCCTCCTCCGGCGTGGAAGGGCAAGTACGTGAAGATCAAGTATATCACGCAGCTTCCCACGCGCTTCCCCTCTTTCGCTTTCTTCTGCAATCTCCCGCAGTATATCAAGGAGCCGTACAAGCGCTTCCTCGAGAACCAGTTGCGCAGGAACTTCAACCTGACGGGCTGCCCCGTGCAGATTTACTGCAGGCAGAAGTAGTCATGTCGGCGCAAGGCGAAATATCTCTCCTTGAACTTCAGGAAATAATCCGGGACGGCGTGGAAAGCGCAGCCCCGGATAAACTTTGGGTGAAGGCGGAGATAGCTTCGGTACAGGCCAGGGGAAACGGACACTGTTATCTGGAACTTGCCCAGAGCGAGGACGGAAGGCTGATAGCGAAAGCCCGTGCGGTCATCTGGAAAAGCGTATGGTTCGCATTGCGGCGCTACTTCGCGGAAGCGACTGGCAGTGAACTTGCCGCCGGCATGCAGATACTCGCCCGCGTGCAGGCCAATTACAGCGAACTCTACGGGCTTACCCTGGTGATAGACGAACTGGAACCTCAGTTCACCCTTGGCGCCGCCGAACTGGAAAAGCGCAAGACTGTAGAGAAACTCGAGAAGGAAGGCCTGCTCGAAAAGCAGCAGAGACTCTCTTTGCCCGATATCCCATACGCTCTTGCCGTCATCTCCGCCGCGGATGCCGCCGGCTACGGGGATTTCTGCCGTCATCTTGAAGATAACGAGTACGGCTTCAAGTTCCGGGTCGATCTTTTCCCCGCCACAATGCAGGGAGAAACGGCGCCGGAGAGTATCGTCGACGCACTTCAGTCGGTCGAGGCGGCAGGGGAGTACGATGCCGTTCTTATCCTTCGCGGAGGCGGCTCCCGTCTGGACCTTGCCTGTTTCGACGATTACGGCCTTGCCTTTGCAGTCGCAAACTGCTCTGTGCCCGTGTTTACCGCGATCGGTCACGACCGCGACCATTCGGTAGCCGACATGGTGGCCTTCGAGGCGGTCAAGACGCCCACTGCCCTTGCGGACCTTTTTATAGACAATGTCGCCGCAGAGGATGAACGCATAAGCAGTTACAGCACCCGCCTGCGTCTGTCCATCTCCAATAAAATCTCAGCGATGGAGGCGGCCGTCACCCTGCTGGAACAGCGCATAAAGGCCGCCGATCCGCGCAGTATCCTCACCCGCGGTTATTCCCTCGTCACCGACGCCGACGGCGTGGTGGTAAATGCCGCCTCCGCCCTCCGCAAGGGCCAGCGTATCCGCATCCTGTTCGGCGACGGCACCCTCGATGCCGAGATTCTCTAAGTTTTTGTAAATTTGCATGTTATGACGGAAGATTTTGATTATAAAAAGGCATTGGAAGAACTGGACGCCATTGCGGAGAAGGTAGAGGACCCCGCAACGGCCCTGGGTGATATCGACGCTCTGATCAAGCGGGCCGACGAACTGATAGCTTCCTGCCGTGAGTATCTCCGCACAGCCCGCAGCAGTGTGGACAGAATTGAATAGTATGAAGAAAATATACGAAACCGACCCGTGGCTTGAGCCTTTCAAGCCGGTGATCGAAGCGAGGTCCGGCCGCCTGGAGGCGGAAATAGCCCAAATCAAAGGCGATCATGCAAGGCTTGCGGACGGAGTGAACAATCATCTGTATTACGGCCTGCATAAAACGGAAGACGGATGGGTGTTCCGCGAATGGGCTCCGAATGCCAGCCGCATCTGGCTTATCGGCGATTTCAACAATTGGAAGAAGGCCGAGGCATGGGCCCTCAGCCCTACCGGCGACGGCAACTGGGAGATCAAACTTCCCGCCATGTTCCTCCGACACGGAGAACTCTACAAACTCTTCGTCGAGTGGCCAGGGGGAGGTGCGGAACGGCTTCCGGCTTATGCTACCAGAGTGGTGCAGGATCCGGATACCAAGGTCTTCTCCGCCCAGGTGTGGGATGCCGCGCCTTACGTGTGGAGACACAAGAAGCCGGGCAAGCGCCCCAATCCCCTTATCTACGAGTGCCATATAGGCATGAGCTCCGAAGAGGAGAAGGTCGCAAGCTTCGACGACTTCCGGACGAAAGTGCTCCCAAGGGTGCACAGGCTCGGCTACGATACCCTTCAGATAATGGCCCTTCAGGAGCATCCCTATTACGGGTCGTTCGGATATCAGGTAAGCAATTTCTTCGCCCTCAGTTCCCGCTTCGGAACTCCGGAGCAGTTCAAGCATCTGGTGGACGAGGCCCACGCCCTCGGGATAGCCGTCATCATGGATATAGTCCATTCCCATGCCGTTTCCAATGAAATAGAGGGGCTGGGCCGCTTCGACGGCAGGGAAGACCTTTACTTTTATCCCGGCCAGGCCGGACATCATCCCGCCTGGGGCTCGAGATGCTTCGACTACGGGAAGGACGCGGTGAAGTATTTCCTTCTGTCCAACTGCAAGTTCTGGATGGAAGAGTATCATCTGGACGGATTCCGTTTCGACGGGGTGACGTCCATGCTTTACTGGGACCACGGTCTGGGCACGGACTTCGGCGACTACGGGATTTATTTCGGACAGGGAGTGGACGAGAATGCGGTGGCCTACCTCGGGCTTGCGAACCGTCTCATCCACGAAATCGATCCGGATGCCGTCACCATCGCCGAGGATGTCAGCGGAATGCCTGGCCTTGCCGCTCCGCAGGCGGCCGGAGGCGTGGGTTTCGACTTCCGTATGGCCATGGGAATAGCCGACCACTGGATCAAGTGGATCAAGGAGAAAACCGACGAACAGTGGAGCCCAGGAGAGATCTGGTACGAGCTGACTAACAAGCGGGCCGATGAAAAGACCGTGAGCTATGCCGAATGCCACGACCAGGCCCTCGTCGGAGACAAGACCATCATTTTCCGCCTCATCGACAAGGAGATGTACTTCTCGATGGACAAGGGGAAACAGAACCTTGCCGTGGAAAGAGGCGTCGCCCTGCACAAGATGATACGTCTCGTGACTGCCGCGACCGCCGGAAACGGGTATCTGAATTTCATGGGCAA
>Ga0310695_10001862_pt1 | contig 47035 bp, 40 predicted proteins | sample RumenRJG_04DNA_FD_203882 | JGI IMG/M metagenome (GOLD analysis project Ga0310695, IMG submission 203882) | Bovine rumen microbial communities from Lethbridge, Alberta, Canada - RJG_04 (v2) (version 2) | ecosystem: Host-associated > Mammals > Digestive system > Stomach > Rumen | place: Canada... | reverse complement strand
ATTGAAGAGCGATGATGCGCCAAATATATATTTCGTCTACCCCTGGATGTTGGGACGGGATGATTGTAAGAACGCAATGGAATCTGCAGAGAACTTAGAGGATCCGTCACTAAAGATTGATCTGAGCTCTGTCAGAAATGGCCTGCTCTGCAGAAACGAGAAAAATGAGTGTATCATGCTTCCGGTTTTTGATACAACCTATGGAATGCTTGTAAACGAGAAGATTTTTAAAGATAATGGGCTGGATATTCCTACCACTTATGAAGGGCTTCTTGATACTTGTGCAAAGCTTAAGGAAAAAGGATTTAAAACCCCGCTTCTTGCCTATATGCCTGACCATACATATAATCTGTATACCATGTTCTATCCGCATCTTTGCGCGGAACTTGTTAAACAGCCGGGCAGCGTGGAGGCCCTTAACGACCATAAGGAGGGGAGAAGCAAATACCTTAAGAGTACGCTGGAACTCCTGGATTCCTTCTGGAAGGAAAAGATAATCGATCCGGCGGACAGTGAATCCATTTCGGATAATTACAATGCAATGATACTGCGTTTCTTTGAAGGCGATATCCCTATGATGCTGGCCACCGGCGACACAGTATCAGGGACATCAAAGAGAGAGTCCCAGTCGGAAAAATTTTCAAAAGAGCCCTTTACCTACAGCTTCCATCCGGTACCAACCAACTCAACGGGAGGTTATTTCCTTATCATTAACAGTCTGAGCCTGGCAGTTAACAAGAACTGCAAGGATCTTGACATGACAAATGAGTTCATGAGATTTTTGGCGGGCAGGGATGAGCTTAATAACATTTCCAAGATCAAGAGACTTATGACTGTAACTCAGGACCTGGCTCTTGACGGGATATATGAGGCTTTCGGAAAGGTTTCCGCTGAGAATACCCTCTCCTCCATGGAAGTGGGTCTGTCGGATAAGTGTGTTATCGAGTTCAGAGACGCCATGGCCGTCATTACGGAGAAGTCAGGAACCGTGGAGGATGCTTTGAAAAAGTTTTAGTTTGCAATCCCTAATCTTTTCTGCTATCTTATAAATGATATTATCAGGGATGGCAGACGTTAAAATGGAGCACAAAGGATATATCGCAAAAAACATTTACGCTATAATATTCTCTGCAGCGGTTGTTCTTATGATCGCCTTTGTTTTGCTGTCTACAGACGTTTTTCATCATGAAGAGGTGCATGAGGCTTCATTTTCTTCGGGATGGCACTCGGATGCTGCTAACGATATAATCGTGGATGACCTGTCTACTGCTGATTACGGCGGCACCATTACTCTGTATAAGGTCTTGCCGGGAGATTTAACTGATAATGACAGTATCTGTTTTGAATCCAAGAATGTTAATTTAAAGGTATGGATAGATGACCGGGAGGTGTATGAGTTTACCGGTCGGGATAATTTTACGGGAAAAGGCTACGGGGTTGCCTATCATAGTATAGGTCTTTCTTCAGCCCTGTCCGGAAGATCTGTAAAGATTACCTATGATAGCGTATTGCACGAGGCGGCCCCTGGTTTTGTTGCCAGGATGTTTCTGGGCCGGGATGCTGATTATCTGCTGGGCATTGTCTGCAAAAAAACATTTGCCATAGTCTTATCCCTTCTGGTATTATTCTTCGGAATATTTATCATGGTTATCTATTCCGGCATCCAGAATAAAGAAAGGACACCCTTCAGCCTCGCAAGTCTTTCGGGAATCTCTATTATAATGGGCCTGTGGGGGTTTGCTGATACCAATATTATTCAGATTCTTACCGGTTCCGTCTACGCCTGCAGGGTCCTTAATATGGTTCTGCCCTTCATGGTGGGATTTCCCCTGGTGGTCTTCTTTAATTCCCTTACTGAAAAAAGAGATCCTAAGTACGGTAGGATAGCATTTTATGTTTCGGTCTTTTTCGGCTGTGTGATCCTTTTGCTTCGTTACGTGGCGGGAATAGACATGATCTATTCCTTCTTCCCTACAGCTCTGGCCTTCTTTGTTGTTATCCTGGGCATTGTCGCCTGGTTGTTTTTCGATGACAGAAAATATGCTGTTTCAAAGGGAAGACATAAAGGCTTTTTGTTCTATCATTATGCCATCCTATTACTGATGGCAGGCATTTTCCTGGACCTCCTGGGTCATGCATCAAATATGTTTATGAAGGATACCAGCGGGAGATTTACCAGAATCGGAATGGTGGCCTTCATAGGAATCTTTATGACTCACTTTATTCAGTGGTGGTCACAGGATCAGCGTACGGTTAACAGGGACCGGTTTATCAATCAGGCTCTGCATCATTGTATAGCTCCCGACTCTCCGGAGGTCAGTATAAAGAAGCTCCTGGAGTATATGGGCAAGGAGTTTAATGCCGGCAGAACTTATATCTATGAAGATAATCATAACGGAATGTACCACAATACCTATGAGTGGTTTGCGACCGGGATGAATCCCCGAACTCCGGATTTCGTTGATCTTCCCTACAAGGGTCTGGTTGATGAGTTATATGAAGTGTTTAATAAGAAGCAGCGCCTGATAGTTGATGATCCCGATAAATGCGAGGAGCTTAATCCTATTTTGTATCTTATTCTGAATGCAGAGCATATAGATACCTTTGTGGTGGGTCCTTTAGAGATCGGCGGGGAGCTTATAGGATTCTTCGGAGTGGATGATGCTCCCCGGAATGAGCTTACTGAGATATCCGAGATCGTCAGTCTTATTTCATTTTTCTTTTCCCAGCTTGTATCCCGCCGGGATATGCAGCAGCGACTGACTAGCTACAGTTATCACGATCCCCTTACGGGAGTGTACAACCGCCGTGCTTTAAAGGAATTTACGGAGACCGAGTTTGATATGTCGGAACCCTTCGGCTATATTATGTGCGATGCCAATGGACTTAAGAATGTTAATGATACCTTAGGCCATGACGAAGGAGACAAGATGATCGTGGAAATGGCCATCTGTCTTATGGAGGTCTTTGGGAAAAGCAATGTATATCGTCTCGGGGGAGATGAGTTTGTGGCCTTTAGTTTTGAAAAATCCAAAGAGGAATTCGAAAAAAAGGTTAATGATCTGAGAATGAGCATTGCAGAGACAGATTACAGCGCATCTATCGGTTCAGTCTACTGTGCTGGGGGAACCACTGATTTTACCAAGGTTTCAGCTAAAGCCGACGCATTGATGTATATGGAGAAGAAGAAATATTACGAGAAGAACGACCGGAGAAGCCGATAAAAAAGAAAAAGCCGGAGGGGTTAACCCCTCCGGTATCTTATACTGCTGCATCGAAATTCTTACCCTTACCCTGTTCGGATGATGGACTCTTATTGCCGTCCTTGTCGTACTTGATCAGGGTATTGGTAACACCGCCGGATACATATGAACGTCCGCATTCGGGACATATGGACATATGTATGGCTACTGAAGCTCGCAGGACCTTGCCGTTACCCTGGGCTGCCTTCTTATAGGCGTTGGATACGTGCTCGCCTTCGTGGGCACGTACTGCGGCACCGGCCTGGCCCGGATCTAAGTGAGTAGCACTTTTGAAGCTTACCATCTCGTCTGAGCCGTCTTTATACTTGCGGTTCTTACAGGTCTGACATTCACCTTTTTTAACCTGACCTACAGGGGAGTTCTCCTCGGCTATGGCGTCAAGTTCTTTATCTATGGGATTAGTATTTATTAAGGATTGTTTATAGCTTTCAACCGGGGTCATGAAACTATCAATTCTCATTACATCACCTTACATTTCTAAGACCGAACCTTATAACCCACCTTTAGTTTATATATTATATCACATAATTTCCAAATAATCTATCACATTTTATAACCTGACAAAAGGTACGTCCCCCTGTCAGGTTAGATGTGTTCTGCTTCATCGAGGATGGTATAGATGGTTTTGATATGGGTTAGCTGGGATGGGGTGGCGGGGCGGCCGGAGAAATAGTATTCTGCTTCCGGGGTGTCATCAGGGTTGGATGAGACCTTGGGTAGCTTTCGTATAAGCTGAGCCACGGTGCCTTCGATGCCGTCAACGAAAGCGATAGTATCCGGAATACTGCTTCTCAAAGCTTTTTTAAAGAAGTTAAAGTGGGTGCAGCCAAGCACCAGGGAAGAGTACTTACTCAGGTCGGTGTCCGATAATTGCCTGCGGATATAATCCTGTACTTCTTCGCCGTCATATACTCCCCTTTCCGCAAAGCGTACCAGGTCCGGCATGGGGATCATATCCACCAGGTGTTGAGAATCCACCCGCTCCAGCAGGTATTTGAGTTTATCCCCTTTTACGGTTACGGGAGTAGCCATCACCAGGGTGCGGCCTTCGGGGTACTCCTCCCTGGCCTTTTTTACAGCAGGCTCCATGCCGATGATGGGAAGGTCATATCTGGCCCGAAGGTCCTTAATAGCCACGCTGGTGGCAGTATTACATGCCACCACCACGGCGTCCACATTCTTTTCAGTAAGGAAACGCATAACATTCCCTACGATATCGAGAATAACCTCTTTGGGCTTCTCTCCATAGGGAACGTTATCTGTGTCCGCATAATATATAAATCTTGCATCCGGCAATTCCCGGAGGGCTCTGTGCAGCACGCTTAAGCCCCCGATACCGGAATCAAATATACCTATTCTCATTTATACGTATTTAACGAGTTCGTTAAGCTCCTCTACTCTATCGTTAAGCTCCGTAATGGCAGCCAGGATCTCCTCTATACGGCCGGCCTGGGTGGTAAAGGTCTCATTTGACAGGGAAACCTGTTCCTGAACTTCACGGCTGGCAGTAGACAGAGTCTCCAACTGCTCAGTACTCTTTTTAACGGAATCGGTGGTGGAGACTGACATCTTCTCAATCTCCTGGGCCACAACCGCAAACCCCCGTCCCAGATCTCCTGCCCTGGCAGCCTCGATGGAAGCGTTAAGGCCTAAAAGTCTGGTCTGGGTGGACACATCCTGGATAAAGGAAAGAATCTCAGTGGTGGAGTCCGCAGCTTCAACGGTTTTATTGGTGCTGTCCAAGATCTCATTGTTGGAAACCACCATATCCTGCAGGGCATCTGCCATAACCTTGGTAACGCCGGTGATACGCTCCATGTCTTCGTCCAGAGTAGTGCAGATCTGGGCGAATTCCTCGCTCTTGGCGATATTCTTGGCCATCATGAGGCATCCTACTACCTGTCCGTCTTCCTTAATGGGGATGGCATAGGACTTAAAGGGGAACCCGTATACAGTGGCGGGAACCTTACGGCAGCAGAATTCACCTGTGGATAATGCAACATATGCGGCACCCCCCTTGGGAACCTCAAGCCCCAGTTCGGATTTGATATTTAAAGTTCCTTCTCCCCTGTTGAAGAGATATTTTGTCTTATCAGTCACTGCAAATGAAACATCATCGTCAAAAAGATCATAAAGGAAGGGGATGATATTAATGACTTTTTGCAATGTAGGTGATTCGGGTTTAATGTAATCTTCCATAATAGTATCTCCTTTTTTCCTTTATCCTATATATTCTGAGCCAGATTATTAAGCCTGGTCATGCTTTCATTGAGCTCGTTGATGGTATTGATAATCTCATCAATACGCTCGGCCTGAGAAGCAAATGCTTCATTTGAGAGTTTAACCTGTTTTAAAACATTCTTGCTGGCTCCGGTGAGGGTGGAGAGCTGTCCGGAACTCTTCTTAACCGAATCCGTGGTGGACTGGGACATCTTCTCTATCTCCTGAGCAACAACGGCAAAGCCTTTGCCGGCTTCTCCGGCCCTGGCAGCCTCGATGGAGGCGTTAAGACCTAAAAGTCTGGTCTGAGTTGAGATGTTCTGAATAAATGATAATACTTCTGAAGTGGAATCTGCAGCTTCAACAGTCTTATTGGTAATCTCAAGAATATGGTCGTTAGCTTCCAGCATCTCCTTCATGGTGTCGCTCATTTCGTGAATAACGGAATGAATCTGGGAGAGACGTTCAGCCAAAGCGGCACATGTCTCTGCGAATCTTACATGGGCAGTCTGACTTTTTGCAAGGCTGATACAGCCCACTACCTTGCCTTCATCCTTAACGGGAACGGCATATGATTTAAAAACAAGACCATAGAGTTCTTTGGGAACAACTTTAGACTGGGACTGGCCTGTGGAGAGTGCTACTCCGGCAGCACCCTGCTTGGGAACGGGAATGCCTAAGTCGTGCTCTATGACCATCTCCCCCTGACCACGGTTCATAAGGAATTTCTCGGTATCGCATACCGAAAAAGAAACGTCCTCGTCAAAGAGGTCGTATAAAAGCGGCAGAACATCCAATGCGTCCTGAAGCAGCTGATTATCAGCAGGTATAAAACCTTCCATATTTATAACCCCCTCATTTTTTATTAATAATTCCTTATTGTATATCATCATAATTATCTGATATTAGCTATTAAAAGTCAAATGAATTCGCTTAATTGACAAATGCTTTTTTGTCAACTAGAATATGAAGAAATGCTAATAACACAAGGACAATGAGGAGTGCAAAAGATGGCTAAGGATAAGAAGATGGTTGAGGCGATAACTTCGAGAGAAGAAGACTTCGCCCAATGGTATACGGACGTTGTTAAGAAGGCGGAACTTATAGAATATTCCAGCGTTAAGGGCTGTATGGTAATCAAACCTGCAGGATATGCCCTGTGGGAGAATATTCAAAAGGAAGTTGACCGCAGATTTAAGGAGACAGGAGTAGAGAATGTTTACATGCCCCTGTTTATTCCGGAGAGCCTTCTTCAGAAGGAGAAGGACCATGTTGAAGGCTTTGCCCCTGAGGTTGCATGGGTTACCAAGGGAGGACTTAATGATCTGGAAGAGAAGCTTTGCGTTCGTCCCACTTCAGAAACATTGTTCTGTGATTTCTATAAGAATGACATACAGTCCCACAGAGACCTGCCTAAGGTATATAACCAGTGGTGTTCTGTAGTCAGATGGGAGAAGGAGACCAGACCCTTCCTTCGTTCTAGAGAATTCTTATGGCAGGAGGGGCATACAGCTCATGCCACGGCAGAGGAAGCGCAGGAGAGAACCATTCAGATGCTTAATGTTTACGCAGACTTCTGTGAAGAGGTTCTGGCCATTCCCGTTATAAAGGGACAGAAGACAGAGAAAGAAAGATTTGCGGGAGCTAAAGCTACATATACCATAGAAGCCCTGATGCACGACGGTAAGGCATTACAGTCCGGTACCAGCCACAACTTCGGTGACGGATTTGCCAGAGCCTTCGGCATCCAGTACACGGATAAGAATAATACCCTCCAGTATGTTCATCAGACATCCTGGGGCCTCTCCACCAGGATCATCGGTGCCATTATCATGGTTCACGGTGATGACTCAGGACTCGTGCTTCCGCCTAAGATTGCACCGGTTCAGGTTGATATCATCCCCATCCAGCAGCAGAAGGAAGGAGTGCTGGAGAAGGCAAATGAATTAAAGAACCGCCTTAAGGGACGGTTCACGGTGAAGATCGATGACGCCGACAAGTCTCCGGGATGGAAGTTCGCTGAGCAGGAGATGAGAGGTATCCCGGTTCGTATCGAGATCGGACCTAAGGATATCGAACAGGGTCAGTGCGTTATCGTAAGAAGGGATACAAGAGACAAGTACACGGTAGCTCTTGATGCGGTTGAGGATGAACTTGTGAAGATCTTAGATACCATGCAGAAAGAGATGTATGAGAGAGCTCTTAAGCATAGAGATTCCCATGTAAATGATGCAAGGACTTACGATGAATTTAAAGATATTATAGAGAATAAACCGGGCTTTGTACGTGCCATGTGGTGTGAAAGCCTTGACTGCGAACTTAAGATCAAGGAAGATACCACGGCTACATCCAGATGTATTCCCTTTGTTCAGGAGAAGATATCGGATGTCTGCGTATGCTGCGGCAAGCCTGCTACTAAGATGGTTTACTGGGGAAAGGCATATTGAGAATTACTTTACCACGAGATGTCAGTAAAATAATAAGCGCTCTGGAGGACCACGGCTATGAGGCATTTGCCGTGGGCGGATGCGTGCGGGACGTTCTTCTGGGAAGAGAACCGGAAGACTGGGATATTACCACTTCTGCCAAACCTGAAGAGGTTAAGGCTATATACTCCAGAACCATTGATACGGGCATCGAGCACGGTACCGTTAAGGTTATGCTGGGAAAGAACGGCTATGAGGTTACCACCTATCGTATAGACGGCAAATACAGTGATAACCGGCATCCTGACAGGGTGGAGTTTACTGCCAGCCTGGAAGAAGATTTAAAGCGCCGGGATTTTACCATTAATGCCATGGCCTATAACGATTCCAGGGGGCTTATTGATCTCTTTGGCGGAATGGATGATCTTAAGGCTAAGATCATCAGATGCGTGGGTGATCCCCGTGAACGGTTTAAGGAAGATGCATTGCGTATGTTTCGGGCGGTGCGGTTCTCAGCACAGCTTGGCTTTGATATTGAAGATAAGACCGCAGATGCCGTAATGGACCTTCATGATAATCTTAAGACCATCAGCGTGGAACGGATTCAGACGGAGCTTGTTAAGCTTATCACCTCCGATAATCCTCGGAAGATAGTTGACTGCTATCATCTTGGCATAACAGCGGCGGTATTGCCGGAGTTTGATGCCATGATGCTTACTCCCCAGCACCACATACACCACATTTACAATGTGGGTGAACATACTGTTAAAGTGATGGAGAATGTGGCTCCTACCAAGGTTATGAGGCTTACGGCCCTTCTTCATGATATATCCAAGCCCGAGACCATTACCAGAGACGAGAAGGGAGATACCCATTTTAAAGGCCATCCCGAACTGGGGGCAGAGAAAGCAGGGGAGATCCTTCGTCGTTTGAAATTTGACAATGATACCATTCATAAGGTAAAGACCCTTATAAAGTGGCATGATGTGCGGCCTGAGGCTGAGACTGTGAATATCAGAAAGATCCTTAACAAGATAGGGGAGGAGCTTTTTCCTATGCTCCTTGATATCAAATACGGGGATATTATGGGCCAGAGCGACTATATGAGAGAAGAGAAGCTGGTAGTCTTAGAGGAGTACAAAAGATGCTTTGAAGAGATTATCTCCGGGAAGCAGTGCTTCACCATTAAGGATCTGGCAGTAGACGGCCACGATCTTATGGAACTTGGGATCCCTGCAGGAGTGGAGATAGGAAAGAAGCTAAACGGCCTTCTCTCCATAGTTCTGGATGATCCGGAGAAGAACAAAAAAGAGGTACTTCTTTCTTATGTAAAGAAGGATATGAACTGATCAGATTTGGGAGATGGTGATACCATGAATATCAGGAAACATCATTTTCAAGTAAATAAAAAGACAGTAGCTGGGACTTTCTTGCTGCTGTTTTTGTGCTTATGCGCCTTTGGATGTCAGAAAAAAAGCGACCCGGGCTCATCATCCATTCAGGGATATTTTCAGATGAACAGCAGGGAGGAGATGTACATATTCCAGAGCGCGGACAAGGATAACGGGGTCCTTAAAATGATCAACATCAGTACGGGAGACGAGATGTCTTTTAAATATTCCAGCAGAACGGAAGTTGTTACCTTTTCGGGAGAATCCACGGTAGTGGACCGGCTGGAATGCGGAGAGCTGGTTAATGTGGTCTACAGCCTTAATGACAATATCTTAAACTACGTTCACGTGGCCAAGGACCGCTGGGAAGTGGATACTATAGGCAAATACCTTACCCGTCAGCCGGACATGGGTGGGATTAAGGTAGAGGATAATTATTATAGATTAAACTCCTACTACTGCATCTACTCCAACGGTAACAAGATAGACATGGACAGCATCGTTGAAAATGACCGCATCAAGGTCCGGGGAGTGGGGAACATAGCTTACACCATTACCGTTACCGGAGGGCATGGCACCTTAAGGCTTAAGAACGGCCACTCTTATTCCGGAGGATGGATAGAGATCGGAAAACTCATCTCCAAGATCTCCGACGGTATGATAATCGATGTACCCGAGGGAGAATATCATGTGGTACTTACCAAGAACGGCACCAGGGGAGAGACGGATATTAATATAGGACGGGATTCCGAGAACGTTATAGACTGTAAGGAACTGAAGGAAACCAAGGCGAAGACGGGAGTGGTTAATTTTAATGTTACTCCCAGGGAAGCGAGCATATATATAAACGGGGCCAAGCTGTCTTCAAATGAGCCGGTGGAACTGACACACGGACAGTATTATTTCGTTATAAAGGCAGACGGATATGAGACTTACGGGGGAACCATGATACTTAAAGGAGCCCAGGCCAATGTAACCGTTAACCTGGAGCGGGCAGGAAGTGGCAGCTCCTCAAGCTCCGCTTCAAAATCCGCAGCGACAGGGGGAACAAGCAACAACAGCGGGCTGAGCAACACCGGATCGAGTTCAAGCTCCACGACTGATTCTTCCGCATACAAACAATCTGTGGTACAATCAATCAAGGACAAGTACAGTATAGATAGTTTAAGCATATGGAATTCTTTAAACAATAATTCTAATTAAAGATATGTAAAAGACAAACTTGTCGTTCCGAGCAAATGCGAGGAATCTTAATAATAAAGAAGGGATGGTAATTTTTATGGATTACAAGGAAAACTATAAGAGCTGGCTGGAGGGATCCTGCTTTGACGAGAAGACAAAGGAAGAACTCAGAGCTATATCGGGGGATGACAATGAGATCAAGGAGCGTTTTTACACGGAATTGAAGTTCGGTACCGCAGGACTTCGGGGAATCATCGGAGCCGGTACCAACCGTATGAACATATACACCGTAAGAAAAGCCACCCAGGGTCTGGCGGACTACATTATCTCGGTAGGAGCCCAGAAGAAGGGAGTTGCCATAGCTTACGACTCCAGACATATGTCACCGGAGTTTGCCGAGGAAACAGCTCTCTGCCTGGCTGCCAACGGCATTAAGGCTTATGTGTTTGAATCACTTCGCCCTACGCCGGAGCTTTCATTTGCGGTAAGACACTTAGGATGTACTGCAGGAGTTAACATCACTGCCAGCCACAATCCTTCTGAGTATAACGGATATAAGGTTTACTGGGAGGACGGCGCCCAGATCACGCCTCCCCACGATACGGGAATCATGGATAAGGTTCTGGCCCGGACGGACTTTGCCACGTTAAAGACTATGCCGAAGGCTGAGGCTGAGAAAGCCGGACTTTTCATTACCATAGGAAAAGAAGTAGACGACGCATATATCGCGGAACTTAAGAAGCAGATTAAGTGCCAGGATGCCATTGATAAATACGGCAAGGACATTAAGATTGTATATACACCCCTTCACGGCACCGGTAATATTCCCGTTCGCCGGGTATTAAAAGAGATAGGCTTTGAAAATGTTTATGTGGTTCCGGAGCAGGAGCTTCCCGACGGCGATTTCCCCACTGTAGGGTATCCTAATCCCGAGACTGAGAAAGCCTTTGAACTGGGACTTAAGCTGGCTAAAGAAAAGGATGCGGATCTGGTGCTTGCTACCGACCCGGATGCGGACCGTCTCGGGGTATATGTAAGAAACAAGGAGGGAGAATACATCTCCCTTACAGGTAATATGTCGGGCTGCTTCCTTGGAGAATATGAGATAGCAAGGACTAAGGAACAGAAGGGACTTCCCTCCGACGGGGCACTTATTAAGAGTATCGTTTCTTCAAATATGTCCCGTGCCATTGCCGATTACTACGGAATAGAACTTGTGGAGGTTCTCACCGGATTTAAGTATATCGGCAGAAAGATGCTTGAATTCGAGCAAAAGGGCAAGGGAACATACCTTTTCGGATTTGAAGAAAGCTACGGCTGCCTTATCGGAACCTATGCAAGAGATAAGGATGCCGTTGTGGCAAGTATGGCATTATGTGAGGCAGCAGCATTCTACAAGGGAAAGGGAATGACTCTCTGGGATGCCATGATCGAGATGTATGAGAGATACGGATACTACAGGGAAGACGTTGTATCCATTACCTTAAAGGGTATAGAAGGCGCTGCCAAGATCAAGGAGACCATGGAGAACTTAAGAAATGCCGCTCCTTCCGAGATAGGAGGATATCCGGTTCTCGATGTAAGGGATTACAAGAAGAAGGTTATTACCGACTCCAAGTCCGGGGAGACCAAGCCTACGGGACTTCCTGAGTCTGACGTGCTTTATTATGACCTGCCGGAGAATTCATGGGTATGTGTAAGACCCTCGGGAACTGAGCCCAAGATCAAGGTATACTTTGGAATTAAGGCGGATTCACTGGAGAAGTCCGTGGAGGAATCCAAAAAATTGGGAGAATGTGCGGTAAAAATGCTGGGGCTTGAATAAAAAATGCCAAATTTCGGCGAAAAATGAGGATTTTTTCTTGACAAACATATATGAAACGGTTATAAATGTATTTAAAGGTAGTTAAAAACTAAGACCTTTATAAAATTGGTAGTTCCATAGGAGGAAATTATTATGAACAAAGCAGAGTTAGTTGCAGCAATGGCTGACAAGGCAGGACTTTCAAAGAAGGACACAGAGAAGGCTCTTAAGGCTTTCACAGATGTTGTAGCTGCACAGTTAAAGAAAGGTAACAAGATCGCATTAGTTGGATTCGGAACTTTTGAAGTAGCTAAGAGAGCTGCTAGAACAGGACGTAATCCTCAGTCAGGCAAGGAGATCAAGATCCCTGCTTCTAAGGCACCTAAGTTCAGAGCTGGTAAGGCTTTAAAGGACATTGTTAACAAATAAGTTATCAAGATGAAACTTGAAGGATGCTGCTAATGCAGCATCCTTTTTTTCGCGATGACGAGGTTTATTATTATGAGATTGGATAAATATTTAAAAGTATCAAGATTAATAAAGAGAAGAACAGTGGCTAACGAAGCCTGTGATGCAGGCAGAGTCTCCATTAACGGCAAGCCTGCCAAAGCTTCGGCTAATGTTAAAGAAGGCGATATCTTAGAGATTGCCTTCGGAACCAAGACGGTAAAGGCCCAGATCCTTACGGTTGCTGAGACCGTAAAAAAAGAAGAAGCTAAAGAAATGTATAAACTTTTATAAAAAATGGTCCGAAATAATAAAAGGAGTCTTTTTATACGCAGAAAAATCTAAAGATAATTTAATTTTTTCTTGCATATGTTCCAAATATTGAGTATTATTGATATAGAAGCTTATATGGGGTGATATAAGTGGCGCGTGCAGCCAAAAGTCGTCAGAACAGAAAATCCATGATATACATCTCAGGCATACTTGTTATTATGCTTACGGTGCTTTTAATACTCAGCCTTCGTCTGAATTCTCAGCGGAAGGCTCTTTTGGATGAAGTTAATGTTCAGGAGAATAAGAGGCAGGAAGAGATAGCGCGGGCAGAGGAGATCGAGAGGTTTGCCGGCAGCACCAACTCCAGAGATTTTATAGAGCAGACGGCTAAGGAGAAACTGGGACTTCTTTATGCAAATGAGATAGTATTCAAGAAAGAGAAATGAAAATAAATGACCTACTTGGAGCGGGTTGAGGATTATATAAAGAAGAATATAGGTGTCTTAAAAGACAGTAAGGTAGCAGTGGGCGTATCCGGAGGAGCAGATTCGGTATGCCTTCTTCTTATGTTATCGGAACTTAAGGAGAGACTGGGCTTTACCCTCTGCGCAGTGAATGTGGAGCACGGCATCAGAGGAGAGGAAAGTATAGATGATTCCGCCTTTGTGGAGGACTTGTGCAAAGATATGGGTATCCCCTGCTTCAGGTACAATGCGGATGTTCCTGCCCTGGCCAAAGAAGAGCGCATTTCCATGGAGGAGGCTGCAAGAGAGGCCAGGTACCGGGCCTTTGAAGAGGCAGTAAAGGAACATGGTATCGATCTCGTCGCCCTGGCTCATCATGGGGAAGATAACGCAGAGACGGTTATTTTCAATATGGCCAGAGGCACGTCCCTAAGCGGACTTGCCGGGATACGGCCGGTAAGAGACTTTTATATCCGCCCCCTTTTATGTCTGTCCAGGAGTGAGATAGAAGACTTCCTTGCACAGAAGGGACAGAGCTTCAGGACGGATTCTTCCAATCTTTCCATGGAGTATACAAGAAACAGGATCAGAAAGGATATTATCCCCCTGTTAAAAGAGATTAATCCCCGGGCAGTGGACCACATCCGGGAGATGAGCAGGGATCTTTCTGAGGCAGTTGACTTCCTGGAGGATTACGCGGCAGACAGGCTGGACCTTCTGTCAAAGAAAGAAGAGGATTGTTTAAGGATAGACATCCCCCTTTTGGAAAAGGAAAAGGATTTTTTAATAAGACAGATAATACGCCGGGCTCTGGCCACAGTTTCGGGAGGAGCCAGGGATATAGGAAGGATCCATGTAAATGATACATATGATCTGATAAAGGGACCCACGGGGAAGAGTCTGGATCTTTCCATGGGCCTTAAGGCTGAAAAAGAATATGACACTCTTATAATAAGAAAGAGTAATGAAGATGACGGTACCGGAGATCTTTCATTTGTAAGGAAGGTGGAAGTGCCGGGGCTCACAAAGGCAGGAAACATAACGGTAAGCACATCATTTGTTTCGAAAGAGACCGTAAAAATTGAGAAAAAAACCTACACTAAGTTGATTGACTATGATAAAATTAAGGGTGGTTTGTTTTTGAGACATCGCCGAAGCGGTGATATATTGGTTATAAATGAAGCCGGCGGACGCATGTCTCTGAAGGATTATTTTATAAACGAGAAGATTCCGGTGAGCCTTCGGGATAAGATATGGCTGGTCTGTGATGAGGACCGGGTGATATGGGTGGTCGGATACCGCCTGTCAGAAGCTTTTAAGATAAGAGAGACCACCGGGAAGGTTCTGCAGTTGGATTTTACGGAGGATAAGGATGGCAGACAAGATTGATGTCCTCATTTCCGAGGAAGAATTGGATAAAAGGATAAGGGAACTGGGTGAGCAGATAAGCCGTGATTACGCAGGCAAGACCCTTCACCTTGTGTGCGTATTAAAGGGCGGAGCATTCTTTACCACGGAACTGGCCAAGAGGATTTCCATTCCCGTTACCTTCGATTTTATGTCCTGCTCCAGTTACGGAAGCGGCACCACATCCAGCGGTATCGTTAAGATCGTTAAGGACCTGGATGAGACCATAGAAGGAAGAGACGTGCTGGTGGTGGAGGACATTATTGACTCGGGCAAGACTTTGAGTTACCTTATGCCTATGCTTTCCCAGAGGAATCCCGCCAGTCTGAAGCTGTGCACCCTGCTTGACAAGCCGGAGCGAAGAGTGGTGGATGTAAAGGTGGACTATACCGCCTTCCGTGTTCCTGATGTTTTTATCGTGGGATACGGACTGGATTATGATCAGAAATACAGGAATCTCCCCTATATCGGGGCGATTCGGCCGGAATAAAACAGCTGATATTCCGAACATTATGTGAGGAATCTTAATAAGGAGGATATAAGTTGGATAAGAAATACAGAAGCTACGGTTTTTACGTGGCCCTGGTGATTCTTGTAATGATGGCGTGGTACTTCCTGGAGAATGGAACCAAGACTACTACCACATATTACTATCCCCAGTTTTTACAGGACGTCAAGGACGGTAAAGTCGTATCAGCAGTGATCAATCTCAATGAACAGACCCCTACGGGTGTGGTCTCCGTGGTTCTTAACAATAAAGAAGAGAAGCAGATCGCGGTTCCCGATGTTAACGAGATTATCACCCTAATGAGGGAGAACAATATTTCAAATTTGGATATAAAGGACGTACCCAAGAAGAACTGGGTTATGACTCTTCTGCCCTATTTGCTGGGATTCGGAGCCCTGTTTATCTTCTGGGTTCTCATAAGCGGACAGTCAGCGGGAGGGGGCGGCAATACCCGGATGATGAATTTCGGTAAGAGCCGTGCCACTATGATAGACCCCTCCAAGAAGGATATTACCTTTAAGAATGTAGCGGGTCTTGCAGAGGAGAAAGAGGAACTGGAGGAGATAGTTGATTTCCTTAAGAATCCCAAGAAATACACGGATGTGGGAGCCCGTATCCCCAAGGGTGTGCTTCTGGTAGGCCCTCCGGGAACAGGTAAGACCCTGCTGGCTAAGGCTATAGCCGGTGAGGCAGAAGTTCCTTTCTTCAGCATATCAGGTTCGGACTTCGTGGAAATGTTCGTAGGTGTGGGCGCATCAAGAGTAAGGGATCTTTTTACCGATGCCAAGAAGAATGCCCCCTGTATCGTATTTATAGATGAGATCGATGCCGTTGCCAGACGAAGGGGAACAGGTATGGGAGGCGGCCACGATGAACGTGAGCAGACTCTTAACCAGCTCCTGGTTGAGATGGACGGTTTCGGAGTAAATGAAGGAATTATCGTTATGGCTGCCACCAACAGGGTGGACATACTTGATCCGGCTATTATGCGTCCCGGCCGTTTTGACCGTAAGGTAGGTGTGGGAGCTCCTGATGTTAAGGGCCGTGAAGAGATACTGCGGGTTCATTCCAAGGACAAGCCCCTTGCAGAAGATGTGGACCTGGAGCAGATCGCCAGAACCACTGCAGGATTCACCGGAGCAGACCTTGAGAACCTGCTTAATGAGGCGGCTATTATAGCTGCTAAGGAAGACAGGCTCTTTATCAAACATGCCGATATTAACCGGGCCTTCGTCAAGGTAGGTATCGGTGCTGAGAAACGAAGCAAGGTTATCAGCGATAAAGAGAAACGTATCACTGCATATCATGAGGCGGGACACGCCATACTCTTCCACCTCCTGCCGGATGTGGGACCTGTATATACCATCTCCATTATTCCTACGGGAATGGGTGCGGCAGGATATACCATGCCCCTTCCGGAGAAGGATGAGATGTTTAATACCAAGGGTAAGATGCTTCAGAACATTGTGGTAGACTTAGGGGGAAGAGCTGCGGAGGAGATCGTCTTCGACGACATTACCACAGGGGCTTCCCAGGATATTAAGCAGGCTACCAAGCTGGCCAGGGACATGGTTGTTAAATACGGTATGTCAGACAGACTGGGTCTGGTTAATTATGATAACGATGAGAATGAAGTATTTATCGGAAGGGACCTGGCTCATGCCAGAAGATACGGCGAGAAGATCCAGGCGGAGATAGACGAGGCCGTTAAGGAGATTATCGATAAGTGCTATAACGAGGCTTTGTCTAAGATCCGTGAGCATGAAGACGTATTAAATAAGTGCGCGGAGCTCCTTCTTGAGAAGGAAAAGATTACGAGAGATGAGTTTGAGGCACTCTTCGCATAGTTGAAAGGAAAACTCTTTTTTTGAATATAGCACAAGGGATTTTGGGCGGTTTAGTAAATGTGCACAATTTTTTTAGATTTTATTCATTTTTTTTGTGTTGACATTTGTGAATCCATTTGATAATATAACAATCGTAAAAACTCCCCCCAATTTTATAGTTTTTACTACCCCCATAAAATTGGAAATACCTTCTCCTTAAAGGGCAGCGTCAGCTGCCCTTTATGCTATATGCACAATGTAAAAGTTTTACATTTTTATTCTAGTGACGTTCGCATAATATATATTATGCTCACTGTCGCCGGAAGAATAGAGATTAATCAGTCCTTGATGTTTGTATAGTGTTATGCTATAATTTCCAAGGTACGCGTTAAGTCGTTCTGGATTGCTTCGCAATCCTTAGCGCTAAGGCATCCGTCGCCTGCGGCGACACCTTAGCACAAAGGGCGGATTCCCGAGTGGCCAAAGGGGGCAGACTGTAAATCTGTTGGCGACGCCTTCGAAGGTTCGAATCCTTCTCCGCCCAGTTCATTTTAGTAGAGGTCAAAAGGTCATGGCATTATGATGGCTTCTTGGCCTGTATTTTTATAAGTGAAGATGAGATGGGTTTTTAGTTTAATAATATGATAAGAAACTGAGTATAGAGAAAAAGAGGATTTATTATTATGAAGTTAGTAGAAAAATTATTCGGAACTCACAGTGAGCGTGAACTTAAGGTTATCTACCCCATAGTTGACAAGGTAGAGGCTTTAAGACCTCAGATGGTTGAGCTGTCCGATGAAGCTTTGAAGGCTAAGACAGGAGAGTTTAAGGATAGGCTTGCTCAGGGAGAGACATTGGATGATATCCTTCCTGAGGCATTTGCCACAGTAAGGGAGGCAGCCCGCCGTGTTCTTAATATGGAGCACTACAGAGTCCAGATCATCGGTGGAATTATCCTTCATCAGGGCCGTATCGCTGAGATGAAGACCGGTGAAGGTAAGACCCTGGTTTCTACCCTTCCGGCATACCTTAATGCCCTGGAAGGCAAGGGCGTTCACATCGTTACGGTTAATGACTATCTGGCAAAGCGTGATGCCGAGTGGATGGGAGCCGTACATGAATTCCTGGGACTCAAAGTTGGAGTAGTTCTTAACTCCATGACTCCAGAGGAGCGCCAGGAAGCTTATAACTGTGATATTACTTACATTACCAATAATGAGGACGGATTTGATTACCTGAGAGACAACATGGTTATCCGTAAGGAAGACATGGTACAGCGTTCTCTCCATTACGCCATCATCGACGAGGTGGACTCCGTTCTTATCGATGAGGCCAGAACACCTCTTATCATTTCCGGCCAGTCCAGCAAATCCACCAAGCTTTACGAGATGTGCGATGTGCTGGCCAGACAGCTGCGCCGAGGTGAGGCCAGTGCCGAATTCTCCAAGATGAATGCCATTATGGGTGAGGAGATCGAGGAGACCGGAGACTTCATTGTAAATGAGAAGGATAAGGTAGTTAACCTGACTGCAGAAGGTGTAACCAAGGTTGAGCAGTTCTTCAGAATTGATAACCTGGCTGATCCGGAGAACTTAGAGATCCAGCATAATATTATTCTTGCCCTCCGTGCCCACAACCTTATGCACAGAGATCAGGATTATGTGGTAAAGGACGATCAGGTTCTTATCGTAGATGAATTTACGGGACGTATCATGCCGGGAAGACGTTATTCCGACGGTCTTCACCAGGCTATTGAAGCAAAAGAGCACGTTAAGGTTATGCGTGAGAGCAAGACCTTAGCTACCATCACCTTCCAGAACTTCTTTAATAAATATGAGAAGAAGGCAGGTATGACAGGTACCGCCCTTACCGAGGAAGGGGAGTTTCGAGATATCTACGGAATGGACGTTGTGGAGATCCCCACAAATGTTCCCGTTATCAGAGTAGACCATGAGGACTCCGTATATAAGACCAAGAGAGAGAAATTACATGCCGTAGTCCAGTCCGTAAGGGAAGCTTACGACAGAGGACAGCCGGTTCTGGTAGGTACCATTAATATCGATATGTCTGAGGAGATCAGCGGACTTCTTAAAAAAGAAGGTATTCCCCACAACGTGCTGAATGCTAAGTTCCATGAGAGAGAAGCCGAGATCGTGGCAGACGCCGGAAGACACGGGGCAGTTACCATCGCCACCAACATGGCAGGTCGTGGTACCGATATTAAGCTTGATGAGGAGGCCAAGGCAGCAGGCGGTCTTCGGATCATAGGTACTGAGCGTCACGAGTCAAGACGTATTGATAACCAGCTGCGTGGACGTTCCGGTCGTCAGGGAGACCCGGGTGAGTCCAAGTTCTACATTTCTCTGGAAGATGATCTTATGAGATTATTCGGTTCAGAGAGACTTATGGCAGCATTTAATACACTGGGTGTTCCGGAGAATGAGGAGATCCAGCATAAGATGCTCTCCAATGCCATCGAGAAGGCACAGGAGAAGATTGAGGGTAATAACTTCGGTATCAGAAAGCATTTGCTTGAGTATGACCAGGTTATGAACGAGCAGCGTGAGATCATTTACGCTGAAAGAAAGAGAGTCTTAAACGGCGAAAGCATGAGAGACTCCGTTATGAAGATGATCCGTGACACCGTTGCTTCCTATGTAGGCATGGTGGCACATGATGATGTTTCAAAAGACGAGTGGGATCTTAACGAGCTGAATATGCTCCTCTTTAATACCTTTGGGGCTATGTTTAATGTTAATGCCGATATGGTATCCGGATTAAAGACCGATGATCTTGCAGATGTCATTGCGGATAAAGCGGTGGAGCTGTATGAGATAAAGGAAAAAGACTTCCCACAGGAAGAGCTTATCCGTGAGGCAGAGCGTGTAATCCTCCTTCGTGTAATCGATACCAAGTGGATGGATCACATCGATGATATGGATCAGCTTCGTCAGGGAATCGGCCTTGCAGCTTACGGACAGAAAGATCCCCTTGTTGAATACAGGATGAACGGTTTCGGAATGTTCGACGAGATGACGGCCAATATCCAGGAGGATACCGTAAGAATCCTCTTCCACCTCCAGATAGAGCAGAGGGTTGAGCGTAAGGAAGTGGCTAAGGTTACGGGAACCAACCAGGATGACAGCGCAGTTAAAGCACCTAAGCGCCGCGAGGACAAGAAGGTGGGACGTAACGATCCCTGCCCCTGCGGCTCAGGAAAGAAATATAAGTTCTGTTGTGGTAGGAAAAATGCATAAAATACTCATAGGTCTCTCCGGCGGGGTGGATTCCGCCGTGGCAGCCCTCCTTCTGAAAGACCAAGGCTTTGATGTAGTAGGAGTGACGCTGCGGACATGGGAGTCAGATACCGGTGAGGAGAGCAGATGTTGTGAAATTGAAGATGCGAGAGGCATAGCGGGGATACTTGGTATCCCCTTTTATGCATTTAATTGTACTTTTGACTTTAAGGAAAAAGTGGTCACTCCCTTTGTGGATTCCTACATTAAGGGCATGACCCCCAATCCCTGCATAGAGTGCAATCCTTATATAAAGTGGGAGAAGATGATGTATTACATGCAGGTCTTAGGCTGTGACGGCATAGCCACAGGACATTATGCAAGGCTTGTAACCACACCGGAAGGAAGATACACGGTAAAGAGGGCGGCATTCGCGAAAAAGGACCAGACCTATATGCTCTATAAACTGACCCAGGACCAATTGTCCAAGACCGTCATGCCCCTGGGAGAATACTCTAAGGATAAGGTAAGGGAGATAGCGAAAGAGGCGGGGATTCCTGTGGCGGATAAGCCGGACTCCCAGGAGATCTGCTTTATCCCTGACGATGACCACGGAAGATTTATAAGGGAATTCTGCGGCGGAGACTGCCCCGGCGAAGGTAATTTCGTGGATGATGAGGGGAATATCCTGGGGACCCACAAGGGCATCATTAACTATACCATAGGACAGAGAAAGGGCTTAGGCATAGCCTTCGGTCATCCCATGTTTGTTAAAAGGATAGATCCGGACCGAAACGAAGTGGTCCTGGGAAGGGATGAAGATCTGTATAAGGATAGGGTGATCTGTGATGAGACGAATTTCTTAAGCATAGAGGGGATGAAGCCGGGAGAGCGTCTTTCCTGCCGGGCCAAGATCCGCTACCGTCACGAGGCGGAGGAAGCCGAGCTTCTCATGGAAGAAGAGGGAAGACTAAGGATTGAGTTTAAAAAACCCGTCCGGGCTGTGACTCCCGGACAGGCTGCGGTATTTTACGATGAAGACGATTGCGTCATCGGGGGAGGAAGGATCACGCAATAGAGATCCTATCTTCCCAGAAGGTTCCACACCAGTAAGAACCGGTTTTTTATCATCCTGAAAAGAGGATAATGATGCAGACTGGAAGAGTTACCGTTGTGGCGTCTGTATTTAATAAGCTTGTTCTTTACAAATATCGATCTGCCGTGCTTCTCTGAGAGTAAACCGATCCACCAGTCATGCATCTCCACATCGGGGATGGGCAGGATGTAGTCTAAGAGCTTACGGTCAAAAGCCATGCAGCAGCCTAAGTACCTGTTCCAGATCAGGTTCTTTATTAAGCCCCGATCACTTTTCTTAAAGGCAAACCATGAATCCATGAAGGAGTAGCCGTCTTTGTCGGTCACATAAGCATCATGGACTACCGTGGTGCAGTCATATTTCTTGAAGTATTTTAAAATGGTCTCTACTTTATGCTTGGACCAGATATCGTCCTGGTCTGCCAGGAAAATGAACCTGTTCTTGCACTGGTAGAGGGCATTCTCGAAGTTTCTTAACGGACCTTCTCCGGGACCTTTAACGAAGTAGATATTTGGATGGAAGGCCTGGTATTCTTCTATAATCTCCAATGTATCATCAGTGGACCCGTCATCGGAAATGATCAGCTCATCTTCGGGACGCAGCTGGCATATGATAGAGTCTATCTGTTCACGAAGGTATCTGGCTCCGTTATAGGTGGTCATGGCCACGGAAATGTAGTTGCTTGCGTTCTTCCTGTGCCAGAGATTATAACGGTTCAGGAAATCCTTATTCTCTCTGGAGTCGCTGGACCAGGGCCCTGAGATGGCGGTATTCTCATAGAGATGGAAGTCTGCCGTAGCTACCTTCTCGGATTCGGTGAATACATTTAAAACCGCTACCTTAACTTCTGCTTCCGGGAAGAAGTCCTTAATGGTATCCCGGCAGTTCTTCAGGGTATGTCCCGTATCTATGGAATCGTCTACGAGAAGGATCTTCCTGCAATCCAGGTACCTCTCCCATACGCTCTCATCGAATTCCACATGGCGTTCGATATTCTTGGCATGGATATAGGCCCGCATCTCCTTCTCCCGGAGATTCTTTTTTACCTTAGTGGGAATGACCTTTAAAAGGGGACTTAAAAAATCCTTAAAATCATTTCCACGGCGGGAAGCGAATATCTCAAGGCAGGGAACTCCCTGGAACTTGGCCATGTCTTCGCCCATCATATAGGCCCCTCTTGCTATGAAGATTACAAGGTCAAAGTTGTATTTGAACTTGATCTTGAAATAAAGCTTCTTAGTTTCTTCCCTTAATCTTTTTATAGACAGCTCTAAATAATCCATGAAAATCACCTCGCATAATCATCTTAAGGGCTTTGGCTGCCCGGGTGCAGCTGATGGCAAAAGGCAGGTAGTCTCCCGTTACACAGGAGATATTCTGCAGGTCTTCTGCCTTAAGACGACCCCGGATGGGTCTTTCCGTAATAATATAGTTTCGCCCCAGCTCGAAAAAGGTGTGGGCGTCACTGCCGATTATTTCTTTAATCCCGTATCTGTCGGCCAGCTTTTTCTGCTTCGCATCAAATGAGGGATGACGGTTACGGCCGTTATGGACTTCCATGAAATCAATGTCCTTACGGCACCTGGATATGGCATCTTCGGAAAGTACCGTTTTATACCGCATCTCGTCGTAGGGGTGGGGGACGATCACCAGTCCGCCCTGAGCCTTGATCCTTATAATAGTTTCTTCCGGGGAAAGACCCGGCTCTATTCGTTTCTTCAGGTTAACCCCGATGATCTCTCCCTCTGCGGTAAAGACTTCTTCACCGGGTATTATCTCCACCCCGTGTTTTCGAAATCCCTTACGATAACGCAGGGCACCTTTCACCTCATCATGGTCTGTGATAACCAGGGTGCTGATGCCTCGCAGCTTGCACATGGCCAGAAGAAGGATAAAGCACTGGTAGCTGTCCTTGGAGTACCGGGTGTGGACATGAAGCTCGGTCTTATATTGCGTAGTCATTGATCTTCGTCATCTCTTCCTTCTATTATATCATATTCTAGTGACGTTCACATAATATATATTATGTGAACTGTCAGCGGAGGAATATACTTTTATTTACCTATACTTTTCCATTTCAGGTAGGCGTTTATGAAGAGGTCGATGTCGCCGTCTAAGACGGCGCCTACGTTACCGGTCTCGGCTTCGGTGCGGTGGTCTTTGACCATGGTGTAGGGCTGCATAACATAGGAGCGGATCTGGTTACCCCAGCCGATCTCCGTCACATCACCCCGGATGTCAGCGGCCTTGGCTGCGTTCTCCTCCTGCTTCATTATATAAAGCTTACTCTTGAGCATCTGCATAGCCTTATCCTTGTTCATGTGCTGGCTTCTCTCGTTCTGGCACTGAACCACGATACCCGTGGGAAGATGGGTGATACGGATAGCGGAGCTGGTTTTATTAATGTGCTGTCCGCCGGCGCCGCTGGACCGGTAGGTATCTATGCGGAGCTCGTCCTCATTTATCTCGATGTCCAGGTCTTCCTCTATATCCGGCATAACATCGCAGGAGGCAAAGGATGTCTGCCTCTTTCCTGCGGCATTAAAGGGGGAAATGCGCACCAGACGGTGGACTCCCTTTTCCGACTTCAGGTAACCGTAGGCATTCTCGCCGTTAACCTGGAAGGTAACGGATTTGAGACCGGCCTCATCGCCATCCAGGGAATCCAATACCTCGAGGCCGAAGCCCTTGGAGTTGGCCCAGCGGGAGTACATGCGAAAAAGCATGCTGGCCCAGTCACAGGACTCGGTGCCCCCGGCTCCCGCATGCAGGGTAACTATGGCATTGTCGCGGTCGTATTCTCCTGAAAGCAGAGTCTTTAATACCACTGCCTCCTGCATACTTTTAAGCTTCTTTAAGGACTCTTCTATCTCCGGCAGGAGAGAGGCATCATTTTCCTCGTAGCCCATCTCTATCAAAGTCTCTATGTCATCGTAGAGAGAAGTCATCTGAGAAAAGCCTGCCACATCGTCCTTAAGGCTCTTAAGTTCCTTAGTCTGCTCCTGAGATCTCTCGGGATCATCCCAGAAGTCCGGCTCCTCCATCCTTCGCTCCAATTCCTCAATTCTGGCTTCCTTTGCTGCTAAGTCAAAGTGAATCCCTCACTTCCGCCAAAGGTTCTTTGTATGATAATAATTCCTGTTTAAACTGATCAAGTTCAACCATTCGCGTCACCTTCTTTCTTAATAAATCCTACCTATTATACCAAAAAACCTACATATTGTAATCATGTAATTTACAGAGTCTCTTTTATATAGTAGAATCTGCTTTGTAAGGAGAAAAGACCATGGGAATTATTGTAAACTGTTTATCCCTTATGCTCTCAGCTTTGCTGCTGGTATATGGGATAAGCTTTTATTTAAAGAACCGGGGGACATCCCGGAGGATTAACTTCTATATTCTGATGTATTGCCTCCTGTCGGCTGTGTGGTGCATGAGTTTCGGGTCTATCGGTCTGGCAGTTGATTTTAATAATGCTGAGATCCTCAGGAAGATCGGAGATTTCGCCATTGCAGCCTTCCTTGTAAATGAAGTGTATTTTGTTACCACCATGTTCCGGGAGAAGAAGCGGACCATTATCATTCTCAGAACTGTTATAGTAGTGCTGGGGATTATAGACTTTGTGGTTTTCTCCCAGACGGGGGTTAATCAGTACATAAGGGTGGGGAACTGGACTACTTGGGTCAGCAATCCTCAGTTCTGGTCTGCCCGGGTTATCCACTTTATTTACATGGCCTTTGGTTTCCTGACTGCCCTTATAGCAGGTATAGTCTGGGCCAAGAATAACACCCTTAAAAGGCAGAGAAGTTTTATAAGACTTATGTTTATCGCTAACTTTCTCCTGCTTTTCTTCAGTTTTCCCGACACCATCCTTCCGGCCATGGGATTATACGGAATATCCACCTCCGGTATCGGAGCCGCGGGATGCTCACTTGTTATGCTCTATGCCGCTACCAAGCTTAATTCCTTCGATATTCGCATGGGCAATATTACGGATAAGATTTATGATTTTATAAATGCGGGAGTAGTGGTATTTGATACATCCTATCGCATCACCCTGGCTAACCCTTACGCTGAGGGCCTGGCCAGTGACAGTATCATAAAGGGTAAGATCGGAGACCTTTTTGAACTTAAGGAAGCAGAGCAGGAAGATATCTTCACTCTGTCGTTAAATAAGGCATATACCGTAAACTGCCTGGGGCGTGACGGCAGGACCTATTCCCTGCAGATGAATGCGGTTTTGGATGATTACGGTGATCCCTACTGCTACATGTGCATTTTCATGGATATAACACGAGAGGTTAATCTTATATCCAAGCTGGAAGTGGCCAATAACGCCAAGACAAGCTTCCTTACTTCCATGAGCCATGAGATCAGGACCCCAATTAATGCGGTTATAGGCTTTAACGAGATAATAGCCCGGGAGAACGATACCCCCTCCGTTAAGGAATATACGGAATACATCAACAGGGCGGCACGTCATCTGCTCTCCATTATCAATAATCTTCTGGATATGGAGCAGATCACGGTGGGCAAGCTGGTAATAAATGAGACCCACTATGACCTAAGCGAGGTTATACGTGATGTATACAGTATAAATGTTGTAAAAGCCAAGGATAAGGGTCTGGAGTTAAAGGTGGTAAGTGCGCCTAAGATTCCCAAGTTCCTCTACGGAGATAATGTCCGGCTCCAGCAGATCATCATTAATCTTGTGTCCAACGCCGTTAAATACACGGAGAAGGGCAGTGTAACCATTGAGGTTGACTACTGGGTTCGTGAAGGGGAGGATATGGACCTGATCGTCCGTGTAAGGGATACGGGTATCGGTATCAAAGAAGAAGACAGACCACATCTCTTTGATCTCTTCGAGAGGTTTGACCAGGATATTAATAATCATATCGAAGGAACGGGACTGGGCCTTGCTTTAACTAAGAGCCTTGTGGAGCTTATGGGTGGCCGCATCAGCGTGGAAAGCGACTACGGCAAGGGTTCCTGCTTTACCGTTACCATTCCCCAGAAGGTTTTGGATTACTCTTCCGTGGGTATCGATATTTCTGACTCCCCGGGATCCGGAAGAAGATATAAGGCCTCATTTGCAGCGCCTAAGGCCAGGGTACTGGTAGTTGATGATAACGAGATGAACCTGAGGGTTGCCGAAGGGCTGATGAAACCCTTAAAGATACAGGTAGACCGGGTGGTCAGCGGTTATGAGATGCTTGATATTATTAAGGCAAAGCATTATGATGTCATACTTTTAGACCATCTTATGCCTAAGATGGACGGTATAACAGCCTTTAAGAGGATGAAGAAGGATATGACCCATCCTAATCAGGATACCCCGGTTATAGCCCTTACAGCCAATGCCATCAGGGGAATGAAGGATCGCTTCCTGGAAGAAGGCTTTACGGACTATTTGGCCAAGCCGGTTGAAACCGGAGCCTTAGAGGAGATGCTGCGCAAGTACCTTCCCCCGGAACTGCTGGAAGACCCGGGCGCAGAGCCGGAGCCTGAACCGGCTGCCATATCAGAGGAGACTCCCGGAGGCAGCGATGGCTTAACGCCGGAACTCTTTGACTCGGTGGACGGTATAGATATTAATCTTGCCCTTACCGCTTCCGTGGATATGGGTATGGTTAAGGAACTCATGGAAACCTTCTGCCGGTCTGCGGCTTCGGACCTTTCCGAGTTGGAGGATTTCTTCGATAAGGGTATCATTCAGGGTATGGAAGAGGGCCTTGATTCCTACAGGATAAAGGTTCATGCCCTGAAGAATTCCGCAGCCCTGGTGGGGGCCGGTCATTTATCGGAGATGGCCCGTAATCTGGAGTACGCAGCTGCAGATAAAAACGTAGATTATATTGACCGACACCATGAGAATTTTGTAAACTATTATGAAGATATCTCCGCTTCCCTTTCAAAGATCATTTTCGGATCCGAGAAACCGGAAGCAGTGGTTATGGATAAAGGATCATTTTTAAATGATCTTGACCTGGCTTGTGCGGCCATGGATAATTTTGATACACTCTTTTTAAATGATTATGTTTTAAAACTGCAGAACGTTGAATTCCCTTCATCCGACATAGCGGACCCGGTTCAGAGAATGAAGGATGCCATCAGGGATTTTGACGGTGATGCCTTCTACGAGATAGTAGATGAGATTAAGTCGAAGCTGGAAGCATGATCAGCAGATTTTTTTGAGGTGATTTAATGCGTTTTGTTACATCATCGGAATTAAAACCCGGGATGGTGCTGGCAAGGGATATCCTGAGTTCCAACAGCTCTTTCTTCCTTAAGAAGGGTACCGAGCTTAATGATAAATACATTAAGTTCATGCAGGGAAGAGGATATCTGGGAGCCTACATAAAAGATATAGAAAGCGATGACATAGAACTGGAAGAGCCTATTTCAGAGGAGACCAGAGAGCTTGCCATGGAGGCGGTAGAGACCATGGACATCGAGCGGGTAATAACCGCCGCAGAGCAGATGGTCGCCGAGATATGTCAGAGCGATATCCTGAACATGGATATGGTTGACCTGAGGTCTTATGATGATTATACCTATCACCATTCCGTAAATGTGGCTGTATACTCTGTGGCGGTGGGTAAATCCATGGGGCTTACCGAAGGCCAGCTGGTTCAGCTGTGTGAAGCCGGTCTGTGCCACGACCTGGGTAAACAGATGATCCCCTTGGAGATACTTAACAAACCGGGAAGACTTACTGACGAAGAATTGCAGGAAGTCAGGAAACATGCCAAGTTTTCCCATGATCTTCTTTTTGATAATGACAGCATATCTGAGGATGTCCGGCAGGCGGTTCTGTCCCACCATGAGAATGAGAACGGAACGGGCTACCCCAGGGGGCTGGCGGGAGAGCGGATAACTCCCATGGCCAGGATCATTCACGCCGTAGATGTATATGATGCCCTGATAAGCAACAGGCCTTACAAAGAACCTTACTCACCTGTAGATGCCATGGAATACCTTTTAGGAGGAAAGAACATTTTGTTTAACGAAGAAGTTGTAGATGTAATGAATAAGGTTATTCCGACATACCCAAGCGCAACGGAGGTTGTACTTAATACCGGAGACCGGGCTCTTGTGGTCAGACAGACCAACGATCCGGCAAGACCTATCGTTAAGCTTATGGAGTCGAAACTATATATTAATTTGTCCCATGAAGAACACAAGGATGTATATATCATAGCCAGCGGATTGCAGGATGCCGGTTTAAGCAGGGAAGTGGAGATGCTTAACGATGCCAGGGTTGCCGTTATGGAGAAGTCGGCCAAGATCATGCTGGTGGATGATTCCCTGATAACCCTTCAGCAGACATCCACGGCTCTTGAGAGCGAGAATTATGATATCATTGCCCTGCAAAGCGGCCAGGCAGCCATTAATTATGTCAGGTCCAAGGGAGCACCGGACCTTATAGTAATGGATATTGAGATGCCTAATATCAACGGTATAGCAGCCGTATCCAAGATACGTCAGATGGGGCATCCCAACCTGCCCATCATATTCCTTACGGCTAAGGGCGATAAAGAGACGGTTATGAAGTGTATCATGATGCATGCCAAGGATTATATAGTAAAACCGGTGCGGCCTGCCTACCTGAGAGGCCGGATAGCACGTGCTCTTAACGAGAGTATTGACAGATAAATATTTTGTTGCGTTTGGTACTTCGATGTGTTATTATATCTTTCGTAGAAAAACAAATGTATTTCTGAGACATACATTTACAAGGCTAAGAGGGATTTAATAATGGCTGAGAAGTACCAATATTATGTTTTGGATAAAAAAGCTGTTCCGGATGTACTGCTGAAAGTAGTGGAGGCGAAGAGACTCCTTGAGTCGGGACGGGCATCCTCGGTGCAGGAAGCTACTGACAGCGTGGGAATAAGCAGAAGCTCATTTTATAAATACAAGGACGATATATTCCCCTTCCATGATGATACCAAGGGAAAGACCATCACCTGGGTCATGCAGATGGATGATGAAAGCGGACTGTTGTCGGATGTATTGAAGGTTATAGCGGATTATCATGCTAACATTCTTACTATCCATCAGAGTATCCCCATTAACGGCATTGCGTCTCTTACTATAAGTGTCGAGACTACGGATTCCACCGGGGATATCACCACCATGATGTCGGATATTGAGGATAAGAAGGGAATTCATTACGTCAAGATTCTGGCGAAGGAGTAATCTTTATGATAAATATAGCAGTTTTAGGGTATGGCACCATCGGTTCAGGCGTGGTTGAGGTTATAGATACCAACAGCGACAGCATAGCCAAGCGGGCCGGAGATACCATAAATGTCAAATATGTATTGGACCTCCGTGATTTCCCGGGTTCTCCCGTGGAGTCCAAGATAGTCCATGATTACAATATTATTTTAAATGACCCTGAAGTCAGAGTGGTCGTAGAGGTCATGGGAGGCGTGGAGCCTGCCCATACATTTGTTAAAGATGCATTGATGAAGGGCAAGAGTGTGGCTACTTCCAATAAGGCCCTGGTGGCCAAGCACGGAGCCGAACTCCTGGAGGTTGCCAAAGAACATGGCGCCAACTTCCTTTTCGAGGCATCGGTAGGTGGAGGCATTCCCATTATCCGCCCCCTGTATTCCTCATTTACGGCGGATAAGATATTGGAGATTACCGGTATCCTTAACGGAACCACCAACTATATGCTTACCAAGATGGCCGGAGAGGGCAGGGAATTTGACGATGTGTTGAAACAGGCCCAGGAGCTTGGTTATGCGGAGAAGGACCCCACGGCAGACGTGGAAGGTTACGATGCCTGCAGGAAGATTGCCATCCTGACATCGCTTATGTGCGGGCAGCAGGTGGATTTTGAAGATATTTATACAGAAGGTATTACGGGAATTACCGCTGTGGATTTTAAATACGCCAAGGTGGTGGGCAAGTCCATTAAGCTTTTTGCTACCGCCAGACAGATTGAAGAGGGACGGATAGCGGCTATGGTCTCACCGGTTCTTATAGGTCCGGAGCACCCCCTCTTTTCCGTAAATGATGTTTTTAATGCTGTATTTGTTAAGGGTAATGTCTTAGGAGACACCATGCTCTACGGCAGCGGCGCAGGCAAGCTTCCTACGGCCTCGGCTGTGGTTTCGGACATAGTGGATCTGGTTAAGCATTTCGGCCGCAGTATCCAGATGGCCTGGAGCCCCAAGAAACTGGAACTTGCAGACCACAAGGTTATAGAGCACGGATATTTCGTCAGGGTAAAGGGTTCTATTCCGGATAAGATAGAGCTTATCGAGAAGGCTTTCGGCAAGGCTATATGCATAGAGGCCCCGGGAGTTACAGGAGAATTTGCCTTTATTACATCCAGGATGAGTGAAGCGGACTATGATAAGCGCATCGGGCAGGTTCCGGATGTAATAAAAATGATACGAATTGAAGAGCATTAAGATTGACAGATTATTCAAGTAATGATAAAACGAGGGTAGAGGGATATTTCTACCACTAATGAGGAGAGAACGTAGATGTTAATAGTTAAAAAGTTTGGCGGTAGTTCCGTTGCCAACAAGGAACGTATCTTTAATGTGGCCAGACGCTGTATTGAAGATTACAAGAAGGGACACGACATTATCGTAGTATTGTCGGCCATGGGTGATACCACGGATGAGCTTATCGAGAAGGCCCATGATATTAACCCTAACGCATCCAAGAGAGAGATGGATATGCTTCTTACCACGGGAGAGCAGGTATCCGTCGCATTGATGGCCATGGCTATTAACTCTCTGGGAGTGCCGGCAGTTTCCCTTAACGCATTTCAGGTATCCATGCATACCACGGCTACCTATACCAATGCCAAGTTTAAGAGGATTGATTCAGAACGTATCAGGACCGAGCTTGAGAACCGGAAGATCGTTATAGTTACGGGCTTTCAGGGTATCAACAAGTTTGATGATTACACTACCCTGGGCAGAGGCGGGTCCGATACTACTGCAGTTGCCCTGGCGGCTGCGCTTCATGCTGACATGTGCGAGATATTTACTGATGTTGAGGGTGTCTACACCGCAGACCCCAGAGTCGTACCCAATGCCAGGAAGCTTCCCGAGATTACATATGACGAGATGCTTGAGCTCGCCACACTGGGAGCCAAGGTTCTTCATAACCGCTCGGTGGAGATGGCCAAGAAGTATGATGTTCAGTTAGTTGTCAGATCAAGTCTTACAGAAGCAGAAGGGACAGTTGTTAAGGAGGTAGCAAAAGTGGAAAGCATGCTTGTTAGCGGAGTAGCCGCAGATAAAAATACAGCCAGAGTGGCAGTTATGGGTCTGAAGGATGAGCCCGGTATTGCCTTTAAGATATTTAATCTTCTTGCCAAGAGCAAGATCAATGTAGACATTATCCTGCAGTCTATCGGTAGAGACGGTACCAAGGATATTTCCTTTACGGTTGCGGAGGATAACCTTAAGGAGACTTTGGATATACTGAATACCAATAAGGATAAGATCACTGCTCAGAAGATCGAGAGTGACGATACCGTAGCCAAGGTATCCATCGTGGGTGCCGGAATGATGACCCACTCAGGAGTGGCGGCTAAGATGTTCGAAGCTCTCTATAACGTGGGAGTTAACATCAAGATGATCTCCACATCCGAGATCCGGACTACGGTTCTTATTGCAAGAGAAGATGCGGATAAGGCTATGAAGGCAGTACATGATGCCTTTATTCAGGACTAAAGAAAGTACAGGTTGCCGCGGGCTTTTTAAGCCCGCGGTTTTTTGTGTTTGCTTAACGAAAAGTAGTTGATATTATTGTTACTTGTATTTATAATAATTATGAAAAATTATGAACGTTTATGAAAAAACTATATAATTATGAACGTTTATGAAAGAAATACATTATTATGAAAGTGTGACGTATATGAAAAAAAATAATCCATTCACCCTGACTTTTGGCAAGAAGCCCGGAGAGTATATCTCCCGGTATGAGAACAGTGAGGAGATAATAAGTACCTTTACTGCCGATAATCCTGTCAGTCAGGTCTATATGATAGAAGGTATCCGTGGAAGCGGGAAAACCGTCCTTATGACATCGATAACGGGAGAATTGTCGGAAAATGATGACTGGATCGTTATTGATCTGAATTCTACGCAAAACCTGATTGATGATTTTGCTAGCAGGTTGGTGGATTCATGCAGCAAAATGCCGGATATTTTAAAAAAAGGTTTTAGCGTGTCAGTGGCGGGATTCGGAGTCGGAATAAACGGCGGAAATGCTTCCGGGGATAGCGTAAGTATTATTGACGGTATCCTTTCCTCTTTAAAGAAAAAGAACAAGAGGGTATGTGTGACCATAGATGAAGTCATGCATGATAATAATATGCGTCATTTTGCAAGTCAATTTCAGATATTTTTAAGGAAAGACTATCCCCTATTTTTGCTGATGACCGGATTGTATGAGAATATTTATGCTGTTCAGAATGATCCGGCACTTACCTTCCTTTTGAGAACTCCGAAGATCCGTCTTGAACCATTGAGCTTGAACCAGATCACAAAGCAGTATATGTCCACACTGGGAATAGAACAGGATAAGGCTAAGGAGCTTGCGTCAATAACAAAAGGGTATGCTTTTGCTTTCCAGGCTTTGGGTATGCTGTGCTTCGAGAACAGGGATGATATGAATATGGATGTAATACTATCGAAACTGGATGATATGTTAGACGATTTTGTTTATAGGAAGATATGGGACTCTTTATCTGAAAAAGACCGTATTGTAGTTTTGAAGGTTAAGGATACAGACACTAAAGTGGGGGAGATATGTGCGGAACTTTCAATGTCCTCAGGGGATTTCTCCAAATACAGGGAACGTCTTCTCCGCAAAGGAGTGATCAGGTCGAATCGGCATGGGTATGTCTCCCTTGCGCTCCCACGGTTTGAGAAGGTTGTAGAAATGTATGCTTAAAGGCGGCCGCGGGTGTATTTACAGGAAGAGATCATAAGAATAATTGGCAGAGATTAATAATTATGGTAAAATCAGCCATGCGTAAAATCACGTGGCTGATTTTTATGTTCTGTTTTATTGTTTATCTTTTTCTAAATCTATATTCATGCTTTCATAGCAAGATCAAGGCGTTAGCCGATTGTAAACCCATTTTAAAGATGATATAATTAAGGAGGTAAAGAGTGGAGTTCGAATGGGACGAGGACAAGAATACCATTAATAAAGAAAAGAAGGTATTATTATGGCGACTAAGATATATAAGCCAAGCGAATTTCTGTCACAGGAAGAGCAGGACAGGATTCATGCTGAGATTCAAGCTGCAAAGGATAAGAAGATGGAATACGATGAGGATTGTCCGGAACTGACTCCGGAGATGCTCAAGCAATTAAAGGTATCAGCTCGTAACAGAGAGCGGGCAAGAAGAATAAATGCGCAATAAAGGTAAGACTAAAGTAACAGTTGACATATAAAGTCTAAGAGTATAAACTAGGTTTTGGTCAGATGGATAGTCTGACGGATAAAAAATAATAATATATTTCTTCGGGGCAGGGTGAGATTCCCAACCGGCGGTGACAGTCCGCGAGCGCGAAAGCGCAGATCCGGTGTAATTCCGGGACCGACAGTTTATGTCAGAAGGTGTCAACGAAGTTGACGGATTCCTTATGACAGCATCTGCGAAGCAGTGCGTAATATGTCAGAAGGTGTCAACGAAGTTGACGGATTCCTTATGACAGCATCTGCGAAGCAGTGCGTAATATGTCAGAAGGTGTCAACGAAGTTGACGGATTCCTTATGACAGCATTTGCGAAGCAGTGCGTAAAGTCTGGATGAGAGAAGAAGCGTTAATAGTAATGTATTTCATTACGCAGATTAATTCCCCGAGAAAGCTCTCGGGGTTCTTTTTTTAAAGATGTTTAGCCATGTTTTATCTGAAAGAAAAAGGAACCTCCGGAGCAGAAAAGGAGAGAAAGATGTCAACTCAAACACAAGCAGTAACACAGCCACGTATCAACGTAAGAACTATCACCATGACAGCCATGTTCGGAGCTATATCCGCAATACTCATGATGTTTAGTTTCAATGTTCCCCTTATGCCGGGCTTCATTAAGATGGACTTATCAGAGCTTCCGGCCCTTATCGGAGCATTTTCCATGGGACCGGCTTCAGGTGTAGCCATCTGCCTCATTAAGAACGTTATTAATGTATTCGCTACCACCACAGGCGGTGTAGGCGAGCTTTGCAACTTCTTACTGGGAGCATCATTTGTTCTTCCTGCGGGCTTGATCTACAAGAAGATGAAGACAAAAAAGGGAGCCATCATCGGGTCACTTTCCGGAGCAGCTATTATGGCCATTCTTTCAGTGCCCATTAACTACTTCGTTACATACCCCATGTATACCAAGTTCCTCCCCTTAGATAAGATCACCGGAATGTATCAGGCCATTAATCCCAATGTAGACGGATTATTAAACTGCCTGCTGATGTTTAACATGCCCTTCACATTTATAAAGGGAATGGTCAGCGTAGTGATCACCATTCTTGTATATAAGAGATTATCCCCTATCATTAAAGGAACTAACCAGACACGATAAAGAAAGCCGCGGGCCAAAAGCCCGCGGTTTAGACTGTACTCAAGCAGAGAAGGGCTCACTGTATGCCACGAGGCACCAATTATTCGGTCCACTTCACATGTCAGCATGTGCAGGTCTAGTAAAACGCATTTTGGTGACTAAAAGAGCATTTTATTATAAATTAGGCACTAAACTCCTGTTATGATACCTCATGTGTTGGGGAGAGTTGTGACTAAAGCTTCAGTTTTTGCATATTTAGTCACATGTATTTACCTAGATTACCATTTGTGGAGAGCAAAAGGAAACTTGATGGTGACTAAAATAACCAGTTTCTTTAGTTTAGTCACCAAAACAATAAAAAATATCTGGTTTCTGATGAAAATAATAAAAGTATGCCCTATTCTCATGTTTTTAACGAGCTGGGGTATACTCTTTTTGCAAAAAAATGCCGTAAAATGAAAATTCCCGTATGCGATTCCTGATATTTCCAATCGAATATGCCCTAAACCGAGAAAAATAGGTGTTTAGGGTATATTGAAACAAAAACAAACAAAAATCCTTATACCCTAAACTGCAAAAAAGAGAAGATTAGGGCATAGTTTATCAATTTATATGCGCTACAAACGTTTCCTTTCTCTGCTTGGCTACTATTAAATCTGCCGCGGAGAGGGTGGTCAACCCTGCGCGAAGCGCACCGCTAAAGCGGCTATGGGGTTGACAACCCTCTCCCGGCAGATAAACTGTACTCAAGCAGAGAAGGGCTCCGGCCGTCCCCATCTGTTTCATTTATATTTTCATCGAAAGCTGAATCCTTTTCTTACTTAAGTCCACGCTTAAGACCTTTACTTCCACCACATCCCCTACGCTTACCACTTCCAGGGGGTGTTTTATAAATCTGTTACTCATCTCGGATACGTGAACTAAGCCGTCCTGGTGAACTCCGATATCCACAAAGGCACCGAAATCGATTACGTTTCGAACGGTTCCTTTAAGGATCATTCCCGGAGTTAAGTCCTTCATCTCCAAAATATCGCTTCGAAGGATGGGAGCGGGCATCTCTTCTCTGGGGTCCCTGGCGGGCTTCTCCAGCTCTTTGGCGATATCCCTTAAAGTAATCTCGCCAATCCCCAGTTCCTCAGCGGTCTTCTTATAATCCGTTATCTTTGCGGAGATTCCTTTGATACCGCCTTTTATGTCAGCAGGTGCATAGCCGCATTTTTCAAGAAGGGCTGTGGCTGCTTCGTAGCTCTCAGGATGAACCGAAGTCCCGTCCAAGGGGTTCTTCGCTCCGGTAATCCTCATAAATCCTGCACACTGCTCGAAGGCCTTTGGTCCCAGCTTGGGTACCTTAAGGAGTTCCTTTCTTGACTTAAAGCGGCCGTTCTCCTCACGATAGGTTACTATATTTTTCGCGATAACCTTAGTTACCCCCGATACATATTCCAGGAGAGAGACAGAAGCGGTATTAAGGTCGACTCCCACGCTGTTAACGCAGTCTTCCACCACGCCCCCTAACTCCTCGGATAATTTCTTCTGGTTCATGTCGTGCTGGTACTGGCCTACGCCGATGGCCTGAGGATCTATCTTAACCAGCTCGGCTAAGGGGTCCTGAAGCCTTCTTGCTATACTTGCGGCGCTGCGCTGTCCCACATCGAAATTGGGGAACTCCTCACTGGCCAGCTTGCTGGCGGAATAAACGGAAGCTCCCGCCTCATTTACTATAACGTATTCCACCTTCACCGGAAGTTCCTTAAGCAGATCCACTATAACCTGCTCGCTTTCTCTGGAAGCCGTTCCGTTACCCACGGAAATAAGGGTAATGCCGTACTTGGAGATAAGCTTCTTTAATATAACCTTAGCCTCAGCTATTTTTTTCTGGGGCTCTGTGGGATAAATGACCACCGTGTCAAGAACCTTGCCCGTAGCATCCACTACCGCCAGCTTGCATCCCGTACGAAAAGCCGGGTCCCAGCCTAAGACCACCCGCCCCGTTATGGGAGGCTGCATCAGGAGCTGCTTTAAGTTCTTGGCAAATACCACAATGGCTCCGTCTTCCGCCTTCTCAGTCAGGATGTTCCTAACCTCTCTCTCCACGGAGGGAAAGATCAGTCGGTTGTAAGCGTCGGCCACGATTTCCTTAAGAAGGGGAGTGGTATTGGGGTTATCTCTGATAATAACCTTCTTCTCTAAGTATCCGATGATACGCTCATGCTCCGCCGTGACCTTAACCGTAAGGATCTTCTCCTTCTCACCTCTGTTAAGGGCGAGGATCCTGTGCCCCGCGATCTTGGCTACATCCTCGCTGAAATTGTAATACATCTCGTAGACGGAATCCGCTTTCGGGTCCTTGGCTTCGGAAGAGATAATACCCTTCTTTAAAATGAAGTCTCTTATGGTCATTCGAAAATCAGGATTATCGGAAATGGTCTCCGCGATAATGTCTCCGGCTCCTTCTATAGCCTCCTTCGCATTCTCAACCCCTTTTTCGGGATCTATATAGGAGGAAGCTTCATCTTCCAAAGTCTTATCGGTCATCTGCAGGGAAATAATATTAGCCAGGCCTTCTAAGCCCTTCTCCTTGGCGATGGTGGCTCTGGTGCGGCGTTTAGGCCTATAAGGCCTGTAAAGGTCGTCCACCTCCACCTGGGTCATGGCATTTTCTATCTGGGCCTTAAGTTCGGGAGTGAGCTTGCCCTGTTCTTCGATGGAAGAGATGGCCTGCTGCTTCTTTTCCTCAAGGTTACGGAGGTAGGTCAGCCTCTCCCCCAGTTTTCTAAGCTGCTCGTCATCCAAAGATCCCGTAACTTCCTTTCTGTAACGGGCGATAAAGGGAATGGTGTTCCCCTCGTCAATAAGGCCTACTGCGGCAGAGACCTGCCACTCCTTAACCTTAAGCTCTTCTGTAATGACCTTAATAATATCCATGTTGCCTCTCCTTATATTTTTAAAAATAATGACAAATAATGAAATAACATTTATAATACATTTTAATGGAAATCGAATGTTTACAACGAAAGGAGCAATTCTAATGCCCACAGGAATGAGACCCGATCCGGCACGTACCATGGCATCTACCGCCTTTGGCATAGCCATTGCGTCCATTATATGTATGTTCACTCCCGGTTTGTCCATGGCCTTGTCCCCATTAGGGATAATCATAGCCTTACTTTCCAGGGACGAAAGCTGTAAGCTCTCATCCAGGGCCTTGGCCGGTGTCGTTATCTGCATAGTGGCCTTCGTCATCTCCATAGTCTTAACCGTAAGCAGTTTTATCCTGCTTATCAACATGGCCGGGGGCGTGGATAATCTCTATAATTATCTCATGGAGCAGATGCAGAACTACCCGGGATTATTGCAGTAAACACTTACCTTATGATAATTAAAGAAAAAAGAAATGTCAATCAAGGTGATAAGAGGAAGATATAATGAGAGAAAGATCTAAGGTCATCAAAGGAAGAGCCAGATGCGCGCTGCATGGGAAGTATTCCGTCCCCATGCTGGCCCTCCTTATAGAACTGATAGTATATCTGATGATATCAGCGCCATTTTCCCAGTCCATTCTGGTGTCTTCAAAGGTATCCTCAAGGGTCGTTTACGTAATCGCAAATATCCTGCTTTTTATGGTACTTTTTGAAGTGGGAGTGGGAATATCCTATATACATCTTAAGATAGCCAGAAATGAGCGACCCTACTTGAAGGATATGCTCTTTGCCTTTCAGAACAGGCCTGATCGTTTTATAGTGGTATTTCTGGCAAGAGACGGCATTTTCTTCATATGCCTGCTTCCCACCTATATTATGAGTTTTACGGAAGTGACGGAGAGTAATTACGTCTCCTTTACCCTTCTTATGTCGCTCTTTACCCTTGTGGGATGCATCATAGCCGTGATCATTACCATTCGCTTCGTTCTGGCAGAGTACCTTATGCTGGATAATGTGGAGATGAGCGGGGTAGAGGCTTTGAAGGAAAGCATGAGGCTTATGAAGGGCAACAATAAGAACATGCTTTATATATATGCCAGCTTTATCGGTTATTCCATGCTGGGGCTTCTGTCCTTTAATGTGGGATTCTTATGGCTGGTGCCCTATATGACCCAGACCGTTACCTGTTTTTATCTTGATACCATCGGAGAGACTTTTTACCGGGACGTGGTCAAAGACCCGGTGATTGATGTGACAGTATGAGTATAAATTATCACGCATATCAGAATAGGGGTTTCGCATTTTCCACCTTTGAAGAGATAGAGAAGCAGTGGACGGGGCGTTTTGCTCTCTTTAACCCGGAGCGTATAGCAGGGATTCTGGACCTGCCTTATGACGAGAACTTCCTTTATATAAGGTACTTCGGGGAGGAATACCGGCTGAACTTGAGATTGGGCCGGATCGAGAAGAAGTCCGGGGAACCCTACATACCGGAAGTTGACCCCGACAGGGTCCCCTTAGAAGAGGGCTGGCACGGGAAGCTCCTGGCAAATGAGGCCATGGCCATATATCACATTCTTTTCTATACAGTGGACAACCCGGTTTTATCCGGCAACCTGGTCCAGAATGCATCCTTAGACCCACGGCATGTACGCCATCCTCAGGAGGATGTGCTTTTTAATGACTTCCTGAAGCATTTTCCTAAAGGGACCTCTGCTTTGAGGGCTGCCTGCGAAGCAGCAGGGGGTCAGGCTCTTGATAGCAAGGCGGACCTGTGCTTCATTTTCCATCCCTTTCCACAGATTCCCATGCAGCTTAACTACTGGGAGGCGGACGAAGATTTCCCGGCTCAGGTGAAAGTCTTAGTGGACGAGAAGATAACGGACTATGTACATGTGGAGACCACCGGATGCATGGTATCGGATTTGTTTGAAAGGATAATATGTGCTAAAATAAAAAATAACCACGTTTTCTAAAAGGAGGTATATTTAATGGTTAAAAACACAGCATTTAGACGCATACTCACATTTTCGGCTGCAGCTGTCATGACCCTTTCCCTGGTAGCGTGCGGAGGCGGAAACAACGCGGCAGCGCCTAGCAGCAAGGCTGCCACATCCGTTGCAGCAGGCTCTTCGGCTGCGGCATCATCAGCGGCATCCTCGGCAGTATCATCAGCAGCATCTTCTGCAGCAAGCAACACAGCCGAGTTAAGTGCTGACCAGATAAAGGATCTGATGAAGCAGGTTGCGGAAGCTGAACTTGAGCAGCAGTACAAGGATGTCGTTAAAGCGGAGAACGATTACAGATTTGCCAATGCAGAGGTGTTCGGCATCGACAGAACGGGTAATTCCGGTAAGATGTATGTATATTTAAACACTGGAGAATACGTTAATTTTAAGGGCAAAGCATATTTTATGAGCGGTGGCTCGGGAGAAGCCATAATTAATATTGAATATGGGGATAAGATTAAGCTCAACAAGGTTGACTGGAGTGATTCCGGAGCAGGACATGATAAGTGGGTTAAGAACAACTTCCCCAAGGCTTATTATGAAAAGTGCCAGGAATATAAGTCTCATGATGACAATGGAAAGAGCAATCTTGCGAAGGCTATGGAGGCTGAAGTGGAGAAAGCGATCGGAGTTCCCGTTGAGCAGTCTAACCTCCTTACCATCGACCGCGATGCCAAGACGTACGAGATAGTACAGACAAAGGAGTCGGGAACTCCGGGAAAAGACTACAAGTTTGAGACTATTACCATAGATAAAGGAAAACTCTAAAAGGAATTACAGTAATGAATTATACAGTTAAGGTTAATCTTACTGACAATGATCTGTTTAAATTTTTAATGTACCATAATTACCACGGTGCCCAGGGAAAGCTGGGCATTGTGGTTGCTTTGCTGGCTTTTCTGGCGGCGGTTATGACCTATGGCAGGGTGGAGATGCTCTATACCGTTCTTTATATAGTCTGCGGTGTGGTTTTTATAGTCTATACCCCGCTGGCTCTTAAATGGCGGGCCAAGAGACAGTTCCAGCTGGCACCGGACTTAGGGGAGGAGATGACTTATGAATTCTCCGACGAAGGCATTAAGTCCTCCATTAAGGACCAGTCGGTTCAGGTTCAATGGATTAATTTATACAGGATAGTCGGTAAGGATGACTATATCTACATTTATACCGACAGGCTCCACGCATCCATTATTCCCAAGAGATGTATCGAGGATTATGAGGGACTGGTGGGGTTTATGGAACTGAAGACCCCCAAGGGAAAGGTTAAGATTAAGTGAATGCGATATGAATCAAACAGCCCCCGGGAGACGGAGAAGATAGGCAATCTTTTCGGAGGAATAGCCAGACGGGGGAACATTTATACCTTAAGCGGGGACCTGGGTACGGGAAAGACGGTATTGGCTCAGGGCTTTGCTAAGGGACTGGGGATCAGGGAGCTGGTTAACAGTCCCACATTTACCATAGTAAATGAGTACACCACCGGAGTTATGCCTTTTTATCATTTTGATGTCTACCGCATAAGCGACCCGGAGGAGATGTACGAGATCGGCTTTGAGGACTACCTCTACGGTGACGGTATATGTCTCATTGAGTGGGGTGAGCTTATTCGTGATATTCTGCCGGAGAATACCATAAGCATCCGCATAGAGAAGGACCTCAGTAAGGGAGAAGACTATCGTTTGATCCATATTAACGGAGAGTGGAGATGAAGATACTTTCGATAGACAGCTCAGGTCTGGTGGCTTCCGTAGCCATTATGGAAGACGAGACCATGATAGCTGAATACACGGTTAATAATAAAATGACCCATTCCCAGACCCTGCTTCCCATGATCGATGAGATCTTTTCACTGACTCAGACTGATAAGGAAAGCTTGGATGCTATAGCCATAGCTGCGGGCCCGGGATCATTTACGGGTTTAAGGATAGGGGCCGCCACAGCCAAGGGACTGGGGCTTGCCCTTGATATCCCCATTATCAGAGTGCCTACGGTGGATGCCCTTGCCTACAATATCACAGGATTTGAAGGGCTGGTATGCCCCATGATGGATGCCAGAAGAAAGCAGGTATATACCGGACTCTACTGGTGCTTAGGGGATGAGTTTAAGGTCTTTAAGAAACAATGCGCCCTCGGGGTGTCAGAGATTATAGAAGACATTAATAAGGAGAATGAACCGGTCATCTTCTTGGGAGACGGTGTACCGGTTAATAAGGAATATATAGAGAAGAATATCGCCACGCAGTATTCTTATGCTCCGGCCCATATGTCGAGACAGAGGGCGGGGGCAGTAGGAGCACTGGCTTTAAAATATGCCGAAGATCCCGCCTACCCGGAGATCAGGCAGGAGACGGCCGCCGACTTTGTTCCGGAATATTTGAGACTGTCTCAGGCTGAAAGGGAGATGCTTGAAAAGGAAGGCAAAGATGGAAAGCAGGATTGAGATCCGGCGGATGTGCGAGGCTGACATTCCGGATGTGGCAGCCATAGAGGCCAGATCATTTTCCCTGCCCTGGTCGGAGAACGGCTTTAGGACGGCTCTGGGAAGGAGAGATACCGTATTTTTCGTGGCGACGGTTGATGATAGAATAGTGGGATATGCCGGTTTTTATACCTGCCTGGACCAGGCCGATATCACAAATGTTGCAGTTTCATCGGAGTATAAGAGAAGGGGCATCGGTGCTAAGCTTATGGATGCGGTGATATCCGCCTGCGTATCAAAAGGGGTGCTTATGATAGCCCTGGAGGTCCGGGCCGGCAATGAAAGCGCCAAGGCCCTGTATCGTAAATGCGGCTTTGAAGAAGTGGGACTTCGTAAGGGCTTTTACAGCTCTCCCACGGAGGACGCATGTGTAATGACGAGATATTTGGAGACAGAGGATAATACATGTTAGAAGTATGTTTGTTGGGAACGGGAGGCATGATGCCTCTTCCGTACAGGTGGCTTACCTCCCTTATGACCAGATATAACGGAAGCAACCTCCTTATAGATTGCGGGGAGGGGACCCAGATAGCCATCAAGGACAAAGGCTGGGGATATAAGCAGATTGATACTCTTTGCTTTACCCATTTCCATGCAGATCATATAAGCGGCCTGCCGGGACTTCTCCTTACCATGGGGAATACCGAGAGGACCGAGCCCCTTACCATTATAGGGCCCAGAGGGGTGGAGAGGGTAGTGAATTCCCTGAGGGTTATTGCTCCGGAGATTCCATTTCCCATAGAGTTTATTGAACTGACGGACAAAGAGCATGTTATAGAGCGTAAGGGCTATGTTATCACGGCCTTTCGGGTTAATCACAATGTTACATGCTACGGTTATACCCTGGATATTAAAAGAAGCGGCAGATTCGATGCCGAGAGGGCCAAGGCATTGGATATCCCCTTGAAGATGTGGAACAGGCTGCAAAAGGGAGAGACCATAAGTGAAGATGGCAGAACATTTTCACCGGATATGGTTCTGGGAGCCCCCAGAAAGGGGATCAAGGTGGGCTATGTGACGGATACCAGACCCACGGATTCCATAGCGGACCACGTGGCCGGAGCCGACCTTTTTATATGTGAAGGCATGTACGGGGAAAAGGAGAAAGAGGCCAAGGCCAGGGAATACAAGCATATGACCATGTATGAAGCGGCAAAACTTGCCAGGGCAGCGAAAGTTTCCGAGCTCTGGCTTACCCACTACAGCCCTTCCCTTACTTACCCGGAGAATTTCATGGGTGATGTAAGAAAGATCTTTGCCGGAGCAATAGCAGCTAAAGACGGACGAAGCGTGGATATAGATTTTATTGATGAATAGAAGAGGGATGGTATATGAAAAAATACAGACCGGCCATATTTGCACTGGTGCTTGTTTTATTCGGTGTAGGGGTGTTTTTCTTTGTGACCAGAAAGCCTGCTTCCGACCCGGGCACCACCATAAGCGACCTGAGCAAGATAGTGGAGAAGAACTATGACAGGAATTATCCGGCTACTCCCAGAGAGGTGGCGGCGGACTATTCCGATGTTATTATGTACCTTTATAATAAGGACTGCTCGGACAGTGATATCGAGAAGCTTGCCAATACAGCAAGGAAGCTTATGGACGATGAGCTCCTTAATGCCAACCCCATTAAGAGTCATATCGCGGGACTTAAGGCGGAGATGTCTACATTTAAAAAGGAAAATGTGGAGATCGTTAATTACTCCCTGCCTGAGATCTCAGAGGTTAATTATTTCAGATTTGAAGATGCGGACTGCGCCGGAGTAAAAGTTTCCTATTTTATAAAGAAGAAAGACTCCACTTTTTCAAAGACTTTCCAGCAGTACCTCTTCAGGAAAGACTCCCAGGGACGGTGGAAACTCTACGGGTATAAACAGGTAGCTTCATAGGAGAATGTCATGAAAGATATACTTATGCTGGGGATCGAGTCTTCCTGCGACGAGACGGCTGCGGCTGTGGTAAAGGATGGCAGGGAAGTTCTCTCGAACATCATTTCCTCCCAGATAGATATTCATAAATTATATGGCGGGGTGGTTCCGGAGATCGCCTCCAGAAAACATATAGAGATAATCAATCAGGTTATCACAGAGGCCCTGCAGGCAGCAGGAGTGGAACTTACCGATATAGACGGGGTGGCGGTTACCTACGGCCCCGGTCTGGTGGGAACCCTTCTGGTGGGAGTGGCTGCAGCCAAGGCTATATGCTGGGCTAAGGATATTCCCCTGGTGGGAGTTCACCATATTTCGGGACACATTTCCGCAAATTATATAGAGAATAAGGACCTGGAGCCTCCTTTTTTATGTCTGGTGGTTTCGGGAGGCCACAGCCATATAGTTAAGGTAGCCGATTACGGCAGATACGAGATATTAGGCCGCACCAGGGATGATGCGGCGGGAGAGGCCTTTGACAAGGTTGCCAGAGTCATTGAACTGGGCTATCCCGGGGGCCCCAAGATAGACAAGCTGGCCAGGGAAGGTAACCCGGATGCGGTGTCATTTCCAAAGGCTAAGGTTAACGGTGCGGACCTGGATTTTTCCTTCAGCGGGGTTAAGACTGCGGTCTTAAACTATGTAAACGGCTGCCGCATGAAAGGTGAAGAATACAATAAAGCGGACATAGCGGCCTCCTTCCAGAAATCCGTGGTGGATGTGCTGACGGAGCATACCATGGCGGCGGCAGAGGCTTACGGGATTAAGAAGATCGCCCTGGCAGGAGGAGTAGCCTCCAACAGTGCCCTGAGAGCCTCCTTTGAGGAAGCCTGCAGCAAGAGGGGATATGACTTTTACAGACCCAGTCCCATCCTTTGTACGGACAACGGGGCTATGATAGCCTGCGCCGGGTATTATGAATATATGGCGGGAGTAAGGCACGGATGGGATCTTAATGCGGTTCCTAATTTGAAGTTGAGTTAGTATATGAAGAGTACGTGTATTATAGTTGCTGCCGGAAGCGGCAGCAGGATGAAAAGCGACAAACCAAAGCAATTCCTGGAAATGGAGGGGCATCCCCTCCTTTATTATACTGTGAAGGCCTGGCAGGAGAGCTTCATTTCCGATATAATCCTAGTCACTTCCGGTGGATATCTGGACTATGTAAGGAAGGATATTGTGGAAAAGTACGGCTTTGATAAGGTGAGTAAGGTCATAACCGGAGGGGAGACCCGGTTTGATTCCGTGTATCAGGGGTTACTTGCCTGTGAGGGGACAGACTATGTTTATATACACGACGGGGCCAGACCCTGTGTGGATGGCGGAGTGATAGAGAGGGCCAGAGAGGCGGCAGAGAGGTACGGAGCCTGTGTATCGGCAGTCCCGGTAAAGGATACGGTTAAGGTTGTGGATAAGGAAGGCTTTGCCGTAGATACACCTGAGCGCAGCAGCCTCTGGGCCATGCAGACTCCCCAGGCTTTTAGGTATGATCTGGTCAGGGCTGCCTATGATGCTTTGGCGGATAAGGACCGGACAGGGATTACGGATGACGCCATGGTGGTGGAGAAGTGCGGATCGGCAAAAGTCAAGATAGTGATGGGGAGTTACGATAATGTAAAGGTCACCACACCGGAGGATTTGCGGGTGGTGGAGAATATATTGAAAAATCGTTGACAAGGTTTTTTATATTTGATAGAATACATGAGGTTTCTAAAAAATAAATAAGATGCACCGCATGCGCGGATGCTGTCGTAAGGAATCCGTCGCTTGCAGCGACACCTTATGACATATGGAGAGGTATCGAAGTGGTCATAACGAGGCGGTCTTGAAAACCGTTTGTCCGCAAGGGCACGTGGGTTCGAATCCCACCCTCTCCGTTTTGTTTTTTTGTTTGGTGCAGAATTGAGTAGGCCCAACATTTCGCTAACGCGAAACGTCGCCCGGATCATAAGCAATCAGTCATCTTCGATGACAGCTTATGATATATGGAGAAGTACCCAAGCTGGCCGAAGGGGCTCCCCTGGAAAGGGAGTAGGTCGTTAATAGCGGCGCGAGGGTTCAAATCCCTCCTTCTCCGTTAAAGATTGGTTATAAATCTGCCTAAGATTTATAGCCGATTTTTATTCAGCTAAAGCGCTGAATTATTATCTGAAAACAGAGAATAGGACACTTGAAAAAAACTTCAATTTTTTCTGAAAAAAAGTGTTGACATTAGGTATTCAGCGTGATATATTGATTAAGCTATCGCTTTGAGAGAGCGTTTTTAAATTGCGCTCGTGATATGCCAGCTGGATTGCTAAAGCAATCCTTGGTCGTAAGCGATCAGTCATCTTCGATGACAGCTTACGACATAAAATAGGACATTGATAATTGAACAAAGAATTTAAACCTTGAAAACCTTGAAATTCAAAAGAGTTTTAAGCAGTTTAACTCATTAAAGTAAATTGCCAGTTAGTTTAGATGCTAAGCATCGAACATTTTTTATGAGAGTTCGATCCTGGCTCAGGATGAACGCTGGCGGCGTGCCTAACACATGCAAGTCGAACGAAGCACTTAATTACGATCCCTTCGGGGTGACGATTTTGTGACTTAGTGGCGGACGGGT
>Ga0310695_10001859_pt1 | contig 47103 bp, 23 predicted proteins | sample RumenRJG_04DNA_FD_203882 | JGI IMG/M metagenome (GOLD analysis project Ga0310695, IMG submission 203882) | Bovine rumen microbial communities from Lethbridge, Alberta, Canada - RJG_04 (v2) (version 2) | ecosystem: Host-associated > Mammals > Digestive system > Stomach > Rumen | place: Canada... | reverse complement strand
GTTTTATGTAAGTCTTATCAAAGATCGCTTCTATCTTACTCGCCAGCGGGTCTCCCCGAAAGCGGATGCAAAGGTACGACTATTTTTCGAACTACCAAATATTTTTCCCATATTTTTTCAAAAAACAGCAAAAAAAATGTCGGGTCTTGACGAAAATCAAGCCCCGACAACCTATACACCTTATTATATTATATATTACTCCTCAGGAGCCTGACCAATCAGTTCCATAAACTCATCCAGTTTCGGAGTGATGATGATTTGGGTACGGCGGTTACGCTGTTTGCCGACCTCGCTGGTGTTGGGCTGCAGTGGATTGTACTCACCACGGCCACCGGCAGTGAGACGCTTAGGATCAACGCCATATTGATTCTGGAGAGCCTGTACTACAGAAGAGGCACGCAGACAGGAGAGATCCCAGTTATTACGGATATTCTCACGCTTGATGGGTACATCGTCCGTATTTCCCTCGATCAACACATCATAATCCTTATAGTCCTTGATGATCTTGGCAATCTTCGACAAAGTCTCCGATGCACGGTCATTAATCTCATAAGAACCACTCTTGTAAAGCATATTGTCGGCAAGTGATATATAGACCACACCCTTCAGTACCTGAACGTCAACATCCTTCAACTCCTCTTTGGAGAGGGAGCGGGTGAGGTTGTTGGTAAGTACCATGTTCAGCGAGTCGCTCTTTGACTTCACCTCAACAAGATGGCGGATATACTTGTTTGACTCATTAATCTGGTCAACCAGTTTGTCGATAGACACATTATTCTGGCTGGCATTCGAGAGACTCTTGTCGAGTGCATTTTGCAATGCCTTATTAGCTTTCTCCTCTTGTGCCAGCTGCTGTTCCAGACTTGCCACACGAGCCTTCGATGCAGCCAATTGCTCCTTGGTATCCGTATAGTTTGCCTGTAAAGTCTTATTCTCTTCCTGGCAAGCTACCAGTTCCTTCTTTGACGCGCAGCTGGACATCAGCATCACAGCCGCAGCGAATGTCATCATAAAAATTGTTTTCTTCATTTTAATTTCCTCTTTAGATTAAACAATATTCATGGTGCAAAGATAATGAATTTAGCAACAATCGTCAAGAAGACGACTCCGATTTAGATTATTTTAAGTAACCTGATGAAATTTTAGTGATTATTTCGGTGCCTATAGTTTCAACTTTTGGAGGCGGCACCTCCGCCCCTCGAAGCCCGGGGCTTCGTAACCCACATGCATTCTGATACTCATATTAAACAATACGGCTGGCAGATATCGCCCAGGGTCTTTCCAACAAAAAAGGGGACCTTCGCTTGGATATTATAGAGAAAATGATTACCTTTGCATCCAAATTAAAATTAATAAGGTATAAAGAATATGATTCTCTTTTTCAAGACCGCCCAGAAGAGTGTGATTGCCACGCAGGCAGACCACTCGCTCAACCAAGATGAAGTAAAGGAACTATGTTGGCTCTATGGTGAAGCCGAGTTGCTCAATGACGAGACACTGACAGGCTACTACGTCGGTCCCCGCCGTGAGATGGTGACCCCCTGGTCGACCAATGCCGTTGAGATTACCCAGAACATGGGACTGAAAGGTATCCAGCGTATCGAGGAGTATTTCCCCGTTGCCTCAGAGGATGCTGAGCACGACCCCATGCTGCAGCGTATGTACAACGGACTGGACCAAGAGATTTTCACCATCAACATCCAACCGGAGCCCATCAAGTATGTGGACAATCTGGAAGAGTATAATGAGCAGGAAGGACTCGCCCTCTCTCCTGAGGAGATAGAGTACCTGCATAAGATTGAGAAAGAGAACGGTCGTCCGTTGACAGACTCCGAGATATTCGGTTTTGCCCAGATCAACTCCGAGCACTGCCGTCATAAGATATTCGGTGGTACCTTTATCATCGACGGCAAGGAGATGGAGTCGAGTCTCTTTGCGATGATCAAGAAGACCACGCAGGAGAATCCCAACAAGATTCTCTCTGCCTATAAAGATAATGTCGCCTTCGCACAAGGTCCTATTGTAGAGCAGTTTGCCCCAGCCGACCAGTCGACGAGCGACTATTTCCGTATTAAGGACATCGAGAGCGTCATCTCGTTGAAGGCAGAGACCCACAACTTCCCCACCACAGTAGAGCCCTTCAATGGTGCCGCCACAGGAACAGGTGGTGAGATCCGTGACCGTATGGGTGGTGGTGTAGGTTCCTGGCCTATTGCCGGAACAGCCGTCTATATGACAGCGTATCCTCGCATAGAAGATGACGAGCGTGACTGGGAGAACATCCTGCCTGCTCGTAAGTGGCTGTACCAGACTCCCGAGCAGATATTGATCAAGGCATCGAATGGTGCCTCCGACTTCGGTAATAAGTTCGGACAGCCATTGATCTGCGGTTCTGTGCTGACCTTCGAGCATCAGGAAAAGGGCTGCGACACAGTCGCAGCAAAGCCTACAAAGTACGCCTATGACAAGGTCATCATGCTTGCCGGAGGTGTCGGTTACGGTACCAAGCGTGACTGTCTGAAGAAAGAGCCCCAGAAGGGTAATAAGGTTGTCGTCGTCGGTGGTGACAACTACCGTATCGGACTGGGTGGCGGTAGTGTATCCTCCGTAGATACCGGTCGTTATAGCAACGGTATTGAGCTGAATGCTATCCAGCGTGCCAACCCAGAGATGCAGAAACGAGCCTATAACCTCGTCCGTGCCCTCTGTGAGGAAGACACCAACCCCGTTGTATCTATCCACGACCACGGCTCAGCCGGTCACCTGAACTGCCTCTCCGAGTTGGTAGAGGAGTGCGGTGGTGAGATTGACATGACCAAGTTGCCTATTGGTGACAAGACCCTCTCCTCGAAAGAGATCATCGCCAATGAGAGTCAGGAGCGTATGGGCTTGCTCATCGACGAGAAACATATCGAGCATGTCCAGAAGATTGCCGAGCGTGAGCGTGCCCCGATGTATGTTGTCGGTGAGACGACCGGTGATGCCCATTTCTCCTTCAAACAGGGTGACGGTGTGAAGCCTTTCGACCTCGACGTGGCACAGATGTTCGGTCACTCTCCCAAGACCATCATGCGTGACAATACCGTCGAGCGGAAATATGAGGATATAGATACTATAGGAACTATAGGCACTATAGATAAACTGGTCAAGCGAGTCCTCCAGCTGGAGGCTGTCGCCTGCAAAGACTGGCTGACGAATAAGGTAGACCGCTCCGTGACCGGTAAGATAGCCCGTCAGCAGTGTCAGGGTGAGATACAGTTGCCTCTGAGTGACTGTGGTGTTGTCGCCCTCGACTATCGTGGTCGCAAAGGTATTGCTACGGCAATCGGTCATGCGCCACAGGCAGGACTTGCCTCTCCTGAGGCAGGCAGTGTCCTCTCTGTTGCCGAGGCACTGACAAACATTGTCTGGGCACCCCTTGCCGACGGCATGGACTCCCTCTCACTGTCCGCCAACTGGATGTGGCCCTGCCGCTCACAGGAAGGAGAGGATGCCCGTCTGTATACTGCCGTCAAGGCATTGAGTGATTTCTGCTGTGACCTGCACATCAACGTGCCGACAGGTAAGGACTCCCTCTCGCTGAGTCAGCAATATCCCAATGGCGAGAAGATTATCTCTCCGGGTACCGTTATTGTCAGTGCCGGCGGTGAGGTCTCCGACATCCGCAAGGTAGTCAGTCCCGTCCTTGTCAACGACAAGCATGCGTCACTCTATCACATCGACTTCTCGTTTGACGAGCAGCGCCTTGGTGGCTCCGCCTTTGCCCAGAGCTTGGGCAAGGTAGGTTCCGACGTGCCCACCATCAAGAATGCCGAATATTTCGCCGATGCGTTCATGGCTGTTCAGCAGATGATTGAGAAGGGCTGGATCATGGCAGGTCATGACATCTCCGCCGGTGGTCTGATCACCACCCTGTTGGAGATGTGCTTTGCCAACACCAAGGGCGGTATGCACATTAACCTCCATGACCTCTGTGCTGATGGTGATATCGTGAAGACCCTCTTCGCAGAGAATCCCGGTGTCATCATCGAGGTCAGCGACGAGCATAAGTTTGAGTTCAAGGAGTTCATGGAAGACCTCGGCGTAGGTTATGCCAAGATCGGATATCCTGTAGAGGACAGCCGTACCATTGTGGTAAAGGCAGGCGACAAGGAGCATACCTTCGATATTGACGACCTTCGTGACACATGGTATAAGACCTCCTATCTGCTCGACCGCAAACAGAGTTTCAACGGTAAGGCGAAGGAGCGTTATGAGAACTACAAGCAGCAGCCTATTGAGATGAAGTTCAACAAAGACTTCACCGGTATGCTGAAACAATACGGCATCTCTGCCGACCGCCGTGAGTCAACAGGCATCAAGGCAGCCATCATCCGTGAGAAGGGTACCAATGGTGAGCGTGAGATGGCTTACTCCCTCTATCTTGCCGGCTTCGACGTGAAAGACGTGATGATGACCGACCTGATCAGTGGGCGTGAGACCTTGGAGGACATCAATATGATTGTGTTCTGCGGTGGTTTCTCTAACTCCGACGTGCTCGGTTCCGCAAAGGGATGGGCAGGTGCTTTCCTGTATAACCCGAAGGCAAAAGAGGCACTTGACAAGTTCTATGCCCGTGAGGACACCCTCTCTCTTGGTATCTGTAACGGATGCCAGCTGATGGTAGAACTGGGACTGACAGGTGCCAAGGGTGCCAAGATGCTGCATAATGACTCCCATAAGTTTGAGAGTGAATTCATCAGTCTGACGATTCCCCAGAACAACAGTGTGATGTTCGGTTCGCTGAGTGGTAACAAACTCGGTCTGTGGGTGGCACACGGAGAAGGAAAGTTCTCGTTGCCTGAGGCAGAGAGTGCGTATAACGTGATAGCAAAGTATAACTACCACGGCTATCCCGCCAACCCCAACGGTTCCGACTATGACGTAGCAGGTATCTGCTCTGCCGACGGTCGTCACCTTGCCATGATGCCCCACTTGGAGCGTGCCATCTTCCCATGGCAGTGCGCCTGGTATCCACGTGACCGCCGCATGGAGGAAGTCACTCCTTGGATTGAGGCTTTCGTGAATGCGAGAAAGTGGGTAGAAGCGAAAGTGAAGAGTGAAAAGTGAAGAGTGTTGTGAGTAATCTCTATTGGGAGTCGTTCCGCACGTTCTTTAAGATTGGCATGTTCACCCTCGGGGGTGGATATGCCATGATTCCATTGATAGAAGAGGAAGTCGTCAACCGCCACCAATGGGTGAGCAAGGACGAGATGCTCGACCTGATAGCCATCGCCCAGAGTTGTCCTGGTGTGTTCGCTATCAATATCAGTATCTTCATTGGCTACAAGCTAAGGAAGACACAGGGAGCCATTGCCACTGCCTTAGGGACAGCACTTCCCTCTTTCCTGATTATCCTTGCCATCGCCATCTTCTTCCATCAGTTTGAGGACAACAAGGTGATTGCCGCCATGTTCAAAGGCATACGCCCTGCCGTGGTGGCACTGATAGCAGTACCCACCTTCAACCTGGGTCGCCGTGCCCAACTGAACTGGCTCACCATCTGGATCCCGATAGTGTCAGCACTGCTGATATGGCTGATGGGGGTGTCGCCGATATGGATTATCATCTTCGCCGGGATTGGCGGGTACCTTTGGGGGAAAATGAGAAATGAAAATGAAGGAATGAAGAAATGATATTTCTGTATTTATTCATCACGTTTTTTGAGATTGGGCTGTTTGGCTTTGGTGGCGGTTATGGAATGCTGTCGCTGATTCAGCATGAGACGGTGGAGCACTGGGGATGGCTTTCGAGCAGTGAGTTCACCGATATTGTCGCTATCTCGCAGATGACACCAGGACCTATCGGCATTAACTCCGCCACCTATTGTGGCTATACGGCAATCAAGAATGCTGGCTATGGAGTACCGCTTGCCGTCCTCGGCTCGGCAACGGCAACCTTTGCACTGGTATTGCCCTCGCTGATCCTGATGATACTGATCAGCAAGATGTTCATGAAATATATGAACTCCCGCCCCGTACAGTCTGTATTCAAAGGACTGCGACCAGCAGTCGTAGGACTCCTTGCCGCAGCCACCTTATTATTATGTACACGTGATAACTTCTCGTCTCCCTCCGAGAACCCCTGGCAGTTTTATATCAGTGTCGCACTATTCCTTGCCACTGCTTTCGGTACTGGAGTCATGAAGATCAATCCCATCCGCATGATTTGCTACTGTGCCGTCGCGGGATTACTGCTATTCTACTGACATCACTCTTCCCAACGGAACACGGCACCGTTACGGCGTGCCGGATCAGCGCCTGCGAAGTCCATGGAATACGGACTCCCTGTTGTTGGACTCTTGCCGATATACTTATGTGTCCGCATGGACATCAGCATAAACTCATGGTCGAGATAGTCCTGCCACATAAACACCTCCGCTTTCGACGCATCGGTTGTCAGTCGCACATCACCAGCCAGTCCGTAGCCGGCACAGAAGACATAACGTCCGTCCTCACACTGCAGAATGACCTGTCCCTTCCCTTTGTCTATCAAGCGGAAATGCGTCTGAGAAGCAGATGCCGTACTATCAGCATCATACAACATACCATGCGTTAATGCCACCATCGGCTTTTTTGTTCCGAGGTTGATAATACGGAACGACTTACCATAAGGGATATTCCCGCTTCTGTCAGCCTTCGGCTCCTCAACAGTGAAGTTGTCGAACTCAGCGTAGCCGCCCTTCTTGCCCTCGCGATTAAAACAGAACAAGGCATGGCGTGAGCCTTGGAAGGTGATGAGCTGATACGACAGCGGCATCTCGCGCCCCAGCGGTCGGTAATGCTCACCGTTCAGCGAGAACTCATAGTGGACCTGGTCGTTGTCGAAGTCGCCTACCATACGAAGCCATACCTTCTGCAACGGTGCGTCGCAGGAGGCGATGCCCAGAGTGACGGTGTCGTTGGTAGCTTGCTCAAAGCAGCGTAGGAGCAAGCCATAGTGACCCTGCTCGACACCAATCCAAGAGCAGGGCACGTTGATATTGCCCAGTCCGGCAACGTCACCTTCCTTCATGCCCCCGACATACAGTTCGACAGTAGCAATACTCTTCGGACCTATGACTCGCTGGGTCAGCGTGTTGCGAGCCCACATCAACTGCTCGGCAGGCATGGACTGCAAACGCAGTCTACCGTTTGTCAGACTCCATTTCTTATCATCCGGGTTGTGATTCCATTGCCAGATGCGGCCCAGCTGCTTGCCATTGAAATCCTCGCTACGCTGATAGGGAGCGTGAGGGGCTGTTTGTTGCTGTGGCACAGCAACAAACGTGACGTTAGGTTTCAGCCATGTACGCGGAGCACGACCGAGGTTACCCTCCAAGCCGAGCATAGGCCAACCATCCTTCCATGTGATGGGAGCAAGGGTGACCGTTCTTCCAATGCTATGGAAGTCCATCATCAGCAGAGCCCACCACTGTCCACTCTGATCCTGCACGATACCACCCTGATGAATGTTCGTACATGCCGTAGCATCCTTGTCAACCTCAGGGATACCGAACTTTGTCCCATCCTGTCCAATACGATATTTCTCGCCCATGGGCACCTGTGTCAATGATGCGGCATGATAGCCGAAAGTCTCGTCAGCAGTAATGGTAATCGTCTCGTAAGGTCCCCAGATACTCTTGGCACGGGAGCACAGCGTACGTCCATTCGGCTTGTAATCGGTGGAGATCAGGTAATACATCCCATTGATCTTGTACATGTGATGACCTTCCCCTACGGCATTGCCCTCTGGTATAATGGTACGTTCCGTCTCCTCTATCGGACCACTCATATCCGGTTTCAGCTCCGTACACTTCACCTCCCCATAACCATGGATGGCGTAAATCTTACCATCATCATCAAACAGGACGCTCAGGTCGTAGATACGCCCCTGCATATTATGATGCTTCCAGGGTCCACGAATATCCTTGGAAGTATAGCACTGCAAGCCCTTACCATTGACATTCGAGTAGACGTAGAACTGTCCGTTGGCATAACGGATGCAAGGAGCCCAGATGCCCTGTCCATAAATCTCCTGATGGTTCTTCAGTGAGAAAGCATCATCCCCGAAGTCAAAACGGTCGAAGCAGTAACTGATATTCTCCCAGTTCACCAAGTCCTTGGAATGAAGGATGACCAGTCCCGGCACCGTATGCATAGTGGTGCCGGCAAGATAGTAGTCATCCCCTACCCTTAGAATATCCGGGTCAGAGAACTCGTCATAGAACAAGGGATTGGTATACGTCCCATTCCCATTGTCCGCCGTCCAAGACTGCGAATAAGAGGTGAGAGGTAAGAGGTAAGAGGTAAGAAATAATATGAGAATACGTCGCATAACTATCAATATTTTTTATTTAAACCCTATAATTCTTCACTCTTCACTTTTCACTCTTCACTTTAAAAGAGGCCATCCGTCAGCCGTCCAATTTATCTTACGTTGTACCAAGACAGCGGCACCTTGATGGGCAACGCTATAGCCATGACTGATATAGAAATCCTCACCATCCATGTGGTAGGCAGCACAGTGACCGACAGCCTCAAATGTTTTCTTATCGCCTGCAATCACAGGAGTACCACCTCCCTCTCGCATATCCGTACCGTTACGGTCTACATAGGGACCATCCACCGTCTTACTACGTCCGACGACTACCCGATAGGTACTCTTGCTACCCATGCAACAGTAGTCCCATGATACAAAAAGATAGTAATAACCGCCATGCTTCATGATGAACGGAGCCTCGATGGCATTCGTACCCGCATACTTACTGGTGGGATTCGCCATGCGGTTCTGATTCTTGGGAGAATAACGGCGGGCAATAGTACGAGGCTTTCCCCCTTTTGCTATATGCATCGTCGTATCTAGTTTTGCCAGTTGAATACCGTCCCAGAAAGAGCCCCATACCAGCCAAGGCTGATCCTTCTCATCTATCACGAAGTTGGGATCAATCGCATTCCAGTTGTCACGCTTAGCACGAGAGGTCACGATACAACCCTCGTCCTTCCAGATAGGGAATGACAGTGACGGACTACTCAGTAGACCGATAGCAGAGCCGTTCTTACCAAACGTCGAGCAGCTATAGGCAAGCCACCATTTGTTATGCCAACGAATGACATCAGGAGCCCACACATGATGCGTAAAGCCCGGGACAGAATCACCAGTCCACTGCGGCATCACCGTCATCACAGGCTGAGGCAACACCTTCCATGTCTTACGATCTTTGGAAGTCATCTGTTGAATTCCCAATCCCGTAGCATATATATAATAGGTACTGTCCTCGTATGCCATCACGGGGTCGTGCACCATCGGTGTCTCCGCCTCAAAAGCTTTCCAGGGACCTTTGTGATGGGACTGAGAATATAGAGTGGTGCTCACCAGGAGCACCACTACTATAGAGAGATAACGTTTCATTAGTCGGTAGGTTTACTTACTCTGCAGGAACCTTGTAACCCCAGATTGTAACACCTGTCTTACTGTCAAGAGCGGTGAAGCAAGGAACCTTAGTGTCTGTAGGCTCCAAAGTCTGAGGAACCATCACACCCTTGTAGTCAGAGCCAAGATTAATCGTGATATAAGAAGTACCAGTCTTGATAGACCATGTACCAGTAGCATCACCAGAGATTGTACCGTCAGCATTCAGTGTGATGTCAACAGGAACAGCATATTCCTTCGCAGCATGATCCAGTCCGTAACGGTGAGCAAGCAACTTATAGTTACCGGCGATATCAGCAGTGGCAACCTTCTGGGCAGCAGCGATACCGGCGCTCTTCACACCCTCACCAGTATACTCGAATGGAGCGGCAACCAACCAGCCCTCTTCGTTCTGATATACCTGGTGGACACGAACCTGATGACCCTCACCCCAATCCTGGAAGCGAGTGTGGTATACCAGATAGGTACGTCCGTCCTCAGCGGCAATGATACTGTTGTGACCCTGAGCACGCTCGCCAGAAGCCTCGTTAGCACCACCTGTCAGCAGGTTGCCCCACTTAGAGTAAGCACCGAAGATGTTCACACCACGGTTACCATCATTCTCACCAGCACCGAAGTTCAGCTGATAGCTGTCATAGAGTGCTGAAGAGCCCTTGCTGTCAACGTATGGTCCGTCAGGATTCAGTGAGCGGAACACACGCATCTGATAACCACCAGCAGCCTCCAGACCACCATAGGTCATAAACAGGAAGTAGTAGCCGCCGATATACTCGATATAGGAAGCCTCACCAGAGACGTAGGAGCCACCGGCAATCTTCTTACCGAAGTAAGGATCAGAAGTAGCACTGAGCTCGTAGTCCACATCATAGTCACGCAGACCAGTCTCCTCGTCAAGCTGCAGCATGAAGATACCACCGCTCCATGAGCCGTAAGACATCAACAGGTTACCATCCTCGTCATAGAAGACACAGGGGTCAATGGCGTTAGGCCAGTGGTTACCATAGTTGTCTGTTGGAGCATAACGCTCAGGCAGAGAAGCCTGCTCACCCAATACAATCTCCAAGTCGGTAGACTTATAGGAGTCACCAGAGCGGAAACCACTCATCACGACAGGAGCCTGATAGCGGTAAGGACCTGCGATGTTATCAGCTGTCAGCATGATGATGCTTGAGTACCATCCATCACCATTGATGCTGAGATACATACAGTATTTACCCAATTTCTTGTTATAGATCACATCAGGTGCCCACATCATACCATCCACACTATATGATTCACTACCACGTGCAGACCAAGCAAAGGCATTGAAGTTGAGGTCATACTCTTTGCCACCCTTCGTCACCTTCGTCACCTCAGGAGTGGTAAACGCATCAGCATTAGCAGCATCTTTGCTGGTAGCTGTAGCCCAAGGAGCAGTAAATGCCTCCCATGACATCATGTTGTTACACTTAGCGGCAGCGCGGTGTGAACCGAAGATATAATAGGTACTGGTCGCCTGATCCCAAACAATACTTGGATCATGGACACTGACACGCTTCAGTGCTGACGGACCCTCTGTCTGAGGATCATCCTCTACGGACTCTGTAGCAGATGTCGTGAAAGACACCTCCTCAGAGTATTTCACATCAGTGTTGGTTTTTGCAAAACCACGAACATAGTAGGTTGTACTCTTGGAGAGACCACCGATAGTCAGTACCATATCCTTACTGGTGCCAAGTACCTTATCATCATCAAACGTAGGATTAGGTGATGTAGAATAACAGACACCACGATGGGTGATGTGCGAACCCGTAGCCGTCAAGGTGACAATGGCAGAGTTACCAGAAACAGAAGTCACTGCCGGAGTAGTAACCGTCAATGGATAATTCACCTCACAGACGTCGTTGCTACAGGCTGTTGCCATCATTCCGATGGCAAACAGCGCTAATAGTTTAGATATATATTTCATAATACGATTCATTATTTAAGATTATTCAAATACCAGATGGCTTCCGTCAACCGTGAAGTTGAAGTAGAAGTTATCGGGATCAACAGTATTGATACCAGTGTAGCTCTGGGTATAGGTCTTACCATTATTGCCTACCATCTCAACAGAGATGTCAGCAGTGCCGTCACCGTTGTTGACAATCTTGGCGGTACACTTGGCACCGTTCATCGCAGGACGCCACTCATCCCAGTTTCTATCAGCCTCCATTGCAGGAGTACAAGCAGCATAACCATCACCCCATCCAAAGTTGTCTGCACGAACTACAGCATACTCTTTGCTTCCGTCAGCAGAGCAAAGCACGATGACGAAGTTATTCCAGTTGTTAGCACATGAGCTATAGTTGGTGAAGGTAATAGTACTTACCTGATGACCAATAACCTGAATATTGGGAGAGTGAGCACCCCAGAATACAGTAGAGTTATCCTCTGCACCAACAGTATTGTCGAATACCAAGTGGCAACCGTCTACTGTGAAGCGGAAGTAGAGGTTATCGGCATCGATACCCTTCATACCTTTATATTCCTGTGTATAGGTCTTACCATCGTTGCCTACCATAATTGCCTTGATGTCGAGTGTTCCATCACCATTATTAGTGACATAGGTAGTCACCTTAGCACCATCCATAGCAGGACGCCATTCATCAAAGTTACGACCTTCCTCCATCACAGGAGTGCAGGATGCATAGCAGTCACCCCAACCGTAGTTGTCTGCACGAACTACAGCATACTCAGAGTTGTCAGCACGGCAAAGAACAACACAGAAGTTATTCCAGTTATTTGCGCAAGAGCTATAGTTGGTAAAGGTTGTCACCTTAGTCTCCTTAGGTGCAATCTTAATATTATCAGTATGAGCACCCCAGAATCCAGTAGAGTTATCCTCTGCACCAATCATGAGTGGCGTAGGAACAACCACGGTCTGAGTGAATGCGGAGAGCTCCTTCACTACGCTGAAGGTCTTGCTTGCCATGATGGGCTTGTCGGCATTCACACCCTTGAAGGTCTTGTTATAAAGTACGACGAGCGTCTTCTGTCCGAGGTCTGTCATATTAGGAATAGCCTCGAACTGCAAATCTTCTGCAGTCACATTAGCAGTAACACCCTGCTCGAAAGTAACAACAGCAGTTACATTTGCCATCGCCTCATTCAATTCTGTTCCTACGAGAACCTCGCTTGGAACACCTGTCAACTCCATAGAAAGTGGCTGCTTGTCCTCAGCAGAAGTGCATCCGCCAATAGGCTCTAAGTTTGTAGAGATCCAGTCGATATAACTGCCTTCAGGAACAAGGAACACGCGAATATTGGTGTTAGACTGGTCTGCATTCAGATTGGCAAGAGCCGAAGTCTGTTTGTAAGTCTTTGTCACAGTACCATTGGTCATCTTAACAATCATACCACCTTCCGTACGGTCTAAAGTCAAAGTCACCTTACCACCCAGTTTCTGAACACCCTCATCGGTATCAGTCTCGAATGTGAGATTACTCTCTATCAAACCACGATCGATATAATCACCCCACTCAGAGTTACCACTGGGCTGATTATCGAAGCGGATAGCGCCATACTCTTTATAATTAGTTGCACCGCGATCCTCATCATTACAGATAATCATCGCAAAGTTCTTATAAGTATTAGGAGCACTGGGGTTGATGTTCAGCGTAAACTGAGCAATCCATTTCGTTGCCTCAGGAATCACATAGTATTTGGACCATGTAGACCACCATCCTGTAGAGAAGTCAGTAGCGCCGATGGTATATACATCCTCCTTCTGACCTGACAAGTCTTCCTCGTCGCCACCTCCTTCCTCTTCGTCACCTCCCATCTCGGAGAGCCAGTCAGGAGCATTCACTTTGAAAAGGTCGCTGCCTTCACAACTCGTCAGCGTCATCACGCCAAGGGCGGCAATGAAGAAGACGGATGCTAATTTATTGAGATATTTCATAATCTTTATCTTTTAAAGTTTTTGTTATTTGCTCAAATCTACAACGGGATGTACCGTCCAACCATTCTTGGTAAAATAAGCAGAGTTGTCAGTATTGGTATTAGCAGAATTGCCAACCAAATTGACGTTGGTATTCAGGTCGTTCTGATAAATGGGGAAATACTCATGCCCCTTCTCATATTTGTCAAAAGTACTCTCGACACCAGCATCACCATATTTGATAACATCCTTAATGCCAGCTGCAAGCTTGTACACACCATGTTCCTTCAACTGCTGAAGGCGACCCGCATTATAGAAGAATCCCCAGCGGATAAGGTCATAGCAACGACCTGCCTCACAACCAAACTCCTTCGGACGCTCTACATTGGCAATCTGCTCAAAGAGTTTATCGGCATTCCCTGCATAATCAGCCAGCTGCAGGTCGTTCAGATTAGCACGACGACGTACCTCATTAATCCAGTCAATAGCCTGTTGTGTAGGACCATTCACCTCATTCTCACACTCAGCGGCACGGAGCAGAACGTCAGAGTAGCGCATGATACGGATGTTAATACCGCAATGGAGGTTCTGGTCGACATGGTCATACAGACCTGTGCGGAAATTAGTGAACTTAGCTACTGGCAGACCACCGTTTACGGTATTGGTAACAACAGGAGCATCTTCTGTCATCTTCTGTGTATAACACATATTTCCCAGACCGTCTGAATAAGTCTCCCAATCAGTCTCATAGGTACCGATTGTCCAGTAAAGGCGTGGATCAAGTTTTCCGTCTTTGGTCTTGTCTCCATCCTTGAAAAGGAAATACAGCCAAGGTGCTGCGGACAAGTCTTGCCAGCTACCAGCACTTGCAGGACCGAAGTTTGCCTCTAAAGCATGACCCTGAGAAGCAGCCTCATAGGACACATTCACTGGAGTCCACTCGTCGTTGGTACCCTGTGAGCCGTAGTCCAGGAACTGAATCTCAAAGAGACTCTCTGCGTTGTTCTCATAAGCTGGACCCTCACGGAAGTTATCACCATAGTTAGCCATCAACTCATAATGACCATAAGTTCCCTTGATAATTTCCTTCAATACGGTGAGTGCCTCACTGAACTTATGACGCTGCATCAGTGCACGGGCATAATAGCCGGCGGCAGCACCGCAGGTAGCACGTCCTTTTGCCCACTCACCACCTTCATCACGAGATGGAAGTAAGGTCATTGCCTCTGTAAAGTCTTTCTCTACCTGATCAAGTACCCTGTCATACTGTGCAAAAGCATTTTCGTCTCCCTCCTCGTGATTAGAGGCATAAAGACCGTCAAGAGTAGAGTACTTATTGTAATCCAGGATAATCGGAGGATTCTGATAGAAGTTAGACAGGTTATAGTAGGCAAGACCACGGGTAAAGAGAGCCTGTCCCTTGATACGCTTCATTTTCTCAGAAAGAGCACTGTCATCCTCACCGCACTTGGTGATAACGAAATTGCTGATGTTAATCACATAGAACCAGTCACGCCAAATCCACGCTACGTCACCGTTGTTTGTCGGAACATTCAGGTCGTCGGCAACAATATGGTTCCATGACCGAGCAACGTTCCAAACCTCATCACCACGACAAGTCTCAAGTGTATATCCCACACGAGCGTATGTTCCCTCCATACGGCAATGGTGATAACAAGCAATAACAGCATCCTCCAAATCATCTACGGTATTACCGAAGGTACTGGTAGTCGGCTCATTGGGGTTGGTCAACTCCAACTTCTCGCTGCACGATGTCAGTGCGCCGATGCCCAACAACAGGGCAAATGAAAATTTATATAGTTTCATAACTAAACTTCAATTTTTTAGTTTTTAAATCTTTCAATTCTTTAGAATGAGAAGAGAACACCAGCCATGAAGCTACGTGCACTTGGGTAAGAACACCAGTTGAAACCCGGGGTGAACGTGCCACCAGCATAGTCCACATTGTATCCCTTATACTTTGTAAAGGTATGAAGGTTCTGGGCAGAGATATAAACACGAGCACCAGAGACAACACCCTTGAACCACTTGTCAGGGAAGTTATAGCCCAACTCGATGTTGGCAATCTTCCAATAAGCGGCATTCTGAATCTGACGATCACTGAAATAGTCATTCCATCCCTCACCGTTAGCTGTTACATAGGTACGTGGCACGTTAGAGATATAGGTCAGACCGTCAGCTGAGTAACGGTTGGCATCCAGCATGCGAACATCTTTGTTAGCCCAGCCATAGCAAGAGTTCAAACTATTATAGATACCATCAGTAACATGATAGTTCAAGGCACCGAAAGTAGAAATGCTCAAATCGAAGTTCTTGTACTCCAGATGGGCACTGATACCGAAGTTGACCTTTGGCAGACCACTGCCGAGAACGACACGGTCATCTGCCGTAATCTGTCCGTCGTTGTTGACATCTTTGTAAAGGCAATCACCAATCTGGGCACCAGTCTGGGTGACATGGTTGCCGAGAGCGTTGGTATTGTCATCCAAATCAGCCTGTGTGCGGGCGATACCCTGATATACATAACCATAGAACTGACCGACTTCCTGACCTACGAAAGTAGCATAGTCACCAGTGATGTATGACTCATTACCAAAGCCCAGCTTCTTGACCTTATTCTTCAATGTGCTCAAGTTGGCACTCACCTGCCACTTCAATGGGTGGTCGTTGTTGCGATAAGTAGCGGAGAACTCGAAACCGCTGTTCTCCATCTCTGCGGCATTCATGGTCACATCCGCATTCTGCACACCGGCATTTGTTGGAACAGGCACACCGTACAGAAGGTCTGTTGACTTATTCATATACCACTCAGCAGTGAATTCCAAGCGGTTGTTGAACATAGCGAGGTCGATACCGATATTAGTAGTCTTCTTCTTCTCCCATGCGAGATTACCATTAACGAATGTCTCAATGGCAGAACCATTCACCACAGTATTACCAAAACTGTAGGACATCACACCTGGACGATAAACAGACTGATAGGCGTATTCACCAATGTTCTCATTACCCAGTTCACCATAGCTGGCACGAATCTTGAACATGTTGACAATATCGCGATTGATGGGGAAGAACTTCTCCTTATCGAAACGCCAACCTACAGAGATTGAGGGGAACGTACCCCAACGGATATCCTTGGTCAGACGGGAGCTACCATCACGACGGAGGATGAATGAGAGCAGGTACTTACCATCGTAGTCATAGTTCAAACGGCCGATGAAAGAAGTCAGGGCATGCTTATACTCAAAAGACTCTGACTCACTGCTTTCCGCTTTCTGCGGGTGCAGATAATAAGGCTCTGTCAGATTAATACCCCAGGCGTTCAAAAGATGGGTATTCTCTTCCTCGTAAGTGATACCACCCAAGAGGTTAATATGATGCAAGCCGAAATTACCATCCCATGTCAGCGTATTCTCCACCAAGAAATCGGAATAAGTTCGCTTGTTCTCGGTCAGACGCTCATTGCCCTTCGACAGGTACACGCGGTTACTCTGAATCCATGAGCCGATAAAGGTCTTGTCTTGTGCATGGGTCTTACTATAAGAAAGGTTGAGTTTGTAATTCAACTTGTGCTCTTTAAGCTCCTTACCAATCATCTTGAGGAGGTCTACGTCTGCAGAACCTGTAGCTACTATACGGTCAACAATGGTGTTACGGGTAAACTTGTTGTTAACCAACAGAGGGTTAGAGGCAGAGATATCACCATGTATCTCATTATAATACACACCATAGCCGTATGCGTCATAATTATAATTCTTGGCTGCAGGAACCACCTCATCCAGATACCATGTAGACTCATCGTATGCCTTGATAGTTGGCTGCATCAGCAGTGTACCACGCAACACGTTGGTCACATCACCATACAGACCCTGCACATACTCGTTGGCATTGGAAAGACCCATACCGTCCTGATTGGAGTGAGAATAAACAAGACTAGTACGGAATTGGATGAACTTGGTCTCCATCATATTGTTCACACGAGCAGTGAAACGCTGATAGTTAGGACCAGCGCCTTCCAAGGTACCTTTCTGCTGGAAATAGTCAAGACCCACATTATAAGTATTATGTGCGCCACCACCACTCAAGTTGATATTATGGTTCTGACGGACACCTGTCTTAAACACCTCTTTGAACCAGTCAGTATTGGTATTGTCCATGAACTGATATTTTCCTGTCTCTGCATTCAAACTATAGCCACTGGGTAATGGTGTATTGGAGTTGGCAGCAGCCTGACCCAGATAGTTACTATACTGGTCAGCGTTCATCACATCGTAGGTGCTGCTTGGAATCCAGTCAACACCGAAATAGCCCTTATAGTCTACCTTCAGAGGCTGGTCTTTCTTACCACTCTTGGTGGTGATGATAACCACACCATTGGCGGCACGTGATCCGTAGATGGCACCTGCCGATGCGTCCTTCAACACCTGAATGGTCTCGATATCGTTAGGAGAGAAGTCACGGATAGTAGTACCCATAGGCACACCGTCAATCACATACAGAGGTGCAGTGCTTCCGAAAGTACCCAAACCACGGATACGTACGGCAGGATCGGCACCAGGCTGACCATCAGAGGTGATCTGCACACCGGCGACCTTACCTTCCAGCATCGTGGAGATGTTGGAGTTGGACACACGCTTCAGCTCCTCAGCATTCACGATAGAAACGGCACCGGTCAGGTCTGCTTTCTTCTGTGTACCATAACCAACGACAACCACCTGATCCAACACATGTGAATCGGCTTCCATCTGGATAGACTCAATGACGGCACGTCCGCGGACGGCTACTTCACGGTCCTTGTAGCCGACATAACTGATTAACAGAGTGGCATTCGATGCTGCGTCGATGGTAAAGTTACCGTCAATGTCGGTAACACTACCTGTCGTAGCACCTTTCACTCTAACTGTTGCACCAATAAGGGGTTCCCCTTCCTGGTCAACAACCTGACCCTTGACCTTGATGGTCTGCTGAGTCACAGCTGCATTGGCAGAAACAGGACAGACCGTTAGTCCACCCGTCATCCCCAAAGTCAGCATCAAAGAGAATAACACTTCTTTTCTCATTGCTAATTGTTTTTAGGTTAGAATTTTGTTAGTAATAAAAATTATCTAACCGCAAAATTAGCAATAATACGCACATTGGGGGTGGACAAAACAAAAATTAAAGTGGACAAAACAGCGTATTAGCGCATTTTACACCTCATTGACTCTTTATTAGTCTTCACCAACATAATTACTGGGGCTGCACCCATACTGATGGGTGAAGCATCGGGTGAAGTACTTGGGGTCATTGAAGCCTACCTTATAGGCAATCTCTGTAATGTTACGGTTCGCATGGTTTTCAAGCAACAGGCGCTTGGCGATGGTCAGACGATAGTTGCGGATAAACTGACCGGTGCTTACACCTGCCTCAGCATTCAGACGTTTAGACAATAACGGTTTACTCATACCCATCGCCTCCGCGAATTCCGTCACACCAAACTCACTGTCTGAATAATGCTGTTCCAGTATCTCCGTGGCAAGATCCATAAAAGGTTTGTTATGCGACAGGACTTCCTGCTTGTCTGCCTCCACACTCTTATGGTAACTCTGCTTGAGCTTCTCGTGATTATCGAGGATATTCTGAATGCGTGACTGCAGCTGCTGGGGCTCTTCCGCCTCCTCCAATACTTTGCGGATGGGGGTCAGCAGCTTCTCCGCTTCCTGACGTTTCCACTCCTGTTCCTTGTAGCGATAGAACCACACACCAAGACTTACTAAAATAAAAAAGAGTAATAAGTTAAACCACCAGCTCTTCCAGAAATAGGGAGTAACCTGCACTTTCACTTCTATCTTATGCTCATCATCACCATTCAGATAGGTACTGTATTTCACCTCAAAGGTGTAGTTACCAGGCTTCAAACTGGTGTAACGCACGGAATGCTCACCGGGTTTCAGACTGATCCACTCGTCCTCAAAGCCTTTCAGCCGATAACTATAATGCCCTGCCGTCTCGCTGGCATAGGTCAAGGCAGAGAACTCAATGGCAAAGGACTTCGTTGACTCATGAAGATGGATGACATCAGCACACGAGATATCCTCATCGATAAAGTCGCTGTTGTTGGAAGGAGTAACCACCTGATTGTCGACCATCAGACGGGTGAAAGTGAGGTGGACAGGATAAACAGCCTCCTTATTTTCGTCCACCACCTCTATCAGACCTTTCATACTGCCTAAATAGATAGTGCCGTCAACTCCTTTCTCTGCCGAGTTCCAATAAAACCGCTGACAAAGAAGTCCGTCCCGCTCTCCATAATTAATAAAGGTACGCGCGCGAGGATCATAGACTGACAGACCGTTAGCAGTAGTAATCCACAACCGCCCCCGGGCATCCTCCACAATATCTTTCACTGAATTATTAGCAAGACCGTCGTCGGTAGTCAGCGCATGGAAGGTCTCTTTTCCCTTTTCATCCACCTTACGCTGATAGAGTCCGTAACCGTTGGAGCCCAGCCATAAAGTGCCGTCTTTAGTCTCATAAAAGCAACTGATCTTATCGACAACACCAGACTCCGGATGGTCAAGCTTCGTATAAAGGCTCCTGACACGGAACTTGCCCCCTCCTGCTTGACGAGAACGCAGGTCTATGATTCTGACTCCCGTCATACATCCCATCCACAACATGCCCTGCCTGTCTATGATGGTACCTATACATCCCCGGACATTACGGTTATCCTCAAAGGGATTCTCCAGTCTGCCCGTCTTTAAGTCATAGTAGAAGACACCATCGTTCGAGCCTATCCACAAGGCATCATTGTACTTGTCATAGGCAAGTGAGCCTATATAGTTTGTCTGTGCCACCATATCGGCAGGCATATCGACATGAGTGACCCTCTGGTGATCGCCAAGCGTAATCTTATTCAGTCCGCCACCCCAGGTACCAATCCATAATTGTCCATGGGCATCAGCCTTTAACACGGAAATAGAGTTATGCGACAAGCCAGAGTTCTGCGTTGTCCAGTGGACAAAGTCCCTGTCTCCTGCTCCCCGGCGGTTCAGCCCACCCTCTACCGTTCCAACCCATAAGGTACCGTCAGGCTCCACATACATCGCATTCACAGGACGGGGTGAAAGAGAGCCTGCATCAGCCGGATGATGGACATTGTTACGGAGCAACAGCGGACGAGGGGACAGCTTCACGATACCTGCCGTCTCTGTTCCTATCCATATCTGTCCGTCACGGACCATCAGGCAGTGCACGAAATCGCTGGGCAAGGGGCTGACTGGTGCGGAATTATCCCAATGGATAAACGCCCCCTGCCGCTCATCAAGGATATTGACACCGCGCAGGCTGCCTATCATCAGTCTGCCATCAGGGGTCTCCGCCAAGGAGGTTGTGAAATCATGGGCGATGGATGTGGCATCGGCAGTATGATGATACACTTGCATTGTACGGGTATACTGATCGTAAGCATAAAGTCCCTGATTGGTGGTAATCCATATCTTACTGCCCCTTTTAAGGATGTCTGTCACATAAAGTCCTTGTAACTGACTCATCACCGGAGCAATATCCTCACGAACCAGTTTTCCGCCCCTCTCAGCGAGGCGATAGAGTCCGCCATCCACACAAGCCCATACCGTTCCGTTCTCCTCAATATCCTTCACACAGATGTCAGGCACATTGCCAATATAGTGTATACGTCCTATATGCACAATATCTCCGCTATCATCAAAGGTATAGCGGAAGATCGTGTCACCCGCTACCTGCCAGAGCGCATCCTTGCTGTCGCTATAGACCCTGACAGACAATCTGCCCAGCATACTGCTGATGTCACCGTCCTTGCTTCTGGGTGTCGTACGACTCATGGTCCGCATGTCTATCACATCCGTTCGCTCGTCGTATGCGATCCACAGGCGATGGTGTTTATCTTCCGCAATACTTTTGCAGGAATTACTGCTCCACCCATGAGGATTCGCCAAGGCGGTGGTCATAAACGAGAAACCGTCGTAACGCACGGCACCACCGCCATAGGTGGAGATCCAGACGAAACCCTTGCTGTCAACAAAAAACTGGTTAACGTGGTTGTGCGGAAGACCTGCCGAGAGGTCGAGCGTAGTCATCTGATAATGCTCCGTCAGCACATTCTGTGCTGACAAAGGGCTTGCCAAAAGGGCAAGAAACATACAGACTAACCGTACCATTTGCTTCATTACGAAAGCAAAGTTAATAGAAAATACTCAATAAACCAAATTTATATAAAAAAAATGCGCCCCCTTTAAAGGAGCGCACCTATTTCTTTATTGATTAACTGCTAACTCAGATTAGAGGGCGAACTTGTAACCCAGAGTGATTGAGAACAGACTAGTCTTGTTCTTCTCCATATTTTTAAGAGTCTTAGTCAAACCGATGTTGTAACGAGCGTCCAGCACGAAACTCTTGTACTCATAAGAAGCACCTACAGGTATAGAGAAGTTGAAACTCTGAACTTTAGTATCCCAACCAACTAAATCAAAGAAATCATTGGCGTTCATAGAATTTCCGTCATAAGAGAATTTCTTACGTACATTGAAACCGAACTGAGCACCAGCCTTAATAGCCAAGCCAGGAATTACGTAATACTGAGCCATGATGGGGATATTGATATAGTCAGTATTAAACTTCAGACTTTTACCATCAATTTTTTCGCTCTTAGAACCCTCCATAGAGTAGAAAATACCAGCAGTAACACCGAAATTCTCAGCTACGCCATACTCTGCCTCAACACCAGCAACCACACCAACCTTAGCCTTGTTACCACTACCGGTCAGGTTAGCAATGTTGATACCGACCTTAGGCTGCAAGGTAATCTGACCAACCTCATTCTGTGCGTTTGCGCTAACTGCTGCAATCATCATAGCAGCGATCATCATTAATTTTTTCATAATTGTATTCTTTTTAGTGAATAATGTTTATTAACTCTGTCGCAAAGATAACACAAATTTTTTAAATGGCAATAAAATTTAGTTAAATTTTGCAGAAAACGTTTGATTTTTCTTGCGTTATGTCATATTCCGACCCAATATTTAACTAATAATTACCTAAAGCAGCTACCGTTTGAGGCATCCAGACCTCCATCAGTCCAGGTCCGCGATGGTTCCATGCATAATACGGAATCATCGTCAGTGTGGCATCCTTGATGACAGGATTACCCTGCGCATCTTGCTCCACGGTCTTCCCCTTCACTGAGATTGCTTTCACTGAGAAACGCACGTCACGCTTACCGTTTATCTGCTGGTCAGCAACCGTAAACTGAGGCTGACGGGGCATCAGGAAATCAAAGATACTGAAGCCCTGATTGTCAGCACCCTCCGCACAATATACCAGCGGACCGCGCTCCACAGCAATTCTGCCTTGGTCTGCCTTCACCTTCTCATGGGCGGTAATGGTGCGGACAGGCATATCGAAATGGATGCTCACCACATCACCTTTCTTCCACAGACGGTTGATGACGAGGTAGCCTTTTACTAATTTCCCGCTGACCGGTTGACCATTGACCTTCACACTATAGTTTCCCTTCACGCCATCATTGAACTGATACAGGTCACTGGGTACCGGTGTGCCATTCACCCATTCGGGGATACGCACCAGCATATCGAAAGTCTTTGCCTGGTTCTTCTTGATGGTAATAGTGATATCACCATCCCATGGATAACTGGTCTGCTGCTCCAGCACCACGTCCTTACCTCCCACCTGCATGGTGGCGGTATTACCTGCAAACAGGTTGATGTATAGCTGACGGTCCTTCACGGCATACATATACCCCGGGAAAGAAGGAATAAAGCGGCAGAGGTTAGAGGGACAGCAGGCACAGCCGAACCACGGCTGACGCTCTACGGTGTTATCGGCATTGAAGGCATACTTGCCGTCACTTGACAAGGGATTAGGATAGAAGAAGCGTCCACCATCCACCGACATACCGCTGATCACACCATTATATAAGGTGCGCTCCAAACAGTCGATATATTTCGCATCTCCGTGCAACAGGAACATACGATGGAACAGATACACCATCGAGATGGCGGCACACGTCTCGTTATACGATGTCAGGTTGGGCAACTCATAGTCAGCACCGAAAGCCTCTCCCTCATGGCGGGCTCCCACTCCACCAGTGATATAGTATTTCTTCGATACGATATTGTTATAGATGGCATCAATGGCCTTCAGGTAATCCTTGTCACCTGTCAGGGCTGCCACGTCAGCCATACCGGCATACATATAACCGGCACGGACAGCATGCCCCCATGCCTCCGTCTGATCAACGACGGGTTTGTCACTCTGCGAATAGAGGTCACGACGACCCGTCTTGCCACGGTAGTCCAACAGGAACTTCGCTTCATCAAGATATTTCTTCTCACCTGTCAGCACATAGAGGCGAGCCAGTGCCATCTCCGCGATCTGATGACCTGGTACCACACAAGCCTGACCTGCATTCGGTCCCACCTCACGGATGACACAGTCAGCATAACGTTTGGCGATATTCAGGAATTTTTCGCTTCCTGTCGCCTGATAATGAGCGCAGGCAGCATCCACCATGTGACCGAGGTTATACAGCTCATGACTCAGGAAGTCCTCCACTTCCCAGCGTTTCTTTCCTGCCCAATGATGTGGATGCGCCGGGTTGATGGTACGGGCGGTATACAGGTAGCCGTCAGGTTCCTGGGCAGCACCCACCACGTCCAGCACTGAGTCGATATAAGCCTTCAGTTTCTCGTCAGGATAGGTCTGCAGCACATAGCTCGCCCCCTCGATGGTCTTGTAGACATCCGTATCGTCGAAGGAGAAACCCATGAACTTCGACACATCCCACTCCTTGGTCTGTAAGCCCGGATGGTTAGGATGCTGCAGCGTATAGGCAGCCATCTCAAAATTCTTATAACGGTGCTCACTCTCACACTTGGAGAAAGCAAGCGGTATCGTCACCTCACGAGCCGCATGGATACGGTCGCCCCAGAAGGTGTTCGGTGTCACTTTCACTGCTGTAAATGGCACCTGTGTGATAGGATAGCCGTTACTACGAGTCACTGTCTTCGATTTTGCCATACACCCAGCAGTGATAAGCAGAACCGACATAGTTAAGGTAAATAATCTTTTCATGATAACATATAATTTTAATATTAATAGGCAATTATTTCACATACACTTTCTTCACCTCATCACCCTGCTGGCGGATGACAAGTCCACGATAAGCAGGAGTGACGGGGGTACCCTGAAGATTGTAGTTTTTTGTCACAGGGCGTTGTCCGTATGCACTTGTCGCCTGGATACCGTCAGTTCCTCCGGTCACTTTGATCACTCCTAATTCCGTTTCTACCTCAGAGACCCCGTTCCGTGCAATGACCAGATAGTCGCCAGCCTCCAAAGAACTGAGTTTACAGGGCAGGTCAAACTCCACTCCCTCGTCCACATAATACATCTCTTTTACAGAAGACTCGGTCTCCTGCCTTGTATCGTCCATGCTACCATCATCATTGACCGGGACAGCACGGACACTGACAACGTCATGTAAGGAGCCCTGTTCAACCTTCAGCCGGTAGGTAATCACCACATCCTCATTATAGGAGTACTCCGCTTTAGCATCGCTGCCCAGGACAGACAAAATACAATCCGTCTTACAGCTGATGGATGCCTCATCGCCATGAACACTTAATAATGCCATGAAGTTCTCATAGCCGACACAAGGCTCCCATGCCGCCTCACTGTCCGTCGTACGGAAACAGGGGTATAGTTTATAGTCGCCATCCACCAGTCCTGTCAATGTCAGCTTATAGTCCCCACCATCTTGCTCTGTGTCCAGTAAGTCGTACATCACCATGTCTTTAAACTCAGACAAGATATAATATTGCTTTTCACCCTGACCTTCGAGACAAAAGCCTACCTGACAGTTCTTGACAAGAGGACATGACACAACCTGAATATTATAGTCTAATGACAGTGTACAACTCTTGTCCACCACCTCCACCGTCTCATCACTGGAATGGAGCATCAGCACATGTATTGCAGGCTTATCCGCAGGCTCTTTAGCGTTAGGATAGAGTCCTGTAGAGAAAACCTGTCCCATTCTGAAGCCATCCGGAGAGAGCGACCCTCCTGTCCCTTGGCTTGTCGGGAACAGCGAACCGATACGATAGTACGAATCAGCATGTCCGCTCCATCCCCAGTTAACATGGAAAAAATCATCCGAATCATAACCGTCAATCACAAAAGCGTGCCCGCTACTGGAACTCTGACCAGTGAAAAAGACAGCCCTTGCCACTTTGACCTCGTCATAGAGCAACTGCAACCACTCCTGATAAGGATGGAGCTGCTGAATACGGAATCTGACATTCTCAAACCCCAAATGATTGAAAGCCCCCAAGCCGCCACCAGCGTCAGAAGAGGAAGAACCAGAACCGTAGGTGACTCCATAATCCATCTCCATGGCAGCCCCGCAAATATGCATCAACTGGGCTACTGCCGCTTTCTGTGCGTCTGTCACACCTTCTTTGCCATAGTCATCTATCAGATTCCCCCAGTCAATCACTGTACCGGCAGGAATCGCCTCGTCACTGAACTGCAACCAGGCAGGTGCCCGCTTACCATCTTGACTGACATTCGGGTCTTCCCATTTGTGACCTACCCTCTCCGGGATGTCCTTGACAATTTTGGCACCAGCAGCCTGATACTCCTCCTTCCAGGCATAAAGCACTTGCGCCAATGCCGTTGCGGAACATCCTGTCACTGCCTGTTGGGCATCTCTCAGCTTTTGTGTACATTCCTCATCGCTATAGGAGGTGACCATAGGACATTGCAGGTTATAAGGACTCCTCTGGTCCCATTTGCACGTGATCTGCACGGGAATAGAAGGACCTAAATAGACGGCAGCCCGCTGGGGTACTGTGATATTCTGTTGCTGGATGACAGCAATCTCGTCCGCATAATGCTGAATCCATGAGCGAAGGTTCTGAGGTATCTCCGCCTCATCAAACACACCATCCTCGCAATAGCCGAGTATCGCCGGCGTACGGTCGTCACCGCTGACCACGACATAACCTTTCTGGTGGTCCGCATTGAACACATAACAATAGGCATTTGTTCCAGAAGAAACATTCGCTGCACGCCGCTGCTGTGTGATACTCCTCCCCTTTGCCCCCATGAACTGGCGTGCCCTCTGCAAGGCGGTCTGCTGGTCAACAGGCTGGGCATACAAAAGTGAGTAAGGCTGCCACAACAAACAGATGACGAGAAACAGAATGATGTGTATATAGAACCTCATTTTCATAAGCCAAGTTTTTAGTTTAATGATGCAAAGGTAGCATAAATCGGACAGAACACAAAGAAATCGGGCAGGAATTTGAGTTCCTGCCCGAAGTTTGTATATACAAGTGATTATTATTTCTTCAACTCATGAGGACGAAGAATGTTCTTCAGCACGGCAGGCATTGCCTCATGACCATCCTTAGTGCGGATAGCATGAGTAGCACTGCGACGTGATGCAGAAGCATTCGCAGGAACTTTCTCCAGATATGGATATACTATCCAATCAAAATAGCCAAGGTGACCGGTAGAACTGAACTCTGGAGCACTACATCCCCACATGAACCAACTGTCAATCGTTGTAGGATCTTCAGGATCGCCAAAGGTTCCTGTCAGTTCATCAATGTACTGCGTACCCTCTTTAAAGATGACATTCATAGTAGCACTCTCAGTACCATCATAGGTTGACCAAGTTCCTCCCTCTGAGTTACCCCATGCAAGGAAGAAATAGTAGGAGGTTCCATACGATCCAATTGGAGAACCAGCAGGTCCCATTGTGACTTGATAATCATCTGTTTTCTTCAATGGATAGGTCAAAGTCACCCCTGGCATGTAGTCATACGACAGACCATTTTCATCAAAAGTTGCGAGATAATAAAGCCATTTTTGGTTCTTCAAATCTGCATAAACCAAATAGTACTCACCATACAAACCATACTGCTCAATAGTGATGGTTTTTGTCAGCGAACCAGAAGTCAGCGTAACAGTACCAGAACGTTGCAGTTCCTCACTGGCTGCAACAGCTAACTCAAGCGTGCTGGTTTCCTCATTAAAGGTTGGAGTCAGCCAGTCAACATCGCTGGTAGCCTGCACCTCAATACTGCGTGTCACTGCAACACTCATGGTGGAAGCGTCATTGGAAGCTACTACATACTTGTCCTTCTCCAATTCAAGAACAATACCGCCTTGACTAATAGTGATCGTCTCAGAGACACCCTCGCCGGTAACTGTGATAGACCCCTCACGAGGATTCTCATCCACATTGTTCTTGATAGTCACGTTGATGACATTGTTCTCTGCATCGTAGACTGCTGTAATCCATTCCGTATTACTGGTCACCGTAACAGGGATTGTCGTCTCCGTGGCAATGGTCAGCTCATGGGTAGAGCCATTTACGTCAATCTCGCTGTCAGACAAAGAGAGGACCAGACCATACTGGACCACACTGACAAGCTGCTGGTCACCATTGCTGGCAGTCACAGTAATATGAGTAGCACGAGACTCACGCATAGGGTTAGCAGTAGCAGTAGCTACAATAGTATTACCATCCACTGCAACAGAAAGCCATGAAGCTGCAGAAGTGGCAGAAATACCCGTTCCTTTTACCTGAATGGTAGCGGTACCACCAATAGCGGCAATCGTCGTCTCTGCACTCTCGACCTGTACGGAGTTTACTTTCTCCGTGTAGTCGTCGCTGCTACAAGAGGTCATTAACAGACCTCCTATAGCGAATACGAATAAACCTAATATCTTTTTCATATTACAATATTTCATCGATTATTAATTATCGGCTGGAATTAAAACCTGATCCTTTACCAGTTTCATGACGTTCTTGTCATTATTGACATCCGTCAAAATAAAGTAGGTAGGATTCTTCGCATCATCATTTGTCAACTTGAATGTACTGAAGAACGGTGCAATGGCACTGGAGAAATTACATTTAGTATTGTAGTAGCTACCATTTCCAACAAAGCCGGCGTTTCCAAAGGTTATCAAATCCTCGCCTTCTGTCTCAACACTGAATTCACAGGCTCCGACATAACCGCCACTATTGAACCAATATCCGAAAGCGGAAGTACCTCTATAGTTATAAGTTCCGATGAAACAGTAGTTAACGGTTTCGCCCTCTTCTTTCATACAAGCATCTGTGAATCCTAACAAAGCAGGCTTACCTACCTCGCCCAAGTTACTTGCTGCAAGATACCAGGAACCTGCCTGGAATACATCAACAGGATCAGTAGATACAGTGATAGATAGACCCTTGGTGTCAATCAAAGGAAGAGACTCTGCCCCGTCGACATAAAGGATACCAGAAATAATATTGTCTCCTAAGGTGATAGGCTGGTTGAAGAGAACGCCTTCATCCGTGAAAGTATAAGGAACCGTCAGGGTCTCTTTCTCACCATTCTCATTGATATAACTAATGGTATAGTTATCGCCATACATGAACTTCGCCGTAAACGAACCGTCAACGTATTTCATTACCGCGAATTGAGACATACCCTCTTCAACAGCATCAGCAGCATTTAAATACTCTGATGCATCTATCTTAAGGCGCTCCATAATAATAGTATTACCATACTTCTTGCCTTTCAGTTTAATGGTGTTCTCATCCTCACTGATGCTCATGATGACAAACTCATAGTCAGCCTCCCATCCGTCAACCTCTGTGGGCGCACCATTCTTGTCCTTATCAGGGTCACCCCAGTTATGCAGCATATCATTATATGTATCAAAGGCGAGAACTGGTCCCTGGTCACGAGTCAGTTTATATGTAGAGGTAAGAGCGACATACTCGCCGGCAGCATCTACCACCCCTGCCTCACGCATCGTTACTTTGCCATTTTTAAATGACATGGTAATATTGATACCTCCGTAAGTGTAATCATGACCTAAATAATAATGCATTACCCAGCCTTTCTCTGCGCTTGTCAACACTTTTTCAGCACTCTCAATCGCCGTATTAATACGCTCGGCGGCAGACTGCTCGAAGATTTCATCGTTGTCATGCAGACAAGACTGAAGTCCCAGTCCCACTGCTGCAAACATTATATATAAAAATAGTTTCTTCATAACCTTGGAATTAGTTTAAGTGTTCGAAATCAAGTTTCATATACTCTGCGGAACGACGCTGAACACATGCACGCATCTCCTCCAAGTCGATATTCCAGTTCTCACGCATGTAGTTGCGGATATGAGCCAGTTTCTGCTCGATGATAGCCTGACCCTCTTTACCAGCATATTCCATCTTGGAAGCCCACAACGCATCGTTGTTGGTCAGATACTGAGAATAGAGCTCTGCATAGTCCTCACGAGGCTCCACCATGGCATAGTTGCGGATAAATCCTTTAGGCAATGCCTGTGTATTGGTGTTATACTGATACCAGTCACCACTCACATAGTCACCCTCAGAAATAAGGTCGAATGTAGGATCATAAGGTTTCTTCTGGTTCAGGATATGCTGGAACTCATGGTGCAGCGTGGTAAAGTACCACTTGTTCAGTGCATCATAGTCATCCAGAGGAACTCCATAGCCACCATCAGCCACACCTAGATTATTCACATTATAAAGGGTAATCTTATAACCGCCCTCGGCAGTACCCATTACCACTGTTCCATTACTCTCCATGGCGAGGGAACCAATGAATTGGAGCGTACGGGGGACGTTCACTTTGACAAAGTCAGGACCTGCCACCTCTGCGTAGGCATCGAACCAAAGATACTTCACAATGATAGCCAACTTGGCACACTTAGCAGAGTCTGCCGGGGTCAGTGTATACTTGTGGTCAATCTCAATATCCTTCATACGATAGAGCACATCTATATTATAAGGATAAGTGAAGTTCTCCAGCAGCCACTGTTCAAATTTGTCGTACTGCGTCGTGGGGTTGGTGGGGAAGATACTCTCTCCACCAGGTTTATCCTCAGAGCAGGCAGTGAAGTTCAACATCACTGCAGCAGCTATAAGTAAAATATATATTTTTTTCATTGTCGTCATTTTTTAGTATTCTTACTCAAAAAAGTATGATGCATCAGAGAAACGCTCTTCGCCTTTGTCAGCAACAGTCACACGGTCATTACCTTCCAGACCGGCGGTAATAACATCTTGTGGCAACTGGATGGCACGGCGTGGGTCTTTCGCTGTCATGGTATCCGTCACACCTGTGATGACGTTGTCGCTGTCCGTCTGACGACGGTAGATGACAATACCATAACGCTTCACATCCTGCATACGTAATCCCTCATGAACAGTCATGATACGACGCATGTGAATGATTGCTTGCAACAGGCTCTCCTGATCTGAACCATCTTCGTCTATCTGATAGACTGGAGCCTCGAAACGTTTCTTGACCGTAGGCTCTTTTGGTTGGTAGTATGCAAGATTCTTGTAGAAAGTCACCAATTGGGCCAGCGTATATTTCTTCGGACTCCTCATGTATACTGAGAGTAGCGTATTATAGTCATTAACAGCCAACTGTAGTTCACCACTCAATGCGTAAGCCTCTGCACGCTCCAGCAAGAGTGTTTCAATATTGAATACAGAGAACTCAGAATGTGCATAACCAATACCTGCCTGAAGGTCGGTATACTCAAACTCGTATGGGATTTTTCCGTGGAATAAGTCAGCACAAACAGGATTATACCACACAGAGTTCTTGAACAATGTTCTATCACTAGCTTGTCCCCAAGGACCGATAGAACAAATGTCCTCATCGTATGAGATACGGTAACTATGTGCATACTGGTCTCCATATTGATAACCTCCATAGATAACGGCGCCCCACTCAGAGTAAACTGTCTGCAAGAACATATTTGTCTTCTCGTTAGCATTGACGTATGCTTCTGGACGAACCTGACGGTTAGCATTCAGTGACGCATAATAGTCCCAGTCACGAGCCTTGGCAGCGGGGGTGGCGCCTAACGCCTTGCTAGCATACTGGATGGCCTTGTCGAAATCACCTTTATAGAGGTAGAAACGGGCTGCAAAGGCATTACCGGCATCCGGCGTGAAGTGGAACTTAGGTTTATCATAAGAACTACCCAGCAAAGGAAGTGCTTTCTGGATGTCCTCATCAATCTGACTATATAAATCTTCCAAAGTTCCACGCTCATATACTTGTCCAACTACCGTCTCTGGATGAGTTGGGTAAGGAAGTCCTTTCTCCTGTGCTGCAGTTGCTGGATTATAGGCGTTACAGAATATCGTGGACAACTGGAACATGGCATATGCACGACACATCAGCGCCTCACCCAGCTGCTCGCTGAACTTAGCCTGATCACCACTAGCCTCGATAAAATCGATAGCCGCATTGGCAGAAGCGATGGCACGATAGTGGGAATTCCACAACATCTGAGGTGATTCATCATCACCCGTCTCTGTGATATCCTCCCAGTGGTAAGCTTGACGCTGGAAACGGTCTGCCTCAGACCAGTCAGGACCAATACACTCGTCCGTATTGTCGGAATACATCTCCAACAGATAAGCAGGATGACGATCCGGATAGGCACTCACTAACAAACCTTTGACATCATCCACTGTCTGAAGCTCCATACGATTATCAGGCAGTTTGTCCAGCCAGTCGTTGCAGGAGGTCAGTCCCATGCTCAAGGCAATGATGGATAATCCTATATATTTCTTCATAATAATATCTTTTTTACTTTTATACTGTTATACCTTTTTAGAATCCCACCTTCAGTGTAGCTGTGAACTGCTTGGGCACAGGGGCAGAAACACCACCAGAGCGGAAGAACTCAGGATCCTGACCGTTCAGCTTCTTGTCGGCATAAATCAGGAACAGGTTGGTTGCCTGAAGTTTCAGAGAGAGGTTGTTCAACGGCTTAATCCAAGTCTTGGGGAAGTCATACTGCAAGGAAATCTCCTTCATGCGGATGAAGTCACCCTTGGCGATACGCACATCAGAGTAGTTATAGGCATTATAGCCATAACGCAGGTAACGGTTGTTATCATATTGCGTCTTGCTCAAGATAACAGGAACGTTCGTGCGGAGCTCGTCACCAGGAACCATCCAACGATCCTTGAACTCCTTCGTCATAGAGGTCAGATCAGTATATTTACCTGCGAAGACAGGATCCAGGCGAACTACATTACCAAAGCTGTAAGTGATAAAGAGGTTCAGGGTGAAACCCTTCCACTTGAAGAGGTTACCGAAAGAGCCCTGTACTGTCGGGTCTGTCGGACCTTCATACTTCAGGAAATCCAGTTTTTCACGCTCCTGGAAATTGATGTCATAAGTAGTGATCTCACCTGCCTCATTCAAGAAGGTAGGCATACCATCCTCGTTCAGACCCATGAAAGGAATAGAGAACAAGGCGCGGACAGGATAGCCCTCACGACGACCACCGAAGTTGGTAATCAAGTCGATGACACGATCACGGCTAGCAAGGTTGGTAATCTCTGTCGTGGAGTGAGAATATACCAAAGAGGTTGTCCAGCTGAAGTCTTTGTTCTTGATGTTGGTGGTACTGATTGACAGCTCCTGACCACTTGACTTCATGTCGGCGGCATTTGCCCAGCGGATGATCTGACCACCGATACCCTGTGTGGCAACAGGACCAATCTCATCGAAGTTCCTACGAGAATAGATATCGAAGGCGACATTGATGCGGTCGTTCAGGAAACCTGCCTCGAAACCGAAGTTGAACTCGTGCTTCTTCTCGTAGGTCAGCTCACTGTTCTCCAGGTCGCTCAACTCGATACCCGTCTCCTTGTCTTGAGTGAAAATACGGTAGGGGTTATATGCCTTAAACACATTGGTAGAGCTACAATAAGCTGTGGGAGGAGGTGTAGCGGTCAAAGAGTAAGACAGCTTCAATTTCAGGTGAGAGAGCACCTTATTGAACTTCTCGAAGAACTTCTCCTGGTCTACGTTCCAAGAACCAGAGATGTTCCATGTCGGAGTCCAACGGGCGCTGCGGCTCTTACCCATGGCGTTAGATCCCTCATAACGATAGGTACCGTTGATGACGTAACGGTTGTCAAAGCCATAAGTGGCATTCGCGAAGAAAGCTACTGAACGAGAGTTCGTATTACTCAATGAATAATAGTCTGTATTCTCCTCCAGGCTCTTCTTGAAGAACTGGTATACATAGTAAGGAATCTCACCCTTTGCATATTGCATACCCCAGCCGTTGAACCAAGAGCGGCTACGCTCGATACTGGTACTCTCCATACCTCCGAAGGCATTTACATAGTGCTTGCCGCCAAAGGTGTGGGTGTAGTTAGCTGTCAGACGGAAGTTAAGGTCTGTCATTTTGTTATCTGTACGTTTGTACATACCACCATTAGGAAGAACGGTGATAGGCAGCGCGTACAACTTATCCGGGTCAGTATACAGATACTTGTTGGCATCACGGATGATAGAGTTACCTGCAGCACGATAAGCCTCTGCCTGGTTAGAGTCATCCAGGATCTTATACTCCTGGGATGTCGTTGTATATTTCAAGGCACCCAGCGCTGACAGTTCGAGGTCAGGGATGGGCTTGTACTTCAACTCTGCCTGGAACTTTGTATCAACGAAGTTCACGTCGATATAGTTGGTATTCAACTCATGCATGATGTTGAAAGGAGCATAGTTGGACTGATAGTAGGTGTCAGGATCCAAAGCACGGGAAGTGTTCAACGCATAAGAATAGGGGTTGATATCGAAGTCACGCTTCACATTACCGGAAACGACGTCGACATCCTGACTCAGCGTACCAGGGGCGCGCTGCTTACGATAGCTGCCACTACCAATCAGGTTAATGGTCAGGTTATCCAGAATCTTATGGCTGACATTCAAGTTCATGGTATAACGCTCTACCTTAGACTGTTTGTACCATCCTGGATCAACCATAGCAGAGATAGAAGCGTAGTAGTTTGACTTTGCCGTACCACCGCTCACGCTGAGAGAGTGGTTCTGCTGGATAGCGCCAGAGAAGAGCTCAGAGAACCAGTCTGTATTGCGGAACTCCGCATTCTGCAGATAAGCATTACGGGCAGACTCTGTGTTGGCAAGTGCGAAAGCACCAGTCTCTGGGTTATAGGTATTAATCAACTCATACATCTTACCATAGACACCATAATCAGAGCCGTTCAATACATCACTGAAGGTCAACCAACCCTTATCCTGCAACTCACGATAGATGCCCATCTGGTCCTGAGAGTTCAGGATGTTGAAGTTAGAGTAGCTGGGCTTCAAACGAGTAGTGAACTCACCCGTATAGTTGATGTGAGCCTGTCCTGACTTACCTTTCTTGGTGGTAACGACAATCACACCAGCCATGGCACGGGCACCATAGATAGAAGTAGCACTACCGTCCTTCAGGATCTGGAATGACTCGATATCATCAGAGTTCAAACCTGCGATAGCAGAGGAGATCAGAGTCTCAGGGTCACCAGATGACAGGTCGTCGGCATTAATATCCGTAACGTCCTCCATGATGACACCGTCAACTACCCACAGAGGCTTTGAGGATCCATAGATAGAGGTAGCACCACGTACGCGGATCTTAGGAGCCGTACCGAAAGTACCACTGACGTTCTGCACACTGACACCGGCAGAACGACCTTCCAGTGAGCGGCTTACGTCGGCAATACCATTCAGCAGGGCATCTTCTGCGTTCACCTTATCTGTAGCACCGGTAAACATACGGCGGTCCATACGGGTCATACCCGTTACAACGACCTCCTCAAGGGCTGCACTGGGTTGCAACGTGATGGTCATACCGTTCTTAGGAGTCACTGTCTGGGTCTCCAGACCAATATAACTCACTACAATCTTCTTACCCGAGGGCACGTTGATCGTGAAGTGACCATCGGCATCTGTAACCGTACCGGTTTTCTGTCCCTGTATAAGAATAGTAGCACCAATAATTGGCTCACCATCCTCCTGAGAGACAACGGTACCAGTAACTTTTGTCTGGGCAAATGCCATTCCTAAACTGAGGAACAGACATGCCATAAACATCGTTAGTCTTTTTTCCATAAACACTCTCTTGATTAATTTTATGATTTATATACTATTTTTGTTCACATTACGTGTTATAAATATGCACCTCCCCGCAAGAGGTGGATAATTGATTATTTTTGCCTTATTAATCGTTTCATTTAAAACAACAAGAGAGATGTTTAAGTTTTCAATTAGTCTGAAATTCCGCTTGTATGGCAGTGACAAGCAGAACAAGAAAAAGGGCTGCGTGAGCCCTCAGTTTTTTCCTTCGGCAACTCAATTAGTACAGTCACTGACTGGGTTGCGGGCAAAGAGTACCATTAATAATTACCAGACAGCCTTGCGTGTCTTCGGTCATTATGCTGGGACGGAAGTGGTGATGAGTGCTGTCGATGCCCATCTGCTGGAGGGTTTCCAACAGTGGCTGCTGGAGCAGCATGTCTCACCAAACACCATCTCATGCTATATGCGCTCCATCCGCTCCTTACTCTATCAGATGCAGCCGTCCTGCCGTCATCAGGATTTGTTTGACAATATCTATACTGGAAAGATGCGTACCGACAAACGCTCTATCGCTATCGATGAGATTGCCAGGTTGCGCCATATCCTGCTGCCTCCCTCTTCCCCTCTGGCTTTCTCCCGTGACATTTTCCTCTTCAGTTTCTATGCCTTGGGGATGCCCTTCGTGGATGTGGCTTTCTTGCAGAAACAACAGTGCAAAGACGGTTATATCGTGTATGACCGGCATAAGACTGGACAGCGGGTTCGTGTAAGGATAGAGCCTCTTATGCAACAGATCATCGACCGTTACAGCAGAGAAGACAGCATCTATGTCTTCCCTATACTGACTGCTTCGGACAGGGATGCCAAGGAAAAGGAATATGAGTCGGTACGTTCCCGCTACAACCGGCATCTGAGGAAACTGGGAGAGATGATGGGATTAGGTCACCGACTGACATCATACGTCGCACGACACTCCTGGGCGAGCATCGCCTATCATGCCAATGTCGACCTCTCGGTCATCTCCAAGGCTTTGGGACATTCCTCCCCCAATACGACACTGACTTATATCCGTGAGATTGACGACAACCGTATTGACATGGCGAACAAAGAACTGCTTGATCGCCTGATGCTATAATCCCTACATAAAGTTTTTTACCCTTGCAACCGTTGTCACCTTGCAACACTGCTTGGAAATCAGGTGTTTACGTGTGGCAACGAGGTGGCAAGGGTGGCAACGATTAGCTTTTTGGGGTTGGAATCACGAGATATTCCGTCCCCACGCGGGTACGTCTGCGCTTGATATTCTCGATATTGGAGAGGAATTGTCCGAAGATGCGTATATTACCGGTGCGTATGGCGGAGCCGCCCTTCTTCTTGACGGCAGCGAAGATGGCGGCAGTGGTCATATACTGTCCCTCTCCCTCATGCTCCGGTATCATAAAGCACTCCTCGAAGAACATCTCCTCGGGGGTGCTGCGCTTGAACTGGCGGTTTGACTCCATGACCTCCAGGGTCTGCCGGTCATCCATCCAATAGGGCTCGTTCTGGTCTATCAGTGCCATAGCCTGCGCATAGAGCTGGTTATAATTGATAGGTTGTGACATGTCGATAGGTCCCGTCAGCTCGATGCCGATGAAGCGGCGGCTCCCCGTGGGGTCGGAGAGGATATCCGTCACGTTTGCCGTGGCGATGAAGGAGGCGAGGCGCGGAAACTCCTCGACATGCTTGCCGTAGGGACGTTTTACCTTCACAGAGGCGAGTTGCACGAGATTCTTCAGGAAGCCCTCCTGCACCTTGGGTGATATCTGGTTGAACTCGTCGAGGTTGATGAGCAGGAACTGACTCATCGCCTGCAGCACCGACTTGCGTTCCGAGAGCACGAGGCTGTCGTTATATCCCCACTGCATATCCGTGGGAATCAGCGACTTGCAGAATGTCGACTTGTTATAGCCCTGTTTGGAGATGAGCAGGGGCACGATGGAGTTACCATAGCGGCGGCTCTTTCCCAGCCATTGCGCCACCATTCCCAGGAACCAGATGCGGAACCACTCCTCCCAATGCGGATTCCTGGTAGGTACCCGTCTTGCCAGGTCGGCGATATAGTCGTGTCCGTCCCATTTGCGGCAGAGTCCCCAGAGGTACTCCTCCACAGGGTTATAGGCCCGTACCAGATTAGAATGCAGGTACCGGTTGACATCTTTGTCCCATACGTTCAGTCCCGCCAGCCGTGCCTCCATGGCGAGTCCGTTCTGCACTCGCTCGTCGACCGGTCGCCACCCAAAGTGCCATTTCTCCTTCGGGCGGTATTCCACATAGCCCATCACCATGTTCATGCGGAAGGCATAGCGGCGGTCCAGCAGGGAAATAAGGTCTTTCGTGTTCTGGATGACGGCACCCGAGGCATTCTCCTGTGAGTCATCGGGTGTCATCTTCCCCTTCTCCTGCATCGAGATGCCGTCGGGGATGTGCAAGGGGGTTGCCTCGGCATGGTAGTACGGGTGCTGGTCTACCGTCATGCGGAACCCCGTCATCCATAGCGGGAGCCCCTCCCCCCGGACGGCAGGTGCCACTTGCAGAGAGTCCGCTGTCTGCGCCATCGTCACCAACGGCTCATAGAGTCCACAGAGGATAGGGTATACCTGTTTGCAGAACACCTCCATCTCCTCCTCCGTCTGGGGCACGGACCCGTCTGGGCGGCATGCTCTCACGATGACTTTCAGGCTCCTGCCACTGCTTCCCAGCAGGGTGAGCATCGTGCAGGGCAGGATGGCGGTCATCTGTTTTACAGCCTCTGCTTCCTCCTCGTCCTTGAGCGGTGAGATGGTTAAGGTGAAGAGTCCGTTAAACTGCCGGGCAACGAGGTTGCCCTCCTGATTCGGTTTCATCACTGCCGACGGGTAGATGACGGCAAGTCTGTGCATCCTTTCAAAGATACTCCACGACTCCGCATACCGCACGAAGGTACGCAGTGCGTCCACATCCTCGAAATAATTGTCTTCCAGTACCCGCTCCATGAAGGTCTCAAGGGGCATCAGGTTTACGTGTTGTTTGTTTCTCTTGTCAGTTTTGATACATGTTAGTTTCATAATCTTCAATAGTTATACTAGGTTGATGAAATGGCTTGTCGGGGTACTCCGCCCTATCAGAATAGTTTGTTCCCATAGGGGAAACCATCGGTTTCTCCGTAGGAAACCAATGGATTCCCCGTAGGAAACCAATGGATTCCCCGTAGGAAACCAATGGTTCCTCCAAGGGAATCCACTGGTCCCACCCAAGGGGTTCTTTGGTTTCTCCAAGGGTACCAACCCGGAAACACCTTTGCTTTCGTTGAAAATAAAGTCGTTCTCTACCATATTGAATAATCAATAATAGGTTTTAGTCTGATTTGAGATATCAATTGCAAAGATACGAAAAAATGAGGAGAAATGCAAGAAAAACACTCCTAAAAAAGCGTAAAAATGCGAATCGTTGTCACCCTTGTCACCTCGTTGCCACATCTAAACGCCTGATTTTCAAGTCGTGTTGCAAGGTGGCAACGATTGCAAGGGTAAAAAACTTTATGTAGAGTCTTCTCGCGCGTACCTTATTATTATAAAGGAGTGTGGCTGAAGAGGTTGTGGTGACCCTTCTTTTTGGCAGTTGCACTTTGGAAACTTTTTGCGTTTTTTTGTAATAAAGTGTACAAGAAGCGGGGTGGAAAAGTTAAAAAACGGCACCATTAGAAGAATTTTTAATAAAATTATTTGCGAATTGTGAATAAATGTTGTATTTTTGCAGCATCAAATCTTCAACCTTATGATGTAAAGGTAAGACTAGACGAATGCTGATAGGAAAAGAAATTTAATTCATTTATAGTATTAGTTAATTAAGAGAGTGTTTATGGAAAAAAGACTAACAATGCTTGTGGCATGCCTTTTCCTGTTCTTGGGGGGGGTATTATCACAAACTAAGGTTAATGGTACCGTTGTTTACCAAGAGGGCAACGAGCCCGTTATCGGTGCCTCAGTTCTTGTCGTCGGTACAAACATTGGTACCGTAACGGATTCTAACGGTCAGTTCTCACTGACTGTCCCTGCGGGAAAAACACAGCTTCGCTTCACCTATGTGGGTATGGAGCCGCTGGAGGTAAGTGCACGTCCTAACATGCGAATAGTATTGCGTAGTGGTGATACTAATCTGGACGAGATTGTGGTAACGGCAATGGGTCTTACCCGTCAGAAGAAGTCCGTTGGCTATGCCATTCAGGAGTTGAGTGCTGACGACCTGAACAAAGTGGGTACCTCCTCTATCGGTAGTGCCCTGCAAGGTAAACTGACTGGTGTGGACATCCGTACCTCTTCCGGTACCCCAGGTGCCTCTACCCAGATCCAGATCCGTGGTGCCCGTTCATTCGACGGCAACAATGCTCCTTTGTATGTGGTGGACGGTATGCCTATCGCTTCTGACCCGGACTTCTCTACCGGAAATTCAGTAACAGGTTCTGACTTTGCCAACCGTAGCATCGATATCAACCCCGAGGATATTGAGTCCATCAACATCCTGAAGGGTCAGGCAGCATCTGCCCTGTATGGTATCCGTGCCTCTAACGGTGTTGTTGTCATCACCACCAAGCGTGGCCGCAAGAACACCCAGAAGCCTGTCATCACCTTCTCTACCGACCTGAGTGCCCAGACGGTCAGCCGCAAGTACGAGCACCAGAAAGAGTATGCACAGGGGGCTTATGGTACTTATAACCCCAACTCCTCTATGTCTTGGGGTCCCAAGATTTCCTCACTGCCCGATGATCCCACCTATGGCGGAAACAGTCAGGGGCATCCCGGACAGTATTACAATCCTAAGTACGAGAAAGCAGGTCTGGACGGTTGGGTAACCCCACAGACCTATGACAACGTAAGTGACTTCTTCCGTACTGGTTTCACACAGAACTCAACCCTGAATATCTCTCAGAAGAAGGAGAAGCTGGGTTACTCGTTCAGTATCAGTGACACCTATCAGCAGGGTATCGTCCCCAGCACGAAAATGATGCGTACCGGTGCTCGTGGCGCTGTTGACTATGAGATTAACGACCAGTGGAAGACCGGTTTCTCAGCAAACTACAGCTCTGTGTCCATCAACTCCGCTCCTGGTGCTAACAACGGTGTCATCAACGTGGTATATTCCGCTCCTGCTGAGTATAACCTGAAAGGAACACCTACCCATGTTCCCGGTGAGCCTACCAGTCAGATCCTGTTCCGCTCCACCAACTTCAACAACCCTTACTGGTGGGCAGACAACGACCAGTTCTATCAGCACACCAACCGTGTGTTCGGTAATGCCTATTTAGAGTTCAGCCCGAAACTGAACTGGGGCGACAACTATAAACTGACCTTCCGTGAGCAGGCTGGTATCGATACCTATACCACCAGCAATGAGACTATCGCTGAGCTGGGTTCTGCCTATAACACCAAGGGTGAGGTAGAGGATTTCGGTGTCAAGCGCACCATCTTCAATAACCTGTTCACCATCAACTTCACGGCACAGTGGGGTAAGGACAGAGAGTGGGACTTCGGCTTCATGCTGGGTAATGAGTTCAACCACGACAACAGCCGGCACTGGGATTATGACGCTTCTGGTCTTCTGTGGTATGGTCAGCCCATCATGCGTAATGCCACCAGCATGGACTACTGGGAGAGCTATCATGCCAAGGAGCGTACCATCGGTTTCTTTGGTCAGGCATCTCTGACATGGAAAGACCAGGTGTTCCTGATCGTTACAGGACGTAACGATAAGGTGTCCACCATGCCCCGTAACAACCGCTCGTTCTTCTATCCCTCCGTATCACTGGGCTGGATATTCACAGAGCTTCCCGGTCTGAAGGGCAACAAGATCCTCTCTTATGGTAAGTTGCGTGCTTCGTTTGCACAGGTAGGACAGGCTGGTCAGTACTATAATAACTATTACTATGTACCTACTTATGGAAGTGGTATGTATGTCTATACTCCTATCAGCTATCCTATTGGTGGAGCTACCTCTTATACTCCGTACTATGTGAAGTTTGACGAGAACCTGAAGCCACAGAACACCACCAACTGGGAGTTCGGTGCTGACCTGAACTTCTTCAGCAACCGTCTGCGCTTCGAGTATACCGCCAGCTATCAGGACGTGAAAGACCAGATTTTCGACGTGCCTACCGCTGGTTCTACCGGTTACCAGTATCTGCGTACCAATGCCGGTCGTATGACGACATGGGCTCATGAGTTGTCAGTCAACGCTGCTATCCTGCAGGAGAAAGACTACGACGTGAACCTCGGTATCAACTTCACCTCTTATAAGAGTAAGGTAAAGGAACTCGCCGAGGGTGTGGAGAGCATCATGCTCGGTGGTTTTGTTGAGCCACAGGTACGTGCCCAGGCCGGCAGTACCTATCCAAACATCTATGGTGTTGCTTTCAAGCGCACAGAGGACGGACAACTGTTGCTTGCCGACGGTCTGCCTCAGCCTACAGCCGGTAGTGAGAACCTGGGTGAGTGTACTCCTGACTTCAATATGGGCTTCAACCTGAAGGCTCGTTATAAGAGACTGACCCTCGCTGCTACCTTCGACTGGCAGAAGGGTGGTAAGATGTACAATGGTACTATCCTGACGATGAACTACTTCGGTGCTTCCAAGGAGTCTCTCAACTACCGTGAGGGCACCATGGTTGCCGACGGTATCGACGAGGCTACCGGACAGAAGAACACCGTGGAGGTGGACAAGACCGAGTACTATATGGCATATAACGATATCACAGAGGCAGGTATCTTCGACATGAGCTATGTCAAGATGCGCGACCTGACACTGAGCTATCAGCTGCCCCGTCTGGGTAATTTCGACATCTCAGTCTTCGGCTTTGCACGTAACGTACTGGTATGGGCTAAGATGCCGGACCTCGATCCTGAGAGCTCTCAGGGTAACGGTAACATGAGTGGTTATTTCGAGCGCTTCTCTATTCCTAACACCTCCAGCTTCGGTGGTGGTTTCAAGATCACATTCTAAACACATTAACGAAAGAATAGCAATATGAAAATGAAATATTTATTTGCCGCATCACTGACTTCATTGCTGATGATGTCTTGTTCGGAGGATATGATGGACAGGATCAATGAAGACAAGGCACATCCGGCTGCTGCCGCTGTGGATGCTAAATATCAGATTACCGATGCTGAGGTTGCCACCGCTTATTCCGTTGTCAACGGATCATACGCCTGGTATGTGTCAAGTTACACGGAGCAGATTTTCGGTACAGGTAACAATCAGCTGAAGAATGCTGAGCTCCGCAACATTGGTGAGACTGCTGCAGCTGCGACCTTCAACAACGAGTGGAACGCTACCTATCTGAACCTCTTCAACCTCTACCAGATCATGGAGAAGTGTGGCGAGGGTGGTGTCAGCGAGGGACAGGCTGATGTGCTGGGTATGGCACAGACACTGTCTGCCCTGAACTGGGGTGTATTGACTGACCTGCACGGAGATGTTCCTTTCTCAGAGTGCTTCCAGAATATCTCTGCTCCGAAGATTGACAAGCAGGAGGATATCTACAAGGCTATCTTTGTCCTGCTGGATGCGGCTATCGCTAACTTCGAGGCTGGTGAGAAGAATGCCGGTTCACAGGATATCATCTTCAAGGGTGACCTTGACCAGTGGATTGGCTTTGCCCATGCCCTGAAGGCTCGTTACCTGTTGCACACCATGGGTCGTAACAGCAGCGTGCTGAGTGAGGTGATCACTGAGGCTGAGGCTGCTCTTGACGCCGGTTTCACAGGTGCTACTCTCGATGTGTTCAACGGTGTGACTGCCGACAACGCTTGGTCTGCTTATTTCTGGAGCCGTGAGTATAATGGTTCCTGCACGACTGTTGATAACCTGATGCTGGATCGTGATGACCCACGTGAGGCTATCTATAACATCGACTACTGGGGAGGTGACGTTGTCGCTGAGCCTGGTGATCAGGAGTTGGCGATGGCTACCGAGGTGGTCAATGTTCCGCAGTGGCTTGACAACGGTGCTGCCTATCTGCACTTGTTCAGCATGTCTGAGCTGTATTTCATCATCGCTGAGGCTAAGGCTCGTCTGGGTCAGGATGCTTCCGCAGAGTTCCAGCTGGGTGTTGTCGCATCTATGGAGGACTACTCTGCGACAGGTGCCGTATATACTCCTGCCATCACAGAACAGGAGATTACCGACTACCTCGCAGGTATCCAGCCATTGTTTGACGCAGACCCATTGAAGGAGATCCTGATTCAGAAGTATATCGCTCAGACTCGTGATGAGCAGATTGAGACTTACAATGACATCCGTCGTTGCAACTATGTCGATGGCGGCTATCCTGTCGAACTGACGAACCCCAACAACACTTCCAGTGCAGGAAACCGCTGGCCGCTGCGCTTGCCTTACGGTGAGAGCGATGTCCAGTCGAATCCTAACATTGCTGATGCCTTCGGTAAAGGCAGTGAGGCTGGTAACTATATCTTCACAGAGAATGTTTGGTGGGCAGGTGGTTCCCGCTAATCCTACACCTTATTAATATATAAAGAATCGGGATGCTCCAAGACGGGACATCCCGATTCTTATTTATCAATTCGGAACTTTTTGGCATAAAAATGCACCAAAAGGGAAGAAAAGGGAGCTAAATTGTTAAATTTTGGCTTAAAATGACACGTTTTTATAAAATTTATTTGCGGATTGTGAATAATTGTTGTAATTTTGCAAAAATTTGTGTGCCGACCTCTTGCGGGGAGGTGTAGATACATATACTACAAAAAATGAGATAGAATAATCATTAAATAGTTTAAATAATAACAAGAGAGTGTTTATGGAAAAAAGACTAACGATGTTTATGGCATGTCTGTTCCTCAGTTTAGGAATGGCATTTGCCCAGACAAAAGTTACTGGTACCGTTATCTCTGGCGAGGACAACCAGCCCATTATCGGCGCTACTGTCTTAGTACAGGGACAGAAAGCAGGTACGGTAACAGATGCCGATGGTCACTTCACAATCAGTGTACCCTCGGGTAAGATGATTGTAGTGAGTTATATTGGTCTGGAAACCCAGACGGTGACTCCAAAGAATGGAATGACCATTACTTTGTATCCCAGTGCAGCCCTTGAAGAGGTGGTTGTAACAGGTATGCAGAAAATGGACAAGCGTCTGTTCACTGGTGCCACATCAAAGGTGGATGCGGAGAAGGCGAAACTGGATGGTGTTGCCGATATATCCCGTTCACTGGAAGGACGTGTAGCAGGTGTATCAGTACAGAACGTCAGTGGTACTTTCGGTACTGCTCCCAAGATCCGTGTACGTGGTGCCACGTCAATCTATGGTTCATCTAAACCTTTGTGGGTTGTTGACGGAGTTATCATGGAGGATGTGACAGAGGTTGATGCCGATGCGCTGTCGTCTGGTGATGCAGAGACACTGATTTCATCTGCTATTGCAGGTTTGAACTCTGACGATATCGAGTCGTTCCAGATTCTGAAAGACGGTAGTGCGACCTCTATCTATGGTGCCCGTGCCATGGCTGGTGTGATTGTCGTTACTACTAAAAAAGGAAAGCAGGGACAGACCCGCATCAACTATACCGGTGAGTATACCATGCGTCTGAAGCCCAGTTATTCCAATTTCAATATCATGAACTCACAGGAGCAGATGGGCATCTATCAGGAACTGGAGAACAACGGTCTGATATCATTTGGTCGTACCTATCGTGCCACAAGCAGTGGTGTCTATGGTAAGATGTATCACTTGCTGAATACTTATGATCCTACTACAGGTACCTACGCCTTGGCAAATACCCCTGAGGCAAGAAATGCTTATTTGAGGGAAGCAGAGATGCGTAATACGGACTGGTTTGATGAGTTGTTCTCAACTGCCATCATGCACAACCATTCTATCTCTATGTCAACGGGTACTGACAAGGCTCAGTACTATACTTCTTTCAGTTACATGAACGACCCAGGATGGACGGAGGCATCAAAGGTAGAGCGATTCACAACCAATATCAACGCCAACTTCAATATCTCAAAGAAGGTGACTATCAACATGATTGGTAATGCCAGTTACCGTAAGCAAAAGGCTCCTGGCACGACAAGCCAAAGCAGCAATGCGGTAACAGGTGCCACCAGTCGTGACTTTGACATCAACCCATATAGTTACGCTTTGAACAGTTCACGTACACTGGACCCCAATGCATTCTATATACGCAACTATGCGCCATTTAACATCCATAATGAGTTGGCAAACAACTATATGGATCTGGATGTAGTAGACATGAAAATTCAGGCTGAATTGAAATACAAGCCCATCCGACAGGTGGAGTTAGCCGCTCTGGCATCTTACAAATACTCTGGAACCACTCAGGCACACCAGATTCGGGAGAACTCTAATCAGGCGATGTCATTCCGTGCCATGGACGATGCCACCATGCGTGATGCCAACCCATGGTTATACACAGACCCTGATGATGCCAACTCATTACCTATCAGTGTGCTGCCAAATGGTGGTTTCTACAACGAGACAAAGTATAAGATGAACAACTGGAGTCTCCGACTGACAGGAAGTTATAACGATGCCTTCAATAATGACATGCACATCGTGAACTTTTTCGGTGGTATGGAGATTAACAATACTGATCGTAGCCGCAGTCGTTTTGACGGTGTAGGTATGCAGTATGCCATGGGTTACCTTCCCAACTATGACTATCGCTACTTCAAGCAATCCAGTGAGCAGAATGCCGATTACTATGGACTGAGCAACAGTTATGGTCGTGAGGTATCGTTCTTCGGAACTGCTACCTATTCTTATAAAGGACGCTATATTGTTAACGGAACTGTTCGTTATGAAGGCTCTAACCGTTTGGGAAAAGCCACCAGTGCTCGTTGGTTGCCTACATGGAACGTATCTGGAGCATGGAATGCCCATGAGGAGCCTTGGTTCCAAAAGACTTTCAAGAATGTGCTGACCCACGCCACACTGAAAGCCTCATACTCTCTGACTGGTGACAAACCTGCTACCAACAACGCACAGGTTATCATTCAGAGTTACAACCCTTGGCGTCCGTTTACCAATGTCAAGGAGTCTGGACTGGAAATCTATGATTTTGCCAACCCAGATTTGACCTATGAGAAGAAGCATGAGTTCAACCTGGGTATTGACCTCGGTTTCCTGAATAACCGTATCAATGTACAGTTCGACTGGTACAAGCGTAATAACTATGACCTCATTGGTCCACGTGTACTCAACGGTACTACAGGTACGCTTCGTGATTATGCCAATGTTGCCTCAATGCGTTCTCATGGTGAAGAGTTGAGCATTTCTACCAAGAATATTCTTACAAAAGATTTCCAATGGAGCACAGACTTCATTTTCGCCCATGTGAAAACCAAGGTAACAGATTTGGAAACTCATACGCGAGTCATCAGTATGATTAGCAATTCAGGCTTCACCATGCCAGGATATCCTTATCGTTCACTTTTCTCTATGGATTTCAAGGGGCTGAACGAGAATGGTGTCCCCACCTTTATCAACACGAATGGTGACCTGACCACCAGCGACCTTGACTTCCAGTCTTATGATACCGACTATTTGATTTATGAAGGTCCAACAGATCCGACCGTTACAGGTTCACTGGGTAACACTTTCAAGTATAAAGGTTTCACGCTGAATATCTTTGCGACCTATTCGTATGGTAATGTGATTCGCCTTGACCCGTCGTTTGCCGCTTCTTACTCTGACTTAGA
>Ga0310695_10001857_pt1 | contig 47119 bp, 46 predicted proteins | sample RumenRJG_04DNA_FD_203882 | JGI IMG/M metagenome (GOLD analysis project Ga0310695, IMG submission 203882) | Bovine rumen microbial communities from Lethbridge, Alberta, Canada - RJG_04 (v2) (version 2) | ecosystem: Host-associated > Mammals > Digestive system > Stomach > Rumen | place: Canada... | reverse complement strand
CTGCGGGAATCACCGGGGAGAAACAGGAAAAGATCCTGGAGTTCATCCGCGAAAACTTCGGGAGAAACGAAGCTTAAAAACCCCGCAAATACTTGCAAATAAAGGGTTTATTGACTTGATAAGGTGTACCTTCAGAGCGAATATGAACACAACAAAACGAACAGCGAAGGCACATTTTTAAAGGAGTTAACATGAACGCTTTCGAGAACTTTTACAGCCGCATCCGGGACGCCAAGAACGCCTACGACGCAGCCAAGACCGAGGATGAGAAGAACGCCGCCAGAGCCGCTTACAAGGCCGTCTGGGATGAACTCAAGGAACTCGGCACCGCCGCCTGCCGCCTTTTCAGGGAATACGAGACCTCCCGGAACAGCGGCAACGAGTATCTCGACATCAGCGAGGTGGTCTGGGACAACGAAGCCCCGGGGCTCATCGCCGCTATGCGGGAGAACGGCATCGAGAAGTTCACCTTCTCCTCCGGCTGGAGCCACGCAGTGGAAACCGCCTGGCTTTTTCAGGAAGCCGGATGCGCCCTTGAGGGACTGGTGGAGATCTACAGCCGGTACACCCAATTCGGCAGCGACGAGCATGAGAAGGCCCACGGGTACCTTTTCAGAGTCGGGGCTTAAGGCCGGGGTGAACTGAATGACGGGAGGTCAAAAACGGCCTCCTTTTGAGCCCGAAAAACATTACAAAATAAGGCGCTAATTGACTTGCTATACCTTCGGCTGAGAGCGAATATACAGCCATCAGGAACAGCAACGGAGGCTTAAAAATGAGCAAGATGACAGAAAGAGCAAGAGCTTACAGATTACCGAATCCCACCACCCCGGAGGATCTGGAATGCCGCTGGAGCAAGACCTTGAGATTCGGCGACAAGGTGATCCTCGCAGGCCACTACTGGAACGGAGCCGGAAAGCCATCCTACTACGGCGCGGTTTACGAGTTCCTCACTGATGATACCGGATGCGAGGCTGAGATCGGGCTTCGGGAGGTAAGCGGCGTGGATTTCATGGATTACGGCCACGCCATTGAATGGGCGATGAAGAACGCCAGCAATTAGAACGGAGCTTAACGGTTGTATTTACGACTAGCACCCGCTTGAACGAAAACGAATGTAAACACGAGAAGGAACAATTCAGGCGGCTGATGCGCCCGGCAAAAATCAGCGAAAACCGATCACATGCTCCCGAGTCTTTGTTACCATGAAAACAAAGGGTTAGGAGGCTGATATGTTTGTAGTAGATGGTAATGTCGCTTTCGGTTGTTTAACATTTTTTGGATTATGCTTCTTTCTTTTATTTGGTTTTGGTATTGAATTGGGAAACTGGTTGCGGTTGGATAATCCGATGTGGGGATCTTTGGTAGTGTTTTCTGCATTGTGGTGGTTTATCAGATACCGCAGAAAAAAGGAAAAAGAAAAATCCAGAAGGTATATCGAAGGCCTGGAAGACTATGATGATTAGAGCAGAAAGCGCCTTTTGCTTTGTTTTACAGGGCCTGTTATCCCGAATTATGAAACTGTAATAATGATTGCAGCTCCGACACAGCAAACATAACTTTGTTATTTCACAGAAAGATCGCTTCGGCGGTCTTTTTTTATGCCTGCAAGGAGGTGAGCAGATGGCAATGCGGAAACTGAAAAAATACGTCCCCACCAGGTTCAAGGCAAAGAAGTCCGTGTATGACAGGGATGCCGCCGACTACGCAGTGAACTTCATTCAGGCTCTCTGCCACACCAAGGGAACCTGGGCGGGCAAGCCTTTTGAGCTTATCGACTGGCAGGAGCAGATCATAAGAGACCTTTTCGGCACGTTAAAGCCGAATGGCTACCGGCAGTTCAATACGGCGTATGTTGAAATACCGAAGAAAATGGGTAAGTCTGAGCTGGCTGCAGCCGTGGCTTTGCTTCTGACCTGCGGCGACGGCGAGGAACGGGCCGAAGTTTACGGCTGTGCCGCCGACCGCCAGCAGGCCACCATCGTTTTTGACGTAGCCGCTGACATGGTGCGGATGTGTCCGGCTCTGAATAAGCGGGTAAAAATCCTGGCATCGCAGAAACGCATCATCTTCACCCCGACCAACAGCTTTTATCAGGTGCTTTCGGCTGAGGCTTATTCCAAGCACGGCTTTAACATCCATGGCGTGGTCTTTGATGAGCTTCATACCCAGCCCGACAGAAAGCTTTTTGACGTTATGACCAAGGGCTCCGGCGATGCCCGCATGCAGCCGCTGTATTTCCTTATCACCACTGCCGGAACGGACACCAACTCCATCTGTTACGAAACCCATCAGAAGGCCAAAGACATCTTCGAGGGCCGGAAGGTTGATCCTACTTTCTACCCGGTGATTTACGGGGCCGCCGAAGATGACGACTGGACAGATCCGGCGGTCTGGAAAAAAGCCAATCCGTCCCTGGGCATCACGGTAACCATCGACAAGGTACAGGCCGCCTGCGAATCAGCAAGGCAGAATCCAGGTGAAGAGAATGCCTTCAGACAGCTCCGCCTCAATCAATGGGTAAAACAGTCAATCCGCTGGATGCCGATGGAAAAGTGGGATGGCTGCTCATTTGCGGTTAATCCTGATGATTTGGAAGGAAGAGTCTGCTACGGCGGTCTCGACCTGTCCAGCACCACCGACATCACGGCCTTTGTGCTGGTGTTCCCGCCGAATGACGAGGATGACAAATATTACATCATGCCGTTCTTCTGGATTCCCGAGGACACCATGGAGCTTCGTGTCCGGCGGGATCATGTGCCTTATGACGTCTGGCATAAGCAGGGATTCCTGGAAACCTCCGAGGGAAACGTGGTGCATTACGGCTACATCGAGAAGTTCATTGAGAACCTGGGCACCCGCTACAACATCCGGGAAATCGCCTTTGACCGCTGGGGTGCAGTGCAGATGGTGCAGAACCTTGAGGGCATGGGCTTTACCGTGGTGCCGTTCGGTCAGGGCTTTAAAGACATGTCCCCGCCCACCAAGGAGCTCATGAAGCTTACCCTGGAGCAGAAGCTCGCTCACGGCGGTCATCCGGTGCTGAGATGGATGATGGACAACATCTACATCCGTACCGACCCCGCGGGAAACATCAAGGCCGATAAGGAAAAGTCCACCGAGAAGATCGACGGCGCGATTGCCGCCATCATGGGACTAGACCGGGCTATCCGCTGCGGCAATGACAACACTTCGTCGGTGTATGACGAAAGAGGCATCCTGTTTATTTAGGAGCAGACATGAATTTCCTTAAACGCCTTTTTACCAGAAAGGCCATTAACAGCCTTAACGGCTCCGGCTACCGCTTCATGATGGGCGGGAGCACCTCCGGCAAGCGCGTCAACGAAAGATCCGCCATGCAAATGACCGCGGTGTATGCCTGTGTGCGCATTCTGTCGGAGTCCATTGCGAGCCTTCCGGTTCACCTTTATCAGAATCAGGATGAAGGCAGTAAAGCAAGAGCCGTGAAGCATCCCCTTTATCGCATTCTGCATGATGAGCCGAATCCCGAGATGACCTCCTTCGTGTTCCGGGAAACCCTGATGACGCATCTCCTCCTCTGGGGGAATGCCTATGCCCAGATTATCCGTAACGGCAAAGGCGAGGTTATCGGGCTTTATCCCCTGATGCCGAACCGCATGACGGTGGATCGGGATGTCTTCGGGAAGATCTGCTACCGCTACCAGATGCAGGATTCCGATGCGCACACGGGAAAGACCGGCAATGTAACTCTGAAGCCCTCCGATGTGCTCCACATTCCGGGGCTTGGCTTTGACGGGCTGGTGGGCTATTCACCGATTGCCATGGCCAAGAACGCCATCGGGCTTTCCATTGCCACCGAGGAATACGGCGCCCGGTTTTTTGCCAACGGGGCCACTCCGGGCGGCATTCTGGAGTTTCCGGGAACGGTGAAGAATCCGGAATCCATCCGGGAAAGCTGGAACAAAGGCTTCTCGGGAAACAATGCCCATAAAGTAGCAATCCTGGAAGAAGGCATGAAATACACGCCTATTTCCATTTCACCGGAACAGGCGCAGTTCCTTGAGACCAGAAAGTTTCAGATTGATGAGATTGCGAGAATTTTCCGGGTGCCGCCCCACATGGTGGGTGACCTTGAGAAATCCAGCTTCAGCAATATCGAGCAGCAGTCTCTGGAATTCGTGAAATACACCCTGGAGCCCTGGATCATCAGATGGGAGCAGTCCCTTAACCGGGCGCTCCTGTCGGAAACCGAAAAGCCGGACTATTTCGTGAAGTTCAATGTGGACGGACTTCTCAGAGGGGATTACCAGAGCCGCATGAACGGCTATGCCACCGGAATACAGAACGGCTTTCTGAGCCCCAATGATGTCCGGCGGCTGGAAAACTGGGACTTGATTCCGGATGAGCTCGGCGGCAACAAATACATGTGCAACGGCAACATGATCGACATCGCCGGGGTTGGCAATCAGTACAAAACAGACAATGGAGATAACAGCAATGAAGAAGTTCTGGAAGTGGAAGAATCAGACGAAACCGGAGAATCCGGCAAAGACAGAGCCGGAGCAAGACCAGAGCGCGCCGCTCCCGGAAAGAACCCTGTACCTCAACGGCACCATAGCTGAGTCATCCTGGCTTGATGATGACCTGACCCCGCAGATGTTCAAGGATGAACTGAACTCCAGTTCGGGCGACATCACCGTGTGGATCAATTCTCCCGGGGGCGACTGCGTGGCTGCGGCTCAGATCTACAACATGCTTATCGATTACCGGGGAAATGTCACCGTGAAGATCGACGGCATTGCCGCCTCTGCCGCATCGGTAATTGCCATGGCCGGCACCCGGGTGCTGATGAGCCCGGTCTCCATGCTGATGATCCATAACCCCATGACCATGGCCTTCGGCAACACGGCTGAAATGCAGAAAGCCATCGACATGCTCGGCGAGGTGAAGGAATCCATTATCAACGCCTACGAGCTCAAGACCGGTCTCAGCCGGGGCAAGCTCTCCCGCCTCATGGATGCGGAAACCTGGATGAACGCCAACATGGCTCTTGAACTCGGGTTTGCCGATGGCATTCTGCAGCGTGAGGCATCGGATGTAACTGAACCGCAGGAGGCGTCTGCCATGGCCTATTCCCGTGCCGAGGCAACCAACTCGCTGATGGAAAAACTGGCTGCAAGGTGCCGTATTGAACCCAAACCGGCCACTGCCGAGCGCTCCGTCTCCGCTCTTATGGAGCGTCTTAACCTTATCAGAAACTGAACAGGAGAAAACTATGACTACTGTAAACGAACTTCGTGAAAAGCGCGCCTCCGCATGGAACGCCGCCAAGGCCTTTCTGGAATCCCGCCGCACCGACAAGGGCACTCTCACCGCCGAGGATGATGCCGCCTACACCCGCATGGAGCAGGACATCACCGACTTAAGCAAGGAAATCGCCCGGCTTGAACGCCGCGATGCCCTGGATGCGGAGCTTTCCCGTCCCGTTACTCAGCCCCTGACCTCCAAGCCGGCCTCGGTGTCTCCCCATGACTCCGGGGCAAGGCGCGGCCGCGCCTCTGACGAATACCGGGAAGGCATGCTCAGGGCTCTCCGCTCCAACTTTAAGCAGGTTTCCAATGTTCTTCAGGAAGGCGTGGATGCGGACGGCGGCTACCTGGTGCCGGAGGAATACGACTCCCGCCTTATAGATGTGCTTACCGAAGAGAACATTATGCGTTCCCTCGGCAACGTCATCACCACCTCCGGGGAGCATAAGATCAACATTGCCGCCACCAAGCCCGCTGCCGCATGGATCGAGGAAGGCGGGGCGCTGTCCTTCGGCGATGCGACCTTCTCGCAGATCCTGCTTGATGCCCATAAGCTTCATGTGGCCATCAAGGTAACCGAGGAGCTTCTCTACGATGCCGCCTTCAACCTTGAGGGATACATCATCGACCAGTTCGGCAAGGCTCTGGCCAATGCGGAAGAGGAGGCGTTTCTGAACGGCACCGGGCGCGGTCAGCCCCTGGGACTATTTGCGGAAACCGGCGGCGGGACTCCGGCTCTCTCCGCGGCCAGCATCAATGCCGATCACATCATGCAGCTTATCTATGCCCTGAAGCGTCCGTACCGGAAGTCTGCCCGGTTCATCATGCACGACAAGGTTATCGCCGCCATAAGACAGCTTAAGGATAACAACGGCGTATACCTCTGGCAGCCTGCTTTGACCTCCGGAGAGCCGGACAAGCTCCTGGGCTATGACGTGTACACCTCGCCGTTCTGTCCGGAAGGCAAGATCGCCTTTGGCGACTTCAGCTACTACAACATCGGAGACCGCGGCACCAGATCCTTCTCCGAACTCCGGGAGCTCTTCGCGGGGAACGGCATGATCGGCTATGTGGCCAAGGAACGGGTGGACGGAAAACTGATCCTGCCGGAAGCGGTGCAGATCCTGACCATCACCGGCGGAAAGCCCCTGAAACCGTAAGGCTCCGTCTGGAGCTTTTTTTATGCCTCTGTCAGTTCTTCTGATGGAGGCCTTTTCGGAGTTTTGACATGAGCATACCCCTCAAGGAAATGAAGAACTACCTCAGAGTTGACGGGAGCCAGGATGACACCCTTATTCGCTCCCTTATCTCATCTTCGGAAGGTCTCTGCATGGATGTGCTGCGAACGGATGATACGAAGACTCTTTACGGCTCGAAGTACGGCAAGGCCGCTGTGATGTACGCGGTGAACTACATGTTCGAGCATCGCACTGAGGCTGACTACAAGGCTCTAAAGCTTTCTCTCCGCGCCATGCTGTTCGGTTCCAGGCAGGAGGCTTTCTGATGGAAACGGGAACCTTAAACGAGCGCATACAGATCTACGAGCCCAAGTCAGAAAGGAATCTTACCTCTTTGGATGACTATGAGCTTTCGGGTTCCGTCTGGGCGAACGTCCGGGCGGTTACCACCCGAGACCAGATGCGCTCCGGCATTGACATCCAGAACGGGCAGATCACCGTGCTTATCCGCTATCTTTCAGGCTTATCGGATGACTGCCTGATCCGCTGGCAGGAGAAGTTTTTCAGCATCGATAACCTTGCTGCGGATAAGCACCGTGGCGAGATTCTGCTGGGCTGCAGCTATTCGGGGCTTAACGACAATCAGAGGATCACCACATGATGCCCATCACCGAAATGAAAGCCCGAGTGAAGGCTCTGGTGGAAGACATCACCGGGCAGAAAGCCTACTACGACGTGGTGCCGAACAATGTTAAAACCGGCTCTCTGATAACAAGACAGGCCACGGAGTTTTCCGGAAGAACCGTTGACGGCGATGCCCATGATGTGCGGCATGGCTATGAGGTGTTCATCTTTTCGTTTGTGAGCTCGGATATCTGCGATGCCCTTACGGACAGGCTGGTGGCCGCCTCTGACGGCAAATGCTCGGAGGATTTCCGGCTCATCATGGTGAACAGCATAACCCCGACGGAGTATGACCCGGAAACGGGGTTCTGGGCTAATGCCGTAAACATGGAGTTCGTGGAACGATGATTGAAGCAGATACATCCGGCGCTGATGTTCTTGCGGAAAAGCTTAAGGGCCTCCCCGCGAAGCTCCAGACTAAAATCAGCCGCGTCATTATGAAGGAGGCTCTTAAGGAAACCGGAGCCCGGGAAGAACTCACTGGCTATATCAGCGCTCACTTTAAGACACATACCGGCATCTACCGGAAATCAGTCTCGGGCATCAAGTCAGCAAGAGTTCGGTCAGATCCGAATCGCATTATCTCGTACATACATTTTCTGCCGGTGAGCAAGGTTAAAGGCGGCAAGGAAGGCAAAAAACCGCATATGCCGCCCAAGACTCTCAATCACTGGCTCAATGCCGGTACCCGCGATCATGCCATTGGCAAAGGCTCAAGTCTTGAAGGAAACAAGGTGATCCGGCAGCTTATCGCCAACAAATATCAAATTGCCATCAACAGAGCCCGGCTTAATCTCGCCTCTGCCAAAACGCAGAAACAGCGGGAGCGGTATCAGACCATGCTGGAAAGGAACACCAAAAAGCTCGCGGAGGTAAAAGCCAAAGCGGCGAAGAAAGCCAGTCAGCATGGCAAAAAGGTTAAGGGCATCACCGCCCGTCATTTTATGGAAGCGATCCAGCGCAAGGTGGATCAGAACGCAATGGCCATCGTGGTTCAGCAGGCTGAAACCGCTGTGGCAGAATTATTGAAATAGGAGAAAACAGCTATGGCTAACCATACTCAGCTTTATGATTACAAGGCAAAGGAGCCCGTCCTTCTCGGCGGCACTCATTCCCAGTTCTCTACCGATGAAGGGGTAACCTGGATTCCTCTCAAGGGCGCCAAGGAGCTCGGCGACATCGGTGACATTGCCGAATCCGTGGAATGCACCACCATCGATGATGACCGCAAGGTGTACTGCGGCGGCCTTAAGGATTCCGCTGAAAAGGAGCTCACCATCTACTACTACGATGATGACGCCGATCAGAAGGCTCTCATTGCTGCCGCCGAAGCCCAGGAGACCGTCCGCATCCGCCACCAGTGGCCGAACGGCACCAGAGCCACTTATGACCTCAAGATCCTTGGCTATCAGATCATGTCCGGCACTGCAGACGGCTTTATGCAGCTTAAGGTGTCCGGGAGACAGGCCAGCGACGTTTCCTGGTCGAATGCCGATGCCGAACAGGGAGACTAAGCCGTGTCTTATCTGGATACCTTAAAGACGCTGAAATTCAAAATCAGCAAGGTGACTGTTGAGGGCACGGACATCTACCTCCGGGAGCTTTCCGGCAAGGCCCGTCTGGACTTTGAAGGCGAGAAGGATCTGCAGCTTCGGGTGCTCAAGATGATGCACGCGTCTCTGTGCGATGCCGACGGGAACCTCACCGAAAAGCCGGAGGACTTCGATGCCTTTATGGAATCGGTGCCTAACAAGGCGCTCCTTCAGCTGGTGAACGCCTTCTCGGCTCTCAACATTTCAGGTGAGACACACCTAAAAAACTGATCCGGGGCAGTTTCGTATTCAGACTGGCGGTGAGAATTGCCCGGGAGCTTCACCGCCCGATCTCAGAGGTTCTGGAATATCCAGTCACCGAGTTTAACTACTGGGCGGCGGTGTATCAGGAGGAATACTATGAGGCGCATCCGCATGAAAGGTACCGGAGCGGTATGACGGAAAGCGAATGCGCCGGCGAGATCGAGAAGTTTAAGAGAATGATGAAGATTAGATGATTGTGATCTGATGGAATAACAAATCTGACGGAAAGTGCTAACATCAAGGCATAGTTGATTCAAAAAAAGGTGACCTTATGGGCAAGTATTTCGGTTATTTACTTTGTTTTGTTGCATTGCTTTTTGCATACTATTATTGCTTTTATGATGGGTTTGTATCGAGATGCGGTTCCTCTTGCGGAAAATATGATAGCACCATATTTCCTAAAATATCAGGTTCTGATAGCCATCATGATCCTTATCTTTTTATAATTTGGACACAAAGCTACGAAACGATTGGTTATTGGATATTGGCCAAAATTGTTGCGATTCTTATGGTTCTTTTTCCTGTAACTGTTTTTTACATTGGCCTGCGTTTGGCTAGAGACGATTAATTTTAACCAATGGCGATATCCATCATAAGCAAAGGGAATGCTATCAGACTTCATGTAGAGTCCCTTTGCCATGACGGTTGATTCACTGTATACCGGATTGGAAGGTTACCGATACTTAGGGCGTAGTACCAGAGCAGATGACAAGTTAATAAATTTGATGCACCTGGCAAATTGAGTTTCACTCGCAATAATGGTGATTTGCCGTTGATTAAAATGGAATGGTTCAGATGAAAAACGGTTATGAAATCATATGAAATTCACATTGTTAATGCTTATTCTTGTCATGCTTCCTGTTACAGTGAATGCGGACATTATCGAAGAATGTTCCAGCCTAATGGATAAAAAGGAATACTCCAGTGCTTTGACGCATTGCCAGACAGCCTGCGACCAAGGTGTTGGCAGGGGATGTAGCAATTTGGGTATTTTATACCATGAAGGACATGGCGTGGAAAGAGACTATAGTCAGGCTAAAACCCTATACGAAAAAGCCTGTAACATGGAAGATGCCCGGGGGTGTGCATGGCTGGGCAGGTTATATGGTGAAGGCCATGGAGTAGAACGGGACTACGGTCAGGCTAAAACCCTATACGAAAAAGCCTGTAACATGGAAGACGGCAGGGGGTGTGCGTGGCTGGGCAGTTTATACGATGATGGTCATGGCGTAGAACGGGACTACGGTCAGGCTAAAACCCTATACGAAAAAGCCTGTAACATGGAAGAGGGGCGAGGGTGCGCGTGGTTGGGCTTGTTATACGATAATGGTTATGGCGTGGAACGGGACTACGGTCAGGCTAAAACCCTATACGAAAAAGCCTGTAACATGGAAGAGGGGCGAGGGTGCGCGTGGTTGGGCTTGTTATATGATACCGGTCATGGCGTGGAACGGGACTATGGTCAGGCTAAAGCCTTCTGCGAAAAAGCTTGCAGCATGGAAGATGGCAGGGGGTGTGTAGCTTTAGGCTTGTTATATGAATATGGGCATGGCATGAAACAGGACTACAGTCAGGCTAAATCCCTTTACGAAAAAGCCTGTAACATGGAAGATAGCCTGGGGTGTGTAGCTTTAGGCTTGTTATACGATAATGGTTATGGCGTGGAACGGGACTACGGTCAGGCTAAAACCCTTTACGAAAAAGCCTGTAACATGGAAGATAGCCAGGGGTGTGCTTTAATAGGCAATTTATATGAAGATGGGCATGGCGTGAAACAAGATTATGGTCAGGCTAAAGCCCTCTACGAAAAAGCCTGCAATATGAAAGATGGCGACGGGTGCAACAGATTAGGTGCTTTATATGCAGATGGACAAGGTGAAAAACAGGACTACGGTCAAGCTAAAACCTATTACGAAAAAGCCTGCGAGTTTGAAGATGCTTGGGGGTGCAACAACTTAGGTAATTTGTATCTTAACGGCCAGGGTGTAAAACAGGATTATAGTCAGGCTAAAACCCATTATGAAAAAGCCTGTAACATGGATCACGACTGGGGATGTTTAAATTTAGGCAATTCATATTATGACGGTCGTGGTGTAAAACGGGATGACGGTCAGGCTAAAACGTACTATGAAAAAGCGTGTACATTGGGAAATGGCGACGCTTGCTCCAAATTAGGCTATTTATACTATTATGGCCAAGGAATACAGCAGGACTATGATCAGGCAAAAACACAGTTTGATAAGGCTTGCGGTCTTAACAATGGTAAAGGATGCTCCAACTTAGGAGTTTTATATGACCTAGGCAAAGGCGTAAGACAGGATCACAAACAAGCTGAATCGCTTTACGAAAAATCCTGTAACCTGAATTATGGCAGTGGGTGTTTTAACTTGGGCGTTTTATATGAAAACGGTCAGGGGGTAAGACAAAATAAAACCAAAGCTGCAGAGTATTATACGAAGTCCTGCAACCAAAAAGATGGCCGCGGGTGCTTTTACTTAGGTGTTTTATACGAATATGTTGTCAAAAGGGTGGAACCTTGCTATCGGGACTGCGATAGATTCTTAGATTCATATGAAAACGACCAAAAGCAAGGAGATAAAACCGTAGCAAAAGAATATTACGGAAAAGCCTGTGATTTTGGCTATCAAATGGGTTGCGATGCGTACCGAGAACTAAACGAAAAAGGCTACTAAAACCTTTCAGCAATAAACACATTCACCACTAAAGGATCTCCTAACTGAGATCCTTTTTTTTTATTTTTACGGAGACCAAAATGAACGACAGCACCATCAGGCTTTCTGCTGACACCTCTGCTCTGACGGATGCTTTGAGCAAAGTTGCCGAGGAAATGACGGCCATGAAGGATGTTGTTTCCTCCTCGGCTGAGTCTATGGGGGCAAACCTCGATGCCTCTGCCAAACAGGCAGAAGCCGCCGATGCCGCCATCCGCGGGCTTGATGACGGCGTTAAGACCGTAACGGATTCGATTCAGGATCAGACCAAAACCGTAACCGATCTCGGCGCGAAGCAGAGCAAAGCGGCGAAGGAGATCAGCAAGGCTCTGGATACCCAGAACTCGCAGCATAAGGATGCGAATGCCGCTCTTTCCGACCAGAAGAAGATCCTGCGGGAGCAGGAAGCCGAGATCAGGAAGGTAACCAAGGCCGTGGATTCCCAGACCGGGGTGCTGAAGAAAAACGCCTCCGGCTGGAAGATGCTCCTCTCCGGTTTTGCCGTCAAGTTCGCCTCCGAAACCGTGGACATGTTTAAGAGCATTATCTCCACCGGTCTTGAAGCCTCCCGGGTTTACGAGGACATGTCAGCAAGGCTTGCTCCCCTTGTAGGCGACCTGGAAATCGCCCGGAAAACCTTCTGGAGCCTTAACGGACTGGAGGATGAAACGGCTACCGCCACCGATAAGCTCGCCAAAGCCTTTGTGGATTTAGGCAATAACGGACTTACCAACTCCAACGAACAGCTTAAGACCTATGCCGTTATCGCCCACGGCACCGGGAGAGACATCAACACCCTGACCGATGCGGTTATCGCCTTCTCCCAGGGCTCCACCAAGGCGCTCCGGCAGTTCGGCATTACCGCAAAGGACAACGGGAACACCATCGCCTTAACCTACAAGGGCTCCACTACCGAGATCGCAAAAAACAGCAAGGCCCTTGACGAGTACCTTTCCAATCTCGCCAAAAACAACTTTGACGGCGTGCTGGAGGCCAAGCTCAACACTGTATCTGCCGCCACCGGCAGGCTGGACAATGCCTGGGGTACTTTCTGCACCAGACTCATGCAGTCAAACGGCGGCTTCGGCGAGCTCATCATCATGGGGAATGACTTTCTGGCCAATACCCTGAACGGCATCTCCGAGTGGCTTGATGACCCGGCGGTTATCGAGTGGTTCCACAATTTTGCCAAAACGGCCAGCGAGACCTTTGCGGGAATCCGCACAGCATGGGAAGAAACGAAGGACTTTTTCTGCGACACCCTGGAGCTTATCGGCATTGACATGAAAAGCGGCACTGAAAACTGGAAGCTCTTCTTTTCGCATTTCTTTCAGTTTGCCCAGATCGGCATCCTGCAGCTAAGCCAGAAGGTAGGAGAGCTCTGGGATAACACTATCGGGGTGCTTAACGCCATCGGGGAAGGCATCGGAAGTTCCCTCTCCGGCGGAGATTTCACAACGGCCTATACAAATGCCCGGAATCAGACCAAAAAGGAAGCCGAGGCCAATGCCAAGATCTACGAGGCTACCATTGCCGGCATTGAGAAGGAGATCACCGCGTCGGAGAACCGCATCGCCGCTGAGCGGAAGCGCATCGCAGAGAAGTACCGGAACTCCCATGTGGGGGAAGGCACTCAGTCTGATGAAGGCGTAAAGATCGGCACAAATAAGAATTCCGGCAAGGGTAAAAGCGGTGGCGGCTCTCACTCCAAAGCGGCAGAAGCAAGAGACACCTGGACGCCTTATTATGATGAGATCCTGGAACTTGCCATGAAGTCCGGGAGCGATCTTGAAAAGCTGGAACGGGAGCACGCCAAAAAGCTTCAGGAGCTTAATGCCGTCATTGCCGAGAACGCCTGTATTTCTGAAATCGAGAAGAACAATGCCCTCCTCATTATCGAACAGGACTACCAGACACAGCGGGCTGCAATCGAGAAGGAGGCGCGGGACTTTCTCCGTTCTCTCGATCCCGAGGAAGAGGAAATCCTGCGTCTTCAGGAAAGCTACGGCAAAAAGCTGGAAATGCTGGAGCAGTATCACAATGATCAGCTTATTTCCGAGGAGGCCTACCTCCAGAGCCGCGTCCGTCTCATGGACAAATACACCGCTGACAGTACAACAGCTAAACAGAAGAAGCAGTCTGATGAAATCAAAAAGATGACCGAGCCTTACGAAAAAATGGCGGACGCCACCCTGGACATTTCCGATGCCTTTTCAAATCTTGCCGCCAGCATGGACGAATCCTCCGGCGCCTACCGGGCTCTTTTTGCGGTGCAGAAGAGTTTCGCAGTAGCCAGCGCCACCATGGAGGCGGTAAAGGCGTGGATCGGGGCTTTGAATGACCCCACCGCGGTTACATGGCCGCAGAAGCTTGCCAACTACGCCTCCGCCATGGCTACCACCACAGCGGCCATTTCCCAGCTTACCTCTGTGTCCATGCACGACCATGGGGGACAGCTCAAAGCCGGCGAATGGGGCATTGTGGGGGAGTACGGCCCGGAACTTGTGCAGGGGCCTATGTCCATTACCTCCCGGAAGGAAACCGCCGATTTGGCCCGGGCTGCCGTGAGCGGTTCCTCCGGTTACAGCCATAGCACTCCCGTGGTGGTTAACCTCTACGAGAGCGCCGAGAAAGCCGGAACCGCAGAAACCCGGGATGATGATGAAACCAGAATTGTGGACATCTTTGTTTCGGATATCCGCCATGGCGGCTCCATGAGCATGGCCCTTCAGAACACCTTCAACCTTAACCGCATGGGGACTTAGCCTATGAACGATTATCCTTCCACGTTGCCGCCTCCGCAGCAGAGAGGCTACAGCTGCAAAATCAGGCCCAACATGATCCGAACCCAGATGGCCGATGGCCATGTGCGGCAGAGACTGGTTAACACCGGAGCGCCTCATGAGCTCGCGGTTACCTTCATGTTTACCCAGACCCAGTATCAGGAATTCATGGTGTGGTACCGGAATGACATCAGCTCTGGTCAGGACTGGTTCCGCATGAAGCTTCTTAACGAGTACGGCGGCACGGAATCCGTCTGCCGCATCCAGAACGGCGAGCTCTCCGCCTCCCTTAACTGCGTGAACGGTGAAGGGCCGTTATGGTCAGTGCAGTGCCGCCTTGATCTGGAGCCCGGCAGATGGAGTTGTGATATCGGCAATGATGAGGTGTGGATCGATTCCGAAGGCTGGGATGAACTCTATGCCTATATCTATGTGCCCTATTCCGACATTCAGCCGTCATGGCCGGGGGTGAAGCTCGAGAAAAACAGTCAGGGGTATTACGTTCTCAGCATGGAGATTTTCAACGGCATTCCCTGCGAAAGCACGGTGGAGTTTCACAACAACCACGGCAAATACGCCTGCAGCATTTACCTCTTCGACGCTAATGACTGGCCGGGACGGATTATCAAAGTGCGGGAATATGAATCGGAAGTGGAGTACCTTTCATGAGTAAGTTAAGGAGAGATACATGCTTTATTCCCTTGAAGAGATCTACGCCAGCGGGGGCAGGCTCCCCATTGTTACCCTTGCCATTGCCAATGAGACCATAGGCGCGCTGCGTTATGTCCTGGGCTATGAGGACATGGAGCTTGACGGATACACCTACATGAAGTCCGCCTTTACCGTCTCCATGCCGGAGCGCTCGGACAGCGGGTTCAGCGACCTGTCCTTCGGCGTTGACGGAGTAAGCGGTGAGGCCTACGAATACATGACCCGGGTTATTGCAGCCCAGACACCAACCTATATCACCGTTACCCAGTGGCATTACGAGTACTGGGGAAAACTCTCCGAGCTGACCCTGACCATCACCGGAGGGCGCATCACCCGGGAATCGGCAACGTTCACCGCGTCCTTCTGCGACATGCTGAATCTTGAGTTCCCGCGTCTCCGCTACACTGCGGGAAATGCGCCGGGGCTTAAATATGCAGCTTAACCATTACCTTCTTATCAGACACACGCCAAATGGAAGGAAGTACCCGTTTCTGGACTGCTGGGGCCTTGTTATCGAGTTTTACCGCCGGGAGCTCGGCACAGAGCTTGATGAATGCACGGATTTCAGCATCAAGGACGGGTACGAGAAGGAGAAACATTCCTTCCGGGAGATCCCTCCTGATGAAGCGGCATTCGGAGATGTAATTGCGTTCTTCCGACATGGTCTGATCTTCCATGTCGCGGTGTTTCTCGGGAAAGGCGAAATGCTCCATACCGGGCTTAACCGTCATGCCCGGGCGGAGAAGGTGAGATCCCTGCAGTTTGCGGAGATCCGGTTCTTCCGTCATGCCAGCCGCTGAAAATGCCCGTTTTTGCTCATTTTTTGTACAGAATGCAGGTCTATGAAGGTCTTCTAATAAAACTAGTATAGGGCGATTAAAAGGTTAAAAAATAACCAATTAATAGGCCTATAGGGGAGTTTACGGAATGACATACATAGACCTGCATTCTTTGATGGAAAAACTCGCAGGAAGAGCGTTTCTGACGCAAAATTCGGGGTTTTTGCCCCATAAGGATAACCATGAAACTTGAAGTTGTAACCCGTGAAGACCTGAACCGGGCGCTGGAGCAGCTTGATCTGCCGGAGTACAGCGGCAGTCTCGCCGCTCTTCTGAAAAGCCAGATCGCCTCATACAACTCTGCCCTGACGCCCTACCTCTCCCTGTACGTTAACGGCAAAAAGGCAGAACAGGAGAAATGGCCGGAACTCTTTGTCAGCCCTGATGACCGCCTTAAATTCGTCATCGAGCCAGGGGTAACCGGCACTGCCATAGCCGCCGTAATCTCCGTGGTGGTTGGCGTGGCTAGCGCGGTCTATGCCATGACCAGCATGCATAAGCTCGGCAAAAACAAGCAGAAAAACACCCGGCAGGGCACCTCGATCTATGACGTGAACGTTCAGGGAAACAAGGCAAAGCTGATGGAGATCATCCCGGAGAATTTCGGCTTCTTCAAAAGGTTTCCGGATTACCTGGCTGACCGGCATGTGTTTTACCGCAATAACACTCTATTCTGCGACATGATCCTGTGCCAGGGCATCGGGCATTATGAATACAAGGCAGATCACTCGGACATCTACATCGGTGAGACTCCCCTAAGCGAACTCAAGGGCTGCTCCGCCTATGTCATTGAGCCGGGAGAAAGGATCACCGCCGAGAACTCCCCGGAGGACAAATCCTGGTACTGCTGGTATTCATCCACCGAGGTTACCCAAAGCGGTCATACCCTGAAAAGCCCCCGGGGGGAAATCAAGGCATCTTCCATGGACGGGGCAAATCTGACATTCCGGGGTAACACCTTCAGCGGCTATTCCTACCGGGTGTTTACCCGGGGATATGGCGGGGGCTGCTCCGGGGCCGGCATGGAGACCTTCCGCATCAAGGAGAATCTCGATCTGAAATGGGCGGACGGCACTGTTTTTGAGTTAAGCGGCGCCGGGAATGTCCGTCTGGTCAGTTCTGAGATCGTTGCTGCCGAAACCGACGCCGATTCCGGCATTACCACCATCACCCTGAAATGCGCTGATGGATTTAATCCTGATGAGTTTTTCCGGGGAAGAGTAACCGAGATTAAGACTTCCTCTGATGAAGTAACCGGAAAGGAAATACAGACCGAGGTGGTTGTCCGTAACGGCGATTATCTTAAGGTTACCCTCTCCGCCATAGCCTCCGTCACCTATGACACCGTCCCGTTTGGCTCAGGCGGCGGCAGAACCGTAACCGAGGATGAAGAGAATACCGTAACGGCTCTTTGTGAAATCCTTGAAGTGAACTCCGATGGCGCCGGACTCGTTACGCTGAAGTTCGAGAGCGCGGATCTGACCGTTCCCGATTACCCGGAGGAGGTTACCCCGTCTCAGCCGTTCACGCAGATTACCGGTACGGGAAATCGCCTGGCGGGGGCTGTGTTTCAGCCCAAGCCTGCGGATTATCCTTACGACGATAACGGCTTTTACGAGATCGTAAGTTCTGCCGGCGGCGTCTACACGGTTAAGCGCCTTAATGACAGCTACGGAGAAGTGGCAGACTGGCCCGGCTTTTATTCCGCCGGAGTCAATCAGGAGAATATTGTTTTTACCCTGGTAAGCGGTCAGGCCAGCGATGGCGGTTACATTGGGCCTTACCGGGCCTGTCCGTACGGCGCGGAATCCCGCATCTTCGAGCTTGATTTCTCCCTGCCGCAGGGACTCGGGAAACTCAACGATAACGGCGAGTTTGACAGGCTCACCGTCAGCATTCAGATCGAGTACCGGAGAGCCGGTTCTGATGACGCATACACCGTGATCGAAAAGACCTGGACGAACAATACCAATGACCAGCTTGCCGAGACCGTCAGAATCGAGCTGGAAACAGCCGGGAATTACGAGTTCCGTGTTTTCAGAACCTCGCAGGAAGACGGCTCCTCCCGGGCTCTTGAGGAGATCAAGTGGACGGGACTTAAAAGCGTCATCAGCACCATTGACCATTACGACAACATGACGGTGCTGATCTGCAGGTTCATGGGAAATGAGACTCTTTCCGAGCTCTCGGAGAACCAGCTTACCACCTACTGGACAAGAAAACTTCCGGCTGTGAGATACGGGTATTCAGTCACAGCCGATCAGCCTCCCGTGGCAACAAGGGACATCGCTCCGGTGGTGCAGTACATTGTGCGGAACTCCAAATACCGCAATATTCTGGATGAGGATACGCTCATGGATTTTGATGAACTCTGGCGGTCTCAGGGCCTGGAATGCAACGGCTCCATAGACAGTGACAGCACGCTTCTGGAATCGCTCAGAGATGTGCTTAACTGCGGCTTTGCGGTTCCGGTGGTGCGGGACAATACCTTATCCATCAAAAGGCTTTATGCCGGAGCCCACCCCGTGCAGATCTTCACCAAAAGCAACATGACCTCAAGCCCGGTGATCACCTGTTCGCTCCCCCGGGAGGATGACGTGGACGAGGTGGTGGTGAATTTCACTTCCCCGCAAACCTACAAGACCGAAACCGTGTACTGCCATGTTGATGCGGACGGGAATAAGCGCATCACGGACTATCCCGAATCAGACAATCAGGAGCAGCTTGAAGCCTGGGGCGTAACTGACTATGACCATGCGGTGGCTCTCGGCATGAGACGCCTCCGGTATCTCAGAAACACCAGAGTTACCTATGAAATCAGGACGGAGCTTAACGGCCTTAACTGTCAGTTCAATGACCTGGTAGGGCTGATGCTCGATGAGAACCTCTCCAACATTACGGGAAGAATAACCGGAATCAGCGGTCAGACCATAACAACAGATATCGAACTTCCGGAGGATAACTGGGAAGGCATTGTGTATATCTCAAGGAAGGATGGTTCCTACGGGGAATATACCTTTTACCGCTATGACAGCCATACTCTCTGTCTCGATACCAGCCCGGATCTGGAATGGGACAGCGAGTTTGGTAAGTCCCTCGAATATCCGCTCTTTGCCATCGGGGAACTCCGGCTCTGCTGGGTTACCGCCGTTAAGCCGGAAAGCGGCAACCGCTGCTCCCTTAAGCTCATCAACTACTCGGAAGACATTTTCAAAGACGACATCAAGGAGAAATACCAATGAAGGCATTCGCAGTTCTGGACGCGGGGTACATCAATCAGGCGGTGGTATCCCTGAGCTCATTTTTCAGATACAACCGCATCAAGCTCGTCATTTACGCCGAGAATAACACTGACCTCTCGAGGCTCATGGCCATTCTGCCGAATAACCTTGCGGAGATAAGGCTCGTGGATTTCCCGCAGCATGAGCTTTTTGCTACCGTGGGCGGCAACCGGCTCATGGTTCATCGCACTGCCGTTCCGGCCATTGCTCAGAGGATCAGGGCTCTGGAAGAAGTTTCTGCAGAAACGGACTGTGTCCTGAACTTCGACCTGGACACGCTGTTCCTTGGCTCTCTGGTGCCGCTCCTTGAGGAGATCACGGCGGAACATGAGACCGGTATCTTCGGCGTCAATGAACGGGAGAACCGGAATAAGTGGATGAAGGGGATGCATCTCACGGAGGTTGTTAACACCCCGCTGTATTTCAACACCGGACTTATGTGCTACAAGGCCGATTGCTCGGGGCTTTATGACAGCTTCATCAGAACTCTTGAGCAGCATGCCCCTTTCATGTACTGCCCGGAGCAGGACTTCATAAATTTTCATTTCCGGGAAAAGCATCCCCTCGCCAATGAGTTCAATGCCATGTGGTTCAATCCCGGCTATCGGGAAATGGCTCCTCTGATGGTGCATTATCTTTCCCTCGAGAAGCCCTGGAACCGGTTCATCACTCTTGATTACCGGGCTTATGCCTGGTGGAGGAAGTACCTCTCCGCCTGCGAACGGGTGGCGGGCTATCTCGACAGGGACTTCATCGGACGGGTGCGAAGCAACGTAAGCAGAGTGAAATGACGGGCGGCTTTAGGTCGCCTTTTTTATTGGGAGAGACAACATGAGAGAGCTTTGGAACATGCTCCAGGCGGTATTTACCGGAATCGGCGGGTGGCTGGGGTACTTTCTCGGCGGCTGCGACGGCCTCCTGTATGCCCTGATTGCCTTTACGGTTATCGACTACATCAGCGGCGTTATGTGCGGGATTCTCGATAAATGCTTATCGAGCACGATTGGCTGGAGAGGGATCTTCAAAAAGATCATGACGTTCCTCCTGGTAGGCATTGCCAGCATTCTTGACGCCAGAATCTTCCAGACCGGGAGCGTGCTCAGAACCGCGGTGATTTTCTTTTACCTTTCCAATGAAGGTGTAAGTCTGCTAGAGAACGCCGCCCATCTGGGACTTCCCATTCCGCGGGTGGTGAAGAGAGCCCTTAAGCAGCTACACGATAAATCAGAAGATGACGATAAGGAGAACAAAAATGAGCACTAGTAAACTTGTAAGCTACATCGGCCTGAGTCCCAACCATTCCGGAAGAAGAACTCATGCGATTGATCGAATTACCCCTCATGCCGTTGTCGGGCAGCTTAGTGTTGAGAGGATCTGCGGCTGTTTTGCCGGCAAGAACAGACAGGCAAGCTGCAACTACGCCATCGGGGCTGACGGCAGGATCGGCCTTTGTGTTGATGAAGGAAATCGTTCCTGGTGCTCATCATCAAGAGACAACGACCAGCGGGCCGTTACCATTGAGTGCGCCTCAGATCTGACTGAACCCTATGCCATGAAGCCGGAGGTGTATGCGGCATTGGTGAACCTGTGCGCTGATATCTGCAGAAGGAACGGCAAGAAGCGGTTGGTGTGGACAGCTGACCGGGAGAAGGCTTTGATGTATGAGGTTAAGAGTGATGAGATGCTCCTGACCGTTCACCGGTGGTTCGCCAGGAAATCCTGTCCAGGAAACTGGCTATTCGGGAAGTTGGGCAATTTGGCTCAAGAAGTGAATAGCCGACTTGGGGAATAATGGTATTTGGCAGACTGCGAGAGTGGTAGTCTGCCATATTTGGTCAAAATAGGAGAGAAAACTGTTCATATTTAGATGCTTTATCATTATGGAACACATTGTCTCTTATAACCATGAAAATGTCTTTTATACTGGATTCGTACATTATTACCAATCAGATTCATCTTCTTTACCTAATAATTATCAGAAATAACCTCATGTGTAATCTCGCTAGATAGACTTCGTTACCATGTGTTTATATTATTAAGTTTTTGGCATGCTTTTATATTTCCATGGCTACACGACATTTTATAGTGTTCTACAGATATATTTTTATATTTTCGATAACCGTTATCATAATTGATATTATTACCTATGGAGAGACTAATTCTTTCAAAAACCTCACCTAATCTATAACATGAATTTGCAGCGGCAGAAATATCTTCACTATTATTTAATTTTTTTCCTGCAGCAATACTTTGACAAGCTGTGTTAAAACAGCTAATACTTGGATTTTTATTATCATTATTAATATCATTAATATTTTAAATATCTAAATTATTGTAAAAAAGCTCCCCTATGAAATTTCTTGCGCGTATACTATAATATTCGGCTTTATTACATGATATTAACTCAGTAAGAAGAAGAGGATTTTTAACAAATGTCAAAGTTTGATCATAATCGTCTAAAGATGAAGTAACTTTACAATACTTTATATTTTCGAATAGATATAAATGATTACAAAAAAACCTATTGCTTAAATAGGTATCTAAAGCATCAAAAGCAATTTTACATTTTTCGATATCAGGCTCCCCACTCCCCCACCTGGGATAATATCGATGATACTGAGAATATCCGCAATCTGTCTTTGTTTCATTAAGTAATTTATTATAGTCATCGCCAACTATATACGTTGGATAACTACTAACTAAATATATGATAACGCCAATTACACCATAAGATACAACACTAAATATTATTTGAATACATCCTTCCCCTGAAGAATCTGAACTATTTGTATTTGAACTCATTTATAGCCACCTTTGAATTATTACCCCCAAAAATGAATAATTTTAGGTAAAAATGTTTTTACTCTGTTATTACAGACAATGCCAATTATCTTGTTATTCTTTATCTAATAACCATAACATTTCAAGTTTTTGTACCATATTCAGATTAGCTATAACTTTCGACATCATTTCGATAGAACTGCTCATAGAAAAACATAATGCTGTACCGTATCCGCATAGTAATTGGATATTATATCTAACACACAAGAAAATATATAATCAAAGTTTCATTTTATTATTGATAATAAGAAATAAAAATTGCAACCGGAGCTAAAATTAAGTAGAAGATAACAAATCCTAAAATCACCCCAGGTAAAAATACTATACCACCGTATATAGCAATTTCAGTATCATTTCCAAAAAAAACATCAGTTTTTCGGATAAGAATACTAACAGCCATCATTATTCCATAAAACGCACAAGACACGAGGTACATATTAATAAAAATATTCGACCAGCTATTATCACTAAAAGCCGCTACCGGAAACAAACTAAATAGAGGAACCCTAAAAAGAGATAACCAACACCCCAACCCTCCATAATTCTGAACATCATCGTTATCCATAGATGGCTCCTATTTATGAGAGGAGTGCAAAAAGTACAAGAACATCATTTTTAAAACGAATGGCCATCTTAAAGGCTTCTCTTCCACTTCTTCAAATTGGGGGTAGAAATTGATTTTTTGAACCGTACTCATTTACTCTCCTTAATACAACTGAACGAAAAACTGAAACTGTTCACCATATCCCTTATTTTACCGGTTCCTTCATCAACTGTTTTTTTTGGCTCAATCATTCCTTCGAGCAAACCGCTTTTTAAATCATCATTAAGCTCACATGTGTATTTAACCGAAAATTTTCGCGGGTAGTTATCATTGGGTAATTCCCCTATCTCCTTATAGCCACTCAGGGTAAACTTCGGTTTTGAACTTTCCGGCATTTTTAAAGCGTTCTTGAGTTTTTTTAAGATTGGCGAGTTAACCGTATGCCCATTCAATTCAGCTTCAAGTTGTACCTGCTTAAAACCGCTCAAATCTGTCTGAAATAAATCATGCATATTCATAGTCCACACTGCTCCTCAATATAAGAGTTTACAAAAAATGTAATTCAAGCAATATCACAAAAATCTTTATTAATTCGTAGGTACTATCTTCTTTTTCTACCTCGTTCAGGACATACTGTTCTCTTTAGTTTACTTTTGTTTGACCATTTTTTGCTTAACCTCCGTATGATTTTTGTGAACCACCTATAGAATTACCATCTTTTTTAGACTGATGTCGCATCATCTCACACCGATAATCTGCAAACACAAAGGCAAAAGGAGGCTGATGTAAATCCCGGAGTCAGATAAGACTCTTAAGCGGAAGTGATGACGTAATGCTCCTGACCGTTCATGAGAGAAATTCTGGAGGGACAACTACACTTTGGCGGACGAGGTTAATGGCAAACTGGGAGTGTAGGAATAAAAAGAGCCGGCAGTTTGGGGCTGTCGGCTTATAATTCAATGAAGGTTTATTGACGAATAGACACCATTACATCATCACCGTATCTCGCAAAAACTATGTTGTAGTTTTCTCCTTCAAATGAAACCCAACATTGCGATATCGGATCTCCTGGCACCCCGCCATGTTCCTCGCAATATTTGGAACATGCTTCATAATATACATCTCGCAGAATTCCGCCATCCTTACCACTTGAGAGTAAATACACCAATTTTTGACCTATAACTGACTCTCGCCAGCCTTTAAAAAATCCGAACATAAGGACATCACTCCAATTTTGGCTTAAAATCATTTGGCTAATGATTTTGCTTCCTCATCATTCTTAGGTCCCGGAATCGAACCTTTTCCTGGTTCATTCGTAAACGTTTTTAAATTCTCTTGAGGCTCATCTTTATTTTCAGCCAAACTGTAGTCCTCGATATCTTTTTTAGCCTCGGCCTCATTCATGACTTCTAAATTTGCACCTCCTACAAATACGCCAAGTTTTAAATACTGTTTGACGTAGTGATTCTTACCTTCAATAAAATTCAACGACAAATCGTTTTCGCTAAATTCTGACTCAGTCTGAAGTAAATGAAAACCAGGTTCTACAAGTCTGTAAAAAAATCGACATCTGGATGTTTCACCTATATATTGTCCATCAATATACAAGCTTTTCTTTAACGCACTTCCCATAATATTGCAGGTTCGATACACATAAAGTCCTGACCATCCTGAAGGTGGTGTATTAAATTCTTTTGCATAATTCTCAGTGGCGCTATCCTGAACTGCAACACTAGCACAACCAGACAAAACCGAAGACAGTAATAAGCCCAAACCAATTAGATACTTTCTCATTATTCAAAATCCTTATAAATTATCATCAAGCATATTACATAACTGACTCAGTCATTCGGCCACAATCTATCCTCCTTCCAACCTGAACACTTACTGTCTTCCGCAAACTGACCGGTCTGAATACCACGACACGCCCATATTCTCCCGGCAGCATTTGGTACAGTGAATTCGTCCCATGCCCAAGCTACATCACGGGGTTCCAACCTAGAAAGATTAGGACTGTAGCAACTGGATCCGCCTAAACCTTTACAAATTCCTTCTTCAATTGATGATACAGAATAACAACTGCTTGCATGCATCATCTTACAAAAACCCTGCCCGATATTTGAAACGCTATAGCATGAACTACCATCTCCAGCTTTACATAGAGCTTCACCAATTGAAGACACGGAATAACAACTGCTCCCTTTGGCAGCTCGACAGATACCCTCAGGTAAAGATGATACAGAATAACAACTTTCACCTTTGTAAGATTCACATAATTTTCTTCCTAATTCAGAGGTTCCTTTGAAATTGTTATCTGTTATTCCAGCCTGTAACAACATCCTGAAAATATCTTTTCCGACTTCAATATCTGCTGCTTGAGATAAATTCGTAAAAAATAAACAAAACAGCAACTCCATCAAAATTAAATACTGTTTCACCTTAACCTCTGCACACAAATAAGCTACTAAACCCAAATTCCCGGGGGTATCTTCTAACTACAAGCACCTCTCCCTCAACAATCCTATTCACTAGAGTTACTCATCGTCAGGATTGACCTTAGGTATGGAATTATGTGATTTTAAGACATCACCGTGTTTTATGTAATAATTTGGGCAAGTAATTTTAAACTTATCGTATAGGAGATTTGCAGAACTTTGGGCTTCACTTGTTATTATTTTTGTAGCATAGATTACACATTTTTGATTTCTTAAACCTAAATATAATTCCACCGAATTTAGATAAGTCTGATTCAGCCTTTTTTGTATATACAAGTTTATGGTTGCAGCAATTTGACAAAGAAGCAAATGTCCTAATACTCTTTCTTCATTATGAACTCTTAACGGTATTAATCTGTTCAGTCCTTTTCCTAAATCAAAATATTGTTCAACAATAAGACGATTGTAATATACATTCAGAATCTCATCGCTTTTATACGGCAATGATGAAATAATTATAAATATTCCAGAATTTTCAAACAACTTATGAAATGTACTGCTGCTGTTATTTAATTTCTTTTGAGAAAGCTTTTTTGAATTAACAATAGCCTTATGATTTTCAGCTGAAGCTGCATCTACATCAAAGCACAAATACGCATACGCTTCTTTTTGCTTTGTTCCAATATTGCAGTTTATTTGCTTTACATAAACAAATCTCCCCATAAATGTTACTAAATTTTCCGGTTTACGTAATTCATTTTTCCCTTGTTCAAAAATATTATTGTATAGGGTCTTTAGTTTTTCAGGTAATCTTGCAACAAAATCAATATTTGCATAGTGAAGGTCGTCAATATTCTTTTCTGATAAGTATCCTGCGTCAAGCAAGGCCATGTCTGTGCTTACGCCGTACTCATTGAGGACTGTTATTGTTCTTGATAGCGTTGATACATCGTTTATATTCCCTGGGATTGCTCTGAAAATTAATGGGTAGCCTGAATCTCTTTGAACGGCTGATATCATACGAACTTCATTGCTAATGATATTATTATGATTGCTTACGTTTGTAAGTTCAATTTGAATATCATTAGGTAAACCAGTACTGTCTACAACAATAGCAGGATCATCAGAAATATTTTCTTTAACCCAATCTATATGAGATTTAAAAAATTTTTGTCTTATTTCCTCTTTTCCTAAAAACAAGAGGAATTCACTTATCCGTTGTGAATGTAAATCGGCATTAGGATGTAATAATTTGACAAAATTACCATCATACCAAGTATTACAATGCATACATGAAATATCAGTAAGCACATAAAACATAACCATGGAATACAAGGTATCATTATTTTTATATCCAATGCTATTGAGCACCTTGTCATAATTCATTTGATGAATTAATTCATTAATGAAAAACGAATCTCCAAAATCTAATATTAACTTAAGTTTCTTTCGTTGATCGTTTTTCAATGTACCTGTAAACGAAGGATCAGCTGGAAGATATTGGTTGTTTTCAATATCATACTTAAAAACCCCTCTTTCCTTGCTGTAGAAAATATTATTTTTCTCATCAATTACTCTGCCTAAATATATCGTACCCTTTTTCCGGATTTTTCCATTTTCCCGATATGACGTTCCTGGAACTTTAGCATACTTGTAGTTGCCTTTATATTGGAAGGATAGCCTATTTGTGCATTTTGTGGAGCTTTCTGACATTTGTAGTTACCATTTACAAACCTGTAACTACATTATAGCACAACAAATCGTCTATACCAACAGGAAAATCAGATAAAATAAGGGGTTGAAAGGGGTTTTTGGTGATGTAGAACTAGATGTAGTTACCAGAAACTACAGGGAATTTGGGCTAAATAGCGTACTTCACACATACAAAAACAACCATCACTCTCAGTTTATTTTGTTTGACCATTTTTTGCACAACTCCCGTATTCTTTTTGTGAACTGCCTATAAAAATAACTATCTTTTTTTAGACTGATATCACACACGAACATCACCCCTAATCAGCTCACTTCTTAACCGCTCAGCCACATTCCTAAAAATAATTCCGCTCAAAATCGCCCTTCACGTCCAGTAGATAGTAGGAGGTAACGATTTATGAATACACAGAACACCGATTTTTCCCCAGCCCCCGCTGATGAAATGCTGAACGACATCCGGTACTCGAAGGCGCAGCAGCTTGCCGAACTCATGCTTGAGCGGGGACTTCTCTCCCCTGCCGAGTTCCGGACTTTAACAGACATCAACCGTGAGACCTTAAGTCCTTTGTTCAGGGAAATACTTCCGGATACCCGTTGCTATAAACAGCCTTCAGAGTGATTTATATGACAGGGAGGAACCCGCATGAAAACAATCCGAACAATTGAAAAAGGCTCGGCGCCCCGCTTTGCCCGTCTCCGGGTGGCGGCCTACTGCAGAGTATCCACAGACCAGTATGAACAGCTGGAAAGTCTTGAAACCCAGAGATCGCATTACGATGAGTACATCAGAGCGCATAAGGACTGGGAGCTGGTGAACGTCTACTACGATGAAGGCATCTCGGGCACCAGAGCCGACACGCGCCCGGGGCTTCAAAAGCTGATGGCGGACTGCCGCCTGCGCCGGATCGACATGGTGCTTACCAAGTCAATAAGCCGTTTTGCCAGAAACACCGCTGACTGTCTTGCCCTGGTGCGGGAGCTGATATCGCTTAACATCCCAATCCATTTTGAAAAGGAGGGCATCGACACCTCCGCCATGGAGAGCGAACTGCTGCTGTCGGTAATGAGCACTCTTGCGGAGCACGAATCAAGGTCGATTTCAGAGAACATCAAATGGAGCGTCGGGAAACGGTTCCGTAACGGCACATATAAGGTAAGCACCCCGCCCTACGGCTACAGACGGGAAAACGGCGATCTTCAGATTGAGTCCGAAGAGGCGGAAACAGTGAAACGCATATTCCGGGAGGCGCTGTCGGGCAAAGGAGCTTATGCCATAGCGTCCGGTCTTAACCGGGACGGCATTATGACAAGACGCGGCAAAAGCTGGGTGTCGGAAACCATTTTCCGCATTCTCCGGAACGAGGCTTATACCGGGGATGCCCTGTACCAGAAGACTTTCAAGGATGATGAGTACCGACATCGATGGAACACAAAAGGCGAACAGACTCAGTACCTGGCAACAGATCATCATGACGCCATTATCTCCCGGGAGGACTTTGCCGCGGTTTCTGCTCTGATTTCACAGCGGGCTGCCGGGAGGAATATTTCCCGCGGAAACGATAAGTACCAGAACCGCTATGCCTTTACCGGAATAATCATCTGCGGAGAATGCGGCCATGCCTTCAAACGGCAGATACACAAATCCACCCGTACAGCTTACACGGCATGGTGCTGCCAGGAGCATCTTAAGAACCTGGAGGCATGCTCCATGAAGTCTGTCCGGGAGGATGACATAGAGTTCTCCTTCTGCGTCATGATGAACAAGCTGATCTTTGCCGGAAAGCGGCTTCTGCGCCCCTACCTTGATGATCTCAAAAGGAATTCCTCTGATGCGGAGCTGAAGCGGCTTGCCAGACTGGAAAACGAGCTCGAGAAGAACACTGAAAAGACCTATTCCGTCCGAAGGCTCATGGCAGGCAACTACATGCCTCCCGACATCTGCAATCATGAGCTTAATACCCTGAAGGCTCAGGCGGAAAAACTCAAAGCGGATATTGCCGCTCTTGAAAAAAGCGCCGAAGGTTCTGGCTCTGTCATTTCCGCAATTAAGGAGCTTATCGCCTTTACCGGGAAAAACCGCATGCTGACAGAATTTGACGAGGAGCTTTTCAAAAGGTTTGTTAACAGAATAACCGTTATGGACAGAAGCCGCATCAGCTTTGAGCTTAAGTGCGGACTTGCCCTTGAGGAGGAACTTTAATGCTAAGACAGATCCCTATCGGCTACCGGATCGAATACGGCAGGGCCGTCATTGACGAAAAGGAGGCTGAGCTTATCCGCAGCGTGTTCAGATATTACCTTGAAGGCATGACCCTTACGGGCATTTCAGAAAAGACCGGTATCGGCAATTCCCACGGCGGCATTATCGCAATTCTGACGAAACGGCGTTATCTCGGAGACGATTTCTACCCCGCCATCGTGGATGCGGAAACCTTCAGCAGAGCCGCGGCGGAAAAGGAACGCAGGGCGAAAAAACTTAACCGCGGAAATCTGTTTAAGTCCCGTCCCCAAAGAGCCGTACCCTCGGAGTTCTTTTTTGCGGAGGAGGCTCAGGAAAACGCTGCGGAAGAAGACACCCCGGCCCGCAGAGCGGAACGGCTCTACGGCAGAATACAGATCAAGAATATTAAGGAGAACACTCATGGCCAGCGTTAAGATTATCCCGGCAAAGCCTCATGCGGGCAAAACCGGCTCATCCGTCAGGGAAAAACCGCGACTCAGGGTTGCCGCCTACTGCCGCGTATCCACAGACACCGAGGAACAGGCCACCAGCTACGAAACCCAGGTGGAGCACTACACCGAATACATCAGCAAAAATCCGGAATGGACGCTTGCAGGCATCTATGCCGATGACGGCATTTCCGGCACCAATACCAAAAACCGCCCCGAGTTCAACCGCATGATGGACGATTGCGGAGCCGGCAGAATAGACATGATTATCACCAAGTCCATCAGCCGTTTTGCCAGAAACACCCTGGACTGTCTCAAGCACATAAGAGCGCTCAAAGCACAGAACATTCCGGTCTACTTCGAGAAGGAATCAATCAACACACTTGATGCCAAGGGCGAGGTGCTCCTGACCATAATGGCCTCTCTGGCGCAGCAGGAATCCCAGTCTCTGTCCCAGAACGTCAAGCTGGGGCTTCAGTACCGCTACCAGCAGGGCAAGGTGCAGGTTAACCACAGCCGCTTTCTGGGCTACACCAAGGATGCGGAAGGCAATCTCATCATTGATCCGGAACAGGCTGAAATCGTAAAGCGCATCTACCGGGAATACCTTGAAGGATACAGCATGGACAGGATCAAGGCGGGACTTGAACGGGACGGCATTCCCACCGGAGCCGGCAAGACCAGATGGCACACCTCAACCATCAACAAGATCCTCCGGAATGAAAAATACATCGGAGACGCCCTGCTCCAGAAGACCTACACCACCGATTTTCTTAACAAGACCCGGGTGAAGAACAACGGCATAGTGCCTCAGTATTATGTGGAGGGTAATCATGAGCCCATTATTCCGAAGCATATCTTTCTCAAGGTGCAGGATGAACTGGTGCGCCGGATCACCTGCGTCACAGCGAACGGCAGGAAATGCGGCTTCAGCAGCCACCATGCCTTTTCCCAGATTGTCTTCTGCAGCGAATGCGGAGAAAACTTCCACAGAACCCAATGGAACAACCGCGGCAAGAAATCCGTGGTATGGCGCTGTCTGACTCGGCTTTATCCGAAAAAGACCGAACTCGTCTGTCATGCCAGAACAGTAAAAGAGGACGAGTTCAAGGCCGCATGCCTCTCTGCCTTTAACGGATTCTGGCAGGAACGGGATGGTTTTCAGGAACAGATGGAGCGTAACATCGAAAGGCTCCTTGCGGAAAACAATCCGAGAGAGGAGGAAAAACTCCGCAAACGGGAAGAAGAACTTCAGCAGGAGCTCATCAATCTGGCTGAAGCCCGGAAGAATTACAGCCATGTGGTTTCAGAGCTTCAGAAGGTACGGGAAGAACAGACAGAACTGGAGAACATCCGAAACCGCCGCAGCGAAACCGTAAGCCGCATCAGGGAGCTCAGGGAATTCATCAGAAGTCAGAGCTCGGAGCTCACGGAGTTTGATGAAACTCTGGTAAGGCACTGGCTCAGGAAAATAACCATGCATCCAGATTGGCTGACCATCGAATTCAAGACCGGTGACATTGTAGAGGTTGGCAAAGAGCAGGAGTAGTTTTCGATCATCAAAAAGATCTTTTCATATGGCTCGTCTTCATGATGAGCCTTTCTTTTTCCTGAGCTATCGAACCTTCTTTGATTGTGAAATATACTGCAAATTCACTACAAAATAATTGCAATTCACATACAACATACATACAATTTACTTAGAAACCACAAAAAAGGAGATTACCATGACTTCATCAACAGTGAATTACAGTTTCAGGGTTGACCGCGAAATCAAACGCCAGTGCGAAGCGATGTACAATGAACTAGGTATAAATTTGGCAACCGCCTTCAATGTTTTTATGCGTCAATCTCTGAGAGCAGGAGGCTTCCCATTTAATGTCCGACTTGAGGAACCAAACAGGGAAACAATAATGGCCATGATTGAGGCAGAAAACATAGCCAAAGATCCTGACGCAAAGCGCTACTCTGACGTTGAAGAAGCTTTGAAGGACTTAAAGGAAGAATGAGTAAATACGATGTTGCATGGACCGGTCAATTTAAAAAAGACTACAAATTAGCCAGGAAAAGAAATCTGAAAATAGAACTTCTTGATGAGATAATTCGAAAGCTGTCCAGAGGCGAAGCTCTTCCACAAGAAAACAGAGATCATGCGTTGTCAGGAAACTGGTCAGGATATCGTGAATGTCATGTTCAACCAGACTGGCTTCTAATCTACCGCATTGAAGAAGGTCTGCTGATACTGACTCTTACCAGAACTGGCACACACAGTGACCTGTTTGGCAAGTAAGCCTATATTCAATAACATAGGGCTCGTCTTCATGATGAGCCTTTTTCTTTTTCCGAGCTATCGAAACTTCCTTGACTTACCGCTGTTCTGCCCTTCATCCCGCTCAAAAAATCAGCCAATTTTGACATATAAACCGAAGTCACAACCCCAAAGTTGTGTTGGGAACACGTCATAATTACTACAGTCTTAAGTGTGTTAACCTCGAGTGTTCGGATTGCACACCGGTAAATTTTGATTATATTTTAGCCAAAAGTGTCTCGGTTGATATGTTCCCCTATACGTGTATGTTGTAACGGGATACAGACACCAGGTCTTTTAAACACCCTGCCAATCCCTCGCAAAGCCTTATAAATCAAGGTTTTGCAAGAGTGTTACTTTCGAGACATGAGCACTACCGTCTCGACGTGCGGCGTATACGGGAACTGATCAAAAAATGCCAGCTTCTCAACCCGATGTGTTTCCGCCAGCATTCTGAGATTATCCATAAGTGTGACCGGGTTGCATGAAACATACACAATATGCTCGTACTTCTGAATCATTTTCAAAGTTTCCAAATCCAGCCCGGCCCGGGGAGGATCTACCAGAACCGTGTGACAGTTGTAGCTGTCAAGGTCAACTCCGCTTTCCTCAAGTCTTCTGAAGCTCCGCACCTTGTTCATGGCCTCGGTGAGCTCCTCAGCGCTCATGCGAAGAATCTTAAGATTTGCCACATTATTTCTGGCAATGTTCAGCTGAGCGGATTTTACTGAGGTTTTGGATATTTCAGTTGCCAGTACCTTCTCAAAATTCTCTGCCAGCGCTATGGAAAAGTTTCCGTTGCCGCAGTACAGCTCCAGAAGGTCCCCCGGCATTCCCCTGGTTACATTCTGAACCCAGCTCAGCATTTTTTCCGCAACGTGACCGTTGGGTTGGGTAAAGCTGTTATCAATCTGCTGATAGTGAAATTCCTTTCCGTTTACCTTCAGGGTTTCCCAGACAAAATCCTCGTCCATGACAATTTTCTGTTTGGCTGCCCTTCCGATAAGATTGACGTGTCTGCCGGTTTCTCTTAGCTTCAGAAGAAGCTCTCTTGCGGCAGTCTCCCATTCCCCGGTAAGCTTTTTGTGATAGGTAAGCGTAATTAGTGTCTGACCGCTCAGGGAAGTCAGAAAATCAATATCAAAAAGTCGTTTCTGCAGAACAGGATTACCGGATATCAGATCGGCAAGAAGGGGCATAAAAAAATTCATCAGTTCCGAACCCGGATCGAAATGGTCAATAAACACCCTCTTTTTCTCACCGTCTGACACATCAGTCATACAAAATCTCAGACGCTCTCCTTCATGAAAAATCAGGAATTCTGCTCGCATTCTGTAATGAACGGGATCGGATGTATACACCTCGGGTTCCGGGATTTTGACAATATTGCGCATCTCCGCCGCCAGGGTATCTACCTTCTCCCTGATCTGTTCCTCATACAGGCTGGTGTCAATAGTTCCAAAAAGAGTCATCTGAATCTCCCGAATAACAAAGCATTTCTGCGGATTATACTCAATCAGGCAACCCGTGTCCCGACATCATCCCAGAACTTCATAATTCCTCACCGCCTTCGAAATCGCGGCATACCGTGGCGGTGCGCTCTCATCATGTTTCAAACTGCAAAAAAGAAAGGTCCCGAAACCGGAACCTTACCTGATATCTTCATTCAGAACAACCGCCTGAATCACGGTACTTTTGCTCTGAACAATTTCCCGAAGCTTACTGTCATTGCTTTCCGCTACACCTTTTTGCTGAAAAAGCTCCAGCCGTTCCTGCCGCTCTTTTTTACATGATAAAGCGCCTTGTCGGCACATTCATAGATGGTTGCACCATCCTCCACGTTATCAGAGAAGGCAATGCCGATGCTCAGCGTTATTTCCGGGACGGTTTCGTCCCCCTGATGCAGACTGTTTGAAATTCTGGTACAGATATCATTAAGCATGGATTCCTGAGTGCTGTCAGAATTCACCATGATGACCGCAAACTCATCGCCGCCAATACGGCACGGGAAATCCGATTTCCGGAAAACGGACTTGATGGTATCGGCAACCTTTTTAAGCACCAGATCTCCTGTTTTGTGGCCGTGGGTATCGTTTATTGATTTAAAAAAGTCCACATCAAAAATTATCAGCGCAAAACGGGTATTGACGGGATTGTATACATCCATCAGACGATCAAACACATTACGGTTGTAAATATTGGTAAGAGCATCATGCTCCGCCTTGTGCCTCAAAAGATTAAGATTGGCCTGATTATCCTCATACACGGAGTTATACGACTCGGCCAGTCTGCGAAGCTCCAGGGCTCCGTGCACATCAAAAGACTTCCCGTCCGAAATGCTTCTGTTGTAGCTCTTCAGCGGTCTTACAATAAGATACACTATGAAAACCGTCATGAATACCTGCAGAAATATCATGGATACCGCCACGACATTGAGCATCAGGAAGGATTTTTCAAACTTGGAGGTATTGGCCACATTTTCATGACGGGCATAGTCCTCCATGTTTATGAGACTGAGAGAAACACAGTCCCTGATTCCCTGTTTCTGGGCATGATAGCTTTCGCTGACCACCAGTTTCTGGGACAGCTTGATCTTTTCATCCGGGCTCAGTTCCTGATCCTGCAGCGAAAGAGTAATTCCGGCAAGCTCGGGCGTAGCTTCATCCATTCTTCCGGAACCTTCGAGATAGAGTCTCATCGCTCTCATTTCGGTATTCATAAGTTCATTGGACAAATCCAGGGCTTTCGAAATCAGCGGCACTGCCCTGATATCCCCGAAATTTTCTTCAAGAGCCTTAACCGCCAGTTCACGTCTCTTGTTGGTATTGACCTCATTAAAATAAAGCTTTACGTAACGGATATCCCCGGTCACCACAAAAAGCCTGACCTGCTCGGTCAGGTAATCGGAAGCGCCCTCAAGATTTCTGAAGGCTCCCTCCCCTGACATATAATGCCTGATCGTTACCTTCAGTTTCTGATATTCGGCAGAGCACTGGACTATTGAAATAACAAGCACAATCGTTGAAATAACGGTTGCCACTATGCTTATTAGGCTAAGAGTCGATATTCTCAATCCGTGATTTTTCACAATACGATCCTTCCTGATTAAATCAGCTTTTCATGCCGTTTCATTATAGCAATTCTCATTTTCCGGAACGTTATTTTCAGGGGAGATCTGTGTACAAATGTTAACCTCGCCGATTTTTCCCGTAAGGCAATTCCCGGACTTTTCGGATATCCGGTTTTGTTGCTGTCTGTGCCGAAAACCGAACCAGGACTGACCTCTGGCTCTTATCCGGCCCGGGAAAAGAAATTGCAACAAATTGTCAGGAATCATACAGTCTTGGGTATAATATGCTCAATTTCAGAAATCGGACACCGTGCCGGAATCCTTCGTTCGTCAGGCACCTTCCGAATATCCCGTACTCCGCTTACAGTACGGATCCAAATGTTACCAACAAGGAATACTTCATGTTATACAGCATTTTGAATGAAGGTCTTGATTACCGCGATCAGGAAACCTTCGTGGTGGGACACAAGAATCCCGATACCGACAGCGTATGCTCCGCCATCGCCTTCGCTGCGCTTCAGAAGAAGCTTGGCGTCAATGCCAAAGCCATGGTCAGCGGAAAAATCAACAACGAGTCCGCATTTGTGCTGAAGCATTTCGGAGCTGAAGTTCCCGAGGTTCTTTCTGATGCTGCCGGCAAAAACATTCTTCTCGTGGATCATTCCAGCTTCGGCCAGGCGGTAAACGGCATGTCCGAGGCCAGAATCCTTACCATCATCGACCATCATGCTCTGGGTGACGTGGTTACCTCTTCCCCGCTCAAGATCAGAACTCTTCCGGTAGGCTGCACTGCCACCATCGTTTATCTGGAATACCAGGAAAACAATCAGGAAATCGACAAAACCACCGCCGGTCTCCTGCTTTCCGCAATTCTCTCCGACACCGTCAACCTGACCTCCTCCACCACTACCTCCGCGGATCGCGAAGTGGTCAGGGCACTGACTCCGGTTGCCGGGGTTTCCGACCTTGACAAATATTTTGAGGAAATGGCCGATGCCGCCGCCTCCTACGACAACATGAGCGACGAGGAAATCTACAATACCGACTACAAGGAATTCACCATGGGATCCAAGCACGTCGGCATTTCCCAGATGAACATGAAGGAAAAGACCCGGGTGGAAATCACCTCCAGAATGACCGGCGTTCTTCCGGAAGTGTTCCCGAAGAAGGGCATGGATATGCTTTACGCTCTGGCCACCGATCTTGAAAACAAGAGAACCGAAATTCTGGCATACGGCGACGGTGCTCTTGAGGCTGCCATAAAAGCCTTCGGTTCTGCTGACGGCAAACGGGTATTCCTGGAAAAGGTTGCCTCCCGGAAAAAGGATGTGGTCCCCAAGCTTATGGAAGTAATCCGTTAATTCCCCAACACCTTTGAAACGGAAAGAAAGCCCGCTCCCCGAAAGCGGGTTTTTTATTCGGAGAGGGTATCACCATGGCCGCCGGCAGAATCCGGCTCCCCGAGACAGCTTTTCAGATACATAATAAAGCTTTCCGTAAGACCGGTAACCTTGATTCCCTTTCTCAGCACATAGCCGATGGTCATTCTGGCATCCGATTCCAGCGGGATGGCCGCCACATCGGGATTAAGCTCCCTGCTGATAACGCCGGAGCTTACGGTGTAGCCGTTAAGTCCCCGGAGCAGATTGAAAAGCGTGGCGCGATCGCTGACCCTGATAACCTTGTTTCCGGACTGATCCCGGATTAGCTCCTCGTCAAAATAATCGGAACTGTAGTTGCCCTGCTCGAATGATATAAGCGGCATCCCCGCAAGATCCGCAAAGCTGACCCGCTCCCTGGATACCAGACTGCTTGCGGAACTGACAAATATATGAGGAGAAACCTCCCGGAGATCATGAAATTCCAGGTCGTATTCCCTGAAATACCGTTCCAGAACCTTTCTGTTATGTCCGGAAAGATAGATGATTCCGATATCGGCCGACAGATTGTGAACATCAGTGATAATGCTCATGGTACGGGTTTCCCGAAGACAGAAGTCGTAGGATTCCACTCCGAAGGCATTCACCAGCTTTATAAAGGCCGAAACCACAAAGGAATAATGCTGCGAACTGACGGTATAGCGGATCATTCTCGGACGATCCGGCATGAAGTGCTCCCGAAGCTCATCTGCCTGCTCGATAACCTTCCGGGCGTATCCCAGAAACTCCACGCCGTCAGAGGTTATCTCAATGCCGCGGCTGGATCTTTCAAATATCTGAATTCCCAGCTCCTCCTCCAGATCCCGTAGAGCCGTGGAAAGGGTGGGCTGAGTCACAAAAACCGCCCGGGCCGCCTCATTGAAGCTGTGATATGAAGCCACCGCCAAAGCATATCTGAGCTGCTGTAAAGTCATAAAGAAAAACATCCCCGAAAAACAGAAAACCGGAAAACATTACCGGTATCCGGGAAAGAGGCAGCAGCAGGGATGAAAAAACAGTGCAGAAATACCGCCGGGAAAGAATGCATTTCCGAAAAACCTCAAAAACAGCCTCAAAAACCCGTATTCTGGTTAAAAAACAGACAAAATAAGTAAGTTATACGAAAAAAAAATCATTTTGGTGCAACAAAACATTAACAAAAACGTTTTCATTCCCTATAATAGTCATCGTGCAGTGAATGATAACGTTTGCAGTCGCGTTTTCAAGTGGTTTCTCCTTTTCCACACATCTGTTGCACCGGCCGGGAGGCCTCAGACTGCATGATTTTCTTCATTTCCCCATCAGTTTTTGATGTGTCATCTTTGCCGGGATATTCTCCCGGCTTTTTTTCGGAATACTTCCTCAGACGTTTTTTGACGAATCGGTACCGGCAGAAGAAGATTCAGCCTCCGCACGCGCTTTCATGATCCTGGCTCTTTCCTCCCGAAAATCCTCCGGATAACGCTGATTGTCGCTCCAGAGATCGCGTTCATGAAGATACTGCATTTTGGCGGCCATTGATTTTTCATAGCCGCGATCGCTGGGAACATACCATACCCGGTCATGAATCTCAGGCGGCAGAAAGTTCTCCCCGGCGGCGTAGGCTCCGAATTCATCATGAGCATACCGGTACCCCTTATGATATCCCAGATCCTCCATAAGCCTGGTGGGAGCGTTTCTGAGGTACGGCGGGACGTCATAGTCCGGAAGATTCTTAACCTCTTCAAGCACGGCATTCCAGGCCCGGTACAGGGCATTGCTTTTCGGGGCTATGGCACAGTATACCGCAGCCTCGGCAATCGCCCTTTCTCCCTCGGCCGGTCCCACTCTCTCAAAGGTATCCCAGGCCGACAGCACCACTCCCAGGGCTTTCGGATCGGCACATCCGATATCCTCTGAGGCAATGGCCAGAAGACGCCTGGCCGCATAAAGCGGATCCCCTCCGGCCGCCACAATCCTGGCATACCAGTAAAGAGCCGCCTGAGGACTGGATCCCCTTACCGATTTATGAAAGGCGCTTATAAGATCATAAAACCGATCTCCGTGTTTATCGTAACGAGCTATCCGTTCACTGCCGACTCCGGCAATGGCCTTAAGGGTAATCATTCGGGTGCCGTCCGCTTCTTCCCCGGCAAAATCCGACACGATTTCGAGAAGATTAAGCGCCCGGCGGGCATCGCCTCCGGAAAGCTGCGCCAAAGCTCTGAGAGCTCCGGCCTCAAATCTCAGATTCAGCTTTTTAAGGCCGGCAGGGCTTTCGCAGGCCCTCATGATCACGGTTTCGATGTCCGAAATTTCAAGAGACCTGAGAACATAAACCCTGGTACGGGAAAGAATGGCGCTGTTAAGCTCGAAGGAAGGATTTTCGGTGGTGGCGCCGATAAAGATAATGGTTCCGTTTTCGATATAGGGAAGGAAGGCATCCTGCTGCGATTTGTTGAAACGATGCACCTCATCCACAAAAAGCACCGTGCGAAAGCCGTTCTCAAGATTCCGGGTCGCTTCGGAAACAGCCTCGCGAATCTCCTTGACTCCGGAGGTTACGGCACTTAGACGCTTCACCTCGGCGTGTACCATGGATGCAATGATTTCCGCCAGTGTGGTTTTGCCGACGCCGGGAGGCCCCCAGAGAATCAGAGATCCGACATACCCTTTTTCCAGTGCCGTGCGAAGAGGCTTCCCGGGGCCGATAATGTGCTCCTGTCCGATAAATTCGTCCAAAGTCCGGGGCCTCATCCGGGAAGCCAAAGGCGCTGTTGCCTCACGAAGCTTTTCGGCCTCCCTCAGAGAATAATCCAGAAAAAGATCACTTTCCCCTCTGGTCATCGACAGTAACTCCTTCCGGCACGTCAAACCTGAAATCCTTCTTCTCGGGGACCCCGGGACTGACTGCCCCGAATTCGTAGGAACTGACCTTGCCGTCAGTCTCGTAAACATTGAGTCTGGCGATGCTGTCTTCCCTGAAAAGAATCTCCATTCCTGTTACCAGCCCGCCGGGCTCCCGCAACGTTACCTTGAAGGCATCCTTGCCTCTGCTTTCAATACGGTAGCGATCCCAGACCTTTTTGTCCGGAGAAACCAGAAGCATCAGGGGAGAATTGCCGATTTCCCTGTCAAAAGAGTAGATTACCACCTGTTCAAGAAGCGGGTCATAACTGTAAACATTCTTTCCGTCGGCAACAAGGAGACTCTCGTCGGGATCGGTAATTTCCATCCTGAAGAACTCCGGTCTCAGAAGACTCATTTCTCCCCGGGATTCCTGAAGCAGCTTGCCGTCCCCTGATTTTACCGTCTGCACAAACCCGGCACTGAACCCGGAGGTTTTAAAAATCCTTTCGGAAAGATCGCCGGCAGCATCACCGAATGCCGTCGCAGCCGCAAGAATTCCTGCCAGAAAAAGACCGGTCCGATATGGAATAGTTGTTTTCATGAGTTCTCCGGAAAATCTGTTATAAAGCCCGCCCGAACCGAAACCGGATCCGGGACTCCGCTGGTTTAAGACTGAGTTCTTTCCTCGGGAGCAATATCCCCCCAGTGATTTTCCTGAAGCCGTTTTTCCAGATCATTCATTTCCTGACTGGGTCTGGCTTTCAGAATCATACGGTTGGATCTGTCATAGGTGAAATAACTCCATACCCAGTCCAGGAATACAAAGAGCTTGTTTCTCACACCGAGAATGGACATGAGGTGGACTCCCATCCAGATCAGCCATGCAAAGAAGCCTCCGAAAACAAATCCTCCGATATTGGCTACAGCCTTGTTCTTGCCGATGGTGGCCATGCATCCAAGATCCTTATATCTGAAGGGAACTGCTTCTCCGCCGTTTTCCCAGGCTCTGATATTTCTGGCCAGAAGCGCCCCCTGCTGGATGGCCGGCTGTGCCATCTGCGGATGCCCCTTGGGACAGGAGGGATCCGCATCCATGAAGGCAATGTCTCCGATGGCAAAAATATTTTTCTGGCCCTTTACCCGGTTATATTCGTCCACCAAGATCCGCTTTCCCCTCCCGAAACACTCTTCGGGGAGTCCTGTAACGGGATTGGCAATAACACCGCCTACCCAGATGAAGTTCCGGGAGGGAATTCTGGCCCCGTCATTCATTACCACTTCATGATCCGTATAATCCGTAACAAAAGTGTTAAGCCGGATTTCCACATTCATTTTTCTCAGAAATTCCAGAGCCTGCTGTGATGACTTCTCGTTCATACCCGGCAAAAGCCGCGCATCACCCTGAATAAGGTGAATGTGCATCCTGGATACATCCATGTCCGGGTAATCCTTGGGAAGCACATAACGCCGCATTTCCGCAATGGCCCCGGCAATTTCAACACCTGAAGGCCCGCCTCCGACAATCACTATGTTAAGAAGCTCATCCCGCTCCTTTTCGCTGGAACAGGTTACGGAGCGTTCATAGCTGCTCAGGAGGGAATTCCGGAGTCCCATGGCCTCGGTAACGGTCTTCATGGGAATTGCCGCTTCCTCGATGTTCTTATTGCCAAAGAAATTGGTGGTTGTTCCGCAGGCCAGTACCAGGTAATCGTAATCGATCTTGCCTATGGAGGTCTGAATCATATTGTCAGCGGGATAGACGGCACGAAGCTCGGCCATCCGGAAAAAATAGTCCTCGCGATCCTCGAATATCTTTCTGAAGGGAAATGAAATCGAACTGGGATTAAGACCGGCAGTGGCAATCTGATAGATAAGGGGCGGAAACTGATGATAGTTGTTCCGGTCAATCAGAATTACCTGAAATCCGGATTTCTTAAGTCCCCGGGCCAGTCTGAGGCCTCCGAAGCCTCCCCCGACGATCACCACCCTTTTCTTGCCGTTGCGTTCAATATTAAAACTCATAGCTCGTCACCCCGGTTGCCCCTGAAAAATTACCGCTGCCTAAAAGGTTTTTGAAATAAACTCGTCCAGATCACGGCCAAGCCTTTCATTGTCAACGGCACTTAAGGCACAACAGTCATAGGCGGCATTCGTGGCCCGATCGCTGACTGCATGCCATCTGTTGAAGTTGACAACATCATTACTGTAAATCGTGAATTCCGGAACATCATAGCTGGCAGCAACATGGGCAGTTCCGGTATCAACCCCGATGATGGCCCGGTAGGACGCCGCATGCACGAAAACATCCCGCATTCCCAGAAGCAGCGGCGCCAGCGCAATGCGCGGCTCATCATGATAATTGCTGCTTAAAAAATCCTTAAGGTGAGATCTGTCCCCCGGTACGGCAAAGATCTCCGCCTTTACTCCGGGAAGTCTGAGAATTCTGTCGGCAATAACCTTGATTGACTCGTCTGAAAGTCTGCGATTATCAGAAGCGCCGTACGGCACAATTCCGACAGTATTCTGAATTTTGGAAATTGCAACTTCCCTCTCAAAAAAACGGACATAGGCATGATCAATCTGGGTAATGCCTCCTTCGCTCAGGATGCAGTCCAGAATCTGGGTAATATGCAATCCCCGCCCCTTCACAGGCGATGTATAGCGGGAAAGCCGCAGACTGTCCATTTTGAGGTTGGGATCCAGAGTGGCCACCCATGAGGGATTAAGATAGTGAATGAATGACAGCTCCCGGCTTTTGAGATTAACCACCAGATGCACGTAAAAGTCACATTCCCCGATTCTTTTGCAAATATTCAGAACCTCGCGGCCGTGAGGTCTTTTGGAGCACATTACAAGCCTGAAATTTCCGGGGATCTGATTGTAAACCGCCCGCATCTGCTCATTGGCCAGAATCACTATCTCCAAATCCGGACAGTGCCTGCCGAGTTCTCTGAGAAAAGGAGCAAAACAGACCGTATCGCCGATCTTGCCGTCAATTCTGTTTATAACCACTCTTTTGATTTTGCCGAGTTCCAGCGGAGTCTCTGCCGGCTGATGATCGTAACGCAGACGTCCCCAGGCGCCGCGAAGCAAATCCCTGGCATGAAAAAAGCTGTACTTCAGATTGTGAAAATTATCCACGTGTCTCTCCGGTGTCATCCTGACCAAAACCCTGCGAACAAATGTTTTTATTGTACCGGATATCACCCGAAAATCCGGATCCGCAGAGCTGAAAAATTCCTGCCTTCACTATATACCAAAACGGGACAATGATCCAAAATTACCCTTGCAAATCCACGCTGACTCACGCTGCCTGCACTGCCGCTCCTGCTTTGAGAGTTAAAGGGAGATCATGTAAAATACCCCGGGGAGTCTCCAGGTCAGTCCAGCGGCTCCGCCGCACAACACATCTCCCGGATTCAGCAATATGCCAGACCGCAAAAAACATTCATCAATGTCTCAGAGACCTTCCTTAAGCGCAACATCCGGACTTTCCGCTCTGGCCGCCCTGCTGATAAGCCTGCGCTATCCGGAAAGCGATCCGGATCTCCGGGGAATCTCAGGCTTTATCATGGCAGCGCTGGGGCATTATCTTATTTTTTATCTTCTGACACTCTCCATCATCAGAATAACCGCCAGACTGTGCCGGATTCCTCCGAAAACGGAAATGGCCGGAATTGCCGTTTTTATCGGCGTTACATTTATATTTCTCCTGGCAGACACCTTTGTATACCAGCAGTATCACTTTCATATAAATCTGGCCATGCTGGATCTTTTTTTCAACAGCCGGGGGGAAGTGATTTCATTCGGGACCGGAGACACCATCGCAATTGCTGTCATGGCGCTCCTGTGTTTCACCGTCAGCACCCTGATCGCCATTGCCGGAGCAGGTGCCGGAGCGACGGCGGTAAAAACATGCAGAAAAGGGCTGGTACTGATTGTTGTAATGTTTATCGTATTTAACGGTATCAACATATACGAAAACGCCTGTGCCAGAAAACATTACACCGTTTACAACAGTGCCATCCCGGGATTTTATCCCCTGACCATGAACCGGCTTCTGAACAAAATGGGAATAAAGGCGGTTCGGGAAAAGAGTTACCTTGCGGAATCCGGAAGCAGCAGTTTCCGCTATCCTCTGAATCCTCTGACCTGCCCCGGTCCCGCAACCCCGGAAAGCGGGACTGCCACTGCCCCGAAGATGCCTGATGTATTTGTCATTATGATAGACACCCTGAGAGCCGACACGGTCTCTCCGGAGGTAACCCCCGGCATCTGGAACTTTGCCCGGGAGAACATCAGGTTTGACAATCACTTTTCCGGAGGCAACAACACCCGCATCGGAGTATTCAGCTTTTTCTACGGCATTCCGGGAAGCTACTGGAACGAAGCGCTGCAGCAGCAAACCCCTCCGGCACTGCTTGCTGCCTACCGGAATTCCGGATACCGGGTACAGGCCTACACTTCGGCAAATCTTTACAATCCCGAATTCTACCGCACGGTATTTGCCGGCATTCCCGGTCTCAGAACCGAATCCAGAGGCCGAACTCCATATGAAAGGGACGCCGATGCCATTCACGACTTCATGACCGACATGACCAGGGAACACCGGGAAAACCCAAATCAGGACCGCCCCCCGTCATTCTCCTTTATTTTTCTGGATCAGCTGCACTCCATCAGTCTGGAAAACAAAAATCTCCGGGAGCAGCCTTTCCCCACCACCTGGATCGAACCCAACTACACCTCGCTGTCCCGCAGTACCAATCCGGAAAACTTTTTCAATCTCTACAAAAATGTCGCCCGGGAAGTTGATGCCAGAGTTTCCGAAATCCTTGAATTCCTTAAAACAAACAGGCTTTATGATGATGCGATAATCATCATTACTTCGGATCACGGCAATGAATTCAACGACACCGGACTTAACTTCTGGGGGCATAACAGCAACTTTACCGAATACCAGCTCAAGGTGCCGCTGATAATAAAGTGGCCGGGAAAGCCCCCCCGGGTAATCAGCAGCCTGACCACCCACTACGACATTTCGGCCACTCTTCTTCCGGAGCAGCTTAAATGCAGCAATTCCGTTTCTGATTATTCCGTCGGAAGCTCCCTGTTCTCCGGAAACTCCCCGGAATGGTTCATTGCCGCCAGCTATTCGGAAAATGCCATCGTTTCCGGGGATCAGATTGCCCTTATCAACAGCATGGGAAAGCTTTCCTTCAAAACTCCGGAATGGAAGGATCTTCCTGATGACCATGCCAGAAACAACGACCGCATCATTCAGGCCATTAATCTCATGACCAGGTATTTCAGACACCGGTAAAGCCCTGCAAATTCCCCATAATTCCCAGGTGTATACTTTTAGGCGTATCTGCCAAAAACCGGAACTTATCAAAAGTTTGCACCAAAAAATGCCATATACGGAGGCCTGTCTTCATAGAATATGAGTGTTCCCTGACATGTCCCGTAATCCGGTACTGCTTTGCGGGGGACGCCGGCCCCTACCGGCACCCTCTTTGTGAATGGCTCATGCCATTCACCTTTTTGACAGGTCCGGAACCAGCACCTGTTTTTCCTGCCTTCTGACAGACATGATTTGTCAATAGCAGTCATTTCTGACAAAATGTATCTTGAACTCAGAAAATCCCATTCTGACTGCGAAATAATCAATCACCGAGAAATTCCTTTATGAAAACCGGCAATCCCGACTCCGATGAAAACCGTCCGAATACGGCATCACAGTGTTTTTTCAGAATACTGGCAGACAGTCTGAAACCATATGCCCACATTCTTTACTTTGCAGTTTTCTTTGTCGCGGTATATGGCATCATTCGACTTGCCGGTATCTTCATCTACCGATCTGTCATCGATTTTCAGGAAATCCCCCTGCTTCTTTTCAACGGTGTCAGAACCGATATTTCAGGCCTGGGATATATTCTGGCACTGCCGGTTCTCCTTACATTTCTTTGGAGCATTCTGCCCGCAAAGCTCGCCCGGCCGCTTTTTATTCTCGAAAAATTTTGGCTGGTTCTTACAGGCTCTTTAGTATTCTTTCTGGAGCTCTGTACCTTTCCCTTTATGGAAGAGTATTCCGTAAGGCCCAACAGACTGTTTGTGGAATATCTGCTCTATCCGGGAGAGCTGATAAATCTGATGCTCCGGGGGCACCTTGCGTCAGTCATCACCGTAATCCTCCTGATGACGGTTTTTGTATTCCTGTTCTCCCGAAGCATCCGCGGCATTTCTCTCAGAAAAGCTCCCTCGGTTCCGGCCGCCGTTCCGGTATTTATTCTGATCGCCGGACTGACCTTTATTGCCGCCAGATCCTCATTTGAGCACCGCCCCTTCAACCTGGCCAAAGCCAGCTTCTCAACCAATCAGATCGTAAACACCCTGGTGGCAAATTCCGGGTATTCTCTCATAACCTCGATAAAGGGATTATTTTCCGAAAAATCCTATACCTACAAAAGCATGCCCGTTGCCGAGCAGATCTCCCTCATAAAGGACGATACCGGTTTTGATTATTCCCCTGCCACTCCGAAGCATCCGACACTTAACAGACTGACTGCCATAAACCGGGACAGGAAGCTGAATATCGTCATCATTCTGGAGGAAAGTCTGGGGGCGCAATTCGTGGGACGTCTCAGCGGCGGCAATCTGACGCCGGCCCTCGACAGAATCTATTCCGAAGGCTGGGGATTTACCAGACTCTATGCCACCGGAGTTCGCTCCGTGCGGGGCATCGAGGCGGTAACCTCCGGTTATACGCCTACCATCAACACCGCCACCGTAAAAAGAGAAAAGACACAGAAAAACTTCTTCAACCTTGGCGGCCTGCTCAGGGAACAGGGATACCACACCTCATTCATTTACGGCGGAGAGTCTCATTTTGACAACATGAGATCCTTCTTTCTGGGAAACGGCTACTCTGAAATCATCGATATCACCAGTTACGAAAATCCTGATTTTGTAGCCTCCTGGGGAGTTTCCGACGAAGATCTTTTCAATAAGGCTGTTGCTCACTTTGACGACATGTACCAAAACGGCCGGATGTTTTATTCCCTGGTTTTCACATCCTCAAATCACGACCCCTTTGAAATTCCGGATAAATTTGCCAAGGGAGCTCCGAGGACCCGGGACAATGCCATCCGCTATGCCGACTATGCCCTGGGCCGCTTTTATGACACGGTAAAAACCAAACCGTATTTTAAGGACACGGTATTTCTTGTCATTGCGGATCATGATGCCCGGGCCGGAGGAAGCGATCTGGTTCCGGCCAGACACTTTCACATTCCGGGAGTCATTTTCGGCGGAGGAATCCCGAAACGCACCGAGAATCACGTGGTAAGCCAGATAGACATGCCGAAAACCCTGCTGTCACTGGCAGGAGTATCTGCCGTTGTCCCTGCCGTCGGTTACGATCTCTCAAATCTTCCAGGTGACTTCAAAGGGCGGGCACTCCTGCAGTTCTATCAGAATTTTGCCCTCTTAAGGGATGACGGCTCCCTTATGATGGTGCTTCCTGATGAAAAGTTCGCCTCCGGGCATTATGACTTTACGGATTACAGCATAAAAAATGCTTCTGAGAATCCGGAACTGGAAAAACTGGCACTGGCATATGCGCTGTTCGGGGAAACCGCCTACCAGAAGGGATACTTCCTGAACACAGAGAGAACGGAAAAATAAAAATAGGCATGTCTCAAAAATGGCCGATTTTACCGGAATCGAGGTTTTTGCTGATTTTTGGCAAGAGCCTCCCTGCACCCCGCATTCTGCACTGCACGGAGTTTTACGGTAAACGGTATACTGTTTACTGTAATACATAAAATTCCCCAAAATTGGTACTAACATGACAAGATCAAGCTCATCTGTGGGAATCTACTCGCCCATTTTTGGAGATGCGTCAGACTTGGATTTCGGGCCTGGTTTTTGCCGGAGT
>Ga0310695_10001856_pt1 | contig 47152 bp, 34 predicted proteins | sample RumenRJG_04DNA_FD_203882 | JGI IMG/M metagenome (GOLD analysis project Ga0310695, IMG submission 203882) | Bovine rumen microbial communities from Lethbridge, Alberta, Canada - RJG_04 (v2) (version 2) | ecosystem: Host-associated > Mammals > Digestive system > Stomach > Rumen | place: Canada... | reverse complement strand
AGAAAAAAGAATGCCCTTTATACTTTATTAACAGCCTCTTTCTTGGTTTTATCTTAGAAATCGCCTTTCAATATGTAGTGCTCCACCCACCGACTCCGTCACCCTCAGATGACATCCTAGCCGCATGGGGCAGATGCAGGTGCAAAAGTACAAAAATAAAATGGGAAAAAGTACCGAATCGGTCAAAAAGTTATAAAATCTTTAGAAATTATTTGGATGTTACGGGAATTATGTCTATCTTTGCAGCGTCAAGATGGGTGTCTTGGCTATCCGGTAAGTTTCCGCGTGGGAGCAAGACTTGATCGACACTACTCCAATTTTATAAAAGAGTCACTTTAAAACGGTGGCTCTTTTGCTATTTTGTGTAGCGTCTGATGAAAGTGCGAAAGAAATCGTTGTTCTCCACGCTCCTGCGTGTTACAGAGATTTGCTTCATACCCTTAAACACTAAGACTTCTCGCGCATTAGGATTCAGTTCAAAATATCGCTTGATACTACGAGCTAACGTGCCAGGACTGTAGTCAGCCTTCATGTGTAGTAAGACACGATTCGTCTGGGTGATTGACTCTGACAATCGGTTGTCGACAGAGTTGCGGCCAGAGACGGTCTTCAGGTCGAACATCTTGTAAACACCTTTGCGCTCGAAGATGAAGTCAGCCGTTCGGAAGCCTTTGGGATTGGGCAGCACGAACACCCTATAGCCATGCTCTACGGCTTTACGGGCTGCATCGAGCAGAGGCAGATGGTCTTCGCCGCCTTCACCGCCAACGATATAAACTTGAGGGTCTGTTTTCAAAGGATAAAACTCTTTCCGCTCTGTTATCAGTCTTAGCTGACGAATAAAACCGATGCCCTGCAACTCATGCAGCAAAGCCAGCATCTGCGCTATATCGTTAGTTTCTCCCATGCGACTGCAAAAGTACAAATAATATGCGAAACGAGAAAATATCTTTGGAATTATTTGCAATAATCAGTAAAAAGTATTCTCTTGTTGAAATAGATGGGCGCGGTGAGGGTAAGAACATGGTTTATGAAAAAAGACAAGCCTTGCAAAAGGGGGAAAGAAGCCTGCAAACTGGGAGAAAGGTACTGGGAAATAGGGAGAAAGGTACGTTCTGGCTCGTTGCCGCCGCCCGTCCTCACTAATTAGGGCGGGCGCCCTTACATCTTGGAGCACCCGCCCGTTTATGCTGGAGCGGACGGCAGAATCCGATTTTTATTCCTTGGTTTCATCTTTCTTTGGGAAGTACAGCCAGCGGCGGCTCTCACGCACCTTCCTTAGAGATTTCTACTTGTCAACCTGTTTTTTCATTTGCTTCTCTTGCAAAAAACAACTTTTCATTCTTTAATCGGTTGAAAGTTGAAAATCATATATTCTATCGATAGATTTTAGTCTCTTTTCTTGCCGTTATCGGCAAAATTTAGTAATTTTGCAGCAGAAAACAGCAAAATAACTTGCCGATAGACGAAGATGGATTATATATCAGTCACACAATATGCCGAGAAATACGGTATATCTGAACGCACGGCACGCAACTATTGTGCCACCGGAAAGATTATTGGTGCTTTCTTGACAGGAAAGACGTGGAACATTCCTGCCGATGCTCTATTGCCTAAACGCGGTACGGCAAAGCCTGTGGAGTCGTCATTGCTAAAGACATTGCGAGAGCAGAAGGCTTCTCGGCTGAAGGGCAGTATCTATCATCGTACCCAGATTGACTTGACCTACAATTCTAACCACATTGAGGGGAGCCGACTGACACACGACCAGACTCGCTACATCTTTGAGACTAATACCATTGGCATCACGGACGATGCCATCAATGTTGATGACATTGTGGAGACCGTTAACCACTTCCGTTGCATCGACTACATCATTGACCATGCAGAAGAACCACTCACGGAGGACTTCATCAAGCATCTTCATCTGCTGCTAAAGTCAGGCACCAGCGACAGCCGAAAGAATTGGTTTGTCGTAGGCGACTACAAACGCTTGCCTAACGAAGTTGGAGGGCAGGACACATGCCCACCGAAGGAAGTACATCGCCAGATGAAGGCTTTGCTCTCGGAATATCGCTCGGTGACGAAGGAGTCGCTTGGCTCGTCCAAGAACAGACTGCGTCAAAGGACCTTTGCAGACATCCTTGACTTCCACGTTCGCTTTGAGCGTATCCATCCCTTTCAAGATGGCAATGGTCGTGTAGGCCGCCTGTTGATGTTCAAGGAATGTCTTGCCAACGGTCACATACCCTTCATTATCACCGACGAACTGAAGATGTTCTATTACCGTGGACTCCACGAGTGGGGACATATTGATGGATATCTCACAGACACCTGCCTTACAGCGCAGGATCAATACAAATTATTATTGGAACACTTCCAGATAAGGGATAAGTAAGAACGCTGTTACGTTTTCACGAGAGGCTTATATTTTTTTACGAGCGGCTTATATTTTTTCACGAGAGGCTTATATTTTTTTACGAGCCGCCGCGACGTTTACATACCTCGCACCTCGTACCTCGTATCTCGAAACTGTCTCACTTTGTCTGTGATTCTCAGTTTGTCTAGTCTATATATATGGATGTCTTAACCAGAAAACACCTCGCCCATATCGCCCATGTCGCTCCTATGTTACGGGTTGGATGGGCGACATGGGTGGGATGTTTTCCGCTTTCGCTATCATATTACGCGCGAGGGGGACATCCTCTGTTGAGATGACGAACAGTACACTTTCTATCTATTATCTAGCTCTTTCGTTTCTGTGAAATTCGGCATCCTATGAGAAATATCTTATTTATAGTTAACAACTGATTGTAATATGCAGGGAATTTGCTATCTTCGTGCCAAAATTCAAAAACGACAGAAATGTTCAGACCCGATAAAATAACGAGATTATGAAGATAATAGACGATAACTTAATGAATGGATTGGCCGAGGAAGCCAAGAAGTCGCCGAGACTGAGGAAGAACTACAACTTCCATCAGAGCCTTCAGGACAAGTGTCACCGATTCCTCAATGCGTTGGAGCCGGGGACTTTTATTCCTGTTCATCACCATCCCGACAAGGACGAGACCTTTGTGATACTGAGGGGGAAAGTCCGCGTGACGACCTACAATGACGAGGGCGAGATTGTGGAATCGTGTGTCATCAGCCAGGAGAGTGGCCGCTATGGTGTGGACATTCCCCAGAACGTCTGGCACGGGCTGGAGTGTCTGGAGCCGAGCGTCCTGCTGGAGTGTAAGGCGGGACCCTTCGTAGAGCACGAAGTGGACGGGATTTTGGAAACAAAACCCACGAAGGACATCTATCTCGCTGGCGGTTGCTTCTGGGGAACGGAGCATTACTTCAAGCAGATTGAAGGCGTGGCCATCACGGAAGTGGGATTCGCCAATGGACACACGGAGAACCCGACGTACAAAGAGGTCTATACCGACCAGACAGGCTTTGCAGAGACGGTCTTTGTGAGGTTCTATCCCGATGTAGTCAGCTTGGAGTACCTGTTGCAGATGTTTTTCAAGGCCATCGACCCGACGAGTCTCAACAAGCAGGGACACGACGAGGGAACGCGCTATCGCACTGGTGTCTATTATACTGCCCCGGCGGATTTGCCCGTCATCGAGAAGGTCTTTGCCGAAGAACAGAAGCACTATGAGCAGCCCTTGGCTGTAGAGAAGTTGCCACTGCAGAACTTCTATACCGCCGAAGAGTACCATCAGGACTACCTCGACAAGAATCCCGACGGCTACTGCCACCTCCCTCTGTCGTTATTCGAGTTCGCCAAACAAGCTAAGGAGAAAAGATGATTCGGATTGTCAGAGAAGCCCAACCAACGGACATGGCTGATATTATGACAGTCATGGTATATTCAGCAGCATCAGCACGGCTTCACCTATCCTCCGGACACGGCCAAAGCGGATAGACGTTTCTTGAAAACTTCGTACGCAAGCAAACGATGTCGCCTTGAGCTATAGCGGATCGACGTCGTAGTAGATCTGCAAGGAGGCGTAGCGCTTGTCCTGCAGCATCTGCTGCTGGGCAAGAGCCAAGTAGCGGCGCACCTCGGACAAGTTCAGGGTGTTTTCGAGTTTCAGGACGAGTTTGCGGATGCTGAGCGATTTGACGCGCGCGACACCTGGCTTGTCGGGGCCCAGCACGCGACCGCCAAACCACTGGCGCAGACGGAAGCCTAACTCCTGGGCAGCCGTCTCGACGAGAGCGTCGTTGCGATGTTTCAGGTAGACATTAATGAGTCGATAATAAGGCGGGTAGTGGAACGCTAAACGCTCATTGGCCAGTGTGCGGTATAGGGCGTCGTAGTCGTTGCTGACAACCTGCTGGATGATGGGCAACTGCGGCTGTCGCGTCTGTAGGATGACGAGTCCGCGCCGTCCCTTGCGGCCGGCCCGTCCGCTGACTTGTGCCATCATCATATAAGCATGCTCGTAGGCACGGAAGTCGGGATAGTTCAGCATGGTGTCGGCGTTGAGGATGCCGACGACGCTGACGCGGTCGAAGTCGAGTCCCTTGGAAATCATCTGCGTGCCGATGAGCAGGTTGGTGCGCCCGGAGCCGAAGTCGCTGATGAGCCGTTCGTAGGCATTGCGGGTGCGGGTGGTGTCGAGGTCCATGCGGCTGATGCGGGCTTCGGGGAAGATGTCGCGCACGTCGGCCTCAATCTTCTCCGTGCCGTAGCCGCGCGTCTGCAGCTCGGTGCCGCCACAGGCCGGACAGGTCACGGGCACCTGGTAGACGGCACCGCAATAGTGGCAGACGAGCTGGTTCATCTGGCGGTGCAGCGTCAGCGAGACATCGCAGTTCTGGCAGTGGGGCACCCAGCCGCACTGCTTACACTCTATCATCGGGGCATAGCCTCGGCGGTTCTGGAAGAGAATAGCCTGTTCACCCCGCTCTAAAGCCTCGCGAACACGAGTCAGCAGCAGGGGCGAGAACGGCCCACGCATCATCTTACGGCGCTTCAAGTCCTTGATGTCGACCACCTGAATCTCGGGCAGTTCGATGCCGGCGTGACGCTCCTTCAGCTGCACATAGCCGTACTTACCCGTCTTGGCGTTATGGTAGGATTCCATCGAGGGGGTGGCGGAGCCGAGAAGGACGGACCCACCCCCGGCCCCTTTTACCATCATAATCGCTACGCTCCGCGCATGGTAGCGGGGCATAGGGTCCTGCTGCTTGAAGCTGGTTTCATGCTCCTCGTCGACGATGACGAGACCTAAGTTCTGGAAGGGCAGGAAGACGGCGGAACGGGCACCGAGGATGACGTCGTAGGGATGGCCCGAGAGCTGTTTCTGCCAGATTTCCACGCGCTCGGCGTCGGAGTATCGGGAATGGTAGATGCCGAGACGATCGCCGAAGACACGGCGCAGGCGGTCCATCATCTGCACCGTCAGCGCTATTTCGGGCAACAGGTAGAGCACCTGCCGGTGCTGGTCAATCTCGCGCTGAATGAGGTGGATATAGATTTCGGTCTTACCGCTCGACGTGACGCCGTGAAGCAGCGTCACCTGCTTCTTCATCATCGACATCAGCACAGCGTTGTAGGCCGTCTCCTGAGCGACGCTCAATTTCTTAATCAGCTCGGGATGGGGGTCGCCACCGTGATTCAGGCGTCCTACTTCCACCTCGTAGGTCTCCAGGATACCGCGCTTGATGAGCAGGGTGAGCGTCTGCAGCGTGTGGCCTTCGTTCAGCAGTTCGTCGCGGGTCAACTCCCCACCCTCGCCCTGGTCCCAGCCCGAGAGCGACAGAAAGTCGACAAATGCCTTGAGCTGTTTGGGCGCTCTTTGCAGCATATCGAGTGCTATATGGAGTGCTTTCTCGTTACGGTACGCCGCCGTGGGGCGGATATACGTCTCGGTCTTGGCGCGATAGCCATCCTCGGCTTTCAGTCCGGCGGGAAGGGCTGCTTTGTAGACCTCGCCGATGGGCGACATATAGTAGTCGGCAATCCACTGCCACAGCCGATACTGCTCGGGGAGCAATATCGGCTGTGCGTCGATGACCTGTAAGATGTCTTTTACCTCATAGCCCTCGGGCCGCTGGTCGTGCTGGCGAACAATCACGCCAACATACTGCTTACTACGTCCGAAAGGGACGAGCACGCGACAGCCAAACCTGACCTGCTCCTCCATCTGCCGGGGAACAGAGTAGGTAAAGGTGCCGTCAAGCGGCAGTGGCAGGATGATGTCGACCAACAAAATATCAGAAATATAATGCGCCCAGAACAGACCAACCCTTAGCCTTCGTGTCGTCAGAGATGGCATGTCGGGCTTCACTCCACGAAGCTTCGCCCGTATTGCTGACGCCGATATTATAGACAAAGCCTACTTCAAAATGCTTGCTAAAGAAGATGCCGGCACCGAGGTTGATGCTTAAGTACGACTTCTTCAGTTGGAAGGTGTTCTCAACGCCATCCTTGTTCCACTTGAACTCATCGTCGCCGATATTGAAGGCGAACTGCGGACCTGCCGCAAGATAGACACCGGCAACCGTGCCGAGATTCAGGCGGACATTCGCCGGGACAATGATATTCTCCTGGTCGATGGCCTTGCCGTTCACCTTGGTCGTCTTCTTCTCGTAAAGGCCGGAGATGTCGATACCAATACCGGTAACGGGCAGGGCAAACTTCACAGTCGGACCAATGAAGTAGCCTAAACGGTTGGAACTTTTGAACACATTCTCATCGAACGACATCTCCGTTACATTTATTCCGCCCTTGAAGCCAAATTGCAACTGAGCCTTAGCAGGCAGAACCGTCAGCAGGGCTGACACGATGGATACGGTCAGAATCTTCTTCATAGGCTATTACGGAAATCAATTAATGACGTTGGCGACGTACCGACACACGGGCAGCCGAACTGCTGGAGCTGGTCGACGACTTGGCAGCCTTGGTGCGGCGGGAAGATACTTTCTCGGCCTTCTCAGCCTTGGCCTTGGCCTTACGCTCCTTCTTGGCAGCCTTCGACAAGTCGGCCTTGGCGTCGGCAATGCTGTCGAGCGAGTCCTTCTTAGCCTGGTCGCCATAGATGTTCTTACGGAAAGCCTCTAATTCAGCCTCTATGCGCTGCTGTTCCTTCGACAGCTTGGCCGTATCGCCGCCAGCAATCTGAGCCAGGGTCTTGCCCATCATATTGTTGGTCTTATAGATTTTACCCTTGTACTTGTTCAGCGTGAAATAGTCGTCCATCGACATAACGGCGGCATTATTCACGTCGGACGTCATAATGGTCTGACGACTGAGAAACGGCTCCAAATCGCTGTACTTCACCCAGAAGAGCGGATACTGAGCGGACTCGCCGCCGAAGTCGTCCTCGCGGAGCATGATGGGACAGAGGGCCAGCGGCTTGATGTGGAACGTGGCGTTGCCCTGGTCGTAATAGGCACTCTCCTTCAGATAGTACTTCATCACCTCGGCCGAAGGGATGTCGCTGTTGTCGATCTTCAGCTTACCGTCCTGCTCCTCGTAGTAGATGTGGAAGTTGTCGAGCACCGTCTTCAGCTGCACCTTGGACGCGTCCGAGAAGTCATCGTTGCCGTCGTTCGCCACCGAATACTCATAGATGGGGATGTAGCCGTTCTGCGCCAGCTTGAAGATATAGGTAAACAGGTTCACCTGCTTACCCTGGGGCTGTACGGGATAGTACAGTCCAGAGTTGGCCTCGTCGTTAAGGTCAAGCTCACGGTAGATGTCGCGACGCCACACCACATCCTCTGGCATGTCGAGAGCTACGGGGTAACTGATCTGCATTCGTCGGGTCATACCCTGCGACTGGTTGCCCTGCTTCTTCGCCTGCTGTTGCTGCTGAGCCGCCGATGCTCTCTGCACGCGCGACTTCTTGGGTTGTGCAACGACGGCACCTGCCGTCAGCGTTATCATCAATAAGAACAAGATTCTCTTCATATCGCTTTACTTAACTATTATTTCCATTGGATTCTGCAACGTACGCTGAATGCCGTCGGGACCGATGGCCGTCACACGCGAGATATAAAAGCGGCGGTTGCGGTTCAGCTTGCGGAACGTCTCTTTCTGTCGCTCCGAGAATTGGGCACCGTTGCTGTTCATAGGCACGGCGTTACCCATATTGTCGAAGAAGACCGTCTCGAACGACACCACGCGGAATGCGATGTCAAGGATGCCGTCGTCGATGGCGGCACCAATACCGTCGATACCCATCAGGCGCTGTTTGGCCAGACCGCCGCCACGGAAGCGCGAGGGATTACCCTGCTCGTCCTTCATGGCGATGAAGGGCGTCGGGTCAGGCAGTTTGCGCACGCGGAAGGTGAACTGTCCCATCTGCTGCGGACGACCGGTGTTGGTCGACGTCACGGTGATGGTGGCATTCTGGCCCACAGCCGTAGGACGGGCAATATACTTACCGGGACCGGTGGGCTGCAACGTGCCGCCGGTCATCGTGGCCTGTATCTTGTTGAGGGGCACGCCAGGCACGGAGATGCTGATGGGGTTGGAGTAGCCGGCATACAGCATATTCATCAGGTCGGCAGAGACGGTGGCCGAGGGGTCTACCACGGTGTACTTCTGCGAGAAGTTGCGCTTGATGCGGTCGCCATTGCCGTTGACGGTCTCGATATAACCTGCCAAGGTGAAGTCGCCCGTAGAGCCGCAGATACGCTCGTAGATGTTGTCGCGCAGTGTCACCTTCTGATTGCCGATATAGATGTCGGGCACCTGCGTCGTGTCAACGGCAGCCATCACGATGTGAGCCGAGAACTTGTCGCCACGGACGATGGTCTGCGAATTGGGAATGACGAAAGCCTCAAGGGCGTTCACACGGATATCCTTCACGTCGATGTTCTGCTCCAGCGTGTGCAGAATCTCACCCTCGGTGTAGCGAACGTTGCTCTGCAGCGTCGACAGCAGGGTGACAGCAGCAGCTGCCGGCATCGACTCGAACATATACTCCTGCCAGTTCTTGCCGAGTGTACGCTGACTCTCGGGGATAGTGGTTGACAGGATTTCAGAGATGGTCTTCTTCTGACGCGTACCGATAGCCATGTCGAGCATCTGCTTCCTATAGGAATTAATAGCGTCGAAGAGTTCCTGACCACGACCACGACCGGGAGCCAGCATCACCTGGTTGGCAGCCTCCATGTCTTCCTTGTTGCGGATGTTATGCAGGTCGCCGTCCTTACCGTCAGCCTCCTTGACGATGGCGAGTTTCAGCTCGTCGGCCATATTAAAAAGCGAGTCGCTCATCCCGCGAACTTTCATAGCCTTGTCGTACCACTCCTTCACCTTCTGGGGATTGGCCTTCATCTGCGTACCGAAGTCGTCGTAGATAGCCAGGTTCTCCCGGGTAGCATTGGCTGTCGTGCGCTTCAGACTTTCCTCCACGATGGAGAAGCCGTTGAGCACCTCGTTAGAGACGTTCAGCGCAAGCATAGCCATCAAGACGACGTACATCAGGTTAATCATCTTCTGGCGCGGCGAGACTGGTCTTTTCTTTATTGCCATGGTTCTTTTCTTATGGGTCTTATGGGACTTATAGGACTTATAGGACTTATGGGTCTTATGGGACTTATAGGTCTTATAGGCCGGTCTTCGGCATATTCACTGTCATGGCCTCAATCATGCGGGCGTAGATTTGGTTCAGTTCCGCTATCTGGTCGGCCATGCGCTTGGTCTGTTCGTTAATCTCGTCGATAGTGCCAATCTGCTGTGAGGCACCCTTGAGCTGCATCTCGTAAATCTTGCAGATGCCGGTCAGCGTGCGGTTCAGGTTCTCCATCTCCTCGCTGTCACGCGACAGGCGCTCGCTCTGCTCGGCCACCTTATGCAGCATCTCGGTAAGGTTCTTCAGCTCGTCGACGTAGTTGGCCGTAGCCTCCTCTAATTCGGGGTTGACAGAAGGTACAGGTGATACCATCGCGCCACCGGCCATCGTCGTCACCGACGACGACACCGCAGCGATAGCCTCGGTATCCACAGCTGCCTGCTCGGCATGTTGCGTTATGGTTGCCTGTTCGCTGTGCTGCGGCGTTGCTGCAGCCTCGCCGCCACCACCGATAACACCGCCGCCACCACCAATGATGACGGTACCGCCACCCACGACGGCTGCTGCAGCGGCAGGCACCTCTGCAGGAGCCACCTCCGTCTCTTCGCCTTCCTCGCCTACGTGCGTCGGCAGCTCCATACCGTCGGCTGTCTTGTCGAACGGACGGTCGAAAGCAGCAATGAAGAACACCACCACCTCAGTACCCATACCTAAGAACAGCATAAAGTTAGCTCCTGGCAGGTGGGTCAGCTTAAACAGCGTACCGAGAATCACGATGGAGGCGCCCCAGCTGTAGGCGTAGTTCATGAACGTCTGTCCGGGGACACTATCCAACCACTTCTGCAAGCGGTAGATGATATTGAATTTACTGTATCGTGTCATGTCGATTTACAATTTGACCATTTACTATTTTACTTCTTTTTCTTTGAAGGTTTCACTTTGTCGCTCACGGTGTTGGCTAAGCTGCGCACACAGCGGAAGCCGATGTACGAACGGGGCTGATTCTGGAACTCGCTGCTACGCCAGGCCGAGCGGATATAGCTCTCGGGGTCTTTCCACGAACCGCCGCGCACGCTCTTCTTCTTCAGCCGGTAGGGGTCTTCCTTAGCGGCATTGTACTTCAGCTGCGGATTGACGTCGTTCATAGCATCGACACCGGCTTCGGTGTAGATGGTCGATGTCCATTCAGCTACATTACCGGCCATATCGTAGAGGCCGTTGGTGTTAGAGCTATAGATGCCCACCTTCGACGTGATGAGGTTACCGTCCTTGGTATAGTTACCGTCGTCGGGTTTGAAGTTGGCATAGAAGCAGCCCTTGCCACTGGCAACGTCCTCATTCTCCCACGGGAACTCTGTTCCCTCTTTGCCACGGGCAGCATACTCCCACTCTGCCTCTGTCGGCAGACGGTAGCGCTGTACGTAACGGGCAGCAGGGCCAAGGCCTTTCAGCAGATACTCCGTACGCCAGGCGCAGAAGGCGTTGGCCTGTTCCCACGTGACGCCCACCACGGGGTAGTCGTTATAAGCGGGATTAGAGAAGTAGTTGCGCATGTAGACCTCGTTGTCGGCATTGGGGAAGTCGTTCACCCAGCAGGTCGTGTCGGGATAGATATTAATAATGTAAGTGTTCAGGAAGTCCCACGGACCACTCAGCGGGCGGTTGATGGTCTCTCTGATAATCTTACCCTCATCATTGATGTAAGCCGTGTCTTTCGATATCCACACCGTCTCGTTGGGGTCTACCTGCACGTCGGTATTCAGGTTGCGCTCTTCGGGGTTCAGACGGTTGCGGCGCAGGGCGGCCGACGTATAGTCGTAAATCTCGTACTTGTAGTTCATCTGTGCAGCGTCGAGCATCTTCTCGCCCGTCACAGGGTTCGTGACATACAGGCTCTCAATGGCGCGCAGCTCGTCCTCATTGGGCTTTCGCGGCAGGTTCTTCTTCCAATTCAGGTGAGGCTTCACGGGGTCGCCGTTCTTGTCTTCCTCAATCTTGTAGCTCTCGTCGCCACCGTAGTTGGGGTCAGCCAGACGCTCACGCAGGATGGAGTCGCGCACATAGTTGACAAACTGGCGGTACTCAGAGTTGGTAATCTCCGTGTCGTCCATCCAGAAACCGTCGACCGAGATGTCGCGCAACGGGGTCTGCTTGCCCCAGAGCGAGTCCTGCTTCTCAATGCCCATCTTCAGATGGCCGCGCTTGATAAGAACCATGCCGTAGGGAGCCGGTTCCGAGAACGACCGCCCACTGGCACCTGTCAGTTCACCGCCACTGCCCGACGAGATCTTGCTGCCGAGACAGCTCGTCAGCAAAAAGAGAAGGCATAGTAGCCCACCCAAGCCCTCCCCAAGGGAGGGATGACTGATTACCTGATATAGGCTGTTTATTCTTTTACAAATCATATCTTGATTATTAATTATCATTCTTACATCCCTCCCTTGGGGAGGGCTTGGGTGGGCCTTTACAGGATTCTCACACTCTGATGTCTGTTCCTGCCTTTCTTGGCAAAGTCGATGTCCGTCTGATAGCCCACGAACAACTCGTGCCCGCCATTGCCTAAGCTGATGGCGCTGGTGTATGCCTCGTAGCAGTAGCCCACCATGACGCCGTGGAAGTGGCCGCCGACAAGCACCGACACCGAGTTGGTGGGACTGTAGGACAAGCCGGCATACAGCAGACGTTTCTCATAGCTGTACTTCAGACGGGCTGTCACGTCACCCCGGTAAGCCACACCGTCGGTACGGCCCAAGACCGAGGTCTGTATGGTAAAAAACGGATTTCTTAGCCGAATATTGTATCCACCCGTAAAATAATAGCTACGGCTGATGGTCAGCTCGTTGGTTTCGCCGAGGTCTACGGTAGGGCTCGTCAGGTGCTGCGCCGACAAGCCGACATACCAGTTGCGGTGCAGGTAATAGAGTCCGGCACCGAGGTCGAAGCCAGAGCCTGTGACCTCAGCTTTGGAGAAAGCTAAGTCTGTACCGTCGTTGGTTTCCAAGTCTACGCCCGACCCATCGAACGACTCGCTCAGCAGACCACCCTGCAGGCCGATGCTGAGGGTGCCGCCCAAGAGCCGTTGCTTATAGGCATACTGCACGTTGACTTTCTTATGGGAGAAGAGGCCGATGACATCGTTCACCACCTGCACGCCCACGCCATGATAGGCTCCAATGAAGTAGAAAGGCATATCGGTGTTGATGTACATCGTTTTGGGATAATGCTCAAAGCCCGTCAGCGTCATGTTATAGGCACCGTTGACGTTCAGCTTCGGGTCCTTGCCTGCTGCCGCAGGATTAAACGACGTCTCCATCGCCCAGTAATGGCTGAACGACGGGTCGTACTGCGCCCGTGCCTCCGGCAACAGCGCCAACAATACGACAAACAGAAGCAGATAACGCTTAAGCACGTCTATTATAACGACCGCGCAGGATAGAATATTGTGTTAATCTTCCAAAAACTTTTCCGTTTTACGCGCTTATTTAGTATCTTTGCACCCCAAAAACTAACAGTCTTTAAAAAATGTCAGAGAACAAAACCCTCATTGGCTCGAAGATCAAGAGCATCCGCGAGACCAAAAACCTCTCTTTGGAGGAGATTGCCGAAAGCAGCGGCTTGTCAACAGAACAGATTATGTCTATCGAGAGCGACGAGAACCTTCCCTCGCTGGGGCCGCTGATTAAGATTGCCCGTGCGTTAGGCGTACGCTTAGGCACTTTCCTGGACGACAGCGACGCATTGGGTCCCGTCGTATGCCGCGCTGCCGACCGTGAGCGCGACAGTAGCATCAGTTTCTCGAATGGTGCCACCGATGCCCGCAAGCACATGGAGTATCACCCGCTGGCACAGCAGAAAGCCGGCCGCCACATGGAACCGTTCGTCATCGACATCAACCCGAGCGACAAGCAGGACTTCCAGCTCTCTGCCCATGAGGGCGAGGAGTTCATCTACGTGATGCAGGGCGAGGTGGAGATCGTCTACGGCAAGGAGACCTACTCGCTGAAAGAGGGCGACTCGATATTCTATGATTCTATCGTGAAGCACCACGTCCATGGCGCCCCCGGCAAGAGCGCCAAGATTCTGGCCGTGGTATATATCCCGTTCTAAGCCCACCCAAGCCCTCCCCAAGGGAGGGATGTTTAGATACACAATACAAACAAAAAGAATTATTTTATGAGTAACAATATATCGAATGAAGTAACCAAACATCTCTCCCTTCGGGAGGGCTTGGGTAGGCTTGATATGGCAGGCCGTCCATTGCCTGACAGAACCTACCCGGCAGAGACTGGAAGTGCTGGCTACACACTCCATGAGCGCACGCTCGGCCAGTGGTTAGAGCATTGGGCCGAGACAACGCCCGACAAAGAATACATCGTCTACTCCGACCGCGACCTGCGCTTCACCTGGAGCCAGTTCAACAAGCGCGTCGACAACCTGGCCAAAGGCTTGATCAGCATTGGCGTGAAGAAAGGTTCTAACGTCGGTATCTGGGCTACCAACGTACCCGACTGGCTCACCTTCCTCTACGCCACGGCTAAGATTGGTGCCGTGCTCGTCACGGTGAACACCAACTACAAGCAGAACGAACTGGAATATCTCTGCAAGGACTCCGACATGGAGGTGCTCTGCATTACCGACGGCACATGGGACTGTAACTATGTCGATATGACTTACACCATGCTGCCCGAGCTGAAGACCTGTGAGCGCGGTCATCTGAACAGCGAACGTTTCCCCTATATGAAGAATGTCGTGTTCATCGGCATGGAGAAATATCGCGGTATGTACAACACGGCCGAGCTGCTGCTCTTAGGACAGAACATCGAGGACGAGACGCTGGAAGAGATGAAGAAGGACGTCAGCTGCTACGACGTGTGCAATATGCAGTACACCTCGGGCACCACAGGCTTCCCCAAAGGCGTCATGCTGACCCACTACGGCATTGCCAACGACGGTTTCTTCACGGGCGAGAACATGGGTTTTACTGCCGACGACAAGCTCTGCGTCTGCGTGCCCCTGTTCCACTGCTTCGGCGTGGTGCTGGCCACGATGAACTGTCTGACCCACGGATGTACGGAGGTGATGGTCGAGAAGTTTGACCCGCTGGTCGTTCTGGCCTCTATACATAAAGAGAGGTGCACGGCCGTCTACGGTGTGCCGACGATGTTCATCGCCGAGCTGAACCACCCGATGTTCGATATGTTCGACCTCAGCTGTCTGCGCACAGGCATCATGGCGGGATCGCTCTGTCCCGTTGAACTGATGAAGCAGGTCAGCGAGAAGATGTTTATGACTATCACCAGCGTCTACGGCCTCACCGAGTCGTCGCCCGGCATGACGCAGACCTGCCTGAACGATACCTTCGAACAGCGCTGCACTACCGTAGGCCGCGACTTCCCGTTTGTCGACGTGAAGGTGCTCGACCCGGAGACGGGCGAGGAATGTCCCGTCGGTGTACAGGGCGAGATGTGCTGCAAGGGCTTTAACGTCATGAAGGGCTATTACAAGAATCCGACAGCTACGGAAGAGGTCATCGACAAGAACGGCTATCTGCACTCTGGCGACCTCGGTGTGAAGGACGAGCAAGGTTTCTATAAGATTACGGGTCGCATCAAGGACATGATCATCCGCGGCGGCGAAAACATCTACCCGCGCGAGATTGAGGAGTTCCTCTACCACATGCCCGGCATACGCGACGTACAGGTGGCAGCCGTCCCCTCAAAGAAATACGGCGAGGCCGTCGGTGCCTTCATCATCCTCGAAGAGGGCGTAACGATGACACCTGAGGACGTCCAGCTCTTCTGCCGTGGCAAGATTGCCCGCTACAAGATTCCGAAATACGTCTTCTTCATCAAGGAGTTCCCCCTGACAGGTTCCGGCAAGATCCAGAAGTTCAAGTTGAAGGAGATGAGCCTGAAACTCTGCGAGGAACAGGGCATTGAGGTCGTCTAACCGGCTAACAACAAAAAAGTGGTTATCGGATTTGATGCCAAAAGGGTGGTGCGTAACGGCACGGGACTGGGCAACTACGGACGGACGCTGGTGAACGACCTGGCAAGGGTTGCGCCCGACGACTGGCAGTTGCGGCTCTATGCGCCCGATGCCGGACGTGACGACCTGCGACGGCAGGTGACGGAGACGGAACGGCTGAGTTTGGTGTATCCGCAGCATCGTCCGCTGAAGTTGCAACGGTCGTTGTGGCGTATCGGCAGTATTGTGGACGACTTGCGGCGCGACGGTGTCAGCCTGTACCACGGACTGACAGGTGAGCTTCCGCAAGGCTTGCAGCAGGCTGGCATCCGCTCGGTGGTGACCATCCATGACCTTATCTTTATGCGACACCCGGAGTACTACCATTGGATAGACAGGAAGATCTACGAATGGAAGTTCCGCGTGGCCTGTCGCGAGGCCGATCGTGTGATTGCCATCAGCCAGCGCACAAAGGAGGACGTGATGGAGCTGGGCGGTGTCAGTGCCGACCGCATCGACGTCATCTATCAGAGCTGTTCGCCACGCTTTGCCGAAACCGTCTCTCGGGAGCAGATGGAAACCGTGCGCAGCCGCTACGGACTCTCGGAGCGGTTCATCCTCAGCGTAGGCTCTATCGAGGAGCGTAAGAATATCCTATTGGCGGTAGAGGCCCTGCATCACCTGCCGCAGAACGTTCATTTGGTAGCTGTCGGGCGACAGACGGGCTACTCGCAAAAGGTGCTGAAGATTGCTGAAGAGAGAGGATTGGCCGGTAGAGTCCATTTCCTGCATGGCGTGCCCGATGCTGACCTGCAGGCGCTCTACCAGATGGCTGAGGCGTTTGTCTATCCTTCGCGTTACGAAGGGTTTGGTATTCCTATTATTGAGGCGATACACAGCGGACTGCCGGTGGTAGCAGCAACGGGCTCGTGCTTGGAAGAGGCAGGCGGCCCCGACTGCCTGTATGTCGACCCCGACGATGCTGAAGCTCTGGCGGCAGCCGTCAGTCAGCTGCTGAGGGGCGCTGAGGGGCGTGAAGAGCGTATCCAGCGCAGCCGTGAGTATGTGCGCCGTTTTGAAGGCTGCGACGTGGCTGGTCAGGTGATGGATGTCTATCGTCGGGTGTTAGAACTTCCAGCGCGCCTGTAAGTCTAAATCTGTCTGTGACGAATTGTCTATCTGCTGTAGGCCGCTGCCGATGGTGCTGCGGTCGAAGTAGTGGGTGTAGCCTAATTTGGCAGTCAGCGTCAGTCGGCGGTTAAGCTGACCTTGTGCCATCAACATCAGCCTTAGCCCTTCGCCGTAAAAGGCGGGAAACGAGAAGTTGTAGAGTGTGCCTCGCTCATAGGTGTAGAGGCGGCTGTCGTAGCCCGTCGTATGGAAGTAGCCGGCGCTAACGTTCAGCTTGAGAACAGACCAACGGGCGCTGACGTTCTGACTCAGCATATAGCCCCACTCGCTGCCGTCTTTGCCCGTCACGACACCGTCGACCTGCGTGATACTGTTCAGTCGTCCTGTTCCTAACCAGTTGAAAGCCAGTCGGCAGCGGTGCTCCGTCAGGTTGTCAAGTGCTGTTTTCTCCTCGTTGTCCTTCTGCTTCATGTGCAAACGGTAGCGGCCTGTCAGACTCCATGAGTCGCGGTTGTAGGAGGCTGTCAGCAGATTGTCCCATGCCCACGACGACTGCGACACCTGATAACGTGCCCAGGCGAAATAGGCGTAGTCGGTGTAGGCCTGCAGACGTAGACGGGGGGAGGGACGCCACGTCAGTCCCAAATACACACCGTTCTCATTCTGAACCTTACCTCCCTCGCTCATGGAGCGGGCGTAGAGCGCCGTGTAGCGGTAGCTGTAGAACCGTTGGAGGAGCATCATACTGACTTCGTCGTTGACGTTCAGGCTGAGGCTGTTGATGGTGGCTACGGCACCGCTGCGGTTCAGGGCCGTCTCACCATTCACCGCGAAGCGGTAGTGCTGATAGCTGTAGTCGGCACTGACGTTCAGGAAGTCTTGGCCTTGGGCATAGTGGCGGCGGTAGAGTGTAGCGGTGTTAGGGCGCAGTTCGCGATCCAGGTGGGTATAGACGGCTGTGGCACCAGCATGCAGTCCACCATGACGCCAGGCGATGTGTGTACCGGCGTCAGCGGCGTGGGTGTTGTTTTTCTTATCCATTTCGGTGGTCGTACGGTGGTAGCCGTCGGTGAGCAGGGTGGCCGCCGTACCGTCGTCGTTGAGGGTGGCGTCTTGTGCACGGTAGGAGGCAAAGCCCGTCAATAGCCAATGGGGCGACAGGCGGACGGTGGCTGCGGCACCACGGAAATAGCCCGTCTGCGAGCGAGAAGAGTGGGGACGCACGGTGTTGGTGCTGCGCCCTAACTGCTGGAGTATGGCCAGTTTACCCATGCCGAAGCTGTTGTTGAGTACGAGGCCCATGCCAGCAGTTAGCTTGTATTTGCCCACCACTAAATTCTCCATGCGGTTCAAGTGCTTGATTTGTAGGTAGTAGGAGTAGAAGTCGTAGCCCGTCTTATTGTTATTGGCAAAGAATGGTTCGCCAGCGTCTTGTGAGGCGACGCCTCCCCATTTCACATGGTCGCGATAGGTCATCTGGTAGCGGACCCAGTGGCGGTAGGGGTAGCCTAAGTAACCATTCTTGTCGCCCTCTCGCTCGTAAAACGGTATGCGTACGTCGCCCATCAGTTCATGACGCCCGTAGCGTAAAATGTTCTTGATGGGTGGGAAGTCGTCATCCTCACGCTGCTCTCCGACGTAGGTAAAGTAGCGCAGCAGGATAATCTGTGCATAGTCGAGCGCCCTGATCATGCGCAGTTCGTTCATCGACTTCATAGGGCTGTAGTGGTAAAGATACTCCATAATGCCCTCCACCTGCTGAGCCGAGAGGAAGGGCAACTGCTCCAGTTCCTCGCGGGTGACGGTGTTCAGGTCCAACGGCTGCTGTTCCAGTTCGCAGAGCATCTGATAGGTGTCCTCCCATTCTGCCGACTCCACATCCTCAGCCGTCATGAAGTTGGCCAGTGTCTCTTCCCACGGTCTGGTTGCCTGACCACGAATGGCCAGCGTCACCATGAGGAAGATGATGGTCAGGAGTGCTTTCATAATGCAAAGATATAAAATAATTGGTAATTGACAATTAATAATTGATAATTATTTCGTACTTTTGCAGCCGCAATGAGAAAATGGCTGACGATAGCAATGTTGATGTGTGCTGCCACAGTGGTTGTTGCACAGGAGACGGCAGGTGATGCCGGCGCCCCCACCTTCGTGCCTACGGTGAAGGTGAGCAAGGTGCTACGCGACGGCGACAGCATTCAGTATATGGAGATGTCGAACGTCTATGTCTACCCGCAGATGACGTTTGGTAGCAAGCGTCAGCAGAAGTCGTACATGCGACTGGTGAAGAACGTGAAGAAGACGCTGCCGCTGGCCAAGGAGGTGCGTCAGATACTGATTGAGACGGCGGAATACTTGGAGACGCTGCCGAATAAGAAGGCGAAGGACGAGCACATGAAGCGCGTGGAGCAGAGCGTCTTCCGCGAATATAAACCGAAGATGAAACAGCTGACTTACTCGCAGGGTAAACTGCTCATCAAACTCATTAACCGCGAGTGTAACTCCACGAGTTACGAGGCTATCCAGGCTTTTATGGGACCGCTGCGTGCCGGTTTCTGGCAGGCGTTTGCCTGGGCTTTCGGTGCGAGCCTGAAGAAGGAGTACGACCCCGACGGCACCGACCGCCTGACCGAGCGCGTGGTGCTGATGGTAGAAGCCGGACAGCTTTAATTTTCCGAGAACAATACTTGAATCATCGTTTGACCGACGGCCTGGAGGGTGTTGCGGTCTATGTGTTGCATATCGTCGCTGACGGTGTGCCACGTGGGGCCGAACGAACTGGCTGTGCAGTCAGGATAGTAGGGAATGATGTCGATGCAAGGAATCTTGGCGTCTTGGTTGACGGGCAGGTGGTCGTCGGTGATGCCACCGCCATCTTCCTTGGGGAAGTAGCTGCCGTAGCCGACGGTCTCGGCGGCAGCCCACACCTTGCGGACAATCTCGGGGGCGTAGTACTTCGACATCTGTTCCTGGTAGAACTTGGCGCCTTGGCCGCCCACCATGTCGAGCAGAATGCCGTATTTTGTTGAGTGTTGAGTGTTGAGTGTTGAGTGTTGGGTAGCCCAATACTGTGCACCGAGTGCCCAGGTATTGCTGTCGTCGCCGTCGCTCTCTGCCCATTGTGGTGTCCCCCAATCCTCAGCGTCGAAGCAGACGAAGTCAACGCCGATGCCGAGGGGCGTTGATTGCGAGGCGAGCAGGCGCGCCACCTCTAACATGACGGCTACGCCCGAGGCACCGTCATTGGCGGCCATCACGGGCTTGTGGTGGTTGGCTTCGTCAGGGTCGTTGTCGGCCCAGGGACGGCTGTCCCAGTGGGCACAGAGCAGGATGCGCTCCTGTAGCTCGGGCTGATAGGCTGCAATGATGTTCGTGCTCTTCAGCACCGTACCGTCATAGCCCCGCAGGTCGGCTTTCTGCAGCGCCACCTCCATGCCATACGCCCTGAACTTGTCGGCAATCCACTCGCCGCAACGGTCGTGGGCCTCGCTGTTCATTGTGCGCGGACCAAACTGGCACTGCTGTTCGCAGAACAGATAGGCCGAGTCGGCCATGAACGTCGGGCCGACAGGCTCAGCCGTCGTCGTCTCGTTCTGACTATTCTTCGTGTTGCCGCACGCTGCCATCAGTAGTGCAGCTATGACTATCAATAATGGTTTCATATACATTGTCTTGAGGAAAATCAGCTCTGTTCTTACTGTTGCACCTGTGCCATGACGCGGAGGAAGTTGCCGCCCCAGATCTTCTGGATGTCCTGTTCGCTGTAGCGGCAGGCGAGTAGCTGACGGGTGAACTGCAGCAATTCTGACGAGTCACGCAGACCGCGGATGCCACCGTCGCCGTCGAAGTCGGTACCGAGACCGACGTGGTCGATGCCCATAATGCTGATGGCGTGCTCTAAATGGTGCATGGCGTCGAGGATGGTGGCTTCACCTTCCTTGACGAGGAAACCGTTGTAGAGCGTCACCTGCATCACACCACCCTTGGCTGCCAGGCGCCGCATCTGTTCGTCGGTGAGGTTGCGTGGATGGTCGCAGAGGGCGCGGCACGATGAGTGGCTGCAGACGATGGGCGTCTGACTGATGTCGAGGGCGTCGTAGAAGGACGACTCAGCCGCGTGACTCAGGTCGACCATCAGTCCTAAGCGGTTCATCTCGCCAATGACCTCGGCGCCGAAGGGACTGACGCCGCCGTGGGTCGCCGTACCTCGGGCGGAGTCGCAGAGGTCGTTGTCACCGTTGTGGCACAGCGTGATGTAGACCACACCGCGGTCGGCAAAATGCTTGACGTTCTGCAGCTTGCCGTCGAGTGCCAGTCCGTTCTCTATGCCTAACATGATGCTTTTGCGTCCGCCGCGCTTGTTGACCAGCAGGTCGTCAGGTGTGCGTGCCAAGGCGATGTACGGCGCATTGGCGTTGACGATGTCGCCAATCTTGTCGAAGATGAGGTCGGCATATTGCGTCGGGCTCTCTACGTCGAAGTCGACCTTCGACGCAAACGTCTCGCCGGGCTTGGGCTGTGGCAGGTAGCACACCATGATAGTGGCGTCTTGGCGCCCCTCAGTCATCTTATGCAGGTCGACGAGGATACGCGGGTCGCGCTGCTCGAAGTGGATGCCCTGTGGAAACAGCATCGGTGTGTCGCAATGGGTGTCGAGCGTCAGCACGCGGTCGTGCAGGCGGTGAGCCTGACGGTAGGCGGTGGCTTCAGCCACGAGCCACTGGAACAGCGGCTGTCCGTCGTCGCCCATACACTCGGGATGCCATTGCACGCCGATGATGCTCTTATACTCCGTACTCTCAATGGCCTCGATGACGCCGTCGGGGGCTGTTGCCACGACGCGGAACTTGTCGCCCGGCTCGCTGACCGCCTGATGGTGGAAGGAGTTGACGTAGAGGAGAGGAGAGAGGAGAGAGGAGAGAGGAGAGAGATTTGCTTTATATATATTATATAAGGTGGAGTCTTCTTTGACAGTGACGGAGTGAGTAGGCTCAGAGCGGTCGGCATCCTGCGAATGCTTCACGGCAGCACTCCCTCCAGTCGGAGGGGGCAAGGGGAGGCCTATGTCTTGGCACACCTTGCCACCCAGTGCAGCGGCTAAGGTCTGTATGCCGCGACAGATGCCGAGGATGGGCATCTGGCGGTTGTAGGCCAGTCGTGTGATGAGCAGTTCGGGCAGGTCGCGTTCCTGATTGATGCCATGCAGACCGGGAATAGGTTCTTCGCCACACCACAGGGGATTGATGTCAGCACCGCCGCTCAGCAGCAGGGCGTCGATACGGTCGAGGGTGCCCATCAGCACATCGCTGTCAGCCGAAGGAGGTATGACGAATGGTATACCGCCGGCACGGATGATGCTGTCGTAATAGCCCCGACCGAGCTTGCAGGTCAGTTCCTCGTAGTTGCCTGTGATGCCGATGACAGGTCGCTGCTGGGCGGCCGGAAATTGGGCGTACACCTGATCGGTGCAGGCCTGCAGGTCGAACGTCTTCACTCTTTAACTTCTATTTCGCGTTTGATACTCTGTTCAAGCGAGATGAGCGTCTCGGTAGACATGACGCCGTGGATGCCCTGCAGACGGCCGTTCAGCAGTTCCATCAGCTGTTCGTTGTCGCGGGCATAGAGCTTCACCAGCATGGTGTAGGGACCTGTGGTGAAGTGGCACTCGACGACCTCGGGAATGTGTTGCAACTCCTCGACGACATCCTTGTACATAGAACCTTTCTCCAGTGTGATGCCTACGTAGGTGCAGGTGGAGTAGCCTAAGCTCTTGGGGTTGACGTCGAAGCCGCTGCCCGTGATGACGCCAGCCTCGATGAGGTGCTGTACGCGCTGGTGGATGGCGGCACGCGACACGTTACACTCTGCTGCCACATCCTTGAACGGGATGCGGGCGTTCTTCGACAAGATACTCAGTATCTTCTTGTCCAGATTGTCAATTTTTTCCATTGGTTAGTGATTTCGTTTACATTTTGTCAGCAAAAGTAAGCATTATTATTGAATTATGCAACAAAATCGCCGGAAAAATTAAAAAAAGTGTGCTACCGGAGTAGCACACTTGATAGATTGGGAATTATTTCTTGCCTTTCTTGGCAGTCTTCTTACCCTTGGCCTTAGCAGGTTCAGCCTTGGCAGGCTCCTCAGCTTTGTCGCCGACGATGCCAACCAGCTCGACATCGAAGATAAGGGTTGAGTAAGGCTTGATGTTACCTGTGGCACGCTCACCGTAAGCTAACCGATACGGGATGTAGAGCTGCCACTTCGAGCCGACGGGCATCATGGTCAGGGCCTCCGTCCAACCTGCGATAACCTGGTTGGGCTGGAACTCAGCGGGCTTGTCGCCGTGCTTAGCAGAGGCGTCGAAGACGGTGCCGTCAACCAGGCGGCCTTCGTAGTTCACCTGCACCTTGTCAGTCATCTGGGGCACCTTGCCCTCGCCCTTGACGAGCACCTTGTACTGCAGACCGGTAGCGGTGGTGATGACGCTATCCTTCGTAGCGTTCTCTTTCAGGAACTCCTCACCGGCGCGGCGGTTCGGACCGTACAGCTTCTCTTCCTTAGCCTTCTTATCGGCCTCCTGCTTCTCACGGAAGTAGCTCTCGGCTACGCTCTGCTTGAAGTGGGTGGTGTCCTGCTTCAGGGCGTCGGTGAAACCGCGATAGAACAGGTCGGCCTCGATGGAGTCGGGCGTGTCAGTAAACTCGCCTGAGATGCCAGGGAGCATACGGCCGCGCACCTGACTGGCAATCTCAACACCGGCCACGCGGGCCTTGGCCTCGGGGCTCTCACCAGACTTGATCACTTCCTCGAAAGCCTTCAGGAAGATGTTCATCTGAGCTGAGTCGATGCCGTGCTGCTGCTTCAGATAGGCCATCAGACCGTTGGTGATGCTCATGCCTGCAGCGTAGCTGACAGAGTCAGAGCTTGACTTCAGTTCCACGGGGACAGCAACAACAGCCTCCTCTACTACCTTCTTTTTCTTTTTTGCATCGATGGTGCAAAAAGAAGCACTCGCCACGACAGCGAGTGCTAACAGTATCATCTTCTTCATGATTACTTCTTGGGATTAACCTCTAACAGTTCGATCTTGAATACCAGTACAGAGAAGGGCTTGATGATACCCTGCTCGCGCTCGCCATAAGCGAGATCCTGAGGGATGTAAACCTCCCAGATAGAGCCAGCGGGCATGTGAACCATAGCGTCGGTCCAACCCTTGATGGTCTGGTTGCAGCGCAAGGTGATAGGCTCGCCACGCTTGTAAGAGCTGTCAAAGACAGAGTCGTTCAGCAGACGGCCCTCGTAGTGAACCTTCACCAGTGAGGTGTCGGCGGGGATGGCACCAGTACCCTCCTTGATGACACGGTACTGTACACCGCTCTCCAGCGTCTTCACGCCGTCTTTCTTAGCGTTCTTGGCCAGGAATTCCTCGCCCTCTTTCTTGTTGCCGCCGTAAGTCTTCTCTAACTCGCGGGCCTTGATCTCCTGCATCTTGGTCTGAGCGACGGTCTGAGCCTGCTCAATAGTCATCAGACCCTGCTTGCCAGTAGTACCGCTGACGAAGCCGGCCATGAAGTTCTTCAGTGAGATGGTCTTCGTAGAGTCGTCACCGAACACCTCGTGGTTGATGCCCTTCATCATCTGGTTGCTAATCTGCTGACCAATCTGGATACCAGCATAGTAGGCAGCCTTCTTCTTGTTGTCGCCAGCGTTGGCGCCTTCGTTCAAACCCTTGATGAACTCAGCCATATAGGCGGTGTCCACACCAAGACGGTCAACAAGATACTCTCTCAGACCCTGAGTCTGTGCCATACCGATGGCATAGCTCATTGAGTCAAGATCACTCTTCAGGTTAGCCTTCGGAGTGCCATTGCCACAAGCGGTGAAGCCAGCGGCTACGATAGCCATAGCGGCTACGATCATTAACTTTTTCATTGCTTTTGTTTTTAAAATATACCTTTTTACTTTTTACCTTTACATTACCTGAATCAGCTCAACGTCGAAAATCAGTGCTGCAAACGGGGGGATAGATGCACCAGCACCACCCTCACCGTAAGCTAAGCGGTAGGGGATGAAGAAGCGGTACTTGGCACCCTCCTGCATCAGCTGCAGACCCTCTGTCCAGCCGGCAATCACCTGCTGCAGGGGGAATGTGGCGGGTTCGCCACGCTGTACGCTGCTGTCGAAGACAGTACCGTCGATGAGGAAACCCTCGTAGTGGCATTTTACCGTATCCTTGGCACTGGGCTTCTTGCCGTTGCCTTCCTTCAGCACCTGATACTGCAGGCCGCTGGGCAGTGTGATGACGCCGTCCTTCTTGGCGTTCTCGGCCAGGTACTTCTCGCCAGCCTCCTTATGAACCTTGCCGGCCTCGGCGCGCTGGGCGCTCATCTTCTGTTCTTGCTTCTGAAAATACTCCTGCACAATCTGCTGTGCTTCGCGGTGCTGAACCTTCAGTTCGCTGCCGCTGATAACGTCCTTGATGGCTTGTGCGAAATCGTCGATGTTCAGGTCCTGGGCACCCATTTGTGCCAACTGCTGACCAATGCCCAAGCCCAGGGCATAGCTAACTTTATCCATGCTTTCTCTTAAAAAAATGTATTTATTTTCGAAAATCGGCGCAAAGGTAATACTTTTTGGGGAGTTTAGGGAGTTAAACGAGTTAAAAGGAGTTAAAGTGCGCAACCTTTTGATTTATAATCACTATATTTGCATACTTAAATAAGTAAGAGTATGAAAAAGATTGTCGTTTTGACTGGTGCCGGCATGTCAGTGGAGAGTGGTCTGAAGACCTTCCGCGACGCCGACGGACTGTGGGAGGAGTACCCCGTGGCAAAGGTTGCTACCCACGAGGGGTGGGAGGCCAATCCCACTTTAGTGACGAACTTCTACAATATGTTACGTAAGAAGTGCTGGGGCGTGAAGCCCAACGAGGGCCATCGGCTCGTAGCCGAGTTGGAGAAGCACTACGATGTGACGGTGGTGACGCAGAACGTCGACAACCTGCACGAGCAGGCTGGCTCGTCGAAGGTCATCCACCTGCACGGCGAACTGATGAAAGTCTGCTCCAGCCGCGATGTAGACGACCCGCGCTACCAACAGACGCTGACGCCCGACAACTGCGAGATTGAGCCCGGCACAAAGGCTGGCGACGGCTCGCTGCTCCGTCCGTTCATCGTGTTCTTCGGCGAGGCCGTGCCCAATATCACCATCGCTGCCGATGAGGTACAGCAGGCCGACATCCTCATTGTCATCGGCACGTCGCTCGCTGTCTACCCTGCTGCGGGACTGCTGCACTACGCCCGTCCCTCAGTGCCTATCTACCTCATCGACCCGAATCCCATTTCGGCCGGCAGCCGTGTGCAGCAAATTCAGAAGGGTGCCTCGGAGGGCATGAAGGAGCTGTTCGCTACGCTGGCGAGGAGTCGGGAATAAAACTCACATTACGTTTTTTCTTACTCACTATACATGATCGCTGCCCCGCAAATAGTTTCTTATAGCGCAAACTTTAGCGTCCGTCTGTTGATGGTCAGGATGTACACCTGCCCCTTCTGCAGACGGATCTTTTGATTGTCGCCCTCGATGACGGTGCTGACTACCTGCTGACCGTTCGACGTGTAGACCACGCAGCGGCTCTGTGGCTCGGCATGGGTGATGACGACACCGTCGTCGACCACTTTCACCGTAGCCTGTCCGGCTCTTGCAGAGGCGACATCCGACGGCGCATCCTGTTCGTAGACGACAATCAAGGTGGCGTCGCTCGTGATGGCGGGCGTCGTGTAGCTGCTGCCGTCCTTCACCTGTGCCGTCACGTCTATGCCGTCCAACGTCACGCTGACTACCTTCCAGCCCTCTTCGGGCGTTATTGTCAGCACCTGCTCCGTGCCCTTCCTTACCTTCATCTTCGTCGTGCCCCGTCCGTCTTTCACCGTCAGCCATACCAGCACCTCCGGCTCCGGCTGTCTCACCACCATACCATAGACCACCAAGTCGTGGGCTGGCATCGTTGCGGGATAAGTGTACCACGATACGGTGTTACCCTCGCTGTCCGTTGTGGGAGCGGTGATAGTTGCGCCTGCTTCTACTTCTTTACTTGACAGTTCCTTGTTATTGACTACAAATGAGAGGTGGTATTTGACGGCCTCACCGCCCACTTCTTCAATATAAAAGAAATTGCCCCATCCGTAAAATCGTTTGTATAAGTCCTTTGTGCCAGCAGGAACGTACAACGTACCATTTCGGTAGACCTTTTTCGGAAAGGCATTACTATCACAATCAAACGGTTTTGTAATTTTGGAAATAACACTTCTAATTTTGTCGCAGCCAGAGAAAGCAGACTCTCCGATGCTGGCCACGGAATTGCCGATAGTGACGTTAGTTAGGCTGCTACACTTATTGAACGCATAACCACCGATACCGGTCACAGAGTTGGGGATGGTGACACTCGTCAGGTCGCTACAGCCATAGAACGCCCAATCTCCGATGCTGGTCACGGAGTTGGAAATGGTGATGCTCGTCAGACCGCTACAACCAGAGTATTTGCAAGTTGTTTTATATCAGATATTTATATGTTAAACGGTAGAAAAGTGATGACGTAGATTCTATAGAGATTAGAAAAGGTGAAAATTTAACGTATTTAACTTTTGTAAACCACAAAAAGTATATCAGTGTGCAATGTTTTTGCAAAATATGTCTTGGAAATCATTCTTAGGACAATAAACAATGTTATTATACTCCTGAATGCCGCAACGCTCCAAAAAATCATGGAAATGCTATTCATAATACAAGAAAATACCATTTTTCAGCAAAGAAAATTTAATTTCGTTGGATAAAGCTTTGTCAATTGAGAGAAAAGAAGTATCTTTGCGGTCGGAAATATTTGCAATCATTCCGACCATAATTTATATAAATATTCGATGGAGAATGCAGTAGTACAGCAGATTCGAAAGAGGATTACTCGCAGTAAATTCGGTGAGATATTCTTTGTTTCTTCTTTCCCTCAGTATGATGTTGAGTATGTCACAAAGTTACTCGCCATATTCGAGAAAGAAGGATTAATTACACGTATAGCCAAAGGAGTGTATGTCAAGGCTCGCAAGACACGTTTTGGTATTCTATATCCTTCGGCTTACGAATTGGTGATTGAGATTGCTAGGCGTGACAAGGCAAAGGTTATACCGACAGGTGCCACAGCTGCTAATCGTTTAGGATTCTCGACACAGGTACCCATGAATACAATTTTCCTGACTACGGGTTCTGGGCGAAAACTAAAATTGGGAAATCGAACGGTGACCTTAAAACATGGTGCGCCAAAGAATTTCGCTTTTCGTGGGCGGCTGATGCCGGAATTGGTGCAAGCATTACGAAGTATTGGCGAAAACAACATTACTTCGGAGGACGAAACAAGGATAGGACAATTATTCGCAGAAACGCCAGAAACTGATACAATAGAGCACGATTTATTGTTAGCTCCCGTATGGATGCGACAAATTATAAAGAAAGGAATAAAGCAATGAGCAAATGGATTGATTTCTCGCTCGAAGAGCGAAAAGCTATGATACAAGGTGTAGTTGAGGCACGGCAAATTGATGAAGCTGCCGCAGAGAAGGACTGGTGGGTAACAGCAGTATTGTATGCGCTGTTTCATACCAGCGTGTCTGAGTATCTGTTGTTCAAAGGTGGCACAAGCCTGAGTAAAGGTTGGGACATCATCAACCGCTTCAGTGAGGACATAGATTTGGCGTTGAGCCGTGACTACTTCTTGAATGTCAAGCAACTCTCTTGTGCAAGCTGTACCAGTAATACGCAAATACATAATCTCCGAGAGAAGGGGCAAGATTTCCTGTTTAGTGAGTTTAAGGACGAGTTGATGACAAAACTGGCTGATATGGGACTTGAAGTAACTGTTCTCACAGACAATGACATAACCAATGAAAATGGCGAACCAAGTAAGGTGCCACACGACAAAGACCCTTCTGTGCTATACGTGCAATACCCTTCACTCTACAATAGCCAAGCGGCATACGCTATCCCGACGGTAAAAGTGGAGATTAGTGTATTGTCGATGTCTGAGCCTTACGAGATGAGAAGAATTTCATCACTTATAGAGCAAACGTATAAAGATGAAGATGTTGATTCCGATCTCATTCAAACAATTCGTACCGTCAGCCCTGCTAGGACTTTCTTGGAAAAGGCCTTCCTTTTGTGCGAGGAGTTCCAGAAAGACGAACCGAGGACGCATAGAATGACACGCCATTTCTACGATTTGGAAAAACTGATGCATACCCCATATGCAAAAATGGCTCTCAATGATTCGGTACTCTATCATGAGATTGTAGAGCATCGTCGCAAGTTCTATCATGTAGGTTATGTGGATTATGACAAGGAACTTCCTGCCAACATTCAGATTATGCCAAGTGATGAACTGATGCCAGCTTATGAGATGGACTACAATGAGATGAAAGAGAGCTTCATTTATGGGCAATCTATAGAATTTGGAGAATTGATGAAAAAGATGAAGAGCCTGCAAAAACAATTAAGAGAAACAACAATGTTTTAACAGATGTCTTTCCTGTTTGAGCATTATTATTGCCTCAATATAATAATATAGATGTATGAGCCATTCTATCAAATATTTCGCCAACATATTGGGAGCGGAAAAGGGGCAGCCGATTACCTGTGTAGGATATGAGGAGTTTCCTGCACATACGGCCTATCCCAGTCGTCTTCATCAGGCGGGCTATTACTTTGAACCGGAGAAAGGGCGTACACTGAAGGAATATCAGTTAGTGTATGTAACCGAAGGCGAAGGAACGCTCGAAACACGCAGTGGAGGGGTGTTTCAGATTGAGCGGGGCATGATTTTCGTACTGTTTCCGAATGAGTGGCACACTTATTATCCCAACGAAGAAACAGGTTGGAGCCACTATTGGATTGGCATCCGCAACGACGATGTGGAGCAATGGCTTGCCGACAGCCATTGCAGCCGCGAGAACCCTGTGTTTGACATTGGCATCAGTCATGAAGTACTGGTCCTGTTCCAGAAAGCTGTTCAGGTGGCAGATAACGGCCAACGCATGTTTCAGCATGTGCTGAGCGGACTGACCAATTACATCATCGCCCTGCTGGGCAGTATCAGCGAGTCACAGATTGTCAGTCAGAGTAATTACACGGAGAACATTGAGCAAGCCTGTCTGCTGATGGCAAAGCCTGAGTTCCGTATGGGCATGAGCAGTCTTGCGCGAGAGGTCGGCATGAGTTACTCGCTTTTCCGCCGCGAGTTCAGTCAGCAGAAGGGGTGTTCGCCCTCGAAGTTCCTTCAGACACAGCGCATCCATCAGGCAGAACAGTTACTGCTCACTTCCACGATGTCGCTCAAGGAGATTGCCTATGCCCTCGACTTTGATTCGCCTTCTTATTTCTCTGCGCAGTTCAAGAAGCAGACAGGGCTTTCGCCTACCGAATACAGGGCACAGCGAGGCAAGAAATAGCCAATTGGCAAAAAATGACAGACTTTTGGCATTTTTATAAAGTGGGAAAGCTCATTTTTCCGTTCCTTTGCAGCGTCAAATTTCATAATCGAACGAACAAATGAAACAAAGATTCATGCTGTGTCTGGCTGTGGTGATGATGGCAATGGCTGTCATGGCACAGGAAAAAAGCCGCGGGCTGTGGGCCTGCAAGTCCATTGACGAGAAAAAGGCTTTTGTGAGTTGGCGGATGCGTGCTACTGACGATCCGCTGAACACGACGTACAAGCTTTATGCGAATGACAAACTTGTAAAAACGCTGAAAGACCGCACGAACGCGGCACTCGCCACGTCGTATGCCTCGGCAACGTTTCGCTTAGAGGTGTTAGATGCCGATGGCAACATCATCGACTCGCAAGACGGCGTGAAATGTGATGCGAAATTCTTCCATCATATCAAACTTGACTACCCCGGTGACTACACGATGAAAGACGGTACGGTCGTGACCTATACACCCAACGACTGCTCGTCATACGACATGGACGGCGACGGTGAGCAGGAAATCATCATGAAGTGGGAACCGTCGAATGCGGGCCCCGTCTGCACACCCACAGGGACGCAAATCGTGGATTGCTATAAGTTGGACGGCACACGTCTGTGGCGCATCGACTTCGGGCCGAACGTGCTGGCTGGTTGCCGTTTCACTTTCCTCTGCTATGATTTCGATGGTGACGGCAAGGGAGAACTGATTGGTAAGACGGCGCAAGGCTCGAAGGATGCTACAGGCGAATACCTGCATACGGGCCCGGCCGCTACCGCAGACCATTCGAAGTCGTCAGTCAACGCATCGGGCGTCATCACCAGCGGTGGCAAAGAATGGCTGACGTGTTTCGACGGCGTGACAGGTCGCGAACTGGCCACCATCGACTACTGGCCTCTGTTCAGCATACGCAGCAATTGGGATGACCGTTCGGGTAAGACTGATGGTGCCGCCTACGGGCATCGCGGCAACTGGTTCAAAGGCTGCGTAGCCTTCCTCGATGTTAACGGACAGCCTACACCCTGTGCCGTCACTGTGCGCGGCATCTACACCTATAGCTATGCTGCTGCCTACAGCTGGGATGGCACCGAACTGAAAGTGCTGTGGAAGCACACCTCTGACAAGAAGGGACAGGGCATCTATGCACAGGGCGCTCATAGCCTGACTGTTGGTGACATGGATGGCGACGGCTTCGACGAGGTGATGGTCGGTGCAGCTGCTCTCGACCACGACGGTACTTTGCTCTGGCGTACAGGCCTTGGTCATGGCGATGCCACCCATCTGAGCGACTTCGATCCCGACAACGAGGGCATGGAGGTCTTTATCATCACTGAAGAGACGGAGGCAAAATATGATGCTGCGCTTATCGATGCCAAGACAGGCAACATCCTGATAGGCAAACCTCAGACGGGTGGCGACACAGCCCGTGGACTGGCTCTCGACTGCGACGACAAGCACGAAGGCGCGGAGTTTATGGAATGGGGCGATGCAAATCTGATGACCTGTAAGGGCGAGGCTATTGCTCCGTGGAAGGCTGGCTCTGTCGGCAGTTCATCCATCAACTACGCCATCTACTGGGACGGCGACCTGCTGCGCGAGTACCACGACCGCAGCCATGTTGACAAATGGAACAGTACCTCGCACGCCTGGGACCGCACCTGCACGCTCTACCAGTTCGGCTACGGAGCGAACAGCGTCAACAGCACAAAGTACAACCCCAACCTTCAGTGCGACCTCTACGGCGACTGGCGCGAAGAGGCCGTCTATTGGGCACAGAACGGTGGCAACTACTACCTGACCATCTTAACCACAACCACTGAGAGCCAGTACAAACTGCCCTGGCTCCGCGACGACCACACCTACGATATGGCCATTGCTTGGCAGAACTGCGGCTACAACCAGCCGCCCCACCTCGGTTACAGTCCTGTCATCTACTACAAGCAGTTGAAGGAGCAGGCGACAGCCATCCGACAAATAAGCACCAGCGGCTCTGCCCCGCGCTATTACGACTTAATGGGTCGTCCCCTTGCCAATCCCAACCGTTCCGGCATCTTCATTGAACAACTACCCGACGGCAAGAGCCGCATCATACATAGATGAATACGTTTCAACGCGACATAGAGACTCTTTGCCGATGGCTGTTGTGCGCAGTCATGCTATTCCAAACAGGAATTGTTTGGGGGCAGGATGGAAATCGCATGTTCGCGGAGGCGCAATGGATTGCGATGGAGGTCGACCGCGCCGACCTGCACATCGTGCCAGGGCTGCATCTACAATCAGGAGTACGGCGAGTATATGGCGACCAGAAGTTGCCGACGTATCGGTTGCCGTTGTTGCGTAAGGATTTTACGGTGCGAAAGGGCATCAAGCGGGCGGTGGCCTACGTCTGCGGATTAGGACACTTCGACCTATTCGTGAACGGACAGAAGGTGGGTGACCATTTTCTCGACCCAGGATGGACGCTCTATAGCAAGGAAGCACTCTACGAGACGTTCGACGTAACGAATTTGCTGCAGCGAGGCGACAATGCCATCGGCGTGATGCTGGGCAATGGTTTCTACAACATCCCCCATGACCGCTATTTCAAATTGTTGACATCATTCGGGGCACCCAAACTGCTGTTGCGACTGGAAATTACCTACAAGGACGGCACTCACGAAGAAGTCTGCTCCGACACGTCTTGGAAAGTGTCACCGAGTCCCATCACCTTCAGCAGCATCTATAGTGGCGAGGATTTCGATGCAGCGTTGGAACAGACAGATTGGGCGAAGCCACATTTCGACGATAGTGGATGGACACAGGCGCTGCCGACGACCTACGAGGGGCGACTGCTGCCGCAACAGGCAGAGCCCCTGCGTATTGTAAAGCGATTGCCGGCACAACGCGTCTTCAAGAACCAGAAGGGACAATGGGTGTACGATTTGGGACAGAACTTCTCGGGCATCATCGATGTCAAACTGTCTTCAGACAAGCGACAGGCGGTGAGGTTCCGTCCTGCTGAACTGCTGAATGTCGGCAGCACCGTCAACCAGCGGGCATCGGGTAGCCCCTATTTCCTGACCTACACCACTCTTGCGACGGCACACGAGGCCAACTGGCATCCGCAGTTCACCTATTACGGTTTCCGTTACGTACAGATAGAGGGTGCCGTGCCTGTTGGCAAACCGAACCCCGACAGACTGCCCGTCATCAAAGAACTGGCAGGCCTGCACACCACAGCCGCTACCATCCCCACAGGGCACTTCACATGTTCCGACACCTTGTTCAACCGCATCTACGACTTGATTGACTGGGCTATCCGCAGCAATGTGGCCAGTGTCATCACCGACTGTCCGCACCGCGAGAAATTGGGGTGGTTAGAGCAGGACTATTTGATGCAGATGTCGCTGCTCTACTGCTACGACCTCTCAGGCCTGTATGCCAAACTGATGCAGGACATGGCGTCGTCGCAATGGGACAACGGCTGCATTCCCACGATAGCCCCTGAATATGTGCGCTTCAAGGACGGATTCGAGGACACGCCCGAATGGGGTAGCGCGTTCATCCAGATTCCGTGGAACATCTGGACGGTCTATGGCGATGACAGTCTGATTCGCCGCTACTACCCGGCTATGAAACGGTATGTGGCTTACCTACAGTCCAGAGCCGAGGGTCATATCCTGTCCTACGGCTTGGGCGACTGGTTCGACATCGGTCCGAACGCTCCGGGCAAGGCACAGCTCACCAGCAATAGTCTGACAGCAACGGCTACCTACTATCGCGACGTTTATCTGCTCTCGCTAATGGCAGGAATAGTAGGTGAAGAGGCCGACCGTGCCCATTATCAGCAACTGGCAGCAGACATTAGAAGTGCTTTCCGTCAGCGGTTCTTCCACGATGACGCTCATGTAGAGAACAATAGCCAGACGGGATTAGCCATGACGCTGAGCCTCGGACTGGCCGACGGCACGGAGCAGCCGAAGGTTCTGCAGCATCTGGTGAATGACATCACACGACGCCGCTACGCCCTGACAGCGGGTGACGTGGGCTACCGTTATGTGCTCAATGCACTGTCGCAGGGTGGACGTTCGGATATTGTCTATCAAATGAACAGCCGACGCGACGTACCCGGCTATGCCTGGCAACTGGACCATGGTGCCACGGCATTGACGGAGTCGTGGCAGGCCTACGCCAATGTGTCGAACAACCACCTCATGCTGGGTCACTTGATGGAGTGGTTCTATGCTTGGTTGGGTGGCATTCGTCAGCAGCCTGGCTCAGTAGGTTTCAAGCAGATTCTCATCGACCCTCAACCAGTAGGCTCCGTCAGTTGGGCAGAGAGCTCATGGCGGTCGCCTCAGGGCGTCATCGCCTGCCGATGGGACAATACCGACACGCAATTTACCATCCAAGTGACCATACCGAAAGGAGCAACGGCAAAGGTCGTCCTGCCTACATACGACCTTCACCATGTGAAAATAACAAAGGGCAAACGAGGCATTCTCTCTATGACTGAAACCGACAACCATGTCGAGGCCGAGGTGAAAGACGGTAAGTATATATTTGTGGCATATTTACCCCAAGTTCATAGTGGGAATATCTATGTGGCACCCGATGGCGATGACTCGGCGGCTGGGACGATTGACGCTCCGTTGGCCACACTGCCTGCTGCTTATAAGAAGGTGGCAGCAGGTGATACGGTCTGGTTCCGTGGCGGCACGTACCGTATAACCGACGAACAGGTGATGAAGAAAGACAGGCTCTATGCATACGCGTTTGCTTTAGAGAAGGGCGGAACGGTCACCAAGCGGACTTGTTTCATGGGCTATCCCGGTGAGCGTCCCGTATTTGATTTCTCGGCACTACAGCTCGACGGGAAATATCGTATCGCTGCCTTCTATCTGGGCGCCGACTATCTGCACTTGCGCAACTTCGACATCGTGGGTGTTCCCGTCCGTATGAAGGGGCATACCCAGTCAGAGTGCGTTGCTGCCCGAAAAGGCTCGCATTGCATTGTGGAAAACGTTGCCATGCACGACAACATGGCCATCGGTTATTATCAGAATGTCGGTTCATATAACCTGGTTCTTAATTGCGATGCCTATAATAATTACGATGACTATTCCGAGGGAGCATACGGTGGCAATGTGGATGGCTTTGGCTGTCATGTGCTGCATGCTACCGATGTGGGCAATGTGTTCCGTGGCTGTCGGGCGTGGCGCAATTCTGATGACGGCTTCGACCTGATTCACTGTCAGACAGCAGTAGAAATAGATTACTGCTTTGCCATGTACAACGGTTACAGACCTACTGTCAATCCGCAGGATACCATCAATTTCATAAGCGCCGGTGACGGCAATGGCTTCAAGGCCGGTGGTTGGGGAATGAAGCCGTGGATTGCCAACAGTCCTTCTGTGTGTCCGCAGCACTATGTCCACCATTGCGTCGCCTACCGTAACAAGGCCAACGGCATCTACTCGAACCACCATCTGGGCGGCAACCGATGGGAATATAATACCTCAGCGTATAATCGCGACAACTATAATATGGTAAACCGTCAGTCTGCGACAGCCGACGGGAATGTTGATGTGGACGGTTACGACCATGTGCTCGTTGGCAACGTGTCGTGGAACCCCAAGCGTCAACATCTGTCAAACTGCAATGCCGACCAATGTACAATGACGGATAATTCGTTCGCACCAACACAGGCAAACGTCACTGCCAGCGATTTTGTCTCAACTGATCCCAGGCTTATGTTCGTCAGTCGCGACACCTGCGGCAACCTGCCCGAAACCGGTTTTCTCGTAGAAAAGAAAGGCCTTCGGATGGCTCCGTCAGCTTTGAACGAAAGGCAGTTTAATGAGTACTGGCGCATAGAGTCGGAGGCTCCCGACTATCAGGTTCGTTTCCTGGGCGACACCTGCGAGATTCTTGCTCCGAAAGGGCTGACGCTCTGGAGAAGGGAAAAACTGCAACAGGGCATGACGGTAGAGTATGATGCCTGTGTGATGGATGACCGTTTGAGTGACATGAACTGTTTCTGGCTGGCTTCCGACCCTAAGGCTGGCGATATCTGGGCAAGGGCCGACTGGCGTAGCGGCATTTTTCCCCGTTGCTATATGCTCCAGATGTACTACCTCGGCTATGGCGGCAATCATAACACGACGACCCGTTTCCGCCGATACAACGGTGACGAGGCCGGTGTTGAGGATGTGTCCCGTCGTCCTGCCATCCTGAAAGAATACACCGATGCTGCCCACCTGCTGAAGTCAGACCATTGGTATCATGTGAAGATAGAAAGCACCCCAAATGGGCGCACACGTTTCTATATCGATGGCGAGTGTATCGTCGACTACGCCGACCCCACCCCCTTGGAAAGTGGCTGGTTCGGGTTCCGCACGACTCTGTCAAGAACGCGAATAACTAATTTCCAGATGTATCAATAACAATGCAAACTGACGACAAGAAGATGAAGATAGGCCTATTCAGCATCGGATTAGATACTTATTGGGGACAGTTCCCCAATCTGCTGCCACGCCTGCTGACTTATGAGAGCGAAATCGCCGACCATCTTAACGAGATGGCTGAGGTGGTCATGGCAGGCATGGTGGACAGCACGGCAAAGGCCGAGGATGCCGCCGACCTCTTCCGTTGTGAGGACGTGGAACTGGTGTGCGTCTTCATATCCACCTACGCACTCTCATCGACCGTGCTTCCTATTGCCCAACGGGTGAAAAAGCCCTTCCTGCTGCTGAACATCCAGCCTGTGGCAGCCATCGACTATGACGCACTGAACAGCATGGGCGACCGCGGACGCATGACGGGCGAGTGGCTGGCACATTGTCAGGCCTGCTCCGTGCCCGAACTTTCCTGTGTGCTGCATAGGGCGGGTGTGGCCTACGACATCGTGACTGGCCATCTGCAGGATGCGGCCGTATGGCAGGAACTGCAGGAGTGGGTGGACGCGGCCCGTGTGGTGGCAGGCATGCGGCGTAACCGATTGGGCATCTTGGGCCACTATTATGGCGGCATGCTCGACGTATATACCGACACTACGTTGCAGGCGACAACCTTTGGCACCCACATCGAACAGTTGGAAATGTGTGAGCTGAAAACACTGCGTGACGGCGTGACACAACAGGAGGTGCAGGAGAAACTGGAAGAATTCGCCCATACGTTCCGCGTGGATAACGAGTGTGGCAGCTACGAACTGGAACGGGCAGCCCGTACTTCGGTGGCCCTCGACAAACTGGCCGCCGCACACCAGCTGGGTAGCCTGGCTTACTACTACGAAGGCAGCCCAGGCAATGACTATGAGGATATTGTTACTTCGGTGATTGCTGGCAACACCTTGCTCACAGGAAAAGGCATCCCCGTGGCTGGAGAATGCGAGGTGAAGAACGTGCAGGCCATGAAGATAATGTCGCTACTCGGTGCTGGCGGCTCGTTCTCTGAGCCTTACGCAATGGACTTCAATGATGACGTAGTACTATGGGGGCATGACGGTCCAGCACATCCGCTGCTGGCCGACGGACATGTATCGCTCGTGCCGCTACCCGTTTATCACGGTAAGCCGGGCAAAGGCCTGTCCATACAGATGTCTGTGCACCAAGGCCCCGTCACGCTGCTCTCTGTCTGTGAAGACAAGGGTCAGGTCAGCTTATTAGTTGCTGAGGGCGAATCGGTCGATGGTTCTACGTTCCATATCGGCAATACCAATAGCCGCTATCGCTTTTCCTTGCCTGTCAAGGAGTTCATGAACCGCTGGAGCAAGGCCGCCCCTTCCCACCATTGTGCTATCGGCATCGGACACATGGCCACCCGTATTGAGAAAGTGGGTCTGCTGCTCGGCATCCCTGTTATAGTAGTATGTAAGGCATCAAAAGAAAGAATATGAAAAAAATACTATTATTCATCATAGCTACTGGCTTAATGCTGAATGCTTCGGCAGAAGACAGAACTTTGCGCGATAGTATCCTTCGGAAAATCACTGGGGCTGCGATGCCTGTATACACGGTGAACATTACAAAACTGGGGGCAAAAGGCGACGGGATGAAGGACTGCAAGCCGGCCTTCGACAAGGCGATGAAACTGGCAGCAAAAAAGGGTGGCATCCGCATTGTTGTGCCAGTGGGAGTCTATCTGCTTTGTGGTCCTATCCACATGGTTAGCAATGTCTGTCTGGACTTGCAGGAGGGAGCTGTAATTCGCTTCTCGGCAAATCCGGAACACTACCTGCCTGCGGTCAAGACCAGCTGGGAAGGGACGTTCGTGCAGAACTACAGTCCCTTCATCTATGGCTATGGGCTGCACGACGTGAGCATTGTAGGACAGGGCACCATTGACGGTAATGCTGCCGAGTCATTCTCTACATGGACAACGCAGCAAAAGGAGGACATGCAACTGTCGCGCAGGATGAACCATGAGGAACGTCCCATCAATGAGCGCAGTTTCGGAGAGGGACATTTCCTGCGTCCCCATCTCATTCAGTTCTTTGGTTGCAAGGGTGTCACGGTGAGCGACGTGCTGATTACCAATTCTCCCTTCTGGTGCGTCCATCTGTTACAAAGCGAGAACATCATCTGCAGGGGTATTCGCTACGATGCCAAGTTGGTGAACAACGATGGTATAGACCCGGAGATGTCGCGTAATGTGCTCATTGAGGATATTCATTTCAACAACGGCGACGACAATATTGCCATCAAGAGCGGGCGTGACAACGACGGATGGGCAGCCGCTACACCATCTGAGAACATCATCATCCGCCGGTGTCACTTCAAGGGCTTGCATGCAGTGGTTATTGGCAGCGAAATGTCAGCGGGCGTACGCAATGTCTGGATAGACAGTTGCGACTATGCGGGCTACTGCAAACGGGCTGTCTATATGAAAACCAATCCCGATCGGGGCGGCTTCATACATAACATTAACATGCGCGACTGCACCTTCGACGAGGTGGAGGACCTCTACTACGTCACCAGCATGTTTGCGGGCGAGGGACTGTCGAACACTCACTTCACTGACATCTGCGGCCTGCACATCGACGGCCTGCGCTGCCGCAAGGTGCGCCGTCACGCCTTTGTGTTTCAGGGAACTGGGCAGAGGCCTATCCGCGATGTCACCATCCGCAATGCTGACATCGGCGAAGCCCGTTACGGCCTCAGTTTCGACCATACAGAAGATGTACGCATGCAGGACTGCCACATCGGTGAGCACGTCGGTGTACCATCATTAATAAGTGAAAAAGACAAACTATTTAGCCAATAATAGAATATGAACAGATCTTTCATCGTGTTTTTTGGCGGACTGCTGTTGCTTTCCACACCAATAAAAGCCCAGCGCCTTCAGCAGAAACTGGGACGCGGCGTTGTGGTAACCAACCGCTCGGGCGGACGCAGCGTGACCTCTACGGCAGGCACGGGAGCACTTGTGTCGTGGCGCAAACTGGCACAGGAACCTGAGGGCACCACCTATAACGTGTATCGCAGGGCAGTGGACTCAGAGCAGTTTACCAAACTCAACACAACACCGCTGACCAAGACCAACTATAAGTTGTCATCAGTCAGCGACAATACGGAGTATGCTGTAACGGCTATCAGCCCCGATGGCGTGGAGGGCGAAAAAAGCAAATCCTACCTCTACAAAATGCAGCCGTGGCCGAACGTCTGGTTCAAGTTCGATTTCGACAATACGGTAATTCCGCGCAATGACTACCGCACGAAATTCGTGTGGCCAATGGACTTGGACGGCGACGGCGAAGTGGATGCCGTGGTGTGCGACCGCTTGTATGCTGGAGCAGAAATGGACGACGAAGCCGAAGACCGCCGCGACAATACAGCCTCCGTCAGTCATAAGATTCAGGCCTACCGCCTGAGCGGCGAACTGTTGTGGACTGTCGATATGGGACCGAACATGAATATCTGTGGCGGTCAGAACGACATGGTGGTGGCGTGGGACATCAACTGCGACGGCCGCTGTGAAGTGATGATCAAGTCGAGCGACGGCACCCGTTTCTGGGACAAACAGAACGAGACGTGGGGCAAGTATGCCATGGGCAGCGACGTGGCCGACGTGGACGGTGACGGTATTGTGGACTATCGCAAACAGACGGTGCGTAACCGTCCGTTCTACGTGAGCGTCATCGATGGTGAGACGGGTGCAGAGATAGCTTGCAATGAACTGAAGTACAACGAGGCGACCGACGGTAGCGACTGCTACACCCGCGACAACCGTAGCGACTATATGAGCGATGGCTATGCGGCTATGGACGGCCATTTCTGTATCTGCTACCTCGACGGTATTCATCCCTCGCTGGTGATGGAGTGTTTGGATCGCGAGACCAACAAGACTCACCATAACTACGTATTTACATGGGACTATGACTGGACAGGCAGCACGCCGACAAACTGGCATCACTCTGCCACATGGAGCCGCAACGACAAGACACCCTGGCCTGCAGAGTTTCACCAGTTACGCGTGGCCGATGTCGATGGCGACGGCTGCGACGAAATGGTACAGGGCGGCTACTCCGTGAACCCTAAGACCGGATGGTTCCAGAGTCCTGGCATAGGACACGGCGATCGCTACATAGTGAGCGACATCGACCCAGACCGTCCTGGTATGGAGGTCTATGCCATCCAACAGAGCGACCTGTTGGGACAGCTCATCTACGATGCTCGTACAGCCGAGCGTATCAAGGAGTGGTATCTGCCCTCTGTCTACGACGTAGGACGCGGGGCCTGTATGGATATAGACCCTGCCCATAAGGGTTACGAGATTTACAGCCATGCCGATGACTACATCTACACCTGCAAAGGTGAGAAGACAGCCTACACCCGCTCGGACTATGGCATCAAGCAGATGTTTGAGGGGGTATGGTGGAACGGCGACTTGCTGCGTGAAGAGCTCTCATCACCTGGTGGATCAGGCTGGGGAACAAACCTGATGATTACACAAGTGTTAGACAAAGCCAGGCTGGTTGAGTTCTCACGGGAGAGCGACTGGAGTACCAACGCTGCCACCGGTACGCGTCCGGCATTCATGGGCGACATCACAGGTGACTGGCGTGAGGAGGTGATACTGGCCAACCAGAACGATGACAGCTGTACAGGTCTCGTGGGCTATACCACCCACATGCCTACCGACTATAGCATCTATTGTCTGCAGCAAGACCCGCACTATCGTGGTGACTGCACTACCCGTGGTTACTACCAGCACCCCAACACCTCTTTCTATCTTGGAGTCGGTATGCCCATGCCGCCACTGCCGCCTGTATTTGAGGCCGATGTTCGCAACGAGATGGCAAGCGGCAAGAGCGTCATGTTCGACCTGCAGGGCAATAACCATGAACCAATAACCGTGAACCATGAACCAACAATTCTCTACCTGATGAATCCCCATGGTCACGACTACGCGTTCAGTGGTAAAGGAACTACTGGCACAGGCTCGCTCATCAAGTCGATGCAAGGCGAAGTGACATTCAATTGCGACCTTGGACATACGGGTAAGAACATCATCAGCGAAGGAAAGCTCATTGTTAATGGTACCATCAGCGGACCTGTAGAACTGCGTGCACGCGGCACCCTCAGCGGTAACGCTGTGATTCAGGACACCATCACTTTTGAAGGTGCGCTCAACTACGAAGGCTGCCGGCTTATGCCTATAGGGCCGGAAGGCGTAATGACCTTCAGTAAAAGTCTTCTCCTACCCGGCAACGTCTATATAGAATTGGAGCTGGGAGGACATATCATGGTGGACGGCGACCTGACTTTCAGAAACCAGAACGCCATCACCGTCAAAGGCAGTGAATTGTCTTCAGGAAGTTACCTATTGGCAGAGTGTCGTGGTGAGCTGACATGCGACGTCAGTCAGTTGCAGGTACGTGGCCTGGAGGGTGTCAACTACGATTTCGTAGCCGAAGAGCACCGGCTCGTCCTCAAAATCAACGAAAGCCGCCAGCCAACTACAAATGTCGTATGGACAGGCAGCGTGTCGGAGATGTGGGACTATAAGACCCCGAACTTCATGACTGACGCAGCCACCCCCTTTGTCGCTGGTGATGCTGTCGTGTTCAACAATCAGGCAATACGGAAAGAGATTACATTGAACGACATGATGGTGACCAATGGTGTCACTTTCGATGCCGGCAAGTATACGATTTCTGGCGAGGGAGGCATCAGCGGCGAGGGTAGCATCACAGTCAACCGCGATGCCGACGTAACACTCAACATGAAATATAGCGACTATACTGGGCCTACCATCATTAACGGAGGCAGACTCGCCGTACCCAATTTCTACGACGGTAGCCAGAAGAGTTCCCTTGGTGCCGCCACTTCCGACAAGGGCAACCTGGAGCTGAATGGAGGTACGTTGGTGCTGAGCAAGGACAATATGGGTACCGATCGGCAGATAACCGTCACCGACACGGCTACCATTACCATCCAGCAGGCCAACAGTTCGCTTTCGCTGAAGGGAGCAGTCAGCGGCACAGGCTACCTTGTGAAAGATGGTGCCGGACAGCTCAATTTCACATACTCCGGAGCAAACAACTTCTCTGGATTAATCGTCAAGAAAGGCATTGTGGCACAAGGAGCATGGAACAGCACATTTGGCCGCAGCGGTTCGCCGATGCTGCTGGCTGGTGGCGAGGTCCATCAGATTGATGTCAAATCGACATCTACTGTTCCCACCTTCAACCATGTTGTTTCTATCCAGGAGGGAACCTCCAATAGAATCGTCGGCTCGTCGCGCGGAAAACTCAACGGCAGTGTCAAAGGTAAAGGCAACCTGACTATCCAGACGCGCTACGTTCGCTGCGACGTAGGCCTGGACTTCAAGGACTTCGAGGGTACGCTGACGGCTAAAGGCGACGGCGGCAACTTCCGGCTGATGTCGAACGTTACCGATATGTCGAAGACACGGCTTGTCATCACCGCAGGTACTACCATAGCCCACTACGCCAGCGGCAGCAACAATGCCGCCACGGCCATGCTGAAGATAGGCTCCTTGCAGGCAACGGCTACCGACGCGGTGCTTGGAGGATCCAATAGCAGCTATCAAGTGGGCTTCCTGAATGAGAACAGCACCTTCAGCGGACTGTTGCAAGCGAAGAGTTTCGTCAAAATGGGCAGTGGTAAACTGACACTGAAAACCGCAGGTCATACATCACCAATCACTGTAAGTGGTGGCACGCTTGAACTGCAAAATACGTCTACAAATGTCCTTTGTAGTGGTCTTATTACCGTTGCCAAAGGGGCTATGCTCTCAGGTACAGCTACCGTTCAGCAGGTTACCATGCAGACAGGATCCACCTTCCTGTGTGTGCTGACGGCAACCTCAAATTCACAGTTAACGGTAAAAGGTAATCTGACACACAATGGTGACACATTACAGGTATATATTCCCTCCACCCGCAAGCTCAAGGAGGGCGAAGAACTGACGGTCTTTCATGTAACAGGAAAGCATACTGGCGATGTCATAATCAAAGCCATTACCGATGATGGCACTGTTTATGACTTTGATGCTTCTCAACTGCTGACCGACGGCAAGCTCGTAGTGACAGGTGTGGCATCTGGAATCAGCACTGTTCTCGCTACTGATACACCTGTTGACGTTTATAGCACAGAGGGAACGAAACTCCGTAGTGCCATTCCCTACGGTCAAGCCCTTGATGGCCTTCCCGCAGGTGTCTACATCGTTAACCGAAGAAAGATAATTGTAAAATGAAACATAAGCAATTGGAATGAAACGACAAATTATTACGTATTTTTTTGCCTTGATAGCGATTGCTATACAGGCACAGGTGACGGATACTATATTAAATAAGGTGAGCGACAAGCCTTTCTACTTTTCCGTGCCAGTCAACGATGGAAACTACAAAGTGACAGTCACCTTGGGAGCAAGGAAAAAAGCAGGACAGACTGTTGTGAGGGCAGAGTCGCGGAGACTGATGGTGGAGAACTGCGCCACGAAGAAGGGACAGTTTGCGACCTATAGTTTCATCGTCAACAAACGTTCGCCTATGATTGTTGACGGGAAAAAAGTGAGTCTGAAGCCCCGCGAACTTGGTTATCTGAACTGGGATGACCTGCTGACGCTGGAATTCAACGGTTCTGCTCCAGCCGTAAAATCCATCCGCATAGAGCCCGATACCACGGCTACCACCATTTTCCTCTGTGGCAACTCAACGGTAGTGGATCAGGAGACAGAACCTTATGCCAGTTGGGGACAGATGATTCCACGATGGTTCACAGAGCGTGTGGCTATCTCAAATCATGCCGAGAGCGGACTGACAGCCCGTACCTTCATCGCCGGGCATCGTCTGGAGAAAGTGCTCTCTATGTTGAGACCTCACGACATTGTGATTTGTGAGTTCGGCCATAACGACCAGAAAGAGCATCAGCCGGGTGATGGTGCCTAGATTGTCAGCGGCGACATGAACGAATACGGTCGTGTCTATATGAGCACCGTAGGCCGTGGCGTTGTCTGCGGAACCTTCATTTCAGACGGGGATACGGGCATCAATACTCTGTCGGCTCCTCACACCTCATCCCCGTCACGCGAAGGTATCTACGACCTGCAAGGCCGTCGCTGTGCAGAACGTCCGTCGGTACGTGGCATATATATACTGAATGGTAAAAAAGTTTTTGTCAAGTAAACGAAACGAAAAAACAGCATTAAGAATGAAAAAAAGAACTATTCTATGTCTTTTGTTAATCATTGGTTTTCAGGTGCTCTCTGCCCAGCGCGTGCTTTACATCGGCGACTCGGTGACTGACGGGGGATGGGGACGCAGCAGAGGCAGTGCGCTGCCTTCGGAGAAGCGGAACCACGGTGACTTGAACCATGTGTATGGGCATAGCTATATGATGCTGTGTGCGGCTCATTACCAAAGCCTGTTGCCATATAGCGGCCTGGAATTCCTGAACCGTGGTATTTCAGGGAACACGCTGACTGATTTGGAAGCGCGTTGGGATAAGGATGTATTGGCTCTAAAGCCTGATGTCCTCTCTGTTCTTATTGGTACAAACGATGTAGGCGAGTGGTTGAAGGATCATCCGTCGGATGAGGGCTTTGACTATCAAGATTGGGAGGGCAGATATCGAGCGCTGTTACAAAACTGCAAAGTGCAGAACAGCAATTTGAAGCTGATACTGGCTACACCTTTTGTCTCAAAGACTACATCGGCGGTGAGACAGCAGATGACTAAAAGGCTCTCAACGATTGTTCGTCAGATAGCCAAGGACGAACGAGCCGTCTGCATTCCTTATGACAGTCTCTTCAACCAGTTGCAGCGCCGTCAGCCCAATGACCGTTACTGGATATGGGACGGCATCCATCCAACGGCTGCAGGACATCAGCAGATGGCCGACCTGTGGATCAGCAAGGCTACTGAGGCAGGCTTGTTGCTTGCAGGTGGCGACAACCGCGTGACCATCCCCGTGAGCCGCCAGCAGTTAGAGCAGTCGCCCGAAGGACCGTTTGAGGCTACATGGAAATCGCTGGAACAGAACTATCGTACGCCGGAGTGGTTCATGGATGCGAAGTTCGGTATCTTTATCCACTGGGGCGTGTACAGCGTGCCGGCAGCAGGCAGCGAGTGGTATCCCAAGCACATGTATAACGCCATGAGCCGTGACCACCAGCAGCGGTGGGGCAAGCAGAACCATTTTGGCTACAAGGACTTTATACCTATGTTCAAGGCCGAGAAGTTCGACGCGAAGGCGTGGGCCGAGCTGTTCCGTAAAGCGGGTGCCCGCTATGTTATCCCGACTGCCGAGCATCACGACGGCTTTGCGATGTACGACAGCAAATTGACCCGATGGAACGCCAAGCAGATGGGACCCAAGCGCGACGTGATTGGTGAACTGGCCGAGGCCGTGCGTGGCGAGGGTATGAAGTTCGGCGTGTCGAACCACCGCATCGAGAACTGGGACTTCATGTACCCAGAACGATTGCCGCTCGATTCCACCGACCTCTTCCTTCCTGAATATGCAGACTTATATGGTCCGCCACAGCAGCCCACTACCCAGAGCGGCATGGGACCGAAGGCTATGCCTGCCGCTGTGCGAGGAGGAGCAACTGAGGCCATCATTAATGAAGCCGCTGAGGAAGGGCGCCATCCGCAGAGCGATGCGTTCCTGAACGAGTGGCAGCTGCGCACGATGGAGATAATCGACCGATACCAGCCCGACCTCATCTACTTCGACAACGGCATCAATTACCGTTCGCTCGACCCGTGGAAACTGCGCTTGGCCCGCTACTATTATAACAGTGCTCACCTGTGGCAGAAGGAGGTCAGCATCCAGTCGAAGAGCCAGGCCTACTTGGCAGGCAGCATCATCGACTTCGAGCGCGAGAGCCGTGCACCGCGCCAGCCCTACGGTCGCTATTGGCAGGTGGACGACCCCATCGGCAACAAGTTCGGCTACATCGAGGGGCTGAAGTTGCAGAGTGCCGACGGCATCATCCGCAACCTCGTTGACAATGTGGCCTGCGGCGGCAACCTCTGCCTGAATGTATCGCCAAAGAGCGACGGTACCATCCCCGACGACCAGCAGCAGATATTGTTGAAGATAGGCGAGTGGCTGCAGACATACGGGGAAGGCATCTATGGCACACGGCCCTACCAGACGGCCATCAACAATAATATCCGCCTCACCTGTAAGAACGGCGTCATTTACGCCTTCGTTCTCCGCTGGGACGGCAAGCCCTTCACTATCCAATGCCTGGACAGCAGCAAGGTGAAAGCCGTTACGTGCATGGCCGACGGCAGGAAGATAAGATTCAAGAAACAGGCCGATGGCCTCTACATAGAAGCCACCGGCATAGCCACCAGTTCTGCAGTAGGATTCAGAATCGAGCCAAAGAACTGAGAAGATTCTTAAAACCAATTAAGCCATTTCCCAACTATCATAGCAATTACGACAGTGAACAAAAACAATCCTAGTAGTCTGTAAAGTCTAAAAGTTGACTAAAGGGTACAAGTGTTTTAGTTTAACCCTTGCCTCTTCATTCGTAAACTGCCAGTCTACTCCCTTCTG
>Ga0310695_10001855_pt1 | contig 47153 bp, 38 predicted proteins | sample RumenRJG_04DNA_FD_203882 | JGI IMG/M metagenome (GOLD analysis project Ga0310695, IMG submission 203882) | Bovine rumen microbial communities from Lethbridge, Alberta, Canada - RJG_04 (v2) (version 2) | ecosystem: Host-associated > Mammals > Digestive system > Stomach > Rumen | place: Canada... | reverse complement strand
TACATTGTAAGTAGCGTCAAACCAGAACCAGCCCGAACCCTGGGCACCCATAATCATGTCGTCACCCATCACCTCGGCCATCAGGTTATAGGCGGTGATGCCGAAGCTCTGGTGAGTGTTGCCCGTTGTTGACCAGCCGGGGGTGCGCATCGACCGGTAAATGTCATTCAACGCCTCAAGACCGCTTGCCACGCTATAATGGGGAACTCCTGTCAACACCATCGATATCAACTCCGTCACATCGTTGATGTCGATTTCCCCGTTACCCGTCACATCCCCGTTGGGGACGCGCTGGCCGGTCAAGATTGTATTGATGAGAGCGGTCACATCGTTGATGTCGACATCGCCATTGCAATTCACATCGCCTGAGAGATGTATTGCCCGCAATGTGGGGGCCTTGAGCATCGGGGCAGCACTGGGTGATTCTTCACATGTTGCCTCATTAGAGATGCTTTGAGGCCAAGCCGCCAGCGACACACACAGCATGGCAGCCAGCATGAAGGCATGCTTTAGATAGTGGGTAAAAACTTTTTTCATAACTACTTAACAGTGGCCAATGCAGTTCTCACATGGCCTTTATTCGTTTAGACTCGGTAGCGTGAACTGTATTGCCCATGACAGATGGACAAAACGCTACTTACAATAGTGATTCTACTTCTTGAGGTGACAAAGATAAGAAAACTTTTTAATCACACAAAAAAATCCGCCTTATTTGGCGGATTTCTTATTACGGGATGCGGTGGGCTTGGGTTTGGCTGGGCGCTTGGGCTTGGGCGCCTTCAGACGCAGCACCTGGGCACTGCGCGCCGGCAGATACAGCTTGAGCCAACCCAAGTGGGCGTCGGCATACAGGCCGTCATGCTCGGTCAGGTGATTGACACCGCTATCGATGTTGCCATAGCCACCATAGCGCGCATTGTCGCTGTCAAACACACCTGCATACTCGCCCTCGGGAGCCAGCATGGGGTAATCGACATGGGACTGCGTGGGACTGAAGTTGAAGACGAACACGAGGTCGCCGCGCATGTAGGCCAGCACCTGGTCATCATCCTGGTCCCACAACTTGCGCACCGGCAACTGCTGGAAGTTTCTCACGCTGCCAATCAGGTGAATCATATCGTTGTCCCAGTTGTTCAGGAACTGGTACTTCAGGTCCTCGCGGTCCACGAGGTCCCACTGGCGGCGCGCATACTTGTAGCTCCAGCCGTTGCCCTCGCGCGGGAAGTCAATCCACTCGGGATGTCCCCACTCGTTGCCCATGAAGTTGAGGTAGGCTCCATTGATGAGCGATGCCGTCACCAGGCGTATCATCTTGTGCAGCGCCATACCGCGGTCCACCGTGCCGTCGTGGTCATCTGTCATCATGTGCCAGTACATCTCCTTGTCGATGAGGCGGAAGATGATGGTCTTGTCGCCCACAAGGGCCTGGTCGTGGCTCTCGGCATAGGAAACGGTCTTCTCGTCGGCACGGCGGTTGGTGAGTTCCCAGAAGATGGATGTGGGTTTCCAGTCCTCGTCCTTGCGCTCCTTGATGGTCTTGATCCAGTAGTCGGGGATACCCATGGCCATGCGGTAGTCAAAGCCGATGCCACCGTCCTTGAACTTGCGGGCCAGACCCGGCATGCCGCTCATTTCCTCGGCGATGGTGATGGCATGGGGGTTGACGGTGTGGATGAGCTCGTTGGCGAGCGTCAGGTAGGTGATGGCATTGGTATCCTCACCGCCGTTGTAGTAGTCGTCATAACTGCCGAAGGCCTGTCCCAAGCCGTGGCTGTAGTACAGCATCGAGGTCACGCCGTCGAAGCGGAAACCGTCAAACCGGTACTCCTCGAGCCAGAACTTGCAGTTGGACAGCAGGAAGTTCAGCACGGCGTTCTTGCCATAGTCAAAGCACAGCGAGTCCCATGCCGGGTGCTCGCGCTTGCCGTCGCCGTAGAAGTACAAGTCGCCCGTACCGTCAAAGCAGCCCAGACCCTCGACCTCGTTTTTCACCGCATGGGAGTGCACGATGTCCATGATGACCGCCACGCCGGCAGCGTGGGCATCGTCGATGAGATGCTTGAGCTCCTCGGGGGTGCCGAAACGCGACGATGCCGCATAGAAGCTCGACACATGGTAACCAAACGAGCCATAATAGGGATGCTCCTGGATGGCCATGATCTGGATGGCGTTATAGCCGTCGGCGACGATGCGGGGCAGCACATTCACGCGGAATTCCTCGTAGGTGCCCACGCCCTCGCGGTTCTGGGCCATGCCGATGTGGCACTCATAGATGAGCAACGGGCGCGTGTTGGGCACAAATTTCTCGACCTTGAACTCATAGCGCTCCTCGGGAGCCCACACCTGGGCCGAGAAGATATAGGTCTTCTCGTCCTGCACGACGCGGGTGGCATAGGCGGGGATTCGCTCGCCCTCGCCGCCGGGCCAATGGATGCGCAACTTGTACAGGTCGCCATGCTGCATGGCACGCGCGGGCAACTTGATTTCCCAGTTGCCGCCATCGAGCCGCTTGAGGCGGTAAGGAGCGCACTCACGCCAGTCATTGAACTGACCGATGATATAAATCTCGGTAGCATTGGGAGCCCACTCGCGGAACACCCAGCCACCGTCGGCAGTGCGGTGCAGGCCATAGTAGTTGTAGGCGTTGGCAAACTCTACCAGGTTGCCCGTGCCGCCAGTGAGTTCGGCAATCTTGTTCACGGCATCCTGATGGCGGCCGTTGATGGCGTCGCTGTAGGGTTCCAGCCACGGGTCGTCGTTGATGATCGCAAGATTCTTTTTCTTCCTCATAATCGGTCAAGTGCTTGGTTGATACTGGTTGCGAAAGTACAAAAAAATCGGCAATCCACCTCCCATCTTGCCACCCTTTTTGCATTTACCAACCGAAAACGATTGCAATCCATCTACAAAAAATGAAGAAAAAACACGATAATTTGATTGAATAATGAAAAAAATATTATATTTGCCCTTTCAATAGCGAATATTAACAACTAAAATACATTATCACTATGAGACTTGAAGGAAGACGCGAAAGCGAAAATGTGGAGGATCGCCGCGGTATGGGCACCGGTACCAAGATTGGCATTGGTGGCATCGGCGGACTGATTTTAGCCGGACTGCTCTATTTCCTGACTGGTGACCCTAGCGCGTTCCAGCAGGTCGGAGGCATGGGTGCGCAGAGCGAGGATGGACAAATCGAGTACACACAGGAGGAACAGGAACTCGCCAAGTTCTCCAGACAAGTGATAGCCAGTACCGAGGACATCTGGTCACAGATCTTCAAGGAGTACGGCATCGGGGAGTACCCTGCACCAACATTGGTTTTGTACCGTGGTGGCACACAAACTGCCTGCGGTCAGGGACAGGCTGCCATGGGACCCTTCTATTGCTCGGGAGACCAGAATGTTTATCTTGACCTGTCGTTCTTCCAGACGATGGACCAGCAACTTGGCGTGAAAGGTGACAACTCCAGTCTTGCTAAGGCCTATGTTATCGCACACGAGGTGGGACACCATATCGAGTACCTGATGGGTACTCTCGACCAGGCACACCGCAAGATGCAGGCCACCAACCAGACCAACGCCAACAAGTACAGCGTGCGACTGGAACTCATGGCCGACTTCTATGCCGGCGTATGGGCACACTACGAGAGCAGACTCTTCGGCTCAATCAGTGAACAAGACCTGATAGAGGCCATCGACTGCGCACAGAAAATCGGTGACGACTACCTGCAGAAGCGCGCCCAAGGCTACGCTCAGCCCGAAAGTTTCACCCACGGTACCAGCGCCCAGCGCATGAAGTGGTTCAAACTCGGTTACCAGACCGGTGATGTGCGCCGCGCCACCACCTTCCAGGAGAGCGACGCCACCCTGTAATCCAGCAACCTTACATACAATGGAATTGTGCGCCTACCACCCAAGATGGGGGCGCACATATTATATTTGACTAAATGAAAAAAGCTTCTTTCAACAAACTGTTAGAAATCCTTTTAAGGCCGTTCACAAAACACTTCCTGTTTTTGATCGCCTTCTTTGTCCTTGCCACAAGCCCATCAATACTCCTTAACATTGAGTTTCAAGGATTTGCGCTTAATACCATCTTCGTCATTGCACATTGCTTCGTACTTTCTTATCTGGTTACTATACTCATCAGTTTAATAAAACCTGATATTGTACGCAAGGTAATTCAAGGCATTCTCATGGTTGTTTCGGCAATTTATTTTGCTGTAAACTTCTATTGTCTTTATGGACTCGGATACATCCTTGATAATGATATTGTCATGCTTATTTTGGGCTCAGATTTCAATGAAGCAAGAGAATTTGCTTCGGTCATGCTTCCCAAATGGATAATTGTCTCTATTCTTGGTATACTCCTCGTTTTCATCGCGCTGGCAGTACTTTCACGCAAACATCGCCTCAACTTAGGCAAGAAGGCTTCGCGTCTAGCTTTGGTCGGCACTGGCCTATGCGTGGCAGTGAATGCCAGTACTTGGGATGTATGGGGAGAGGGACCCATCCATTATATCTCTAGCCTGATGAAGTATGAACAAGCTGAAGACTTAACCGCATATTATACTCATCCAAAACTCACTATCCAAGACGAAAGTCAACTCCCGTGTAATGTGGTGCTTATTATCGGTGAATCATTTGCGCGAAGCCACAGTTCATTATACGGTTATGACAAGGTCACCAATCCTCACCTTAGCGCATTGCGGGACAGTTCACTGCTATTCACATTTGACAGCATAGATGCTCCAGCGCCAACCACAGCTGAGTCCATGAGATTTATGTTAAGCGCTTTTTCAAAAGCCGACGACAAACCATCCAATGACAAAAGGTGGTTTGAGTACACAACCATTATTGAATTGATACAAGACTGCGGATACGATTGTTACTGGTTTGGGAACCAAGCTCGTGGTTCAAAGAACAATAGTGCTAATCGAGTGTTTGCTGAAGCATGTCAACATCAAAAATTCCTGCAACAAGAAGGCTCAGAGCATTTTAATGTGAATCTCGATATAGTCCTTGTGGATTCATCATCTCAATATGTCCATAACATCAAGCCACAAGAACACCACTTTATCATCTATCACATGATGGGTTCCCATTTCGACTTCAGCATGCGCTATCCCAAAGAATTTGCGCGTTTCAAGGAAGCCGACTATGCCGACCAACCAGCAGACCATCGTTCCACTTTGGCAGCATTTGACAACTCCATCTTTTACAACGATTATGTGGTTGATAGAATCATGTCGTTATATAAGGACAAAGAAGCGATTGTCATTTATCTTCCTGACCACGGTCAGGTCATGTATCGCAATCCCCAAAAATCATGGTATTTTGCACATGGCAACCCCCAAGATCCTGTGAGTTATGCGCTGGGGGTGGAGATTCCGTTCTTTATATATGCCTCTCCTCTGTATCAGCAGAAGCATCCTGAAACGATGGAGCGCATCAAGAACCGCCAAGCTCATCCCAAAGCATGGAATGCCGACGACCTGCCCTATTTTATCATGGACTTGATAGGTGTAACTGCCATCAATGGCCAGGACACCCGCGACAAGTCGGTATTAAATTAGCTCTAGTCTCTCAAAGTGGCTGCTAAAGGTCAAATCAGCCAGTTAATGTTTTTTAACAAAAGGCAAAATCGCGGGTAAATGTAGAATCATTATTTTTGCAAAATAATTGTAGCTCGTTATGTGGACCACATCCAATAATTAGAAAATAGTTGATTAAACTCATTATTGTATAGACTTATGTCAAAGGAAATCCAACCCAGCATTGAAGTGGGGCCAGCCACTGAATTGCTCAGCCGCGCCGAGTGTAACATTATGCGAGGCTTTGCCATCCTACTGATTGTCATCAACAACTTCACCCACATGTTCAAGGATGTGGTCAAGGACTGTGAGTACAACTTCTATTGGGAAACCGTGACAGGATTCCTCAACAATCTCGCTCATCCCGACCATATGTTGCCGTTCAACTTTCTCTCGTTCTACTGTCCCTATGGTGTGATGCTGTTCATCTTCCTCAGTGGGTACTGCCTCACATTGAAGTACGAGAAAGGCAACGGGCAGGGCACATCGGCCAAGGATTTCATCATCAACCACTATAATAAGCTCTTTACCATGCAGCTCAAGGGCTTATCGCTATTCTTACTGTTCTATTTCATTTTCTACCCCGATCATGTTTTGGGATGGGGCATTGTGTTTCAAACCTTGTTGCTGGGTAACCTGGGCAATGTGTGCATGCCTGGTCCATATTGGTTCTTCGGTATGATTATGGAGATGTACATCATCTACCGCCTAATTGTCTATCGTCGTCACGACGGCATAGCCATCGGCTTGACGCTGTTCTCCCTGCTGGTGATGGCGTTCATGGAGCCTGAGGGTCCATGGCTCAACTACCTGCGAATCAACTGTTTCCTTGCCATCCTGCCCTTCTGCCTGGGAGTATTGGCAGCGCGCCATCTCGATGCGAAGTTCCTGTCTATCCACAAGTCTCACATCTGCCTGGGGTGGTTCCTCCTTTCGTTCATCCTCTTGACGCTCGTGAAGTTCAATTTCTATACCTGGCTTTTCATGCCCATCTTTGTCGTCGCCACGGCCGTGACCATCGTCAAGTTGTTCATACGCATGAAGCTGCTGAACAACATCTTCAGTTGGATGGGTGCCCTGTCGGGCGTGCTGTTTGTCGTGCATCCCACAGTCAGGGAGGTCATGATAGCTAGGATTAATGTGAGTGGTGGTTATTATACCATGTTGCTCATTTACTTGTTCATATCCTTCGGCTTGAGCATGATGCTCAAGCCCTTGATCAGCGGCAAGAAAACCGAGGGGAAGAGGTGACTTTGCCTCGCTGTTCACTCATCATCTTCACCACATCCTCTTGAAAAAGCTCTCACGGCCATCTAGCGCCGCAGGGCGGCAGTGAAGGTGCGGCCGCTGGCGGTGCCCAGGCGGCGTGCCGAGAAGAAACGGTCACTCTCACAGCGGGAACAGTGCTGTGACATGACGATATTGCCCGCAGGCACCCCTGCGGCAATGAGGACATCACGGTTGGCGGCACGCAGGTCGATGTGGGCCTTGCCTGTAGCGGCATTGCGGCTGACAATCGACCCAAGGTCAAAACGGGCCTTCGTGAACTCCTCCACGACCTCATCACCCACCTCAAAGCACTCCTGGCAGATGCTGGGACCCATCGTGGCCAGCATGCGGTGGGCACTGGCTCCCTGGCGGCACATCTGCTCGACAGTGTATTGAGCGATGCGCCCCACAGTGCCACGCCAGCCGGCATGGGCTACGGCGATAACCCCCGATTGCACATCGGCCAGCACGATGGGCACACAGTCGGCAGTATTCACGCCGATGACGACACCCTCGAGCGATGTCACCAGCGCATCCACTCCCTCGAGCGCCGCTTCCTGCCTGTCGATGTCAAGCGAGCGGAAACGCTCATCGATGACCGCCACACGGCACGAGTGGGTCTGCCGCGGCATGACCAGGTCGTCGAGCTCCACGCCCAGCTGCATCGCCAGGGTGAGGCGCGCGTCAAGCACGCGCAGGGCATCGTCGCCCACATAGTCACACAGGTTAACCCCCCAATAAGGTTTTCCCTTCACCACCTCGCCGCGTGTGGTGGAGAAAGCCTCAATGCCCTGAACCGGCTCTATAAAATCCAATTTCAACAAATCCATCATATCACAAAGGTAGCATTTTATCCTCAAATCCAAAACCTATCTCTGGAAAAACCCTTATCTTTGCACTATGATACTGAACACTGCCACCATCGTCAATTACAAGAACATCGCCGAGGCCCGCCTGGAGTTCTCGCCCAAGCTGAATTGCCTCATCGGCAACAACGGCCAGGGCAAGACCAATGTGCTCGACGCCATCTACTACCTGAGCATGTGCCGCTCGTTTGCCGCCGCAAGCGACAACAGCGCGGTCATCCGCCACGGCGAGCCCTACATGATGCTGCAGGGAAGCTACACGCGACAGCAGACGCCGATGGAAATCAGTGTTGCACTGCAGCGCGGCAAGCGCAAGGTGGTGCGCCGCGACGGCAAGGAGTACCAGCGGCTCAGCCAGCACATCGGGCTGCTGCCCGTGGTGATGGTGTCGCCCATGGACTGGGACCTGGTGCGCGGCAGCGGCGAGGAGCGGCGCCGTTTCATGGACCTGATCATCTCCCAGAACGACAGCGAGTATCTTGATGCCCTTATCCGTTACAACAAGGCCGTGGAGCAGCGCAACGCCATGATCAAGAAGGAGATGCGCGACCCACTGCTGTATGAGACGGTAGAAATGGAGATGTCACACCACGCCACATTGCTGCACCAGCGCCGCCAGCAGTGGGTGGAGCAGTTCCTGCCCATCTTCATGCACTATTACAGCGCTGTTGCCGGCGAGGGCGAGACGGTGAGCCTGCACTACAAGAGCCACCTCAACGACGCTCCCATGCTGGAGCACCTGGCATCGACGCGTGAGCGCGACCTCATCATCGGCTACACCACGCGCGGCATCCACCGCGACGACCTGGAGCTGATGCTGGGCGGTTATCCCATGCGACGCACGGGCAGCCAGGGACAGTGCAAGACCTACACCATCGCGTTGCGGCTCGCCCAGTTTGACTTCCTCAAGGCGAACAGCCCTGCGGTGCCCATCCTGCTGCTCGACGACATCTTTGACAAGCTTGACGCCTGCCGCGTGGAGCGCATCGTGGATGTAGTGTCGAGCGACCGCTTCGGCCAGATTTTCATCACCGACACCAACCGCACCCACCTCGACGAAATCGTTGCCCGCCATGGCGGCGGACACTGCCTGATGCTCGTCGAGGGCGGCAACATCACAGCAATCAGGGAGGGAGAGGCATCATGAAACGCACCGAGGCCAAGAACATAGGAGAAATCATCAACGACCTGCTCAAGCGCGAGAAGCTGGATGTAGCGCTCGACGAGCACCGCGCATGCGCTTTGTGGCCCCAAATCGTGGGCGACGGCATCAACCGCTACACCATCAAGCGCTATGTCAACAACGGGGTGATGACGGTGCACCTGTCATCGGCCTCGCTGGCCAACGAGCTGATGCTGAACCGCGCCGCGCTCATCCAGCGCATCAACGAGGCCCTGGGCCGCGACATCATCCACGAGATCATCTTCAAGTAAAAACCTCCAGAACATCTGGATTTTCTAGAACATCTAGTAATGCGGATGCCAACTCTAAACTCTAAACTCTAAACTAAATATGAATCACGCTATCGAAGCACAATATCCATTCAAGCGCACCACACCGGTGCAGTTGCGTTTCAACGACATCGACGCCCTGGGTCATGTCAACAACTCGGTATATTTCCAGTTCTTTGACCTCGCCAAGACAGAATACTTCAAGGGGCTGAATGTGCAGGCCGACATCGACTGGCGACGCCCCACCGTCATTATCGCCAATGTGAACTGCTCGTTCCTGTCGCCAACCCTTTTCAACGAGCCCGTCGAGGTGCTCACCCAGTGCGCACGCCTGGGCAACAAGAGCCTGACGCTGCTGCAGCACCTGGTCAACAGCGAGACGCGTGAGGTGAAAGCCACCTGTGCCACCGTCATGGTCAACATGGACCCCGAGACCAACCAGCCCTCGCCCATACCGCAGGTGTGGAGAGATGCCTTCAGGGCATTTGAGGGTCACGACCTTGACTAAAATCAGGTTTCTAAAGCGGCCAAACCACTTTAGAAACTTGAGGATGATGGAGGATGGGTAAAGGATAAGGACTGACTCTGGAACAAGCGATGACGGCCAGCGATGGATTTTTTCTTGTTTTTCAAGAGGCTATTCATTAACCTTACCCGCCCATGCATCAATCAGCAAGCAAGTCATCTACTTGCTAAACTTAAATATATTCATCAAAAACATCTCACATTAATTGATCGAACCGACCTAAAAAGCGAAAGTCAAGGAGTGGTAACTAAAAACTATTTAGTACCTTTGCAAGTCAAACCTAACATATACCTGATTATGGACGTAAAACAATCAATGCGTGAAATCCTGGACGCCGAGAGCAAGGCCGTCCTTAACATACCCGTAACCGATGCCTACGAGGAGGCCGTGAACCTTATCGTCGAGCAGGTAAAGCACGAGGGCGGCAAGCTCGTCACCTCGGGCATGGGCAAGTGTGGCCAAATCGCCGACAACATTGCCACCACCTTCTCATCGACGGGCATCCCTGCCATCTTCCTCCACCCCAGCGAAGCGCAACACGGCGACTTGGGCGTCGTGCAGCCCCATGATGTGCTGTTGCTGCTGTCCAACTCGGGCCGCACCAACGAAATATGCGCCCTGGTATCCCTGGCACACAACCTGTATCCCCAGCTCAAGATTGTGGTGATTACAGGCAACAAGGACAGCGAGTTGGCACATCTGGCCGACATCTGCCTGTGGACCGGCAACACCCAGGAGGTGTGCCCCCTGGGTCTGACGCCCACCACCTCGACGACGGTGATGACCGTCATCGGCGATGTGCTTGTGGTGAACACCATGCGTGCCACCGGCTTTACTCGAGAGGATTACGCCCTGCGCCACCACGGTGGCTACCTGGGCAGCGTGGCCAAAGGCACCAAGTATTGAATCATCCCCGACATTCCAAACCAAAATCAAGTCACACTGACAACAGCAATGAAGAAGATCATAGCCATCGGTGAATCGGTGCTCGACACCACCTTCAGCGGCAACCAGCCCACGCGTTCGTTTATGGGCGGCCGCATCGCCAACACCGCCGCCATCGTGGGCAGCATGGGCTTGCCCGTAGCCATGGTGAGCGAGTGCGGGGCCGACCGAGTGGGCGACATCATCATCGACTACCTCACCCGTCACCATGTGGATGTTACATCGATAGACCGCTATACCGAGGGGACGACGGCAATGTCGGCGATTTTTACCGACGCTTCCGGCAAAGACACGCTGGTCAACTACGGCACCTACCCCAAGGAACGGTTTGATGTGGTGTGGCCTCGCATCGACGAGGACGACATCGTGCTGTTCGGCTCGCTATATGCCATCACCGAGCCTCAGCGTGCCGCCCTGTTCGAGTTGGTGAACTATGCCGTCGAGCGCAAGGCCATCATCGTGTATCTGCCCGGTTTCCAGCATGGCATCAACTTCCACATTGCCCATGTGATGCCCGCCATCCTCGAGAATCTGGAGGTGAGCGACCTGGTCATCGCCCACGAGCGCGACCTGCGCGATGTATACCCCGGCGAGAGCGCCCAGCAGGCCTACACCGACCATGTGGAGTTCTATTGCGACAACTATCTGCACATCCATCCCGACCTGAGCGTGACGCGATTTGGCAACGGCATCAAGGGGCTGACCCATCCTGCCATCGGCCTTCCCTCCCGGCACATGCTGGGCTGGCAGGCGGGCTTCACTGCCGGTGTCATCTACGGCATGTTCAAGAACGAGGTCACCCAGAGCACCATACACCAGCTGCCGCGCACCGTGTGGAACGACATCGTCAACGGTGCCCAGGCCATCGCATCGGCCTGTGCCAATCCTGATAACTGCATGGATCCCGGACTTGCCACCCGCTACATGAACGAACTGAACCTCAACCAACAGTAAGAGAGCGAGACATGAACTACTACCAGCCCGTCATCGTTGCGATGCCGCACCTCAAGAACGACATGACCATTGCCCGGGCGCAAATGGCCTCGAGCGGCACCATGCCACCCAGCAAGGGGCTGGACGACACCATCATCACCGAGATGCAGATGTGTTATGCCGAGTACCTCATTGCCAACAAGCGCGACATGGAGGCCGAGCAAGTCATCGAGGAGTTCATCTATGACGATGACCGCATGATGCAGCTGCCCGAGCTGTATGCCGCATGGCTGTGGCTGGCGCGCATGGCATTGCTCATCAACGGTGGCAACCCGTCGCTCTCGTTGGGTGCGGCCGAGAATACCCTGCTGGTGCTCTCCAACCATCAGGGCAAGAAAAACGAGGACTTCAACGCCATTGTCGCCTCGCTGCTCTACAACCTTGCTCTGGCTCATCACGACATGGGCGACAACAGCCGTGCCGCCAAGGAGCTCACCAAGGCCCAGCAGCTGCTCGAACGACTCACCAAGCGCAACGAGGCACGATTCTCGGCGATGCTGCTGATGGCCGTCGAGGCATCTACCGAGGTCATCAAGTCCAAGACCAAGCAGATGAATGTCCTGGCCCACTACCAGAGCGCCAGCGAACTCTACATGAGCGAGCTGAACAGCGGTGACGCCAACGCCACCCGCACGGCGATGTCCAACCTGGTGGACACATTGGGCAAAGAGGGTGACATCATGCTCGAGATGGGCAACAGCCGCAATGCCGTGAAGTATTATACCAAAGCCCTGCGCTACCAGAAAAAGCTGGGCGAGAAGATGGGGCACCGCGAGCTGACGCTCTCAATCGGGCTGGCCAAGGCCCTGATGCGGCTCATCAACCGCCGAGCAGCCGCCGAGCAGCTGCTGCGCTCGCTGCTCCCGCTGGCACAGCGACTGGACGCCACGGCCGAGGCTCACGAGATTCAAGACCTGCTGAACAACAAGAACAAAAATGTGAACATCATGACACTGCTCAAGAGCATCTTTACCGCTACCCTCATCCTAGTAGGCACGCTGGGCATGCAGGCCCAACTCATCGTCGGGCACCGCGGCTCGCAATGGGGCGTTGAGAACACCCGTGCAGCGTTTATCAACGGCGCCGAAGCCGGGGCATGGGGCCTGGAGTGTGACATCCGCGTCACCGCCGACGGCACCTTCATCCTCAGCCACGACGACAGCTACAAGCGCCTGGGCGGTCCCGAGACCAAGATTGCCAACATGACTACCGAGAGCGTCCTCTCCACGCGCCTCACCAGCAAGCGCCACGGCATCACCTATGCCGGCACGCCGTGCACGCTGGGCGAGTTCCTGGACATCTGCAACCAGTACAATGTGGTGCCCGTCATCGAGGTGAAGGTGTGCACCACCATCCACAGCAACACCAAGGCCGAGAATGAGCCCGTCTTTGACGGCATACCCGCCCTCATCAACCTTATCGACCAGAAAGGGCTGACCGACCGCGCCGTCATCATCTCGTTCATGCCCGGCGTGGTGGACTTTATCCACCGACACTACCCTGACATCACCGTGCAGGTGCTCGCCGGCGACAAGGACGGCACCGTCATGGAGTGGGTCGAGTGGTGCAAGCAGTATGACATGGACCTGGATGTCGTCCACACCATCATCACCCAGGAGGCCGTGGACGCCATGCACCAGGCGGGCCACAAGGTCAATGTGTGGACCGTGGACAACCCCGAGGACTTTGAGCGCGTCAAGGCCATGGGCGTGGATTTCATCACCACCAATGCCCGTTTCCCCAACAAAATGTAACAACCCTACTATGTCAACCGAACTTCATCAAAACGACAGCTCTCTCCACCCGCTGCCACATGTCGACGGCCTCACCGTGGGCATCGTCTGCGCCGAGTGGAATGACCAGATTACAGGCGCGCTGCTGCAGGGCGCGCTCGATGTCTTTGCCCGGCAAGGCTACGAGGATATCACCATCGCCCATGTGCCCGGCACCGTGGAACTGACCTACGGAGCGGCACAGATGGCCCGCACGGGCCGCTACGACGCCGTCATCATGATCGGGTGCGTCATCCGCGGCGGCACGCCCCACTTCGACTATGTGTGCGACAACGCCACCCAGGGCTGCGCCTACCTCAACGCCACCCAGGATGTGCCCGTCATCTTCTGCGTGCTCACGACCGACGACATGCAGCAGGCACTGGACCGCGCGGGAGGTGCCTTGTGCAACAAGGGTGCAGAGGCTGCCGAAGCCGCCATCAAGATGGCACACTTCGCCCGCACCTTCAGCAAGTAATCAAGATAAATATTTTACGGGAGGCTGATGCTGTCTAGAAATAGGACTTCATCAGCTTCTTGACTTGTGGCGACAGCCTGATGATGGTGAACATCGTGCAGCACGCCATCAGGGCAAATGCCAGGTCCATAATGCTGACCATGAGCTTCAACGGGATGATCGCTGCCACGATAATCATCACCAGGTAGTAATAGTTGTACCACTTCACATTGTGCGCCCCAAAGAGGTAATTGGTACACTTCTGGCCGTAGTAACTGTAGGAGAACATCGTCGAGAAGGCAAAGAAGAAGACAATCGCCATGAGCAGCAGGTGTCCCACGCCAGGCAGCAGTTGCTTCCATGCTCCCAGGGCGACAAACAGGCCCTTGGGATCTTCAAGGCCCGCATAGTTGCCCGCAATGATGATGGGGATAGCTGTCAAGGTGCACACCAGACCCGAGTCGATGGCCGGGCCCAGCATGGCAATCAAGCCCTCGCGGATGGGGTCGGTGTTCTTGCTCGCGCCATGCATCATCGAGGCGGTACCCACGCCGGCCTCGTTGACAAAGGCGGCACGGCGGGCTCCCGTCAGCGCAATGAAAGCAAAGCCGCCGAATCCCGACCTGAAGGTAAATGCCTCGGAGAAAATCTGGCCGAACACACCGGGAATCTCCCTGAAGTGCAGCGCCATGATGACAACCACCAGGATAAGGTACAGAATGACCATCACGGGCACGATGCGCGAGGCAAACAGGGCAATGCGCTTGATGCCGCCCAAGATGACAGCACCCACGATAACCACCATGATGACGCCCATGACCGCGCGCAGCTTCCAATCATCCTCGATGCCCATCGGGGTGGTGAACACCGTCGCCACCGACTCGGCGAGCTGGTTGGCCTGCATGAAGCACAAGGTGCCCACCAGACCAAAGATCGAGAATGCCACGGCAAGCGGTTTCCACTTCTCGCCCAGGCCCTTGGTGATGATGTACATGGGTCCGCCCTGCACCTCGCCGGCGCTGTCGCGACCCTTGTACATGATGGACAGCGAACCCTCAAAGAACTTGGTGCTCATGCCCACCAGGGCACTCACCCACATCCAGAAGACAGTTCCGGGACCTCCTATCGACAAGGCGATGGCGACACCGGCGATGTTGCCCATGCCCACTGTGGCGGCAATGGCACTCAGCAACGCCTGCACCGAGCTGATCTGCCCCGACTGCTTGCCGCTGTCGCTGGCCTGCTTGTCGCGCAGCGCGTGCAGTGCGCGCGGCAACCGCCTGATGGACACCGCCCCCGAGTAGACAAACAGGAATAAGCCTCCGCCTATCAAGAGGAAAAAATATGGGTAGCCACACACGGTGTCGCACACACCTATAAACCATTCACTCAATTTAGCGAGCATGTCTTTCATAATGGTCACACATTAATAATAATGATTGATAAGCGACAAAGGTAGGAAAAACTTTTGACTTTGCAAGTGTTCTGTTTCCTGTTTTTGCAACTATATAAAACCAGGAACGAGGCTGCTCACGCAGTCTCGTTCCTAGCGCTTCTTCTTGGACTTGAACCAAGGACCCCCTGATTAACAGTCAGATGCTCTAACCAACTGAGCTAAAGAAGCAATCCTCTCTTAAATATCTATCTATTATGTCGCGCTTCTTCTTGGACTTGAACCAAGGACCCCCTGATTAACAGTCAGATGCTCTAACCAACTGAGCTAAAGAAGCTTTTCAGCACCCTTGCGGCAAACCCTGCCGAAAAATGCGGTGCAAAGATAGTGCCAATAATTGAACTGGACAAGAAAAAAACGAAAAATCTTGAAAAATTTCATCTCATCAATGAATTTTAGTGCGTTAACACAGCACTATTTCAGGGATTAGTAGTATTTTCGCAGCCAAATATCATACTATAATAATGAAAAGAACGCTCAAACTCATGGCGTGGGCCCTGTTGGTGACAGCCCTCGCCGCCCCGATAGCCCTTGCCGACGATGACACGACGGTGAACGACGACGCAGCCGTGGCCCGCAGCCTGGACATCTTCAACTCTCTCTACAAGGAGCTGAACACCTTCTATGTCGACACCATCGACGCCCAGAAAGCCATCGAGAACGCCATCAACGCGATGCTCGATGATATCGACCCCTACACCGAATACATCCCCGCCAAGGAGGCCGACGAGTTCCTGACGCTCAGCACCGGCGAGTATGGCGGCATCGGCAGTTACCTGACCGAACGGACCATCGAGGGCAAGAAGGGCGTCTACATCAGCGGCCCCTACGAGGGTAGCCCCGCCGCCCGTGCCGGCCTGCGCTCGGGCGACCGCATCATCATGATCGACGGCGACAGCATCAAGGGATGGACCGTCGACAAGGTGAGCAAGCGCCTGAAGGGTCAGGCCAACACCCGCATCAGCGTCACTGTCGTTCGCCCCTACGACGAGGACAGCATCAAGACCTTCACCTTCAACCGCGAGACCATCAGCGTCAACCCCGTCCCCTACTACGGCGTGACGCGTGGCGACATCGGCTATATCGACCTGACGACCTTCAACGACAAGTCGGCACAGCAGGTGCGCGACGCCCTCATCGAGTTGAAAAAAGACCCCCGTGTCAAGAACATCGTCCTCGACCTGCGCAGCAACGGCGGCGGCATTGTCGAGGGCGCCATCCAGATTGTGGGATGCTTCGTCCCCAAGGGCACCCAGGTGCTCGTCATGCGCGGACGCGACAAGTCCAGTGAGCGCACCTACAAGACCACCGTCGAGCCCGTTGACACCGACATCCCCCTCGCCGTGCTCATCGACGGCGGCTCGGCCAGCGCCAGCGAGATTACCGCCGGAGCGCTGCAGGACCTCGACCGCGCCGTGATCATCGGCAACCGCTCTTTTGGCAAGGGGCTGGTGCAGTCCACACGCTCACTCCCCTATGACGGCATGCTCAAGGTCACCATCGCCAAGTATTACATCCCCAGCGGACGACTCATCCAGGAGGTGGACTACGGCAACCGCAACGAGGACGGCACCTACAAGAAGACCACTACCGACAGCACCGCGCGCGTCTTTCACACTGCCCATGGCCGTGAGGTGCGCGAGGGCGGCGGCATCATGCCCGACATCAAGGTCGAGCCACGCGAGATGAAGCGCATCGTCTACAACATCATGCGCGACCAGTGGGACTTTGACTTCGCCACCAAGTATGTCGCCGAGCACGGCAAGGACATCCCCAATCCCGCCGACTTTGAGGTGACCGACGAAATGTTCAACGAGTTCAAGAGCTTTATCAACGCCGACAAATTTGAGTATGACAAGGTGTGCGAGCAACAGCTGGCAACCCTGCGCAAGACCGCCACTGCCGAGGGCTACATGAACGACTCGACAGCAGCCCAGTTCGACCGCCTCGAGGCCATGCTCAAGCATGACCTCGACCACGACCTGGACCTGCACCGACGCGACATCGCCTACCTCATCGGGCAGGAAATCATGGACCGCCTCTACTACCAGCGAGGCCAGGTCGAGAATTCCATCAAGGACGACGAGTATATCGATGCCGCCCGCGACATGTTCGCCAAGCCCGGCGAGTACACCCGCATCCTCAACCTCACCGCCAAGCCCGCCAAGAAAGCCGCTTCCAAGAAGAAGAAAAAATAACCCGCTCCACAGGCCTCACGCCAAGGCGCAAAGCCACAAAGGAACACTAGAGACGCAAAAAAAATCTTGCGTCTCTTTTTTACGAGCCAATGGCTCGCATTACATGAACAGCACGGTCGCGCGGGTGATGAGGATCTAATGGAGTGGATGGAGTCGCAACAGATTGCTGCTCTACTATGGTATCGGGGTGGGTCGGAAGTGTTAACGAATTATTAATTGATTGTTGGTTCTCACTGGTTTCCAACGAATTACTACTCTGAGCATTGCTATTGTCACAGTCCTCAGGGGACTGGTCAATGTCGCCGACAGCTTTACACTGTGTGTTACCCACTACCTCATGGGGAAGGTTGTCGTCACCGATGGTAAATCGGAACTGTGTATCGTCGGGGCACAGCCTGAGGTCGTAACTGGTGACGAGTCGGACGGTGGTGACTTCACGCTGTGTTGAGAGCGAAAAGATGTCGGAGGCATCATTAAACAAGAACTTGCCGAGATTTCCTGTTGTGCTCGCTTTCTTGCCGAGGTGGTTGTAGCCGATGAATAGGAAAGCGGTCTCGGCATGGTTGATCACATCACGGACGGTGTGACTGAATTCCATTGCGTTGCGCACGCCACAGTAAGGCATAAAATGGTCGATATCGTCGATAACGACCAACTCGGGTCCTAACTGCTTGATGAGAAACTCGAGGCGGCGTGTGATACCGAAGAAGTTTTCTCGCTGCCCACCGAGGATATCGAGACAGATGAAGTGGAGTGCCTGCTTGTCACTGGTGTGGGCGAGCAGCTCGTGGTAGACTTGTGTGGCGATGTGTGGTCCGTGCAGAGTGTCAATCCAGAGGACCCTACAGGGAGAGGACATACAGGAATCATACAAATCAGATGTTTGAGTTTCCTCAACCGCCTGTTGGCTAGGGCTGGAGAGGAGTTGGATAGCAAGGTGCTTAGCGAAGTGGTGTGCGCGGCAGGTCTCCTTACCAGTGAGGTAGGTGACATGGTGTTGCCGTAGGATGGGCTGCCCGTTGATGGTGACGAGTGGCTTGATTCCAGTGAAGGCGGTGAGATCGGTGTCGTGGGTAAATTGGCAATTCTGCCATGATTCATCCTCGCCCTGGCCGTTGTGAAAACGATAAAAGTTGATCTTCATTGTGTTTTTCATTTAATGTGTTTAACTTGGTAATAATTCGAGTGCAAAGATAATACCTGTGAGTGGCGGTTGTCAAGAGAGGAGGGGAATTTTTACGAGCCAATGGCTCGCACTACATAGACAGAAGTCATTAACTTTTTTCAGAATGTAGACAATAGCCCGTTGTCGGATATTTCTTGAACTTGTAATTTTGCCCGAAAACTGATAATGAACAATAAAGAACTATTTGACACAGTGACATACAAAGGCAAGGATTATCCTTACCGCTCTATCGTCATCTTTCAAGGCAACGATGAGGAATGCAATATCAATGTATCCAACCAATCACTTGGTAGTACCATCATCATAAATTACGATGAGTGTTGTTATATTGATAACCTCTTTGCCTGCTTTGTCGAGGACGACCTTCTGGGTGCATTATCCGATGAAGAACTGGTCAAGCACATTGAAGATAACTACTATCTGGAAAAATCAATTGATGAAACTGTAGAATGATTTTCTACTCTCGGGAATAATAAGACAATGTTGTCAAAATTCTGGCTGAACTTATTACCCATGAAAAATATTTCTGTAATTTTGCAATCAGGTAGCATAGCTGTTGTTTTTATTCTTTTACAGCACTTCAAAATCACCAAAAATGCCGCTAGATACCTGTTTTCAATCAATCCAAATAGAACTCAATCAAAAACGATAATACAATGATACAGTATCAGTTTTTCCCTCGTTCACGAGGCATAACCGATGATATGGCTGCTGTTGTTGATTGTTTCAATAAAGTTAATGACCAAATATCATCAGATAGCAATAATTTGGATAGCAATGGCGTGTTAGCAATCTTGAGACCCTATTTTGAAAATATTGACTTTAAGGTAGAAAGAGGGAAAAAGAAAGATTTAAAAATAGATGTTCCTGTTCTTTTTGGAAGAGATAATAAAATCGATAAATCTTTCTATGCAGATGCAATAAGCAATGACGGAAAAACTGTTATTGAGATAGAAGCTGGACAAGCAATAGATAACCATCGTTTTCTAAAAGATATATTTGAAGCAAGCATGATGTTTGGTGTTGAATACCTTGTTTTAGCTGTCAGGAATGTATATCGCCAAAAAAATGATTTTGATCGAATCTATGCTTTCATAGAAACCCTCTATATATCCAATCGAATACAATTGCCACTCAAGGGCATATTGTTGATTGGTTATTGAAGCTCTCTTTAAAAATTTCCAAAAGAATAACTCGTTGTTGAAACTTTAATTGAAAGTTCTGTTTTTTAATAACCTCACCCGAAAAAGATTACGAGTGCCATTCATTGAATTGGCGTAATTCATATTAGTCACGCAGAAAGAATGCGGATGCCGTCAGATTATTCAAACTATTCTGTTGTTTGAAAGAAAGTGGAGAGTGTTATTTTTATGGGCTGGTGACTCGCACTACGGGTCAAGAGTTAAGTAATCATTTTGATTTATACGGGTTGGCAACCCGTAATACTGGACAACACCTCTTTTGTTGTTTTTGGAATATTGAGTAATTTTGCAGCATGGAGATACGGGAGTTGTGTGACATGTTCAACCGCAAGGGGCGGGTGACGGCTGTCAAGAAGCTGATTGACGGGTCGGGTAATGCCGTGGTCGACGGGCTGGCAGGGTCCAGTGCGGCGATGCTGTTCAGCGCGTTGCCCAAGCGTGAATGCCCCTACCTCATCATCGTCAACGACCTGGACGAGGCGGGCTACATGTACAACGACCTGTGCCAACTGGCTGGCGACAAGCAGGTGCTGATTTTCCCGTCGGGCTACAAGCGCGACATCAAGTACGGACAGGTGGATGCCCCCAACGAAATCCTGCGCACCGAGGTACTCAACCGCTGGTATGACGACCCGGCGGTGCGGTGGGTGGTGACCTATCCCGAGGCGCTGGCCGAGCGTGTGCGGCGCCGCGAGGATGTGGAGGCCAGCACCGTGCAGTTGCGCACGGGCGGCACAGCCGACCTGAGCGAACTGACGGCACGCCTGCGCGAACTGGGTTTCACGGCGACCGACTATGTCTATGAGCCGGGCCAGTACAGCGTGCGCGGCTCTATCCTCGATGTGTTCTCCTACAGCAACGAGTTGCCCTACCGCATCGACTTCTGGGGCGACGACATCGACTCGATACGCACCTTCAATGTGGAGACGCAGTTGAGCGAGGAGCATCTGGAGCAGGTGAGCATCCTCAACAACAGCCCGTCGGGCGGCGGCCGCGAGGACAATGTGTCGCTGCTGGACTATGTGGGCGACGACACCATCGTGCTGTGCCGCAGCGAGCAGTGGCTCAAGGTGCGCATCGGCGAGATTGCCCGCGAGGGGATGTCGGCCAGTGCCCTCATCGCCGACGAGGGCGACACCCATGCCACCAACAAGGTGGTGGACGCCGACTTGTTCGTGCAACGCCTGCACCGGTTGCAGCGCATCGCCTTTACCAACGGCGAGAGCACACCCGAGAGGGGCGTCAAACGCTTGACGCTGCACTGCAAGCCCCAGGGCATCTACCACAAGAACTTCGACCTCATCGGGCAGTCGTTCACCGACTTCCTGTCCAAGGGCTATCGCATCGTCATCCTGAGCGACAGCGCCAAGCAGATTGAGCGATTGCGCAACATCTTTGAGGACCGCGGCGACGACATCACCTTTGAGCCCGTCTACCGCACGCTGCACGAGGGCTTTGTCGACGAGGACCTGAAACTGTGTGTGTTTACCGACCACCAGATTTTTGACCGTTTCCACAAGTACAACCTCAAGAGCGACCGCGCCCGTTCGGGAAAACTGGCATTGTCGCTCAAGGAGCTGAACCAGATTGAGAAGGGCGACTATATCGTCCACGAGGACTTGGGCGTGGGGCGCTTCGGCGGCCTCATCCGCACCTCGATGAACGGCACGCCCCAGGAGATGATCAAACTCACCTACCTGAACGGCGACGAGGCCTATGTGTCGATCCACTCGCTGCACAAACTCTCGAAGTACCGCAGCAAGGAGGGTGAAGCCCCCCGCATCAACCGCCTGGGCAGCAACGCCTGGGCCAAAATCAAGGCACGCACCAAGAGCCGCCTGAAGGATATCGCCCGCGAACTCATCCGCCTGTATGCCGCCCGCCGCGAGCAGCAGGGCTTTGCCTACACGCCCGACGGCTACCTGCAGCAGGAGTTGGAGGCCTCGTTCATCTATGAGGACACCCCCGACCAGTTGACCGCCACCCAGGCCGTCAAGGCCGACATGGAGAGCAGCAAGCCGATGGACCGCCTCATCTGCGGCGATGTGGGCTTCGGCAAGACCGAGATCGCCGTGCGCGCCGCCTTCAAGGCCGCCACCGACGGCAAGCAGACCGCCGTGCTGGTGCCCACCACGGTGCTGGCCTTCCAGCACTGGCGCACCTTCAGCGAGCGGTTGAAGGACTTCCCCGTCAAGGTAGACTACCTGAGCCGCGCCCGCAAGCCCAAGGAGGTGAAGCAGATACTCGCCGACCTGAAAGAGGGAAAAATCGACATCCTCATCGGCACCCACAAACTCATCGGCAAGAGCGTGCAGTTCCATGACCTGGGACTGCTGGTGGTCGACGAGGAGCAGAAATTCGGCGTCGCCGTCAAGGACAAACTCAAGCAGATGAAACTCAATGTGGACACGCTGACGATGAGCGCCACGCCCATCCCGCGCACGCTGCAGTTCTCGCTGATGGGAGCGCGCGACCTGAGCACGCTGACCACGCCGCCTGCCAACCGCTACCCTATCATGACGACCGTGGGCACGCTGAACGACGACATTGTCGCCGAGGCCATCAACTTTGAGCTGTCGCGCAACGGACAGGTCTTCTTTGTGAACCACCGCATCGAGCAACTGGAGCAACTGGAGAACATGATACACCGCGTGGTGCCCGATGCCCGCGTCGCCGTGGGCCACGGCCAGATGCCGCCCGAACGGCTGGAACAGACCATCATCGACTTCGGCAACCACGACTATGATGTGCTGCTATCGACGACCATCATCGAGAACGGCATCGACATGCCCAATGTCAACACCATCATCATCAACAACGCCGACCGCTACGGCCTGAGCGACCTGCACCAGTTGCGAGGCCGCGTGGGACGCAGCAGCCGCAAGGCCTTCTGTTACCTGCTCGTGCCGCCGGGCAAGCCGCTGGCGACCGATGCACGCCGCCGCCTGCAGGCCATCGAGAGTTTCAGCGACCTGGGCGCCGGCATCCAGATTGCCATGCAGGACCTGGACATCCGCGGCGCGGGCAACCTGCTGGGGGCCGAGCAGAGCGGTTTCATCGCCGACCTGGGCTATGAGACCTACCAGCGCGTGCTCAAGGAGGCCGTCACCGAACTGCGCACCGAGGAATTTGCCGATACTTTTACCGCCGTTGCCGGTGACAACGGAGACCCGCTGGATGGCGGTACCGAGTTTGTCACCGACTGTGTTGTGGACACCGACCTGGAACTGATGTTCCCCGCCAGTTATGTGCCTCAGGAGAACGAGCGCATCACCCTGTACCGCGAACTCGACAGCATGGAGACCGACGACCAGGTCGAAGCCTTCGAGGAGCGCATGGTGGACCGTTTCGGCAAGATTCCCGAGATGGCCGCCGAACTCATCCGCATCGTGCCGCTGCGACGCACCGCACGGTGCCTGGGCATCGAGAAACTCGTCATCCGCCAGACGCGCATGCACCTGTTCCTGGTGGGCGAGGAAAATGTGGCCTACTACCAGTCGCCGGCCTTCGGGCGACTGCTGAACTATGTGCAGCAGAACCCCAAGCGATGCTCCCTGAGCCAGAAGAACGGAAGGCGCAGCATCATCATCGCCAACATCTCCAGCGTGAGCACCGCGCTGAGCGTGTTGCGCACCATCACCCACCTCGATAGCCTTTAGGGAGATAAGAGTTAAAAGATAAGGGATGATGCCGGGAAAAGGGGTGTCATCTTTTATTTTTATAGATGATTTTTGGGGGTTGATTGAAAAGAATTGCTTTTTAATATAATGTGTGATAGTTTTGCGGGATAAAATCATGTTTTAATAACTACAAAAACACCACAAAACTTAACATTTATGACAAAACGATTCCTACTAGCAACACTGATTGCTATGGCTGGTGTTTTGGGCTATGCACAGCAGACCATGTGGGTACACACGGGTCATGTGCACTGGGCCTATAACACCGATGCGGTGGGCACGATGCCGTACACCTCGGCCAACATGCTCACCGTGCTGGAAAAGGGTTTCACCCTTGCCGATGTGGACAGCGTGACCGTCGCCAGCGAGACATTTGCCGACGACAATGTCCTCGTCAAGTACAACAACAATGTGGCCGATGTGTATGTGGCCGGTAACATTGCCAACCACATCACCGCCCAGGTGACCGGCGCACGCGTAGCCGTGATGCAGGACGCCGATGTGGCCACCGAGTACACCTACACCCTGCAGGGCACCAGCAGCAGCGGCTGCTTCTACCACGCAGGTTCCTACAAGATGACACTGGCGCTCAACGGCGTGAACCTGACCAACCCCGACAGCGCCGCCATCAACATCCAGAACAGCAAGCGCATCGCCGTGCAACTGGTTGACGGCACGACCAATGTGCTGAAGGACGGCACCGCCAACACCAAGAAGGCTGCCTTCCTCGTGAAGGGCCATGCCGAGTTCAGCAAGGGCGGCTCGCTGACCATCACGGGCAACAAGAAGCACGCGCTGGCCTGCAACGAGTACATGGAGGTAAAGAAGACCGTGGGCACCATCACCATCGTGAGTGCTGTGGCCGACGCCATCAATGTGACCCAGTACTTCCAGATGAACGGCGGTACCATCAACATCCAGAGTTGCGGTGACGACGGTATCCAGGTGGATGCCGAGGACACTGCCAATCCTGAGGAAGACGGCCATGTGCTCATCAAGGGCGGCACGCTGACCATCAACGGCAGCGCCGCTTCGACCAAGTGCATCAAGGCCGAGGGCAATGTGGACATCCAGGGTGGTACCTTGACGCTGAAGCACTCGGGCGTTGCCTCGTGGGACAGCAGCGAGAGCAAGATCAAGGAGCCCATCGGCATCAGCAGCGACCGCAACCTCACCATCAACGGTGCCGAAGCCATCGTCAACATCACGATGACAGGCAACGGAGCACGCGGCATGAAGTGCGACAGCACGATGACCGCCACACTCGGCACTATTGACATCAACTGCTCTGGCCAGCCCTGGTCCTACGGCACAACCGACACTACCAATGTCAAGTGTGCCAAGGCCGACTATGCCTTCATCCTGAACGGTGCCAACTTCAAGTGCACGACGAGCCAGGACGAGGCCGAAGGCATCCACAGCGAGGGCACCGTTCTCATCAGCGACGGCACACTGACGCTCAACACCTGTGACCACGGCATCAAGAGCGATGGCAACATGGACATCACCGGCGGTACCATCAACTTTACCGTGACCGGTAAGGCCAGCAAGGCCATTAAGCCTGAAGGCGACCTGCACATCACGGGCGGTACCATCACCGGCACCGTCAGCGGCGGCGGCCAGACGGCCAGCGACCAGACGACTAGCGCCAGCGCCGGCATCAAGTGCGACAACAACGTGACCATCGACGGCGGCACCTTTGACCTCAAGGCCACCGGTAACGGCGACAAGGGCATGAGCATCGACGGTCAGTTGGTTGTCAACGACGGTATCATCAAGGTGACCACCACAGGCTCTCGCTACGGCCAGAGCAGTAGTGGCGGTGGGCCCGGGCCCGGTAGCGGCGGTGGCTCGTCGAACAGCGACAAGCGCTCCTCGCCCAAGGGCATCAAGGTCGATGGCAACATCGACGTCAATGGTGGAACCATCACCATCTCGGCTACCGGTGGCGAGGGTGCTGAGGGTATGGAATCCAAGAGCATCATGACCATCAATGGCGGCTATGTCGAGGTGACCAGTTATGACGATGCGTTGAACAGCGCTTCGCACATGTACCTCAAGGGCGGCTACGTCTATGCAGTAGCCACTGGTAACGATGCCATCGACTCCAACGGCAACATGTACCTGAGTGGCGGTTATGTCTTCTGCTGCGGTAGCGAGGAAGGCTTGGACGCCAACAGCGAGGGCGGCTACAGGGTTTATATCCAGAATGGTACCAACCTGATGGCCATCGGCGGCAGCATGGGTGCTATTGAGAGCGGTGCCAGCATCAGCCAGACCTGCTACAAGGGCACTGCAAGTGCCAATACCTGGTATGCCCTCTACAGTGGCAATAATGTAGCCTTTGCAGCCTACACGCCCACCTTCTCAAGCCAAGGCGGTGGCTGGGGCCCCGGTGGAGGCAGCAGTTCCTCCAGCAAGACCATTGTCGTTACGGCTCCTTCCACGCCTAAACTCTACAGGGGCGTGACAGCCAGCGGCACCACCTTCTGGACCGGTAAGGGCGCAACCAATGCAAGTGGCGGTTCACAAGTCAGCCTCTCGACCTATTCCGGCGGCTGGTAATCCTCAAGTAGTTATAAACTTATAACATCATTATTTAAAAGAATCAGAAATATGAAAAAGACGATTATAACGATGCTGATCGCACTGGTAGCCATGGTTGCCGGCGCCGAGACCTATAACTACCTGAAGTTCACCAAGACCAACGGCTCGACCCTGACCTACTCGGTAGACGGTCTCAAAGTTACCTACGATAACGCCAATGTGTATGTCACCAATGCCGAGACCAGCGCGACCATCGCCCTGGCCGAGGTGCAGGACATGTACTTCAGCAACGAGGCCGGCACGACGGTCAAGCGCGGTGATGTGAACAATGACGGTGAAGTCGACATCAACGATGTCACCCGCCTGATTGATGTGGTGCTGGGCCAGGATGTGGAATACAATGCCCTGGCTGCCGACTGCAACACCGAAAGCGGCGACGGCGACATCAACATCAACGATGTGACTGCACTCATCGACTATGTGCTGAACGGAACCTGGTAACCGACAGCCTAGTACCTTATTACATGCATTGCGCCATGCGGGGATTCTTCCCGCATGGCGCAATGTCATTAATCAATTGGAGGTGTGCAGTGTTTAGCAACCAAGTACTGCAGAACGGGTGAATCGACGGTCAAGAAAAAGAAAATTCTTAAAAGATGTTAAAAAATTTGGTCAATTCAGTACTATTGTTATACCTTTGCAGTGTACTATTAAAGTAGTACACTAAGACAGTAAAATATTCACTCTTTAAATATCTATCTGTTATGTTACAAATCAATAATATCAGTTTCGGTTACAACAAGAAGCGCGGCAACTTGTTCAGCGACTTCTCGTTGAATTTGGAGGCAGGCAATGTGTATGGCCTGCTCGGTAAGAACGGTGCCGGCAAGTCCACACTCATCTACCTGATGACCGGCTTGCTCACGCCCCAATCCGGCGAAGCGCTGATGGACGGCGTGAATGTGCGCAAGCGTCTTCCCAAGACGATGAGCGACATCTTCCTGGTACCTGAAGAGTTTGACCTGCCGCGGTTGAGCATCAAGCAGTATGTGAGCATCAATGCCCCGTTCTACCCCAACTTCAGCATGGAGGACATGCAGCGCTATCTGGAGATCTTTGAGATGAGCGATTACATCGATGTGAACATGCACTCGATGTCGATGGGCCAGAAGAAGAAAGTGTTCATGGCCTTCGCCTTTGCCACCAACACCCGCGTGCTCATCATGGACGAGCCGACCAACGGCCTGGACATCCCCAGCAAGAGCCAGTTCCGCAAACTCGTCACCACGGGCATGAGCGATGACCGCATGATGCTCATCTCGACCCACCAAGTGCGTGACATCAGCGACATCCTGGACCATGTTGTCATCATCGACAACAGCAAGGTGCTGCTCAATGCAAGTTTTGCCGATGTGACGAGCAAATTGGCTTTCCGCCCGCTGCGTGTCGGCGACGAGCCCCTGTTTGTGGTACAAAGCCCCTTCGGCCCCTTGGCCGCTGTTCGCGCCGAATCCGGCGAGGAGACTGTCGTTGACCTGGAAATGCTGTTCAACGCCACGCTCCAGAACCCTGCTGCTATCAACAATTTATTCACCGCTAAAAACTGAACACCACTATGAATACCGTCAATCAAACATTCAACTGGAGCCGTTTCGTAGCCACCCTGCGCAAGGAACTTGTAGAGAGCAAGCGCGGTATCTTAATCACCCTGCTGAGCATCTATGGACTGCTGACGATGGTCATGATCATCGGCAATGTGATCTTTGGCAGCGAGAGAATAGGATTCCCCTATGCTGTGGTATTTGTCATCTTCACTTTCACCGTGTGCATCGCAGCGGGTTTGGCATTCAGGAAACTGACAAAAAAGAACGGACGCGTCGACTTGTTCACCTCACCGTCGTCGACACTGGAGAAATTCCTTGTCAACGCCCTCGTCTATGTGCTGGGATTCATCGTGGCCTTCTTTGTCTGCGCCCAGTTGGCCGACTTGACCCGCATCGCAGCCTTGTGGTACTTCCACAATAGAATGAATGTGCCCGGCCCCATCAATTTCCTGAATATTTTATCCTCTCCTTTCAGTTTGGGTAACGAGGAACTAATCGGTTCGTCAACGATGACCGCTATCCTGCCCCTTAGCGTGATTGCAAGTGGAGGTTTATTCCTGATGGGCAGTGTGCTGTGGCCGCGCCTGTCGGTCCTCAAGACCTTTGCCGCACTCTATGGCATTGAAATTGTTGTGGTTGTTCTGGGCATCGTGTTCGCGGCAATCGTGGGCGAAGGTGCAGCATCAGAATTTATCAAGAAATTCGTTGGAACTTTCACTGGCAGCGAGTTCAACTATTGGACCCTCGGCTGGTATATCATCCAGATACTGGTGTTCTGGGGTCTTGCCTGGTACCTGTTCAAGCGCAAAGATGTTGTTTCACTCAAGTGGTGGAAGTAATTCAAGGTTAAAGGTTAAAGGTTAGAGGGATTTTTCATATCCATATAACCGACAAACCTAAAAAAATAAGACTACAATGAACTTCAAGGATAATAAAGCGATTTATCTGCAGATTGCAGACCGCATCGGCGACCAGATCCTCTCGGGGAAACTGATGCCGGAAGGGAAAGTGCCGAGCGTGCGCGAACTGGCCGCCGAGATCGAGGTCAACGCCAACACCGTGGCGCGCACCTACGACCACCTGCAGCAGAACGGCATCATCTTCACCAAGCGCGGACTGGGATACTTCGTCAGCGCCGACGCTAAGGACAAGATCATCGCCTCACGCCGCGACCTGCTCATGCAGGGCGAGATGGACTATTTCCTGGGACAACTCAAGGCCGTGGGCATCACCCCCGCCGAGCTCCAGGACCTCTATAATGACTACCTGAACAGGGCCAACGCCTCGAATTGACGGCCCCCTAAGGACGAATCATGCAAGACAAGAAAGACAAGTACAATAAACTCATCGATAAGTAATGACTCTCTCGATCAACATATCCACCACCCGTGTTGTGACTGTCTTTCTTGTCTTCTTTTCTCAAAACAACATCACTACGACTTTTAAAACTAACGCGTTATGAAACCTCAAGCATTCGTCGCCACGGCAGCCGCCATTGCCGTCGCCCTCATCAGCCTAGTGACCAGCATCGTGCTCTCACACACCACCATGTGAGCAGCCACAACCTGAAAAAAGTGATTGAGATGTGTAGTTTCTTGAAAGGCTACTGCGTCTAAACAACAGAAAAAGAAAAAAATCGAGAATATATAAATATTATTGACTTTTAAAACGAGTATTATGAAAGTGAAAAAATTATTTGCAGCGTTGCTGCTCATGCTGGTAGCCTTCGGCACCAACATGGCGACGGCACAGGAAATGACCATCCCCGTGGATGATGCTGTGCGCGTCGGTAAACTGGACTGCGGATTGACCTACTACATCCGCCACAACGATTATCCCGAGCACCGTGTGAACTTCTACATCGCACAGCGCGTGGGCTCCATCCAGGAGGAGGAGAGCCAGCGTGGTCTTGCCCACTTCCTGGAGCACATGGCCTTCAACGGCAGTGAGCACTTCAACGGCGAGGGCAAGGGCATCATCGACTATACCCGCTCGCTGGGTGTTGCCTTCGGTGCCGACCTGAATGCCTACACGAGCATTGCCGAGACCGTCTACAACATCAACGATGTGCCCAGCACCCGCCAGAGCGCCATCGACTCCTGTCTGCTTATCTTGAAGGACTGGAGCACCGGCCTGTTGCTCACCGACGAGGAGATCGACAAGGAGCGCGGCGTTATCCACGAGGAGTGGCGACTGGGCCAGAGCGCACAGATGCGCATGCTGGAGCGCCAACTGGAGACCCTGTTCCCCGGTTCGAAGTTCGGCAAGCGTCTGCCCATCGGTCTGATGAGCGTTGTGGACAACTTCGAGTACAAGGAACTGCGTGACTACTACCACAAGTGGTACCGTCCCGACAACCAGGCCCTGGTGATCGTGGGTGATGTGGATGTAGACCATGTCGAGGCCCAGATCAAGGAACTCTTCAAGGGTATGACCCTGGATCCCAATGCCGCACAGGTGGTTGACGAGCCCGTTCCCGACAACGATGAGCCCATCATCGTGGTCGACAAGGACAAGGAGCAGCAGTACAGCGATGTATCGATCTGCTTCAAGCACGAGGCCATGCCCAGAGAGGCCAAAGCCGGTATCGAATACCTGGTCTATGAGTACGCCAAGGGCATGATTACCCGTATGCTTAACACGCGTTTGAGCGACATGGCACAGGAGCCTGACTGCCCGTTTGACAGGGCCTCCTGCTATGACAGCGAGTACATCCTGGCCAACACCATGGATGCCTTTACCATCGATGCCATGCCTAAGGAAGGCCAGGCCGAAGCCGCAACCCAAGCCCTGCTTGTCGAGGCCATGCGTGCCGCCAAGCACGGCTTCACAGCCAGTGAGTATAGCCGCGCCAGCGACGAGTACATGAGCCAACTGGAGCAGTGGTACAACAACCGCAACACCATCTCCAACGAGACCTATGGCCGCGACTACTGCAGCAACTTCCTCGACGGAGAGCCCATCCCCTCGGTAGAGACCTACTACCAGTTTATGGGTATGATTGCTCCCCAAATCAATGTTGACATCATCAACCAACTGATGTCCGGACTGATTGAGACCGACGGCAAGAACATGGTCATCGTGAACTTCAACCAGGAGAAAGAAGGCGCCGTATATCCCACAGTCGACAACTTCAAGGCCGCCATTGCCGCTGCCAATGCGACCGAAATCACCCCCTATGTGGACAATGCACCGACCGAACCCCTGATGAGCGAACTGCCCAAGCCTGGCAAAATCGTCAAGGAGAGCGAGAACAGCGTGTTCGGCTACAAGGAACTGGAACTGAGCAACGGTGCCCGCGTGATCCTGAAGAAGACCGACTTCAAGGAAGACGAGGTATCAATGAGCGCCTTCCAGCGCGGCGGCCAGTCACTGTATAACGAGAAAGACTGGGCCAACCTGCAGATGCTCACCTCGCTGAACTCGTTCACCGGCCTGGGCAACTTCTCCAACTCTGACCTCAATAAGGCCCTCTCAGGTAAGCAGGCTTCGGTTTATCTTAACATCACCGACTATACCGACCAGTTGTCAGGCAACAGTACGGTCAAGGACCTGGAGACTATGTTCCAACTGCTCTATCTCAAGTTCACCGCACTGACCAAGGACGAGAAGAAGTTCAACCAGACGATGAGCCTGATGGAGACCCAACTCAAGAACAAGGACCTGATGCCCGAGACCGCACTCAGCGACACCCTGCAGTATATCATCTCAGACCGCAACTGGCGCAACAAGCCCTTCAATGTAGAGGACTTGCAGCAGGTAAGTCTGGACCGCATCATTGAGATTGCCAAAGAGCGCACCGCCAATGCCGCCAACTACACCTTCACCTTCGTGGGCAACTTTGACGAGGCTACCATCCGCCCGCTCATCGAGCAGTACATCGCCAGCCTGCCCGCCAAGAAGGGTGTGAAGACCAACTGGAAGAACGAAGTCAATATGCCCAAGGGAGAGGTTATCAACCACTTCACCAAGAAGATGGAGTCGCCCAAGGAATTTGAGGTTATCATTTGGCACAACAACGAGTTGCCCTACAGTCTGGAGAATGAGGTCAAGGCAGAAATCCTCGGTGAGGTACTCGGAAAGGTTTACCTGCAGAAGATCCGCGAGGACGCCGGTGCCGCCTATTCCACCGAGGCCATGGGTCAGGTCGGAATTTCCGGTGGCAAGCCCCAAACCCTGGTACTGGCTATCTGCCCTGTGAATCCCGAGTTTGAGGAGACCGCACTCAAGATCATGAACGAGGAGATGGTCAACGCCTGCTCCACTATCGACCCCGTTGCCATGAACGAGGCTAAGGAGAACATGCTCAAGAACTACGCCACCAATATCAAGGAGAACTGGTACTGGCGCAGCACGATCACGGAGTATCTCCTGAACGGTGTCGACGGCCACACCGGCTATGAGGACATCGTCAAGGCCCAGACTCCCGAATCGATTGCCGACTTTGCCCGCCAACTCTTGAGCGCCGGCAACAGGATCGAGATTGTGATGGCTCCTGAGAAGTAAGCAATTCATAATACTCTATTTTCGAGAGCCAGAGGCGCACGAGTGCCCCTGGCTCTCATTTTTTTTGGATTACCGTGTAGTTTTCGGATGAGTCTCTGCGTCTATATGTGTAAAAAGCAGTATTTTTGTGCTAGCAGACAATTAAAAACCAAATACTTAATCACATGGCTTATCTTGATATCAACAATGTGGTAAAACGCTATGAGGGGCATACCGCCCTGGACGGCGTTTCCATGCAGGTGGAGGAAGGCTGCATCTACGGCCTGTTGGGTCCCAACGGCGCCGGCAAGAGCACCCTGATCCGCATCATCAACCGCATCCTCGCTGCCGACGAGGGCACCGTGCTGCTCAACGGCAAGCCGATGACCGATGCCGACATCAGCCACATCGGCTATCTTCCCGAGGAGCGCGGCCTGTACAAGAAGATGAAGGTGGGTGACCACATCGTCTACCTGGGGCGCCTGAAGGGCATGACCAAGGCCGATGCCATCTCCTCGATGCGCTGGTGGCTCAACCGCTTTGACCTCAAGGAGTGGGAAAACAAAAAGGTAGAGAACCTGTCCAAGGGAATGCAGCAGAAGGTGCAGTTCATCGGCACCGTCATCCACCGCCCGCCGCTGTTGATCTTCGACGAGCCGTTCTCGGGCTTCGATCCCGTGAACGCCGAGCAGTTGAAGGTCGAGATCCTGGGGCTGCGCGACCAGGGCAGCACCATCCTGTTCTCAACCCACAACATGTCATCGGTCGAGGAGGTCTGCCAGCAGATCACCCTGCTGAACCACGCCAAGGTGGTGCTCACCGGCAGTGTGGATGAAATCAAACAGCAGCACAAGAAGAACATCATCGCGGTGAAAACTTCCGATTCCATCGAAGAAAAACCCAACATGTTCACCCTGCTCCCACCAGCCAAGCCGCAGGACAAGGACACCCTGATTAAACTGGCTCCCGGTGTGGAGGTGCGCGATGCCATCGCCTGGCTCAACGAGCATTACAACCTGACGGGTTTCACCGAGGTGCGTCCCAGCATGCACGAGATATTTATCGAGACTGTTAAATCCTATAATACTGAACAACAATGAATAAACTTCGCCTTATCATCGCCCGTGAATATATGTCGATTGTCGGGCGCAAGTCATTCATATTGATGACCTTGGGCATGCCCCTGCTGTTTATCGTCATCGGAGCCGTCCCCATGCTGCTCGGCTACCTCAACGATAAGGGCAGCCCCACCCAACTGATTTCGGTTGTCGACGAGACAAGACGCTATGGCGCCGCACTGCACAGCGACGAGATGTACACCTATGTCATCGAGGAGGGCATGACCGCGACAAGTGCCCACGAATTCTACCAGAAGTCCGACGACGGCATCGACGCCATGGTCATCATCCCACGCGATGTGGACAGTACAGGCATGGTCAACATCTTGAGCAAGGGGACCATCACGCCCGCACTGGTGACGACGGTGCGCAGTGCCATTGCCGACACCATCGAGAGTGCCCACCTCGCATCGATGGGCATCCCCAACCTGCAAGAGATGGTCGACAAGGCCCATGTCGATGTTGATGTGCGTTCCATCAAGTTGAGCGAGGAAGGCGAACAGGAATCGTCGACCGATATCGCCATGGGCCTGGGCCTGTTTCTGTCATTATTCACCTATATGTTTGTGCTCATGTATGGTGCAATGATCATGAACAGTGTCATCGAGGAGAAGACCAACCGCATCGTCGAGGTGGTCGTGAGCAGTTGCCGACCCTTCCAGTTGATGCTGGGTAAAATCATCGGTGTGGGCCTCGTGGGCCTGACCCAGATGGCCATCTGGATTGTCATGCTTGTCGTTGTCACCATGGTGGCAGGCAGTGTCCTGGGCATCAGCGGAGTGGCATCGGGAAGCATCACGCCCGAGACAATGGCTGCAGCGGGAGCAGCGGCCGAACAGGGATTTATGGATGGCTTCATGAGGGAGTTGTACTCCATCAATTTCGCACCCATCATCCTCTACTTTATCCTATACTTCCTGGGTGGTTATCTGCTTTACAGTTCGCTGTTCGCGGGACTGGGTTCGGCTGTGGATCAGCCCAGCGACTCATCACAGTTCATGACCCCAGTGATGTTAATCATGATCATAGCCCTGTATGCCGGAATATTCTGTATGGAGAATCCTTCGGGACCCACGGCGGTGTGGTGCTCCATCATCCCGTTCACTTCGCCCGTGGTCATGATGGTCAGGATCCCCTTTGGTGTGCCCGCCTGGCAGATGCTGCTGAGTCTGGTACTGCTGTTCGGCACTGCACTGGGTATCACCTGGATAGCAGCACGCATCTATCGCCGCGGCATCCTGCACTATGGCAAGAAAGCCAGCTTCAAGGATCTGTTCAAGTGGATCAAGTGAGATATTCAGTCCCTAAGGTTCTTAGGGACTGAAGTTTAGAGTTTAGAGTTTAAAGGCTAGAAACTAGTGACTAAAAAATGAGAATCGTGATACAACGCGTGACCGAAGCCTCGGTCACCATCGACGGACAAATGCACAGCACCATCGGCCCCGGCATGATGGTGCTGGTGGGTGTCCGTGAGGGCGACACCGAAGACGATATGCGCTGGCTGGCGCAGAAGACGGTGAACCTGCGCATCTTTGACGACGAGCAGGGCGTGATGAACCGCAGCATCATCGATGCTGGCGGCGAGGTGCTTGCCGTGAGCCAGTTCACCCTCAACGCCTCGACCAAGAAGGGCAACCGCCCCTCCTATATCCATGCCGCCGGCCATGACCTGGCCGTGCCCCTGTACGAGGCTTACTGCGACGAGGTGGCCAACCTGCTGGGTCGCCCGACCCAGCGAGGCGTATTCGGTGCCGAGATGCAGGTGTCGCTGGTCAATGACGGCCCCGTGACCATCATCATCGACAGTCGTCTCAAGGAATAACCGTCTAGCTCCCGCCAAGCAACGGATTTCACCGAAAACAGGACTGTATTAAGCCCAAAATGCCGATTTCATCGAATATTTTTGGCTTAATACAGTGGCTTTTTTTCACCGATTTCGTCCAAAAACCAGGCTTAAAATCAATAAAAAAAAGGCTAAAAACATCTGCTTTGAAAAAAAATAGTAACTTTGCGGCGGATGATACAAAAAACACTCGTACATATTTGGCTTGTGACTTGCGCACTGGCAGGGATTCTTGCCGGCTGCGGTCATGCACCCCATTATGACGAGCGCCTGATACAGGCCGACAGCCTGCTGAGGCTGAGCGACATGACGCAGCGCAAGGCCACCCTGCAACAGCTTGAGTCCCTCGATGCCCACGGCCTCTCCAATGATGCCGACCGCGCCTATTATTCATTGCTTCTCACCCAAGCCCAATACATTAATTATATCCGGTTCACCAGCGACAGCGCCATCAATGCCGCCGTCGATTACTACGAGCATCACGACTCGGAGGTTGAGAAACTCACACGCTCCTATATATATAAAGGTGCAGTGTATGAAGACTTGAACAGGCCCGACAGTGCAATGCTGTTCTACAAGAAGGCCTATGCCACAGCAGGAGAAGAAGATGCCTTCAACCGTGGTTATGCCCAACTGCGGATGGGCAAGCTCTATACCAACCACCATGCCTATGACGGTCGCGATATCGAGAAACTGGAGCAGGCACTGGATTATTTCAAGCTGTCGAAAGACACGACCTATCAAATCATCTGCCTGAAAGACCTGGGAGCCATCTACCGCAGTTCCAACTCGGAGAAGGCCGAGAAGACCCTCAATGAGGCTATCTCCCTGGCCGAGAAGCAGAAGGACATCAACAACCTGATTAACTGCCATAATATCCTGGCCTATCTGTATTTCATGCAGGGCCAGAAGGATAAAGCCAATTTCAAGAAGGCCTACAAGCAGTTGCAGAATATCAAGAAATACGGTCTGGAAGGTCTCCCCAGCAATGTGTACACCACATTTGCCTGTGTGTATGCCAATATGGGAATGCCCGACTCGGCGACAACCTACCTGAATATGGCCGGAAAATATGAGCAGGACACACTCTACCGTGGTACGACCACCTATATGGAAGCCAAAAGCCAAATCGCCAAAGCCCAGGGCGACGAGCATAATTACCTGAAGCTCAGTTACACCTCGGACCGCATCTCCTTCCAATCGTTGCAAGATCCTGACATTGTCAACATCATGTATGCCGAAAACGACTTTGACCGGGAACACGCCAAAATGCTGGAGAGCAAACAGCGTCAAGCGCGTTACACCACAGGTGCTATCGTCGCCGCCGTGATACTGTCGCTGCTGGCCCTGGCCCTGCTGTTCTACCGCCGCGCTCACCGCTATGACCGCCTCATTGTCGAACTTAAAGACCAGTCCCAGAGCCAGATGAACGACTTGTCAGACCTGCAGGGCAACATCAACGAGATGAAGATCAACGACGAACGCCTCAAGGGCTTCATCTCGTCCCACATGGGCATGATGCGCGAGATGATCGAGGCTTGTTACCGCGAGCCCAACAACCGGATAGCCGAGAACATGAAGCGCATCGTCAAGTTCCAGGACAGCAACAAGGACAACTGGGCCAAACTCTATGACTACATCGACATGGAGCACAACAACATCATGACGCGCACTCGCGAGCAGTATCCGCAGCTCAACGACCGCGACCTGCTGCTGCTCGCCTTGACAAGCATGGGCTTCTCCTACATCCAGACAGCCATCATTATGGGATATTCCAATGCCACCAGCGTGAGTGTCATCAAGCAGCGCCTGGCACAGAAAATGGGTCTCGAAAGTTCGCTCAACGAGTACATCAATCAATACGGAAACAATGATAACAGCCCGAAAACATGAAAAAATGCCCCTAAAAAGCCATAAAAACAAGGGTGTAAAAGCCGTATTAGAAAAAATTTACTAAATATCTAAGCATCAGCGCATTAAACATGTCATGTATTACGAAAAAATTTGGTCATTTCAATTACTTGATGTAATTTTGCGTCAGAAATCTAAACATAAGTTCATTATTTTACAATCTAAACATTCTACAACAATGAAACGACTTATTTTCATCACCATATTGGCCGCCATCGTCGGCATGACCGCGATGGCACAAGACAGGCCTGATGTCACCCACCAGACTACGGGTGGCGACCGCGTGGAGATCACCTCCTTTAGTGTGTCCAAGCCAGATTTGACTTATGATGCTGAGGAACAGGAGATTACAGTCCACGGTTTTGCAGAGTACTACAATGTGGAAGTGACCATCGCAAATGACGATGCTGTTGTACTCTCCACGATAGTTGAAGGAGACATGGGTGTTATTGACGCGTCGATGCTGATAGGCGGTGTTTACGATATCACCCTCATAAATAATAGCTTACGATACAATTATGTATTTGATGGCACCCTAGGCAAGTTGACCTTCACGAATATTGGAGGCAGTTCAAAGCCTAACAGCCAGCTAATTATAGACAGAAACAAGAGATAGAGAAATGTTTAGATTTTAAATAATTAGGTATTCCTTAAATTAGAGAAACACACATCATCCAAACTGCTGCCCGTCACCATCCATGACGGGTAGTTGTTTTTATGGGCACCCGGATGCGACAGCCGATCAGGGGGCTGCCGCCCCCCCTGCAGGAAATCACCCGAAAAGATGAAAAAAATGCGGTTTCATCGAATAAAATGGCCCTATAATGTCTCATTTATACCCCTTTGTTGCCATCATGGAAAGACGAAGCCGTTGCCGATTCGCCCTACATCGCATATCCCAGCACCACTCATGGTCGAGTGCCCCGTATTGGTTTTTTTGGTTAAATTCACATTCGTTATCACACCTATGTTAAAAATAATGGCTAATTTTGCAAATTGTAGTGCTATGACACTACGGCAAAAGTCAAAAAAAAACACCCTAATCAGATCTTTACAAGACAAATAGACAGCAATGATTAATCTGAGCGTAAACATCAATAAAATAGCTACACTGCGCAACGCGCGGGGCGGCAACATTCCAGATGTGCTGCAAGTGGCCATGGACTGTGAACGCTTTGGGGCCGACGGCATCACCGTCCATCCCCGTCCCGACGAACGCCACATACGCCGCAGCGATGTGTATGCGCTGCGTCCCTTGGTTCGCACCGAGTTCAACATCGAGGGCTATCCCAGCGAGCAGTTCATGGACCTGGTGCTGAGCGTGCGCCCCACTCAGGCGACCTTGGTGCCCGATGGTCCCAATGTACTCACCTCATCGGCCGGTTGGGATGTAATCTCCAACATGGAACTCCTTACCGGCATTGTTGACCGCCTGAAAGAAGCCGGCATCCGCACGAGCATCTTTGTGGGCACCGACCAGGAGAACATCCGCGCCGCCGCCCGCACGGGGACCGACCGCGTGGAGCTGTACACGGGCCCGTATGCCGAGGACTTTGACGAGAACCCCGACCGCGCCGTTGCTCCCTTTGCCGCAGCTGCGCTCACCGCCCACAGCGTGGGCCTTGGGGTGAATGCCGGCCATGACCTGAGCCTTCACAACCTTGAGTTCTTCCAGCAACATGTTCCCCACCTGAGCGAGGTGTCGATAGGCCACGCACTCATCTGCGACGCGCTCTATCTGGGTCTCGAGGCTACCGTGAAGGCCTACAAGGAGTGCTTGAAATAAAGCAGCTCATTTTTCACATTAAAGAAATAAACAAAGCAATAACCAAATAAAAAACGAATTGTACTGATATGTCAATCCTCAATTTAATTCTCCCCGAAGAACTCCCTGCAGTCGACAACATGACCGAGCAGGTCGCCGACACTCTGCAACAAGCAGCCGACACCGCTGCCCAAGTCCTCACAACCGCTGCCCCCACAGTTCCCGCAGTCCAAGAGACCACCGAACAGGTAGTGAAGAACCTCTCGATCTGGGACCTGACCATGGCAGGTGGCTGGCTGATGATTCCCCTGGCACTGCTGGCAGTCGTGAGCATCTACATCTTCTTTGAGCGCCTGTTCGCCATCAACCGTGCCAACCGTCAGGACAAGTCCTTCATGGACCGCATCAAGGACTTCATCCACCGCGGTGATGTTGACCAGGCTCTGAAACTGTGCCAGGACACCAACACCCCCTATTCGCGCATGATTGAGAAGGGCGTGACGCGCATTGGCCGCCCGATGAACGATGTGCTCGTATCGATTGAGAATGTGGGCAACATGGAGGTTGCAAAGCTTGAGAAGGGCTTCAACTGGCTTGCCACCACCGCCGCCGGTGCTCCCATGATAGGTTTCCTGGGCACCGTAATCGGTATGGTACAGGCCTTCTTCCAGCTTGCCAGCGCCGGCAACAACAGCAATGTGTCGATACTTGCCGGCGGCATCTATCAAGCCTTGGTGACCACCGTTGCCGGTCTGATTGTCGGTATTATTGCCCTGTTTGCCTACAACTACCTGACCTCACGCGTCAACAAGGTGATGAACAAGCTCGAGGGCAAGACGATGGAATTTATGGACCTGCTCAACGAGCCGGCCAAGTAATTTTAGGCTTTAGTTTACTCTTGCTATCAAGCTACAAACTGAAAACTAAATTATGGCACTCAAGAGACAACACAAAACGCTGTCGATGTTCAGCATGGCCTCGATGACCGACATCATCTTCCTGCTGCTCATCTTCTTCATGGTGACCTCGACCTTCGTATTCCCGTCGGCGCTCGAAGTGAACCTGCCGCAGAGCAGCGAACAGACAGCCATCAAGCCGTCGACGCGCATCTATGTAGACAAGGACCTCAACATGTATGCAACCCAGTCGACCGAGACCGGCGAGAGCGACCTGACCCCGATAGCCCCCGAGCAACTCGAGGGATTCATGCAGTCACTCAAGATTGGCAACCCCAATGAGTTTGTCGCCGTCTATGCCGACGAGGAAGTGAACTACGGCAAGATTGTCGAGATTCTGGACAAGGGCTCGAAACAAGGCATCAAAATCGTGCTTGCCACCAAGCCCAGCGAGAAATCGTTTGCCCCCGCTCCCGCCGAGGAGCCCGCGGCTCTGCAAGGAGAATTGCCCGCTGGTGATGCCGCCACCCTATAACAAGAGTATACAATGGAAGAGAATCGTCGCAAAGATAGCCTGTGGGCCCTGTTGCTGACCCTGCTCATCACTGTGGGGACGCTCATGCTGATGCTGCGCCTGTCGATGCAGTACCAGCCGATGAGTGACCAGGAACCGATGGAATTGGCACAGGACTCCATCTTGTTTGGCGGAGAGTATGTCATGCTGGGCAACACCCTGGAGAACCTTCAGAGCGACCTCATGGACGAGCAGTCGAGCGAACAGAGCGCGTCGCCCGAGCAGGGCGATGAGCCCGACATCGAGGCCGACGACATGGAGGATGCCGGCGATGTCAACCAGAAGACGCCACCGCTGGTAACCCAGAAGACCGAATCCCCGCACAAGGTAAAGGAACAGCCCAAGGAGCCCGAGCCCAAGAAGTCAGGCCCCACCAAGCAGAACGACAAGGTCGTCGAGAAACCCAAAGCCAAAAACAATAACGCCGAGGCCAAGGAAACCAAGGCAAAGAACGCTAACGAGACCAAGACCTCGACCAGCAATGCCACCGACAGCAAGGTGAAAAACGCCTTCGGCAAGGGTAACGGCAATGGCGGAGGAAAGCAAGGTTCGCCCAACGGCAACTCCAGCGAGGGTGTCCTTACCGGCAAGCCGAGCATCGGCGGACTCGTGGGTTACACGCTCGAACACTGGGCCAAGCCCGTTCCCAACAGCAAGTGGTCAGGCACCGTGACCGTCAGGGTCACCGTCAACCCGCGTGGCCAGGTCATCAAGGCTACAGCCACCGGAGCCACCGGAGCGCTGGCATCGCATCCCGAGGTGCGTCGCGCCTGTGAGCAGGCCGCCCTCAAGTCGAGCTTCTCGGTTCCCAAGAACACGATGACCGAGGGCATCGGCACCGTGACCTACATCTGGCGCTAATACCAGTGCCTTGTCAAGCATAACGGGACGCCCCGACACGACACGGGGCGTCCCGTTTTTAACCGATATCAACGGCATCCACTGTTACAGGCTGCCTTTTCACTGAGGCAATGACAAAAATCACTGAAATAATTTTGCCGTTTGTGCACAATCATCTATTTTTGTTAGCCAGATTAACCAAAATCAACGCCCATGAGCATCTTCTACAAGCAGACCAAGCAGGAAACCATCATCTACGCCATCGTGTGGATAGTATTGTTCTTGTCGCCACTGGTGAGCCTGATATTCCAACATGAAGACGCCTCCAGTGACAGCGCATGGGTTCAGCACTCGCTCGTCGACTCCTGGGCCAACCTGTTGGTATTTTTTGTCGTGTTTCTGATTCACAACCATGCGCTCGCCCCCATACTGGTGAAGCACAAACATGTGAAAGCCTATATCGCAGCCTGTGTGGCCGTGGTTGTCGTTTTCCAGATCGCGCAATGCGCCCACAAGCCCAACGGCCAGCCCCTGATATCGGTGGCCAAGAGCGAGATGCTGCCTCCCCCTCCGCCCAATGGGCATCCTCCCGTCGACAAGCACGACATCTCGATGTTTATCATCGTGACGCTGATGATTGGCGCCAACCTGGGTGTGAAATGCTATTTCCAGAACGAGGAAGAGAAGAAGTACCTGGCGCGCCTCAAGGAACAGAGTCTGAAACAGGAACTGGACTACTTGCGCTACCAGATCAACCCTCACTTCATCATGAACACGCTGAACAACATCCATGCCCTGGTAGACATCGACCCCGAGCAGGCCAAGGACAGCATCGTGGACATGTCGCGCATGATGCGCTACCTGCTCTACGAGAGCGACAAGCAGTATGTCTCGTTCAACAATGCCCTCACATTCCTGAAAAAGTACCTGAACCTGATGAAGTTGCGCTACACCGACCAGGTAACTGTCAACATGGACATCCCCGAGTCCTGCCCCGAGAATGTGGTGCTGGCTCCGCTGGTGTTCATCCCCTTTGTGGAGAACGCCTTCAAGCACGGTGTAGCCTACGACAAGCCGTCGACCATCGACATCGACATCCAGCAGAAAGACAGGCGCCTGCTGTTCCACTGCCGCAACACCAAGAGCGGTGCCAAGCATGAATATGGCGGCGTGGGGCTGAACAATGTGACCAAGCGCCTGGAACTCATCTACGGCACTGACTACTCGCTGGACATCACCGTCGGCGAGGATACCTATGATGTGCTGCTGAACCTGCCCGAACGGCATCCTGAGGACTTTGACCGCCCAGCCCAGTTACTAAACACTAAAGACTAATGCCCAATGACTAATGACCATATAATCAAATGTATCGCCATAGATGATGAACCGCTGGCACTGAGGAAACTGGTGTCTTACATCAAGAAGATTCCATATCTTGAACTCGTCGCCGAGTGCCGTAGCGCCATTGAAGCCCAGCAGGTTGTCAATCGCGAGGAGGTGGAGGCCATCTTCCTCGACATCAACATGCCCGACTTGAACGGCTTGGACTTTGCCAAATCGGTCGAGCAGGACCACTCCAGGGGCCCCATTATGGTCTTCACGACAGCCTATGCCGAATATGCCGTCGAGGGCTACAAGGCCAATGCCGTGGGCTACCTGTTGAAGCCCTACGGCTTTGACGAATTTGAAGCCGCGGCCCAGAAGGTGCGCGACATCCACGAGATACGGCATCAGGCGGCTACCGAGGTCACGAACGACAGCACCGACAATGACATCATCTTTGTCAAGAGCGACTACAAAATCGTGCGCATCGACACCAGCACCATCCGCTACATCGAGGCGATGAGCGAATACCTGCGCATCGCCTGCGACGACCGTGACAAACCCGTCATCGTGCTGCTGAGCATGAAGAAAATCGAAGAACACCTGCCCTCGAGCCGGTTCATGCGCATCCACCGGTCCTACATCATCAACCTGAACAAACTGCGCGAGGTGAAGAAGAACCATGTGGTGCTCGACGACAACACCACGATGCCCATCGGCGACAACTACAAGGACGCGTTTATGGCCTACCTGAACAGCAAGTTCCTGACCAAATAAGGCGACGCGGAAGCCCTAAGCGCGGGCGCTCCGTTATCAAGAAAAAGGGAAAAGAAGAAGCCCTGTGTTTGACCTTGACGATGCAAACACAGGGCTTGTTTTGAAACCAGGGATGCCATGCCGTAATCCTCATCAGAGCCAGATGCAACCTAACATTTGCCGTGAGGAACGGCGCCACTGATGAGAAGAAAAAATCCGTTTTGATAGCCATTGTGTTCACTCAATCGGATTTTTTTGTATCTTTGCATGTTTTTAAGCGATTATAACTATTATTCGTCATCATGAATATTTCCTATAAATGGCTCAAACGCTACATTGACACCGATTTGTCACCTGAACAGGTGGCCGAGGCACTGACCTCCTTAGGACTGGAAGTGGGCGCAGTGGAACAAGTAGAAACCATCAAGGGCGGCCTGCGCGGGCTGGTTGTGGGACAGGTAGTTACCTGCATCGACCACCCCAATAGCGACCACCTGCACATCACCACCGTTGACCTGGGCGACGGCAATGCCCCCGTACAGATTGTGTGCGGTGCTCCCAATGTGGCTGCCGGCCAGAAGGTCATCGTCGCCACCCTGGGCACCAAGCTCTATGACGGCGACCAGGAGTTCACCATCAAGCGGTCGAAGATGCGCGGCGAGGAGTCGCTGGGCATGATTTGCGCCGAGGATGAGATTGGTGTGGGCACCAGCCACGACGGCATCATCGTCCTTCCCGAGGACGCTGCGGTGGGCACTCCCGCCGCCGAATACTACGGCATCGAGAACGACTACCTCATCGAGGTGGACCTCACCCCCAACCGCATCGACGGCGGCTCGCACTACGGTGTGGCCCGTGACCTGGCAGCCTGGATGAAGCGCCACGGCATGGACGGCAACCTGCACAAGCCCAGCGTTGACGGCTTTGCCAGCGACCGCAAGGACGGCGGCATCCCCGTTACTGTCGAGAATGCTGAAGCCTGCCCCCGCTATGCCGGTCTGACCGTGCGCGGCGTGAAGGTTCAGGAGAGCCCCAAGTGGCTCAAGGACCTGCTGCTCGCCGTGGGCCAGCGTCCCATCAACAATATCGTCGATATTACCAATTATATACTGCTGGGCACCGGGCAGCCCATGCACTGCTTTGACCTGAGCAAGGTCAAGGGCGACCGCATCGTGGTCAGGACCACCGAGCCCGGCACCAAGTTCGTCACGCTGGACGGCGTTGAGCGCACGCTCACCGCCCGCGACCTGATGATCTGCAACGGTGAGGAGCCGATGTGCATCGGCGGCGTGTTCGGCGGCCTGGACTCGGGCGTTACCGAGTCGACCACCGATGTGTTCCTGGAGTCGGCCTATTTCCATCCCACATGGATCCGCAAAACGGCCCGCCGCTTTGGTCTGAACACCGATGCGTCGTTCCGCTTTGAGCGCGGCATCGACCCCAACGAGGTCATCTATAACCTGAAACTGGCAACCATGCTCGTCAAGGAAGTGGCCGGTGGTGAAATCTGCGGCGACATCATCGATGTCAAGGCCCACGACTTCCCCGGCTTCCCCGTGGAGCTGCGCTACGACTATGTGACCGGCCTCATCGGCAAGGACATCCCCCACGACACCATCCGCGACATCGTCAAGAGCCTGGAGATGGAAATCACCGCCGAGGACGACGAGAAGATGCAGCTCGTCGTACCCACCTACCGCGTTGATGTTCGCCGCCCGTGCGATGTTGTAGAGGACATTCTGCGCGTCTATGGCTACAACAATGTCGAGTTCACCAGCGAGGTTCACAGCAGCCTGTCGAACAAGACCGATGTCGACTGGCGCGACGACATGCAGGAGACCGTCAGCAACCAACTCACCAGCGTGGGCTACCACGAGATGATGAACAACTCGCTGACCGTGGGCGCCTACTACGAGGGTCTGACGACCTATCCCGCCGACCTGTGCGTGCGCATCATGAATCCGCTGAGCAGTGACTTGAATGTGATGCGCCAGACGCTGCTGTTCGGCGGCTTGGAGAGCATCGCCCGCAACATCAACCACAAGAATCCCAACCTGCGCCTGTATGAGTTCGGCAATGTCTATAGCCATGATGCCAGCATCAGCCAGGAGGAGAAAGCCCTCGCCCCCTACAGCGAGAGCACGCAGATGGGCATGTGGCTCACCGGCAACAACCACGACGAGTCGTGGGCCGACAAGGTGAGGGCGCTGAATGTCTATGACCTGAAGGCCGACCTCGAGAACATGCTCGTGAACATGGGCATCAACATGCACGACCTGGTCATCGAGCAGTGTGAGGACGAGATTCTCGCTCCCGCCCTGCGTTACAGCAACCGCGGCGGCAAGACCATCGCCGTGATGGGTGTTGTGAACGACGAGTTGGCCAAGCGCTTCGACATTGACCAGCCCGTGTATTACGCCCAGGTTAACTGGAACCTTGCCTGCAAGGTGGCGATGAAGAAGGACATCAAGTACAGCGACCTGCCCAAGACGCTGCCGCTGCGCCGCGACCTGGCCCTGCTCGTCGACCGCCAGGTGACCTATGACGACATCCGCCGCGTGGTGGAGGGCAGCGAGAAGAAACTGCTGAAGTCGATGACCCTGTTTGATGTCTACGAGAGCAACAAGCTCGAAGCCGGCAAGAAGTCTTATGCCATCAGCATGATTCTGCAGGACAATGAGAAGACGCTCAACGACAAGCAGATTGACGCTATCATGAGTAAGATCATCAAGAACCTGGAGACGCAACTGGGCGCGAAACTGAGGTGAGTTAGGAGTCAGAAGTTAGAAGTTAGGAGTTAGGAGTTGGCATCCGCCAACGACTAGGGACTTAGGACTAAAAACTACAAAGAAAATTTTAATCATTAAACTACAATACTACAATGGGAAGAGCTTTTGAATACCGCAAAGCAAGAAAGATGAAACGCTGGGGCAGCATGTCCCGCACATTTACCAGAATCGGTAAGGAAATCACCATAGCCGTCAAGGCCGGTGGTCCCGATGTTGAAGGCAACTCACGCCTGCGCGCATTGATCGCCAACGCCAAGGCAGCCAACATGCCCAAGGAGAACATCGAGCGCGCCATCAAGCGTGCCAGCGAGAAGGATGCCGGCGACTACAAGGAGGTCATCTACGAGGGATTCGGTCCCCACGGCATCGCCGTGCTGGTTGAGACCGCTACCGACAACACCACCCGCACCGTCGCCAACTTGCGCAACTACTTCAACAAGAAGGGCGGCAGCCTGGGCAACTCTGGCAGCGTAGCCTTCATGTTCAGCCACAAGTGCTACTTCCATGTGACGCCTAAGGACGGCATCGACCCCGATGAACTCGAGCTCGAACTTATCGACTGCGGTGCCGAGGAGTTTGCCATCGACGAGGAGGAGATGCTCGTCTCGGGCGACTTCGCCGCTAACGGTGACATCATGAAGTACCTTGAGGACAACGGCTTCGAAATCAAGAGCAGCGAGTTTGTCTATGAGCCCGCCGACTACAAGGAGCTCAACGAGGCCGAGCGTGCCGAGGTTGAGGCCCTCATCGAAGTTCTCGAGGAGGATGATGATGTGCAGAATGTCTTCACTACGATGGCCGAGGAGTAAACGCACCGATTCCCAACCCCAACACAACTGGCGACCTCACCACGAGGCCGCCAGTTTATTTTTCACCTCACGCTAAGTTTATCAACTACGAATCACGCGAACCTTTAACTCGACGAAGTCAATTATTCTAATTTTTGGGTTCCGCGCTCTTTTTTCTGTCTTCGAATTATACGAATTAAACCCTAACTTTGCGGCGATGGAAGTATGACGAATAAACTTTCATCGCCGCACGGCTTTTATTACCTTTGTCGTAGTAAGGTAATGATTGACCGCCGGGGAGATAGCCAATTAATTAAAC
>Ga0310695_10001854_pt1 | contig 47163 bp, 39 predicted proteins | sample RumenRJG_04DNA_FD_203882 | JGI IMG/M metagenome (GOLD analysis project Ga0310695, IMG submission 203882) | Bovine rumen microbial communities from Lethbridge, Alberta, Canada - RJG_04 (v2) (version 2) | ecosystem: Host-associated > Mammals > Digestive system > Stomach > Rumen | place: Canada... | reverse complement strand
CATTCTTGACGCTTATGCTCGATTTCAGTTGATCACACTTCACGCCAGGCAGCAGATTCATGATTTCAAGCACGTTGGTCACTCCCTTGCGGTGGTTCTCGGTGATCTTGAACACATCACTCTTGGCATTGTGCTTAATCTGGCTCTCGGTGAAGACCAGTTCAGGAAGGGTTATCTGCATAACAGTATCCTGTCCATTTTGCCCAAAGGAACAAAGGAACAAACCTCCGAGCATTAACAATACACCTAATCTTCTCATAATAGTAGATTTAATTGACATTATATGTTTTTTTGACGCTAATATTCTTGGGCAATTAAGGGCGTACAATACCCTAGTGGGTGTTCTTGTCACCCACTCTGAAAGAAGTATTGTAAACAAAGGATTACTCGTCCCGATACTCGAGTATGTCGCCGGGAGTGCAGTCCAGGGCGCGGCAGATGGCATCGAGCGTTGAGAAACGTACGGCCTTGGCTTTGCCCGTCTTCAGAATCGACAGATTGGCAATGGTGATGCCCACGCGCTCGCTCAGTTCGTTAAGCGACATCTTGCGGCGCGCCATCATCACGTCAAGATTAACGATAATCATAGTCTCTAACGGTATTAGATGGTTAATTGCTGTTCCTGAGCGGCATCATACGCCACCTTGTACAGTTGAGCCACAATGAGCACAATCAACGTATAAACAAAAAAGTCGGAGGACAACGTGACGTTCATCTCACTGGTTGCCGAGCATGCCTGACCCACGTTATCACACAGGAAAGCATAGATGGGGACCATGACCGACAAGGCCCACATCAGTCTCACGTTGGCTCGATTGAAAATCTGCCCGTCACGCAAGTACTTGAGGATATTTAACACAAAAGCGACAAATAAACCCATCAAAACAAGTATGGAAACTCGCTGGGCAATGAAAATGGCTAACTTCAGCCCGATGCGCGGCGAATCCCAATTAATGACACCCGGTCCACTACCCGTCGTGAGAATATAATAGGACTGATAGCACAAGAAGACCAGACCGAGGACGATGACAACCAGTGCCGCATAACACAACCCCTTGAGCACATTGATGGATGACTGTTTCATAACTTGACAAGATTAAATGGTTTATAAAACTGCCGCAAATATACATTAATTTATCGAAAAACAATAAATACTTACCGCCTTTTAATAAATTTTAATCATTTTACCCCGCAGAGAAATGTCAGCAGGAGCATGAGGAGTTCGGCGAGGCGGTTGATGCGTGTGGCGGTACGCATGTCGGCAGTGGTCAGTTGACGGTCGTTGGTGCCAATGTAGGGTTTGTCAAAGAGTTCGCCGAAGTAGATGTGCGGGCCTCCGAAACGGCAGTTCAGGATGCCGGCCAGGGCGGCTTCGGGATAGCCGCTATTAGGGCTGGCATGACGGCGTCCGTTTTTCCAAACAAATTTCACGAGTGACAATCGGCCCGAGGCAATGACCATGAGCAAGGCCGTCAAGCGGGCAGGGATATAGTTGGCCACGTCATCGATGCGGGCGGCCCAGCAGCCGAAGTCCTTATACCGCTCGGTGCGATAACCGATCATCGAGTCGAGGGTGTTGACCATCTTGTAGGCCAACATGCCGGGCGTGCCCAGCAGGGCGAACCAGAAAAGCGGCGCTATCACGCCGTCACTCAGGTTCTCGGCCAGCGTCTCGAGGGCAGCGGTACGCACCTCTTGGGCCGACAGTTGCGACGTGTCACGCCCCACTATGCGCGCCACCTGGCGGCGGCCCTCGTCGAGCGAGCGGTCAAGCGCCAGGAACACCTCGCGCACCTCGCGGATGAGTGTCGTTCCTGCCAAGCAATAAAAAATGATGATGGTGTCTAGAATCAGCCATATCACCACGTTGGGAACCAGACGTTTCAATCCCCACACGGCAAAGAACACCAGCAGAATCAGGCAGGCGGCCAGTGCGGCACCCTTGGCCATGCGGTGGCTGCCCCTGTTGAGGCGGTGCTCGCCCATGGAGATCATCTTGCCAAACCCCACGACGGGATGCGGCAGCCACGAGGGATCACCCAAGAAAAAATCCAGCAGCCAGCCTATCAACAGCGGCAATATAATCAACAACGTCTCGTTCATCGTATTTAAAAAAGAAAACAATAAGTACAATAAAAACAATAGATGACGAAAATTCCCATATTTGTATTGAGTGTCGTATTTATTGTTGTTTATTTAGAAAGAAACGGATGGCAGCGACGAGGGCATCGTTCTGATCGGGCGACTGCGTGGCGATGCGGAAGTGATGTGGCGTGAGACCAGTGAAATTGGAGGCATCACGGATGAGGATGCCATGCTCGCGGGCCAAATACTCCTTCAATTCACTGGCTGTCGCCTCACGGATAGTGCACAGGAAGAAATTGGTCCTCGTCTCCATCGTGCCGATACGGTCTATCCTGTCGAGAGCCCGACGCAGGCGTTGAGTCTCGGCCAGATAGGAGTTGAGGTCGGGTATAGCGGTTTTGCCCCGCTCAACAAGCCACTTGCCCGCCTCGAGCGACAAGGCGTTGATGGCCCACGGGCGGTATTGCTCGCGCAAGAGGCTGATGATGCCGGCTCGAGCCGTGATAAAGCCCAAACGCAACCCCGGCACGGCATAGCGCTTGGTCATCGAGTGCAGCAGGATGACATTATCGCATTTCACGGCCTGGGCAGGAGCCAACAGCGGCGACATCGTGTAGTCTTCATAGGACTGGTCCACGACAAGCCAGCGATGTCGCTCGGCAAGAGCCATGACCTCACTGGCAGGCAAGACCGAGCCGGTGGGGTTATTAGGGTTGCACAACCAGCACAGGGCGCCATCCTCTTGCTCCTGAAAGCCGAACACACGGCAGGCATCCTCATACTCCCTGAACGTGGGCTGGATCACGTGGCAAGTGCCCGCGTCACGCCAGGCCTGGGCAATGAGGTAGATGGCATCGACAGCGCCGCTGGTCACCAGCACCTCGTCCGGGCTGATGCCACAATCGGCGGCAATCATCCGCTCCAGCGTGGCCGCCGAGGGTTCAGGATAGGATCGTATCGTGTCCAACCGACTGGACAGGAAAGTCTCCAGTTCACTCAAATCGGTCCCAGCATAGATATTGGAACTGAAGTTCATCTTGATATTGTCATAGCGATACAGGTCATCGCCGTGTCCTTCAATCATGGTCGGTGAGAATTTTGTAGATTTGTTCCATATCGACATGCCGGCGCACGTGGGCCGCCAACTTGTCGTATTGTTCTTCCTTGAAGGCAGCGTAATCAAATGGCGCATCACCCTGGGCAATCTTTTCCTTATAGGGTTCCAGCAGGAAATTGACAAACGGCGCGTTGTCCAGGATGCCGTGGACATAGGTCCCCATGCACTTATTGTCAACAATATAGCCATCCTCACGGCCGTCGTCAAGGTGCAGCAGCGGAGATGGACGGGCATCGCCCACGGGATGGGTTTCGCCCTGATGAATCTCGTAGCCCTGGCCAAACTGGCAAGAGACCTGGCGCGTCTGCTTATCGCCGTTCATCGTTGTTGACGTGGGCAACAGTCCCAGTCCCGGCAAGCGCTCAATGTCGCCCTCCACATGATCGGGGTCTAGCACCTCCATGCCCATCATCTGGTAACCACCGCAGATGCCCAACACCGTGGCCCCCTCGCGACGAGCACGCGCGATGGCCTGGGCACAACCGTTGCGCCGCAACTCATACAGGTCGTGCAAGGTGGATTTGGTACCAGGCAAGATGATGATGTCGGCCTGCTTGATGTCCTCGGTGTTATTGGTATAGAACAGGTGTATCCGCGGGTCACGCTCCAAGGCGTCAAAGTCGGTATAGTTGGACAGATGCCTCAGCATCACGACGGCCACATTGACCTTGCCTCGCTGGGCCTGCATCGACTTGTGAGCAAGAGCCACACTGTCCTCTTCCTCGATGTGGATGTCCTTGAAATAAGGGATAACGCCCAGCACTGGAACACCGCAGATGTCCTCGAGCATTCTGCGTCCCTCGTCAAACAAGCGCATGTCACCACGAAACTTGTTGATGATGATGCCCTTGATCAACTGCCTATCCTCGGGTGTCTGGAGGGCGATGCTGCCATAGACCGAGGCAAACACGCCGCCACGGTCGATGTCGCCCACGAGAACGACGTCGGCCCTGGCATGACGAGCCATGGGCAGATTCACCAGATCGGTGTCACGCAGGTTGATCTCGGAGATGCTGCCGGCCCCTTCCATCACGATGGGGCTGAAACGACTTGACAAGCGGTCGAAGGCATCGCACACCTCGCGGCGATAATCAATGTCGGATGTGCCACGGCGCCAGTAATCATAGGCATTCTTGTTGCCGATGGGCTTGCCGTGCAGGATCACCTGCGACGTGTGGTCACTCTGGGGCTTCAATAGCAGCGGATTCATGTCGGTGTGGCAGGGAATGCCGGCGGCCTCGGCCTGGACCGCCTGGGCGCGGCCGATTTCCAGCCCCTCAGGCGTGGCATAGGAGTTCAGGGCCATGTTCTGGGCCTTGAAGGGCGCGGGACTGTAGCCGTCCTGCTTGAAAATGCGGCAAAAGGCCGCCGCGACGACACTCTTGCCGACGTCACTGCCCGTACCAGCAAACATGATGGGATGCAAACGCTTCATGTGGGTCATTCTTTCTCGTTGGCTAAAACAAACAGATAATCGGACAGGCGGTTCATCATCACCATGATCGGGGCGTCAAGTGGATGCTCACGGTGGAGCGACCACAGGCGGCGCTCAACAGTGCGAGCCTGGGTGCGCGCCAGGTGGATGAATGCGGCCAACGACGAGCCACCTCCCGGGATAACAAATCCTCCCTGGAAGTTAACGGCATCGATGGCTTGCTCCAATTGAGCCGTAATCTCGACACAATGGAGTTTGCGGGGGTTATCGTGTCCATCAGGAGTAGCGATATGGCTCATGACGGTCATCAGTTCACGCTGCACGGCGTGAATCAGTTGTTTGGACTCGTCATCGTCCAGCATCGACCGCACGATTCCCAAGAGGGCATTCAACTGGTCGATCTGACCATTTGCCTCGATGCGCGGGTCGTCTTTGGACACTCTCATGCCCTCACGCAGGCTGGTCGTCCCCTCATCGCCGGTCTTGGTATATATCTGGTTCATTGAGTTTTGAGTTTTAAGTTTTAAGTATGGTTACTATCGCCTAAAACAATCTCTTATCCTATATCTGTTATCTGATAAAGGTGCGTGTAACTGGCCAGCACATTCTTGTAGCGGATAACTGGTGTGGGGACCGGATCGCCCTGGGCGTTATACACTTGAGTTACCGATGGCGGCACTTCGCCCAAAAATTGCGTGTAGTGGAACTCATGGCCACGGTACTCCTTGCCGTCAAGCAGGAATCGGCGATAGCCCAGCGAGAGTTTGCGGTCGGCCTTGCGGGCCGTGATGGTATAAGGCAAGACGCCACACATGGGAAATTCGCCCTCGTCGGTGACAATCTTTTCACACAGGTACAGCATGCCACCACACTCGGCAATGACATGCCCACCACGGTCGGCATACTCCTTGATGGCACGCCTTGTGGCCTCGGCTCTGACCAGGGCGTCGAGATGCTTCTCGGGATAGCCGCCTGGGAGGTAGAGCAACGCGACATTGTCTAGGCAGGGCACATCGGTCTCGGGGTCAAAAAACGAGACATTGCCCCCCAAGCGGTCGATATTCTCCTGGTAGATAAAGGAGAACGACTCATCGTTGCGGGCTATCAAAGTGCTAACAGTCGTTGCCATTTCACATTATTTTCAAGAAGTTGAACCAACAATCCACTCTCGGCCTTCTCGCTGAAGTCGAGTCCCAAGTAGCGCGAGCCTTGTTCCAGAGAGGCATTCTTGGGCAGGTAACCGTAACACTCCACGCCCAAGTCTTCGCACACCTGCTCCAACATGGCAAAATGGCGTGAAGAGCCAACACGGTTAAAAATCACACCGCTGACGCGCACATCACGGCGAAAATTGACAAAACCCTGGATGAGTGGCGCCATCGAGTAGGCTGCCGACTTGGCATCCACGACCAGCACGACAGGCACATCAAGCACGCGGGCGACCTCGGCCGACGAGCCCTTGTCACGGTCATAGCCGTCGAACAGGCCCATCATCCCTTCGACCACACACACGTCGGCATCCTTGCCATAACTGTCATACAGTTCCCGCACATGCTCATCACTGGCCATGAAAGTATCCAGGTTGATGCTGGGACGGCCACACACCGCGGCATGAAACTTAGTGTCGATATAGTCGGGGCCACACTTGAAGGGCTGCACCCGATAGCCCTTGAGGGTAAACAGAGCCATCAGTCCCCGGGCAATTGTCGTCTTGCCCGAGCCACTGGTGGGAGCCCCTATGAGAAATCCATGTTTAATCATTATGCAGGTACAAAGGTACACTTTTTCTACCGTAAACCAGCAATTCGCCATCGGCAAAATCGCAAGTTCACCTGAATCAACTGTTATCCTTCACCAGATTGTTGAATCAGCACTCAATATCCCCCTCATAGACCATCACCGCAGGCCCCGTGAGATAGACATGGCCATCATTTTCACTCCAGTTGATGTCGAGTTCCCCACCATCCATGATGACGCGGCATTGACGCTGGCTGCGGCCAGTCAACGCTGCGGCGACAGCAGTAGCGCATGCACCGGTGCCACAGGCCATCGTGATGCCACTGCCACGTTCCCACACGCGCATGCGGATGCCGTCGGCCCTCATTTGCGCAAACTCGATGTTGCATCGCTGCGGGAAGCAGGGACTGTTTTCCAGCACAGCACCCTGGGTGGCGACGTCAACGGCATCAATGTCGTCAACAAAGATGACATAATGGGGATTGCCCATCGAGACAAAAACGCCGTCTGGCAACTGTTCACGGCCCGAACTGATAAAGAGGCCGGCATCCTCCAGGACTGGAGCCAGCATGTCGACGGTCACGGCCTCGACGAGTCCGTCGGCCCCCACATGAATATCGAGAATCTTGATGCCTGAAGCCGTCAACAGCCTCACGCGGGTCTTGCTTGTCAGCCCTTTCTCGTACACATACTTGCCAATACAGCGGCTGGCATTGCCGCACATCAGGCCCTCGGAACCGTCGGCATTGAAGATGCGCATCGTGAAATCGGCCTCGGGGACTGGAGAGCGGCCTATCAGCACCAGGCCGTCACTGCCGATGCCAAAGTGGTAACGGCTCCATGCTACAGAGGTGGCTTGCGGGTCATCGATGGGGTAAAGTGTGGTATCGACAAAGATGTAGTCGTTCCCTACCCCGTGCATTTTCATGAAATGGATTTTGTTGCTCATTGCTACAGTTTTTAGTTATTTTGCAAAGGTAGATGTTTCCAGCCACATTAGCAAACGTGGCCTGCTAAAAACTTAGTATCTTGGCGACATTGCGTGAGGTGTCATGGCAGACCGCTAAAGTGAAAAAGAAAAATTCCATTGACATTATCTTGCATTTCACAAAAATATACTAATTTTGCCACTATCAAGATTAATGAGCATTTATCAACCTTAAGTCTTCTACTGACAATGGCAAAATATGACTTTGACAAATGCATTGACCGTCATGGCACGCAATGCAAGAAAATCGAAATTCTCAAGCAAGATTACGGACGCGACGACCTGCTACCGCTGTGGATCGCCGATATGGACTTTGCCGTGTGCCCCGAGATCACCCAGGCACTTGTGCACCGTCTGGCCGACCATCCCGTGTATGGCTACACCTGCCTGTATGACGGTTACTGGCAGTCCATCATCGACTGGCAACGCGAGCGCAACGGGTTTGAGTTCACCCGTGAGGAGGTGACCTTTGTGGCCGGCATTGTGACGGGATTTGGCCTTGCCGTGAACTTCTTCACCAAGCCTGGCGACAAAATCGTCATCCAGCAACCCGTCTATTACCCGTTCAAGGACGTGATTGACGGCAATGGCCGCATCACCATCAACAATGCCCTCCTTCCCGGCGAGGACAACCTCTACCGTATGGATCTGGAAGGGCTGGAGCGCATCATGCAGGAGGAAAAGCCGCGCATGATGGTCGTGTGCAACCCTCACAACCCCGCAGGCATCGCATGGGAACCCGAGGTGCTGCGCGAGGTGGCTCGCATGGCCCGCAAGCATGGCGTGATCGTGTTCTCGGACGAGATCTTCGGTGACTTGATGCTCTACGGCCACAAGCACACCCCGATGGCCACCGTCAGCGAAGATGCCGCAGCCGTGACGGTGACTTGTGGCGCTCCCAGCAAGACCTTCAACATCGCGGGTCTCAAGAGTTCGTGGTGTGTGGTCAAGAATCCCGAGTTAAGGGAGCCTTTCTTCAAGTGGATCGAAATCAATGAATTGTGCAATGCCAATCTGGTTTCCATCATCGCCACCGAAGCCGCCTACCGCAACGGCGCGCAATGGCTCGAGGAGTGCCTGCACTATATTGAAGGCAACGTGGACTATGTGGAACAATATTGCCGTGAGCACATTCCCGGCATCGTAGCCGTCAAGCCTCAGGCAGGCTTCCTGGTGTGGCTCGACTGCACGGGACTGGGCATCAGCCATGACGAGGTCGTCAGCCTGTTCCGCGACAAGGCAGGACTGGCCATGAACGAGGGGTCGATGTTTGGCGAGGCAGGCCGCTGCCACATGCGATTCAACATGGGTAGTCCGCGTAGCGTCATCGTCCAGGCGATGCATCAATTAGAGAAGGCCGTCAATGAAATGAAATAAATGGCGAATGAAGGCGGTTACTCCCTGGGCGTGCAAACGGTGCAGACAAATGTCGGGTAAACCGTCGTCCGGAACCGGTATCCAGCCGCAGTCGCCAGAATGGACTTGATATCATCGGATATGCCCTGCCCTGTGCACTTGAGAAGGCTTTCCTTCATGGTCCACAGGCGCACAAACGCCACATCGGGATAAGGAGAATTGAGGATGAGTTGCTGCTCATCCTCGTTCATTACATGAGGCAGCAACTCGGTGTCATAGCGGTCGATGCACTCCACATCGATGCCCACCGGGCATGATGCGACCGCACAGGCGGCAGCATCACGACAATGGCTCAAGTTGAAGTGAATTGCGTCCCAGCCCATTAACGAGGGCTTGCCATGAGGCCCATAGACGAATGGAGGGACCTCGTGGATGCCATACTCCAGCCGCAATGCCCGCTGCAGCAACATGAATGCCGACAGGCTCAAGCGGCGGTCCCGCTGCTGCCGATACCGCATGGCATATTGCCACCGCTCAAGGCTGACGGCGGCCTGAGCCGCCGTCATGTCGAGAGCATTGATATCGTCGTCGATATAGATCACGGTTGCTTGAGTTGGAACTTGACCTTGGTCAAGCGGTGCAGCAACAGGATGGCTGCAGCCTCAATGAGATAAGCGATAATGTAACTATACCACAACAGTCCGGGTGCCTTGCGGGAGATGACCCACAAGACCGGAATCACCGTCAATGACAGGATGAACGAGATGAATAGCGCCATGTGGTGATGTGAATACAATTTATAGACAATCATCATCACATAGATGTAGCAGAACGGGATGAAACTCAAGGCAAACACCCTCAAGGCATGTGACCCCTCGGCCAGCATACCCGGCTCATCGGCGCCGAAGAGTTTCACTATCAACTGCGGTTCAATCCAGACAAACAGACAGGTCACTGCCATCGCTACCGTGATGAAGCGAAAGGCCTTGCGCAAAACCGTGCGCAAGCCCTCGGCATCGCCTTTACCCACCTGGATGGCTCCCAGGGACTGCAAGGTCTGACATGTGCCCGAGACAAACAAGTTGTAGATCTGCAACAGGTTCATGCACACGGCAAACGCGAAAATGCCAACACGGCCCAAGGTCGAGAGCACAATACTGTTGGCCGAGAAGAGCAGCAACGTCAGGCAGATGGATGCGATGGCTAGCGGGGCGCCTTGGGAGACAATGCGTTTCCATGACTCCATGAGTCCGCTGGTGGAAAAATCAAGTGTCAAGCGGCGATCTTCGGGTTTGCGCCAATGGCTCAGCAAGATGGCTATGCCCACCAGGTGGCCGACCACCGTTGCGACCGACGAGCCCGTGATGCCCCATCCGAACCACTTGATAAACACAATGTCGAGGCAAAGATTTACCACATTGTCAATAATCACAGCATCCGAAACAAGCCGCGGACTACCATCCACACCGACCATCGTTGATAGGCCCCACATCAGGATAAATGCAGGATTGCCCAACAGCAGAACCCGCATATAATCCTTGGCAAGTGGAAGAATCTCCTGGTTGCTGCACAACAGACGCGCGGTCGCGCTGGGGAACAGCAAGCCACCAAACAGTGCCAGAATGAGTCCCAGACTCATGCTCAAGGTCAAGGCGCGGGTGAAGAAACGGCGGGCATCATCCACCCTGTTCTTGCCCAAGGAGTAGCCAACCAGCATTCCCGCACCCGCATTGATGAGCAGGTGCAGGGTGAATATGAACTGGTTGATGGGTTTGGACAGGTTGATGGCGCTCACGCCATCCTCGCTGATCAGGTTACCGACGATAATGCCGTCAACGACATTACCCAGGCACCCTGACAGTGCCACCAGGATATAGGCCCACAGGTACCTATAGAATTGCGCATTAATGTCTTCGTTTGCCTGCATCATGTCTCGTATTAATCAAAGAATCCAAAACCGCCGATGGCCGTCAGCATGCGCTCCACGTAATCCCACGACGTGGGTGACCAGGCGAAGCCCAGTCGATAGAGCACCTGGGTCGTGAAGTCGTTGTCACGGGTGACATCGGTCGTCTTTTGACCATGGGCCATGTCCTGATAGGCCAGCAATGATGCCATCTGCTTGGCCTTTACGGGATCGGACTTGGCCTCTTCCATCACACCTGCAAACTCTTCCTGCTCGACGAAGCGGATGCCATCGCCGACGGTATCCAGGCCGGTGAGGACATCGCCCAGGAACTGACCATGGATATTGTAGGGGTGGAAGACGGTACATGCCACCGGAGTGGTGCTGAGCAGCACGATGGCGTGAGCCACCTCGTTGATGGGCGAGAACTCGACTTTCTTGTTGCGCATGCTATAGGGACAGCAGCCCAGCATGTTATAGACCTTGATGCGACCCATGAAGGAGTTGGTGGCAAAATTGGCCTGGAACTCACCGTCGGTCGAGCGGGCCGCCAGGTTACCCACACGCATAATCTTGGCTCTCAGCCCCTTGCGGGCAACCGTGTCAAGGATAATGCGCTCGGCCATGAACTTGGAGTAGATATACTTGTTACCCAAGTACTGGCCCATGTACAGGCGTTGCTCGGTGAAGATGTCATTGCGGGGTTCACCGATCCACAAGCCGCGCGTGCTGGCAGTGGAGACATGGACAAGAGCCGCTCCGGTCTTGAGGCAGTAGTCAACACAGCGCTGAGCGCCGCCGATGTTCACGTCCTCAATCTCGGTTCCCTCGCTGAAGTGTTTCACGATGGCTGCGCAGTTGAAGATGGTATCCACCTTGATATCCTTGCCGAAATCGCTGGTCACGTCACCCAGAACGATGTGCAGGCGGGTGCCAAACAGATTCTTGAAGGAATCGGAGAAGTAGTAGAACAGCAGGGTGCGCAGGCGACTCTCGGCCGCCTCAAGGCTCTTGCCCCTCACGAGACAATAAATCTTGCCTGCATTGGAATCTATCAATTCACGCAGGATGTGAATGCCCAGATAGCCAGTTGCTCCCGTGAGCAGCACATCGCCCAGTTGCTGACGCTCACCATTGCGGAAACTGTCGAGCGTGTTATTATGCAAGAGGTTATCGATGGACGAATAGTCAAATCCCGTCACCTCATCCTGGCCATCACCGCCGCTGTCGCCAGTGATGAGGGCAGCCAGTTTGCGGGGTGTCGGGTTGGCAAACACGTCACCATAGGCGACATGCAGGCCAGCCTTGTCGGCCTCGATGATGACACGGGTCACCACCAGTGACGTGCCACCTAACTCAAAGAAGTTGTCGGTAGCACCCACCTTGTCCATCTGGAGGATATCGGCAAAGATGCCGCAGAAGGTCCGCTCCGTATCGTTGGCCGGCTCGACATATGCCGAACTGATGGCCAATTCGGGCTCGGGCAGCGCCTTGACGTCGGTCTTGCCGTTAGGCGTCATGGGCATCTCCTTGAGTTGCAGATAGGCCGTGGGAACCATATACTGGGTCAGGCTCTTGGAAATCTCGGCCTTGAGGTCCTCGGGCTTGATCTCGCGATCGGCAGTGTAATAGGCACACAGGTGCTCCTTGTCATTGATCTTGCGGATGAGGATAACCACCTTCTTGAGGCCTTCGACCTTGAGCATCACGTTCTCGATCTCGCCCAACTCGATGCGCAGGCCGCGCAATTTGATCTGGTGGTCGGTTCGTCCCAGGATCACCACATCGCCATCGGGAAGCCACTTGGCATAATCACCCGACTTGTAGATGCGCGTGCCGTGATAGTCCACAAAGCGCTCACGCGTCATCTGCTCGAGGTTGTTATAGCCATGTGCCACACCGCGCCCGCCGATGTAGAGTTCACCGACGACACCCACGGGCAACTCGTTGCCATCCTGGTCAACGATATACTCGATGACGTTCAATTGAGGCTTACCCACGGTCACCATGTCGGCATGGGTCAATTCCTTGTTATTGGAGGCCACAGTTATCTCGGTGGGACCATAGCAGTTGAATATCCTGGCCTTGGTCACCCGGCGCAATTGATCCAGCAACTGGTCGGAGAACTTTTCACCACCGGCACGCACGATATTGATGTGGCTGATCGCGTCACAGAAGTCCTCGCTCGTCAGCCAGGTCATCCAGCGTGAGGGAGTACCCGACACCATGTTGATGTGCTCCTCATTGATGAGACGGGCCAGGTCAAGCGGGTTGTTGGCCTGTTCCTCGGTAGCGACAATCAGCGTCTTGCCGTTGAAGTAGGCCGTGCCGATGTCCTGCAATGCGGCGTCAAACGAGATGGTCGTCACGCTCAGGATGCGCTTGGCATCGGTGTACACGCCGTTGGCAAACACGTTGGCCGGATGGCCATACAAGTAGTTGCAGATGCCGCGATGGTGGAGCATCACGCCCTTGGGACGGCCTGTGGAACCGCTGGTGTAAATCAGGTAGGCCAGGTCGTCGGGAGTGATATCGGTCACAATGTCGCCGTCATTGTCATCGTTGATGAGGTCTTCGACGTCAATGGCCTTGTCGGCCGGAACGGTGTCCATGCGGTCGGCAGTGGTGATGATGTAACGCGCCTCACTGTCCTCCAGGATGAGTTTCACGCGGTCGGCGGGATACTCGGGGTCACAGGGGATGTAGGCAGCGCCTGACTTGAGCACGCCGAACAAGGCGAGAATCAGGCGGCTCGTGCGGGGAAGCAGCAGGGCCACGCGGTCACGCTCATGAACGCCACGCTTGCGCAGGGCGGCAGCGATTCTGCTGGTCACCTCATCCATCTCCTTATAGGAGAACTTGCCATCGATGGCCACCAGTGCGTCGTGATCAGGCTGGCTCTGTGCAAAGTGCCCGATGCACTCATGGAACAGCGAGAAGGGAGCATCGCCCGTGGCGGTCTGCCTCAGGTGGCTCAATTCCTCCTCCTGACTGTCACTCACGATGGAGAGTTGGCGCAACTTGCCATCAGGATTCTCCATCATTCTAGCGGCAACGGCGACAATGCTCTCGGCAATTCCGCGTCCCACCCGCTCGCTGTAGATCGAGTCATCATACTGGACAACGACGCCGCGGGACTCAATCTTGATGTTGATCTTGAACTTGGGAACGTTGAGTTCGAGCAGTTCCTGGCCGACAGGCTGCCCGTTGACGGTATATTGCGAGAGGACGCCCACTTGATAGGCATAGGCTATCGCGGGACGGAAACCATAATCGGTGGCGATGCGGGCAAACGGGTAATCCTCATGCCTGAGTGTCTGGTCAAACGTGTCGCTGGCGCCCTTGAGGAATTGGGCCACAGTCACGTCGTCGATACTCATGCCCAGGGCCAGCGTGTTGACAAACATGCCCACCGTGTCGGCAATCTTGAGGTTGCTGCGACCGCTGCTCACGGTGCACAGATAGACGTCACGGTTGTTGGTGTAACGTGACACGACATAGGAGGTAGCGGCAAGGAAGAGGTGGGCGGGAGTGATTTCCTGCTGGCGGCAGAAGGCGGCTGCCTTCTCAAGGTCGGCAGGACAGACGGCCTCGCCGATGTAGCCCTGCTCTCCGCTCTTGGGAAGGTCGGCGGGAATCTCGCTGGCGCCTTCACAGGTCTGCAGTTTCTCGGCAAAGAACTGCTGCGAAGCCTTGAACACATCGGTTTCCTCGGCCTGTTGCTGGTCGGACACAAAGTCCATATAAGTATAACTCTCCGGTTCGATCTCATGGCCCTCAAGGGCGGCATTGATCTGGCGGATGAGCAAGTCGGCCGAGCCGCCGTCAAACACGAGGTGGTGAACGTCGAGCAAGAGGTGGATACCGCCATTGGTCTTGACTACCTCGGCACGATAGAGGGGCGCCTTCTGCAGGTTAAAGGGCCTAACAAACTCATTCTTGTAAGACGCCAGTTCCTGGTCGGTCATCTCGGTGACATTCACCTGAACCGGTGCGCTGTCTTCAAGCGTCTGCATGATGCTGTCGCCCTCGGTCACAAAATGAACGCCCAACTCGGGATGGGCCTCGATGACCCGCTTGACGGCATCGGCAAGCCGCGACGCGTCGGTCCCGGCGGGATAGGTCAGCAGGTAAGGGATATTATAGATTGTTGAGGCGGGATTCTTCAGGCAATCGAAGTAAACACCCGTCTGGGCATAGGACAGTGGCACGCTGGAACGGGTCTCGGCAGGCTTGTCGGCAGCAGCGGTGATAGCGGTTGCCTCACCGGCCAGCAAGTGATTGAGAATTTCATTCTCAATTGATTGAACGGTACCCGTCTTGACCAGTGACCTGGAATCGAGCGTCACGCCGTAGCGTTTATTGATCTGCACCGCAAGTTTGATGGCCGAGATGGATGTCAATCCGGCATAGCCCAGCACTGTGGTCACGCCAAAGTCGGTCGTGTTGACAATCTCGGCGACAATGTCGTGTAATTGCTGCTCGAGAACATTCATGGGAACATTGGTCTCCTCGACAGACGCCGCTTTCTTCTCGGGCTTGGGCAGCGCACGCTTGTTCACCTTCTGGTTCTGGTTCAAGGGAATCGCATCGATCTGCATGGTCACGGCAGGCACCATATAGGGCGGCTTCTCTTCCATAATGAAGTTGTTCAGAGCCTCAATGTCCACTTGGCTGTCGCTCACGACATAGGCAGCGATGAACTTGCCGCCACCCTCCTCGTCAAAGGCCTGCACCGTGGCATCCTTGATGCCGGGGAACTCACGGATGATGCTCTCGACCTCCTTCAACTCGATGCGGAAACCGCGTATCTTCACCTGACCGTCACGACGTCCCACAAACTGGATGTCGCCCGAGGGCAGGTAACGCACGATGTCTCCCGTGCGATAGATGCGTGAATATTTCTCCTCGGTGGCAAACGGGTTGGAGATATAGACCTCGGTGGTCTTCTCGGGGCGGTTGAGATAGCCGCGACTCACTTGCGGTCCAGATACCCACAACTCGCCGGCAGCGCCGACAGGCAATCGGTGACACTGGCCATCAACGATGTATAGCCGCATGTTATCCAATGGCTTGCCGATGGGGATCTCTTTCATCTTCTTGTCCACAAGATAGGTTGTGGTGAAGATGGTGCACTCGGTGGGACCATAGACGTTATAGAACTTCAGACCCTGAGGGGGGGTGAGCGATGCCAGTTTCTCACCGCCAGTGGAGAGGTGCAGCAGCGAGTGGTTCTCGATGCTGGTAGCAAACTGGTAGCCCACCTGAGTGGTCATGAACGAGTGGGTGACGTGGTTTTGCTCGAAGTAATCGTTGAGGGCGATCAAGTCCAGACGCAATTCCTCGGGGATGATATAGACCGATGCTCCGCACGTCAGTGCAGGATACATGTCCATTATGCACGCGTCAAAGCCGTAGCTGGCATAGGCAGCCACATTGTGCTCGGCCTGGAGGCTGTAGTAACGCTGGTACCAGTGGCAGAAGGCCACCAGATTGCCGTGGGTCAACTGGCAGCCCTTGGGGATGCCTGTCGAGCCCGAGGTGTAGAGCATGATAAAGAGTTGGTCGGGCTTGATCTCGACTTCGGGAGCCGGCTTGGCTGGTAAGTTGGCTATTTCACTGGTCAGCAGCACCTCACCCTGGTACTCATCGACGATGGTACGCAACTCATCGTCGGCAATCAGGAGTTTGGCACTGGCATCCTGCATCATGAAGTTAAGGCGCTCCTTGGGATAACTGGGATCAAGGGGCTGATAGGCGCAACCGGCCTTGAGCACACCCAGCGACGCGATGACCATCCACTCGCTGCGGGGAATCAACACCGACACGACATCCTCGGTGCCAAGCCCCATATCAGCAATGCGGGCCGCGATGCGGTCACTGATTTCGGCCACCTGAGCATAGGTGTACCGCTTGTCCTTATAGACTACCGCCACATTGTCCGGCGTGGACAGGACCTGACTGTTGAAAAGCGAAACGATGGTCTGGCTGGCATCATAATCAACATCATTGCAGTTGAACGCATCGAGCGCGGCGATCTGGCTGTCGGTGGCCAGAGCGATGTCACACAACTGCTGGCATGAGAGCATGCCCTGGAGCACGGCCTCGTAACTCTCCAGCACCTGGCTGATGATCTCACGGGAGTACTCGTTGGCATTGTACTCGGCCTTGGCATGGAACTGTCCGCCCTGGATGAAGACCTTGAGATAGAAAGAAGCGTCCAGCGTGCTGTTGCCGATGCGGATGGTCCTCATGGGCTTGCCGCCCATGGTCTCGTTGTCGAACAACAGACCGTGCCATGCAAACATTGCATTGCTCTGCAGGTTGAGGTCGGTGACCACATCGCTGTAGGAATAGATGCTGTGGTCGCGGCATCCGCTCATCTGGTCCTGACCACCCTTGAGGAAGTCGAGGACGGTCGTCTTGTCATCAAACTTGGCATAGACCGGGAACGTCTGCACAAACATGCCCGTGGCGTGGGCCAGGCGCTTGTCGGTGCGACCGTGGTAAACGGTGTTGAAAAGCGATTCGTGCTCATTATTGAATTTTGCGAGCAAGAAAGCAAAAGCACTGGTGAACAGACTGCTCTTGAAAACGCCATTATCCTTGCAGAACTGATCGACCTGGGGCATCCCGATGGAGAGAATGCGGACAATGCTATCCTCGCGGTGTTCAGGTTCTTCGAGGTCAGGCATGAATTGCGTGAACGTGTCACTGCAATCAAAGTTGGCGGCATACCAGCGCTTGGCCTCCTCATAGGCGGGCGAATCGGCCAGAGTGGCCTCGTCCTGGGCGGCCTGCATGAGGGTCATTTCCTCGGGGTCGATGGGAAGTCCCTGATAGGCCTTGTCAATGTCACGCAACATGACCTGCATCGAGGTGCCGTCCACAATGATGTGGTGATAATCCAGGAAAAGGTAATAATGATTACCCCCGCGCAGGATATTGACATGGAACAAGCGCCCGCCATTCAGGTCAAAGGGCCTGACCAGCCGGGACTTTTCCTGCTCGATGTCCTGGATGTCCTCGACCTCGAGCGAGAATTGTTCGCTGTCGATGTCGAGCGTCTGCACGGGCTCGCCGTCGTCGGTAATCCCCATGCGGATAAAAAGCGATGGATGTGCCCTGAATGCCGTCTCCACTGCCTTGACCAGCCTGTCGGCATCAAGTGACAAATCGAGTTCATAGATGTAGGGAAGGTTATAAAAGGCTTCGCCTTGATGGCTCATGCACTCGACATAGATGCCATATTGGGATTTGGATAATGGTGCTGATGTCTTCATTTTATTTGATATATACTTGTTATGTTGTTATTACCATTTAATTGAGAGAATCCTGGGATTGACGATCAGGGATACCCAACCCCACCGCAGGGAGTTATTGTTGGATGAGCGCTTGAGTTGCTCCATTGTGTTGGAACCTTTCATCAAGGAGGCGCCAAGCGAAACCTTTACGTCTCTCGAGATAGCATAGGAACCCTGCAACTCAAACTCATAGCCCAGGGTGCGGTCCAAATCTTCCAGTTTGGTGGCAGTAGCCAGGTAATGGCAACTGGCGCTGAGGTCAAGCCCCTTGAGGGGACTGTAACTCAAGTCAATGTAGTTGTTCTGCAGACCAGGGGTGAAACCGCCCATATAGGTGCTCACATAGAAGAAATCCATAGCCCCATAGAACTTGTGATGCGCACCATAGACCGTGCTGAAGCCCCTGATGACCTCATGGCGCATGTAGCCTAAACCGCCCTTAGGCGGGACTGCAAAGTTCTTATCACCACTCAAGTGATCATAACCGACCGTAATGCCATAGTTGGCAGGACGGAATGAGACCTTGGTACTGACCATCCACGCATCGATCTTGATATTGTACTCGTTATGGCCAAACTGGTGGTAATAAGAGACCTCGGCCAACCAGCGCTTGGGGGTGAACTTGACATAGGCACCCGCCAACTGCTGGAACAGGGTGCCGGTGCCGACGTCGGGGTCGGCTTGCATGCCGATGTTCATGAACAGTGCCGAGGCACCCAATGGCAACTTGGGGAAATCATAGTGGTACCACAGGGTGTGCATTGTCTTGTAGGGCTGGGAACCGTTAGTGTACTGGGAAAAGGCAGCAGTCATCACCGCTGCATTCTGATTGTAGGCAAGGATGGCATGTACCTTGTGGCCATGACCTTCATATCCGGTCCTAATCACATCATGGGACAACGAGGCCATAGCCCAGTTATCCGATCCGATGATGCGTTCGTCATCATAGTTGAGCGCTACCCTACCCACCTGGGCAAACAGGCCGTTGCGGGCCGCCAATTTCACCCAGGACTCATACAGGTTGAAACTGCCCTTGCCCTCTTGTCCCCACACGCCAGAGTGCTGGGGAGTGACACGGGCTTCGAGCCAATCACGCTTGAAGTTAATGGCCAGGCGGGTGCGACTCAGCAGGAAATTGGACTTACCGACCTCGGTTATTTCTTCCTCCGCATCGCTGCTGGCCTCGGCAGGCATGCCACCATACCGCGACTCGCCACGTCCCATGAACTGCAAGTCAATCGACAGGTTGTTGGCGGGAGGCGGTACCGTGTCGCCAGCAGGCTGAGCGGCCACCGACAGCCCTATCAGCAAGGACAGAGCGATTGTCTGTAAACACCTCATTTTGAGAAGTATAGCGGATTATCGTTTACTCAAACTCGAATAGGTTGATGAGACCCGTCAACTGGAACACGTTCTTGATGTCGTCGTTGACGTTGCGCAGGGTAACCTTGCCGCCACTGGCCTTGGCCCCCTTGAGGATACCCAGCAGGATGCGCAATCCGCTCGATGCGATATAGTCCAGTTTCTCACACTCGATAATGATGTCACTACCGTCACTCTTGTAGAGGGGTTGCAGCGTCTTTTCTACCTCGATGGCTGCAGCAGTGTCCAACTCGCCCTCCAGTGTGGCGATGATTTTACCTTCAATTTCTTCAATCTTAGTTTTCATTGTCTTCTTATTAATTTATTTGGTTCTTTTTGTAAGTGTCAAGATATTATTCCCTCCCACACGCTCATAGTTGATGGAATCCATCAACTCGCGCACCAGGAAGATGCCAAGGCCGCCAATGGGTCTATCCTCGGCCGATAGCGTGGTATCGACGGCGGCCGCCTTGGTCGGGTCAAAGGACTTGCCCGAATCGATGATGACAAATTTCACCACATCCTGATTGTAATGGGCCTCCACCGCAATATTGCCGGTGATGCCCACAGGATAGGCATAATTCATTGCATTGACGACAGCCTCCTCGACGGCCAGTTTGACCTTAGAGACGGTCGGGGCGTCCACAGGCAACTTGCCCATCACGCCATCGACAAAGCGGTTCAACTCGGGCACCTGTTTCAGGTCATTTTTCAACGACAGGGACTCGACCGCCAGTTTCTCATCACGATTGGGCGTATATCTCAATGCCATCATGGTCAAGTCGTCGCTCTGGGCAGCCCCATCGACAAACTTATTGACCTCGAGACGCATGCCGTGCAGTAAATCTTCCAAGGAAATATTGTCAGTCTGCCTGTTGCGCGAGAGTATCTCCAGCATCCGTTCAATACCGAACTGGCGGTGCTGCTCATCCATGGCCTCGGTCAATCCGTCGGTGTAGAGGAACAGGCATGTGTCATCATCGAGGACTATCTCCTGGACGCTGTACTTGTAATCATTAATCACACCGATAGGGACATTGGCCTCGACAGGCAGCATCTTCACCTCTTTTCCCATCAGCACGGGGACATCATGGCCAGCGTTGCAGTAGCGCAGGCGGCCCGTCGGGAGGTCCAGCACGCCGATGAAGAACGTGACGAACATGTTGGCGGCGTTGTTGCGGCAAGCGGCGTTATTGAGCGAATGCATGATGCGGGCGGGATCGCTCTCGGTCGATGTCAAGGCCGAGAACAGCGCATGCACGACTGCCATCACCAGTGCCGAGGGCACACCCTTGCCACTGACGTCGCCGATGCAGAAGAACAGTTTCTCGTCACGAATCAGGAAATCGTACAGGTCGCCGCCCACCTCGACAGCGGGATCCAGCAGGCCGTGAATGTCAACGTCGTCACGCTTGAGGTCATCGGTGTCGCCTTCGGGCAACATCGACATCTGCAATCCACTGGCAATGCGCAACTCGCTGCTGATGCGCTCCTGCGAGAGGGTAGCATCGTGCAGTTTTCGGGCATTGTTGGCAAACCTGAGAATGATGAACATCAACAGCAGCAATGCTCCCAGCATCGAGAGCAAGACCACCGTCTGCATGCGGTCAAACTTGCCATACACCTCCTTATCATAGCACACTACCGCCAACTGCCAGTGGGGGTCACCCTTCATGTTGTGAAAATAGATGCGGCCGTCACCGTGGTGATTCTCCGACGTGAAGTCGATATAAGGGATGTGCCCGTTGGGGCTCACGTGTGACTCGATTGTGCTGTCGTTAATCAAGCGGACCACCTGCTCGGTGTCGTCAGCATTGGGGTGAGCCTCATTGGGGCGGCAGATCAAGGTGCCGTCTTCGGTGAGCAGCAGGTCAAACGATGAGGGATAGGCATGACGGGCATTGAGCGTGTCGCTGAGCCAGTTGAGCGACAAGTCCATCGCCAGCACACAGGCGAACTCACCCTTCATGTCGGTGACTGGCATCGAGAAACTGGTTATCAGTCCCTCGTCGCTGGCATAGTCCACATAGGGGTCGCTCCAGTGCCCCGAAGAATCGTTCTTGGCCTCCTGGTAAAATTCCATCGTGGTATAATCATGATCGGGACCTGACAATTGCTTGGTCATTATCTGGCCGTCAACCATCTGCGCAAATGGCTCAAACAAGCGTCCCTGTGACGGATAATAGTCAGGCCTGAAGGCCAGTCCGCAACTCAATATGTCGGGATGCATGTCCAGGATGGGCTTCAAGGTGCTATAGGCGGCCTCGGGATCGTCCAGATGGTCCCGCACGTTCCACAGGTGCCCTTTGAGCATCTGCTCGGACGTGTTGAGCATACCCTTGATGAGGATGGCCTTCATCACCATCTCGTTCTCGGCGCGCTTGTCAAGTTCGTCCTCGAGCATGTTGCGCGTGTAGTGGTACTGGAAAATGGAGATGAGTTCCAGCAAAATGGCGGCCGTGATAATAATACCCAGGCTATTCCTTAACTTCGGGGACTTTAAAACTCTTTTTAACCAATCCATCTAATCCTGAGAGCATGCCAATGGGTGAAAAGAAAAAACAATCAGAACCGAATATCCCACTTATTGATATCAATACAGATAATCTTTACTTGCACACACCGAGTTAATATTTACATTTCATATGGCGATGAAATAGATGTTGGCCCGAACCCTGCGGGGCTAATGCGAATCACACGAATTAGTTTGAAATAATTCTCGTAAAATACGTTTTCTTAGCGTAATTAGCATTAAAAAACTCTTTATGCCCAACTGCTATATCATTGCTTTTAATAGATTACTGCAAAAGTAATAATAAATTTTATCCCCATGTCACATAACAGTGAATTTTTCATAGAATAGAATCATTTTTTCCGCAATGCTGTTATGAAAAAATATCCTAAAAATAGCCGTGTGCCACATGATACCCATCGACGGGTCATGCCGCACACGGCCGATTTCATGATAAGCGCTATCGCTCTTGCTGATTACTTCACGATAACCTTCTTGCCATTGTGGATGTAGATGCCAGCAGGCAGGTTGTTGCCGTCAAAGCGCTGACCCATCAGGTTGTAGTAGGCGGCATCGGTAGCGGTAGCAGCCTTCAACTCATCAACGGCCGAGGGGGCGTTGTACATGTAGTTAATCTTGGTCACGGGCAACTCAACGTTGGTGCCACAACCCAGCATAGCGGTAGCATCGGGGAAATCCTCGCCCTGAGCATACTCAATGAAACTGGTCCAGTTGTCGGTATATACCATACCCTGGTTGCGGATACCCGAGGTGTAGAAGGGAGCATAGTCGGTGCCCCAGGTGCAGTTCTCATCGTCCTGAGCGTCAAACACAACGGTCACCAGCAGGCTCTTGCCCGGTGCCACGGCAAAGGGGGTAGTGAGGTCAAAAACGATCTCATGGTCCTCGCCGAAGAACTCAACCATGTCATAGGTCACTTCCTGCTCCAGCACGGGGTCGGCAAAGTCAAAGAACTGCTTCACGCCCTCTACCACCGCAAACTCGGTGGCATCGGTTTCTTCCAGATACAGTTTCACGTCACGGGTGATCACCTCAAAGGCATCCTGGTTGTTGAACTTGAACGAGATGGTCGTGACCTTGGCCTCTTCCTTATCCTGGAGGTCGGCCAGTTCGGTGGCGGTGTAGATCAACTGGGCACCAGTGTGGGCCAAGTAGAAATTGGTGGGAGCCACGCCAAAGTAAGAAGTGTTGTAGAACTCGGTGGGATTGTCAAAGTCGCCCACTTGGATCTCGCCAAAGGCCTCACTCTGGGCCTGTGCACTAAACGTCATTGCAGCCAATGCTGCCAGAATCATGTAAAATTTTTTCATAATAATACTTGAAAACAATTTATAAGTTAATAAAAACACTATAGTCTATAAAATTCATTCATTGCACTTCTCTCGTCCTCAGTCCATCCCAGGAGAAAGAAACATGGTGCAAAATTAGTCAACAATCATTCAAATACCAAATTTTTCCATGGAAAAATCAAGTCTCATCATGACATTAAAGCGCTAAAATTCAAACTCCAGTGTTGTGTTTTTCAAAATGACAGTAGAAAAATGATGCCAAATGGAATTATTTTTCTAATTTTGGCTCATTATATTGCAAAAACCGCATCATGCTATTAAAACAGTAAATAGTAGTGCAACCTGATATGACAGACCACAACAATACATCAACTCCTCATCCCCTGGTATCGATGATACCCGTCGTCGTGCTCATCGGCCTGCTGGCAATCGTCATAGCACTGTTTGGCAGCGACTCCCTGAGTGGCGGCAGCCAGATTTCCCTGCTCATCGCGCTGGCGGTGTGTGTGCTCATCTCGATGACGCGTTACCACACGCCGTGGAAGACCTTTGAGCAACAGATGACCAAGACGCTGGGCGATGTGTCGGTGACCTTGCTCATCCTGTTGACCGTGGGCATGCTCTCGGGGTCATGGATGATCAGCGGCGTTGTGCCCACGCTCATCTACTATGGCGTGCAGGTGCTGTCGCCCCAGTTTTTCCTGGTGAGTGCCTGCGTGATCTGCGCGCTGGTGTCGTTGCTGTCGGGCAGTTCGTGGACGACAATCGCCACCATCGGTGTAGCGCTGCTGGGCATCGGCCAGGCGCTGGGCGTCAGTCAGCCATGGACGGCAGGCGCCATCATCTCGGGGGCCTACTTTGGTGACAAGATGTCACCCTTGAGCGACACGACCATCCTGGCATCATCGGCAGTGAGAGTGGATATATTTGAGCACATCCGTTACATGGTATTAACGACAGCCCCGGCAATCCTCATCACGCTGGTCATCTTCCTGGTAGCCGGCCTGGGCCACGGCAATGACGGGCCCCTACACGTCGAGCAATACACCACGGGGCTTGCCTCGACATTCAACATCTCGCTGTGGACGCTTCTCGTGCCGCTATTGACAGGCATTCTCATCGCCCGCAAGGTGCCCTCGCTGGTCGTGCTGTTCGTGTCGTCGATCATGGCAGGCATCACGGCCATCGTGCTGCAGCCTCACGTCCTGTGCCAGATTGCCGCCGACCCGTCGCTGAGCACTCCGGCCGCCATCTTCAAGGGAATGGCTATCACCTACTATGGTGCCACAGCGGTGCAGACTGGATATGAAGCCCTCAACGACCTGGTCTCGACAGGAGGCATGGCCGGCATGCTCAACACCATCTGGCTCATCATCTGCGCCATGTGCTACGGAGCGGCGATGGTGGCCAGCGGCATGATAGGCAGTATCACGCGGGTCATCATCAAGTGGGTGCGCTCACGCTTGAGCCTGGTGGCATCGACCGTGGGTACCGGCCTGCTGCTCAACCTCACCACGGGCGACCAGTTCATCAGTATCGTGTTGACGGCCGACATGTTCCGTGACGTGTATGACAACGAGGGTTACGAGCCGCGTCTGCTGAGCCGCACCACCGAGGACGCCGCCACAGTCACCTCGGTGCTCGTGCCCTGGAACACCTGCGGCATGACACAGGCCACGGTGCTGGGTGTCCCCACCCTCACCTACCTGCCCTATTGTTTCTTCAATTACCTGAGCCCGCTGGTAACGCTTACCGTTGCCGCCATCGGCTGGAAAATCAAGCGCCGCAAGCCCGCAGGGGAAGCGGTCGCCACCGAGCAGGTTCAGCGCAGCAACCAGTAGGCATTTTCCTTGAGTTTGTTCATCAAGGCCGGTTCGAGATCGGAATGGATTTCTATCCATTGCCGCACTATCGTTGCCGCTTCATCACTCTTGTGACCAGACAACAGTGCCGATAACCAGTATCCGGGGAAGAAGATATCGCCAGTCTGCTGGATTTCCCGCAGTGCGTCAAGGCCCGGGGCTATATAGCGGTTACTGGACGGTTCCCTCGTCGGGTCGTTGAGCAACGCCAGCATGTCGCGTGCCCAGGGCTCGACACGGCGGTTCTCGGCACGGAGCAATTCGCCGAACAGTTGTTGCTGCACCAGCGTGTCGGGGTTGCACGCACGCGAGATATAGTCAAACTCACGCTGCTGGTCGGCATTGTCGAGGCGCTCGCGCTGCCGGGCAATAATCTGTTGCCACCTGCCGGGCTGCACGACAGCGAGATGATAGGCCATGCGCATGTAGTCGCGGCTATTGAGGAATGTGGCGCCCTGATTTTCCCAGATGCCATACAACGTGCTCACGACTTGCGGCGACACGGCACTGAGCGATAGTTGGCGCAACAGCGTCTGGCGCACCGATTGAAGCGCGTGCCGCTGTGACAAGTCAAGCAATTGGCGCTCGGCATCGCCACGCGCCTTGTGATCAAGGCAAGCCATCACGTTGTCGATGTAATTGCAAGTTGTCGAGGCGACCAGTTCGTTTTTCTCATGCTCGAGGAATGTGATGAGCACCTTTGTCAGTTCGCCAGCGGTGATATTGCCCAGATGAAAGTTCTCGTAGAGGTTAAGCACGGCGGCATAGCGGGGCTCATCATTGTCGGCCATCGTTTTCCAGGCTTCGGACATCGTCGAGATGCCCTCACTTCTAAGGTTAAACTGGCCATAGCCCTCGGCGTTGCTGTTGACAAACACGCCATCGTTATAACCCACGTAGAGTATACAGTCGCGGTCGTCCATATAAATGTGCTGCTGGCAAAATTTTCCGTTTTCATCCACATAGCCGATATCAAAGCCCTGCTTCCACACCAGGTTGCGGCCATAGGGGTCGGTCTGACGCACACGGAGGATGTCACTCATGCGGTTGGAATTGATGACAGGCATTCCCTTCTGCTTGACCCACACGTCGCTGAAGGACCGTGCGCTGTGCTCGGGGTTAAATCGGTCCAACTGTTCAACAAGGTCATCCCACGAGGCATTGTCATAGGCATATCGTTCCAGATAGGCCCGGAGCCCGTCACGCAGTGCATCGGCGCCTTTTTCCTTTTCCAGCATATTCATCATGATGGGGGCCTTGTGGTAGATGATGTTGCCATAGAGCAGGCCGGCCTTGTTCAGGTTGTCCAACGGCTGCTGTATGGGGTGCGTCCCCTGGGTGCGGTCGGTCGAGAGGGCCAGGGGATAATGGGTCTTGATGAAGGCCAGGTCATGGTTGATGTCGGGGAATTGCTCACGAGAGATCTTGTCGGCCATGAAGTTGGCAAACACTTCCTTGGTCCACACGTCGTCAAACCAGCGCATGGTCACCAGGTCGCCAAACCACATGTGGGCCGTCTCATGGGCGATGAGATTGAGGCGGGACATCTCTTCGTCGGGCGTCGGCTCGGGGCCCAGAAAGATGCGCCTGTCATTGAACTGGATGCAACCCGGATGCTCCATTCCGCCAAACTGGTAACCTGGCAAGACTACAAAGCCGTAGTGTTCAAAGGGGTATGGAACACCTGTGTATTCTTCCATCCACCGCAAGGAAAGGGCCACCTGGTCAAAGACGATGGGCAATTGTGCCACCTTGGCAGCATCGGTCTCGCGATACAATGCCGTGAGCCAGCGCCCGTCACGCGTGGCCGTCATCTTCTGGAACTTTCCTGCCGTGAACGAGAACAGATAGGTGGGTATCGGTTTCTTGGTGTCGTTGCTGATGCTCACCCAGCCGTCGGGGACAGTCAGGTTGAGGTCGAAGCGGGCCTTCAGATCGGGCTGGTCAAAACAGGGAAAGACACTGCGGGCATGGTCAGGAACAAACAGGGTATAAAGGTAGTCATCGCTGCGATTGAGCGCCTTGTCTCCGCTGAAACCGCACACCGTGACCGAATTACCGCCCTGCACCAGAAATTGAGCGGGAATGATGATATGCTCGTTTCTGAAAACCGTTTGTATTCTCTTGTCATTGACCAGAATTTCTTTAGACAACTGGCTGGCTTCGCCCTGGAAGTCGATTTGCAAATCCTCCTCGCCAGTCCAGTCAAACATCAACGTTTCCTCGAAATAGACGGGCTTGGACTTCTCGGAGGGCACGTTGAATGAGAGGACATACCACACATCACTGATGTGGGACGAACGATACTGCGCCAAGGCCCTCGACACGCCATCCTCGATGGTAACGGCAAGGGAAGTCACTGGAAATTGTGACAAGATGACCAGTAATAAGACAGTTGATAATGTACAGAACTTTTTCATGCCGCTAAGTTACACACAATCACCGAATCACACAACGCCTTGAGCCTTTTTCAACGATAAGGAAGCGCAATAACCTCGACAATCTCACGCCTGAAGCCCAAAACAAAAAAATCCCCGAGGGGCTGTTGGGCCTCTCGGGGAAGACTTATAAATTGATGATGAAAAAATCCGATGGGTATTACATCATGCCGCCCATGCCGCCGCCCATGCCGGGAGCGCCAGCGGGCATTGCGGGCTCGGGCTCCTTCTTGTCGGCGATGACACACTCGGTGGTCAGGAACATGCCGGCGATGCTGGCAGCGTTCTCCAGAGCGATGCGGGCCACCTTGGCGGGATCGATAACACCAGTCTCAAAGAGGTTCTCGAAGGTCTCGGTGCGGGCATTGTAGCCAAAGTCACCCTCGCCTTCCTTCACGCGATTAACGACAACGGCACCCTCCAGGCCTGCGTTGGCAACAATCTGGCGCAGGGGCTCCTCAATAGCGCGCTGGATGATGTGGATACCAGTGGTCTCGTCATCGTTGTCACCCTTCATGCCCTCGAGGGCCTTGAGGCTGCGGATGTAGGCAGTGCCACCGCCGGGAACGATACCCTCGGCAACGGCTGCGCGGGTAGCGCTCAGGGCGTCGTCCACGCGATCCTTCTTCTCCTTCATCTCGACCTCGCTGGGAGCGCCGATGTAGAGGACTGCCACGCCACCCGACAACTTGGCCAGACGCTCCTGCAGTTTCTCCTTGTCATAGGTTGACTTGGTGTTCTCAATCTGGACGCGGATCTGAGCGATGCGGTCGGCAATCATGTCCTTGTTGCCGGCACCGTTGACGATGGTGGTATTCTCCTTGTCGACGGTAACCTTCTCGGCAGTACCTAGCATGTCGAGGGTAGCCTTCTCGAGGGTCAAGCCAGTCTCCTCGCTGATGACGGTGCCACCGGTGAGGATAGCGATATCCTGCAGCATCTCCTTGCGGCGGTCGCCGAAGCCCGGAGCCTTAACAGCGCAAACCTCAAGCGAGCCACGCAGGCGGTTGACTACCAGCGATGCCAGAGCCTCGCCGTCAACGTCCTCGGCGATGATGAGCATGGGGCGGTGAGCCTGCACGGCACCCTGCAACAGGGGCAGAATATCCTTCAAGCCCGAAATCTTCTTGTCGAAGATGAGGATGTAGGGACGCTCCATCTCGCATGCCATCTTGTCGGCATTGGTGACAAAGTAGGGCGAGATATAGCCGCGGTCAAACTGCATACCCTCGACCACGTCAACGCGGGTCTCGGTACCCTTGGCCTCCTCGACGGTGATGACACCGTCCTGTTTTACCTTCTTCATGGCCTCGGCGATGAGTTGGCCGATGGCATCGTCGTTGTTGGCGCTGATGCGTGCCACATTCTCGATCTTGCTGAAGTCGTCACCCACTTCCTTGGCCTGCTCCTTGATGCAAGCGACCACGGTCTTGACGGCCTTGTCGATGCCGCGCTTCACGTCCATGGGATTGGCACCGGCAGCCACGTTCTTGAGGCCCTCGGTGATGATAGCCTGAGCCAGAACGGTTGCAGTGGTGGTGCCGTCACCGGCATCGTCGTTGGTCTTGCTGGCAACTTCCTTGACGAGTTGAGCGCCGATGTTCTGGAATTCATCTTCCAGTTCCACCTCGCGGGCAACGGTCACACCGTCCTTGGTGATGTGGGGTGCGCCATACTTCTTGTCAACAATCACGTTGCGACCCTTGGGGCCCAGCGTCACCTTAACGGCGTCGCTCAACTGGTCAACGCCCTTCTTCAACTCCTCGCGAGCCTTAATATCGAATTTGATTAACTTTGCCATAATTTATTCTTGTCCTTTCTATGATTTATTTCTAATTACTGATTAATCCATCACGATGGCCAGGATGTCGTTCTGACGCATCATCAACAGTTTCTCACCGTCGATCTCAATCTCGTTGCCGGCATACTTGCCATAGAGCACGGTGTCACCGGGCTTGACAATCATTTCCTCGTCCTTGGTGCCGTTGCCTGCTGCACGTACGATACCCTTGAGAGGTTTCTCCTTAGCGCTATCGGGGATGATGATACCGCCAACAACTTCTTCTGCCTTAGCCGGTTCGATGAGAACGCGGTCGTTTAATGGTTTAATAGTCATGATTACTTAGATGTTTTTTTAGTTGTTTATTTTGTTTGATGTTAATTTCACGTCTTGCAAGACTGCAACGAGTGTGCCAACGTCCAAAAAGCGACACGTGTCGGCCATTTTGTCACCCACCCTGCCAAATCAACCGACACACCGTTAACAGGCGCTCCACAACGGCAACAATTGCGGGTAGCAATCGTTAACGAACGGAAATAAATGTTAGACACACCAATATTTTTGGCTGTAACGGGAAAAATGACTAATTTCGCACGCATTTAAACCACATTATCAATTAAGATGAAGATTTTATCAAGAATAGCGCTGGCCGCCGTTGTGGCCATGCTGATGACCGCCTGTGGCGGCAGTGACACGACCTACCAGTACAAGACCCAATACCTGCCGGTGCAACTCGTGGGCAGTGATAAGTGGAGCATCCTCGACGTGAACAGCGGCGAGGTGGTTGCCCGGGACGCATTTGACAACGCACCGTCGCCCATCGTGGCCGACATGTTCTATGTGATGAACCAGCAGGGCAGTTACGACTACTATGACGTGAAGAACGCCACCACGCCCGTCGCTACCGGCTTTGGCAGCGCGACGGCCTTCAGTGACGACGGTGTGGCCGTGTGCAGCCGCATCGGTGAGCCGCTCTGTGTCATTGACCGCAAGGGAACCGTCATCAAGCAGTTGCCCAAGGATATCTCGCAGTGCTCAATGTTCTCCCGCGGCATGGCTGCTATCCAGAACGACAACGGACAGTGGGGTTACATCAACACCAGCGGCGACACGATTATCCCCGTCGTGTATAACAGCGTGAACCTGTTTCTCTATAACGATTACGCGCTGGTCATCGACGACAACCAACCGAACGACTCGGCAGTCAACTTCAGCGTCATTGACAAGAGCGGCAATGTGATGTTCACTGCCAGCAGCACCGAGTACCAGCCCATCCAGCCCTACTACATCAATGGCGTCATGCCCGTCATGAAGGGTGACACCGTCGTGTGCCTCAACGAGAACGGCAAGGAGGTGCCCAATCCCATTGCCGACCAGGAGCAGGTGCAGAAGGCTGGCTATAACGACTATTCCCGCACGCCCAGCGGCGACTACATCGTCTTGAAGGGCAAGAAGACCGGCATGGTCGATAAGTCGGGCAAGTTGCTCATTCCCATCGAGCACGACAACCTCATCGACATCAATGGAGACCGTCTCATTGCCGTGGATGGTGACGTCTATCACATTATCGACCGCACGGGCAAACCCGTGGGCAATGTCAAGTTCAGCAACGCCCACGTGAGTGAGGACAACCCCTATGCCGCCCGCGGATACATCGATACCGACCTGGCTGCCGCCTCGATGATGATGATGTTTGACGAGACATCATGTTGCGGCGCCACCGCATCGACAACACTCATGGACATGAACAGCATGGTGGGCACCGACGCCCTGCCCTATGCCGGCAACAACACCCTGGTGATGCCTCAAGGCCCCTACATCATCCAGTATGTGTTTGACCGCGAAGTGGCCACCGCCAGTGCCGACAGCACCAGCGCCGAGTTTAACTACGACGCCCGCGTCAAGTGTGTCATCATGTCGCTCAACGTGAACCACTGCCCGGCCAACACCGAGGTCGCCATTGTCAACAAGATGGAGAGCCGCCTGGGAACCAAGGGCCTGGTGCTTGCCAGGGACGGCATCTTCTGCAGCGACTACCTGACGGCAATGACCCTGGGCTACGAGAAGGGCATCATCAGTGCCATCTACTACATGCACTTCAACGAGTCGGTGCCTCCCGTCAAGAAGAAAAGAGGCTAAAAATCAGTGATTTAATATCAATTCAAAGTTAACTGTTAACTCAAAATAGAAATGTACTACGTTAAAAAGACTCTGGAAATCTCATCGGCCCACATGCTGTTTCTTGACCATAACAGCAAGTGCGAGAACCTGCATGGCCACAACTGGATCGTGGACGTCTATTGCAAGGCCCGCGAACTGGACGATAACGGCATGGTGACCGATTTCACCACCATAAAGGAGATGGTGCATGGCAAACTCGATCACCGCAACCTCAACGAGGTGCTCGACTTCAATCCCACCGCCGAGAACATCGCGCACTGGATTGTCGAGACCGTGCCCAATTGTTACCGCGCCGACGTGCGCGAGAGCAGCAACAACCTGGCCATCTACGTCAAGGACGAGGACAACGATGTGGAAGGTTAACGAGATCTTCCACTCGCTGCAAGGTGAGGGTTACAACACAGGCACTGCCAGCGTGTTTATCAGGCTGAGCGGGTGCAACCTGCGGTGCGACTTCTGTGACACGCGGCACGAGCCGGGCACGATGATGTCGCTACCAGAAATTGTCGAACGAGTGATGCGCTACCCCAGGGCGCCGCTCGTCGTGCTCACCGGCGGCGAGCCGTCGTTGTGGATCGATGATGACTTTGTGGCGGGTCTCAAGCAATTGACAGGCAAGCGCATCGCTATCGAGACCAATGGCACCCATCCCCTGCCCCACGGCATCGATTGGGTGACGCTCTCGCCCAAGGCGGGCATCGGCGACAGTGGTGACGTGCCTGTGGTGGTCAACAGGTGTGATGAGTTAAAAGTGGTCTATGTGGGCCAAGATTTGGCCCAATACAACAACATCTCGGCCACCTACCGCTACCTGCAGCCCTGCTGGGTGAGCGACGAGGCACAATGCCGCCTCAACACGCAACTCACTGTCCAGGCCGTGCTCGACCACCCCGAGTGGCGCCTCTCGTTACAGACCCACCGCATCCTGGACATAAAATAATCAAAAATCATAAAAACAAGAAATACAAGAAGTACAAACCGCCAATTCACGGCAAGTTGTATCTCTTGTATTTCTTGTTTTCTATATGGGTGCAAGCGGCGGGCTTACTGGCGACCGCTCAGGGTCACCTCGCGGCTGGTCTTGCCGATGAGGCCCTGGAGGACCTTGCCCGGGCCGAGTTCCTCGGCCTCGGTCATGCCGTCGGCAACCATGTTGGCAACGATGTGGCTCCAACGCACGGGAGCGGTCAACTGCTGGAGCAGGTTGGCCTTGATTTCGGCGGGATCGGTGTGAGGCTTAGCGTCCACGTCCTGATAGATGGGGCAACGGGGAGCCGAGAAGTCGGCAGCCTCGATGGCCTCGGCCAGTTCGGCACGGGCAGGCTCCATCAGGGGCGAGTGGAAGGCACCACCCACCTTGAGGGGCAACGCGCGGCGTGCGCCGGCCTCCTTGAATTTCTCACAAGCAGCCTCGATAGCGGCAATCTCGCCCGAGATGACCACCTGACCGGGGCAGTTATAGTTAGCGGGAACACACACGCCGTCGATGGTGGCGCAGATTTCCTCCACCTTCTCGTCGGGCAGGCCGATGATGGCAGCCATCGTCGAGGGAGCGGCCTCACAAGCCTTCTGCATAGCCAGGGCGCGAGCCTCGACCAGTTTCAGACCCTGCTCAAAGGGCAGTGCACCAGCGGCCACCAGTGCCGAGAACTCGCCCAGCGAGTGACCGGCAACCATGTCGGGCTTGAACTCGTCGCCCATGGTGAGCGCGAGGATTACCGAGTGCAGGAACACGGCGGGCTGGGTGACCTTGGTCTGCTTCAGGTCTTCCTCTGTGCCATTAAACATGAGGTCGGTGATGCGGAAACCGAGCACCTCATTGGCTTTTTCAAACAATTCTTTGGCCTGAGCGTTGTTGTCATACAGGTCCTTGCCCATACCGACAAACTGTGCGCCTTGACCGGGGAATACGAATGCTTTCATTGTCTAAATTTAATCTTTATATCGTTAATTATGGAAATTTTTCTGCAAATGCGGCTGCAAAGGTAGTCATTTTTTTAAATAATAGAGAAGATAGAATCATTTTTTTGGCAGTGAAGTACAAGCCAGAGGCTCGTAATACACCGACAATACGGGACCATGGGATTAATAAAGGTACTCGGTGGGGTCGTCGATGCCGGCTTCACGCAGGGCCTGGCGGCGCTCGGTGCAGGTGCCGCAGGTGCCGCAGTGCTTCTCGCCGCCCTTGTAGCACGAGTAGGTCTCGCTGTAGTCCAGTCCCAGGGCCGCTCCATGTCGGGCGATGTCGGCCTTGCTCAGGTCGGTGTAGGGGGCAAAGACCTTGATGCCCTCATAGGTACCCGTCATCATGGCCGTGCTCATGGCCTCGATAAAGGGCGAGCGGCAATCGGGGTAAATCGAGTGGTCGCCGGCGTGGTTGGCAATCATGACGCGCTTGAGGCCGTTGCTCTCGGCAATGCCACAGGCGATAGCCAGCATGATGCCGTTGCGGAAGGGGACCACCGTCGCCTTCATGTTCTCGTCGTTGTAGTTGCCGTCGGGGATGGCGTCGGCACTCTCGAGCAGGGCGCTCTTGAAGTACTTGTGCATGAAATCCAGGGGGATGACCAGGTGCTTGATGCCCAGTCGCTCACAGTGCATGACGGCACAGCGGCGCTCACGGCCGTTCTGGGTGCTGCCGTAGTCAAAGGTGATGGCCATCGCGATCTCGTCCTTGTACTCATAGAGCATCGTTGTCGAGTCCATGCCGCCCGACGTGATGATAACTGCGTCCTTCATGTGATCAATCGTTATGGAAGTTACTGATGAGGCGCTGGCGCACCATGTCCTGGTGCTCGCTGTCGCCATAGTTGGCAAACGGCTTGATGCTGATGCCGCCGCGCGGGTTGAACAGGCCGATGACCTCCAGGTACTTGGGGTCCATCAACTTGACCAAGTCCTTCATGATGATGTTGACGCAATCCTCATGGAAGTCGCCGTGGTTGCGGAAACTGAACAGATACAGTTTCAATGACTTGCTCTCGACCATGCGCACGCGCGGGATGTAATTGATGATGATGCGACCGAAGTCGGGCTGGCCCGTCTTGGGACACAACGAGGTGAACTCGGGGCAATCGAGCGTCACCACATATTCGTTCTCGGGATGCTTGTTCTCGAAGGTCTCGAGCACATCGGGGCGGTAGTCAAACTCATAGGTCGTGCCCTGGTTGCCCAGTAGCGTCACACCCTCGAGTTCCTTTTCGTTTCTTGACATATTCAATTTTCTATTGTAATTTTTTCGGACTGCAAAAGTAGTGCAAACCGACCACAAAAACAAATTTACGGGAGACGATATGCAAGGGAAAGGTTTCCGGTGGCGGGCAGCGGCGGGCTGGTGCCTCGCGCGTTTCCTGCCACCGGAAACCACACGGTTCTTTTAAGGGAAGAACTATAGGGCAAGGCGCAAGCCTAAGCCATTGGCTACATGGCCAGCAGACACATGGTTACGGAACCAAACACGATGGCCGCCTTCAGAATTGAAAAATGCTCCACCACGGAAGGCTCGCTCCTCGCCTGATGCAGGGCCCGTCGGGTTGGTCTGGGCTTCGGCGCTGTACGCTCCATAATAATCGTTACACCATTCCCAGACATTACCGCTCATGTCATACAGGCCCAACTCGTTGGGCGCCTTCTGCCCCACGGGTTTAGTGGTATTAGGTGAATTGTTATTACTATTCCATGCCACATCATTGATGGTGTTGCTGCCGGCATAGGTATATCCATGGCTCATGTTGCCACCACGGGCGGCGAACTCCCACTCGGCCTCGGTGGGCAGGCGGAAAGTCATGCCCGTCATCTGGTTCAGTTGGGTGATGAACTGTTGACAGTCGTTCCAGGAGACACTCTCCACGGGCCTGCTTGTATCACCGGTGTAGAAACTCGGGTTGCTGCCCATCACAACCTCCCACAATGCCTGTGTCACCTCGGTCTCACCGATGCTGTATGACGACAGCGTCACTTGATGGGCAGGCAAGGCGCTCTCCTCTTCGCTACTAGGAGTCTCTCCAGTAAATCCCATTGTGAAGGTACCACCGGTAACAGGCACCATCTTGAAGGTCACACCACCGATGGTGAAAGAATTCCCGGTCCAACTGCCACTCAACAGGTAGTCGATCAGGGTGGTCACGTCGCTGATGTTCACGCCGCCATCCTGGTTACAGTCAGCATTGGTGAGAATGATAGCCGAGGCATTTCCGCTCAGCAGGTAGTCGATCAGGGCCGTCACGTCGCTGATGTTCACGCTGCCATCGGCATTCACATCTCCTCGCTTCTCAATAGTGCGAATGGTGAGATTGTCCACGGCAAAGTAGTCACCCGTGGGGTTGACGCTGCTGTCCTTGGTATAGCGCCACGTGAGCGTATGGGTGCCGGGCGTGACATCCATCGTATAGGTCTCCCAGTCGTTCTGACGCGCGCCGTAAGCAAACTGGCTCACGCCATCGACGAGGAACTCACACATGTCCCAGAAAGTGCTCGTGCCCTCGCCCCAGGCCTTGAAATCAAAGGAGAGTCTGGACAAAAGGGTAACCTTAACGATCGTGGACATCTCAGACGTACTGCTGGCCACACCGGCATTGCCCGACTGGGCGTAGGTGCGGCCGCCCTCGGTCACCTCGGTCCAGGGATAGGCGCCGAGGGACGTGACAGTCAAGGCGCCGTCGCTGACCGCTTCACTGAGGTCGGCACCCAAACAGACATTGTCCACGGCAAAGTAGTCTCCCGTGGGGTTGACGCTGCTGTCCTTGGTATATTGCCACGTGAGCGTGTGGGTGCCTGCTGTCAAAAGCACGGAATAGGTCTCCCAATCGTTCTGACGGGCACCGTAAGCAAACTGGGTCACGCCATCGACGAGGAACTCACACTTGTCAAAGATTGCGCCCTCGCCCCAGGCCTTGAAATCAAAAAAGAGCGTCATGGGACTGCTCAATGTCACTGTGGCAGCCAATACCGATGAACTGCTGGCCACGCCGGCATTGCCCGATTGGGCAAAGGTGCGGCCGTCCTCGGTCACCACCGTCCAGGGATAGTCGCCATTAGAAACGAAGTAGATGGTACCACCCTCGATGTTGAGGGCGCTACTCAACGCATCACCCGATACATCGGCGAATCCCTCTACATGTGTGAACTTGTTCCAGTAATTGGTATTCTGATAGGCATTAAGAGCACTCGAGGGAACATGCAGCGTGGCAGTGGCATAGGTACTCTCTTCAAACATCGGCTCCTCGAACTTCCAAGCCTCGAGGCTGCGGCAGGTAATGTCCGTCAGACTGGTACAGCCCTTGAAGATGTTCACACTCCAGCGACTAGAATCATTGAAACGGCAGTTCTCACCCAGGTCAACAGATGTGAGCGCCGAACAGTAAGCGAATGCCAGACCACCCACATAGGTCACTGAATTGGGAATAACCACTTCGGTCAAGGAGGAACAATTCACAAAAGCACAACTACCAATGTTGGTCACCGTGTTAGGAATGGTCACGCTGGCCATGGCGCTGCAGCCCGAGAATGCATTCTCGCCGATTGTCACGACATTCTCATTGATGGTAATTCTTGTAATCTTGTCACAATTCTCGAAGGCTCCCTCTCCAATCTCGGTGACTTGATAGGTGGTACCTTCATTGGTAACAGTACCATAGATTTCATAAGAGCCAGAAGGTGATGCCAGCACGTGACCAACAACCTTGGCCGTGGTGCTGCTGGTGATGACATACTGCAGATTGTAAGCAGTGAAGTCATAAGTGTCGGCGGCGCTGGCACCGAGCGCGCACGTTAACCACACCACTAGGGCGGTTAACAGATGGAGGTAATTCTTGTCCATAGTCGATCAATTTAAAAAGTTAATAATTATAAATCTTTTTTTGTCAAATCCATTCATGGGGGCTACCGTAGGCAGATAGGTACAACTTTCAGTAAAAAGTGAAACTATGTGGCAAAAATACTGGAAATAATAATAAAAAGCAAGTTTTTTTCTCAATAAATCATCAAAAAAATAGGCGACAATATAGATGTTGGCCCGAACCCAGCAGGGCTAATGCGAACCTTTAGTTCGGCGAAGCCAATTACACGAATTAGTTGTGAATATTTTTCAGTATCAGTTCAGCGAATCATTTCAAACTCAACCTCACGCAAAGTCGCAAAGACGCTAAGTTGTTGTTTTTTAAGATATTTATAAAACATCCCACTCCTATCATAATTGCATGAATGCTGACTTATAATTGTTATAATAGTCATTGAAATGATTATCCAAGTGATTGATTATTATATACTTAGCGCCTTAGCGACTTTGCGTGAATTTGTGATTACGCGTTTGGGGGAATAGTTATATTTTACGTGAAATACGTTTTCAATAGTGAAATCAGCATTAAAACCAATGATGGGCCAACTGCTATATCGTTCCCGAAAATTATCGACATTCATTCAGCAGGTCGAGGGCATAACGTGCTGCCGACTGCCCCATGGGCGTCATCTCGTCGAGGCTGCTCAATGCCTTGAGCCTGACGGCCTCGTCAATGTCATCGCTGCAATTGGTGAGCAGATGGCGGCTGTAGGCGACGGTGAACTCGGGATGGCCCTGGAAGGTAACCACTTGATTACCTATCCTGTAGGACTCGTTGCGGCAGAAGTCGCTGGTGGCGCACAGCACGGCTTCGGGCGGCAAGGCCGTCACCTGGTCATGGTGACTGTAGAGCAAGCGCATCTGGCCCTCGGGGAAATAGTTTTTCATCTTCTCATCGACCACACTCGAGGCACGGATGCCAGCGCCGAAGCCGCCATCATACTTCTTGACTTCACCACCCAGCGCACGCGCAATCACCTGATGGCCAAAGCAAACGCCCATCAGTCTGGCACCACGGCTGTAGGCCTGCCTAATCCATTGCACCAGCGACAGGATCCACGGCTTGTCATCGTAGGCCGAATCCAGGCTGCCAGGCACCAGGTAGATCTCGTCAGCATTGATCGTGGCCGGCAACTCTCCCTGCCACGTCTGGTAGATATTATAAGATGCCTCGACACCTATCGAAGCAAACAGGTCCATGAACAGCGACTCATAGTTAGGGATAAATTCGGGCAACCGTCCAGGGAAGGTGTCACACAACAGGATGTTGATGCAGCGAGGCGTCATAACTCGTCGATTTCCTCGCCCGTGCGTTCCATGATGCTGGCGGCCAGGCCGTCGGCCGTCTGGATGATGGTCACCAGGGGATAGAGTTTGCGGGCTGCGTCATAGTTGCGCACGTCCTCATAACTGTTCTGGTTCACGCCCCAGGCGCCCATGTGCCAGCGGATGGCGAGCATCTCGTCATCGTCAAGGGGCAGACCGCTGCACAGCAGCAGGGCGAGCGACTTCTCGCCGTGGCCCATCGGGAAATTCTTGTAGGTAATCTTGTAGCCCTCGGCATCTTCCCAGATGCCCAGCGCGTTCTTGCGCTTCTTGACCGAGCGCTTGTAGATGTCACACTTGCACACGTCGTGCAACAGGCTGGCCAGGATGATGCTGTCGCGCTTCACCTCATGCTCCAGGCTGGGCTCGATGGGCTTCATCGCTTCCCAGATGGCCAGCGCCGCCTTGCAGGTGTTGAGCGAGTGCTGGGCAAGACCGCCCTCGGTATTCAGGTGATGGCCTGCCGAGGCGGGAGCGGTGAAAAAGCCCCATGACTCCAGGTCGCCTATCACGTCCTCGATGCCCTCGCGCCCGGTGGAACGCAACAACTCGAGGATTTCTTCTTTACAGTTCTTATCGCTGGTTTTCATGTGATTTGCTTTAGTTTAAGTTTTTAGTTTTTAGTTTTAAGTTTTAAGTAATGTTACTATCGCCTTCTATAACTTCTAACTTCTAACTTCTAACTCCTAATTTCTTACTTTTAACTCTTCCTGTAGCCATGCTCACGGCGATACTTGCGCACGTCGCGGAACAGGTCGGTAGCATAGACGAAGTTGTTCAAGTCGTCGTTTTCCACATCATAGATCTCGTCCTTGTTGCCGATCCATCCCACATGTCCCTTGTTGATAAACACGATGTTCTCGCCGATTCCCATCACCGAGTTCATGTCGTGGGTGTTGATGATGGTGGTGATACCAAACTCGTGGGTGATGTCGCTCAAGAGTTCGTCGATGACAATCGACGTCTTGGGGTCAAGGCCCGAGTTGGGCTCGTCACAGAAGAGGTACTTGGGATTCAACGCGATGGCGCGGGCGATGGCACACCGCTTCTGCATGCCGCCCGACAATTCGCTGGGAAACTTGTTCTCGCTGCCGGTGAGGTTCACGCGGTCGATGCAGAACTGTGCCCGGTCACGCATTTCGCCGGTACTCATCTTGCCAAACATCACCAGCGGGAACATCACGTTGCCCATCACGGTCTCGCTATCGAACAAAGCAGAGCCCTGGAAGAGCATGCCTATCTCCTTGCGCAACTCCTTGCGCTGCTTGCGGTCCATGCGCGTGATGTCACGCCCGTCATACTCGATGGAGCCCTCATCGGGGTCAAACAGGCCCACGATGTTCTTGATCAACACCGTCTTGCCCGATCCCGACTGTCCGATGATGAGGTTTGTCTTGCCGTCATACAACTTGCAACTCACGTCGAACAAGACCTGACGTGTGCCACCATCCTCCTTGAATGATTTGGATATATGCTTAACTTCGATCATGGCTCTACAGTAATAACAGGGTTAAAATGACGTCGGCGACAAGAATCATAATATTGCTCATCACCACGGTGTCGGTACTGGCCTGTCCCACCTCGACCGATCCACCCTGCACCGTGTAGCCATAGTAGCAGGCTATGGTGGACATGAGGAAGGCAAAAAACAGCGACTTGATCAACGCAAACCACACATACCACTCGATGAACAGGGACTGCACACCGAAGAGGTAGGTGTCTGGCTCGACAATGCCCGTGATGATGCAGATGAGCCATCCGCCAAACAGGCTGGTAGCCATACAGATAATCACCAGAAACGGCAAGATGGTGATCAGTGCCAGAATCTTGGGGGCGGCCAGGAAGTTAGCGCTGTTGATGCCCATGATGTCGAGAGCGTCGATCTGCTCGGTTGCACGCATGGTGCCTATCTCGCTGGCGATGTTGGACCCGATCTTTCCCGACAGAATCAGGCACAGGATTGTCGATGAGAACTCCAGCAGGATAATCTCACGCGTCGTCAATCCCACCGTGTAACGCGGCAACAGCGGATTGGAGATATTGAGTTTGATCAGGATGGTACACAGTGAGCCGATGAACAGCGACACAATGATAATCAGGGGAATTGAGTCAATGCCCAATTTATAAATCTCGTTGAGGTAGCGCTTGAAAAAGACTTTCCACTTGTCGGGGATGGCAATGACCCTCCACATGAACATGCAGTAGTCTCCAAACTTGTCCAGCATTTTAGTCAGTAACATACTTTTCTATTTTTTCAACCTGCAAAGGTAATAAAAACTATTCAGTCTTCGATTCAGCGGCATCAGTTTTTAGTCATCGAGACCTAGAAACCATAACATTGAACCGCAATTGTCATCTGCAGCCCCTCCCACCCTACAGGAGTGAACTCTCGTCAATGAGGTTGTTGAGCATAGCATAGACAGTGAGGCCGGCGACGCTCTTGATGCCGGTCTTGTGGGTGATGTTCTTGCGGTGGCTGATGACCGTGTGGACGCTCACGTTGAGGGCATCGGCAATCTCCTTATTGGTCTTGCCCTGTGCCAGTTGCACGAGCACTGCGGTCTCGCGCTTGGTGAGTTCATAGTTGCTCCTGCCCGCATCGGCCTCGCCGGGCGATGCCTGAGCCAGCGTCTCGATGATCACGGCGCGGCTGTCGCGGATGTCAACCACGCCGTCATACTGCTTGAGGCGGTCGTGTTCCACATATTGATAGACCAGCGCTACCAGCGCCATCGTTCCCTCATTGCGCAAGCGGGACACATGCTCGACGAGCGTGGGATTGATCAGCACAATATCAGGATGCACGGCCACCAGTCTCTCGACCAGATGGTCGGTGCTCATCTCGGGCTCCAGAACCTTGAAGCGGATCTGCCCCTCGAGGATGGACTTGAGGCCCTCGATGATGAGTTCTGAGGGCTCGACGATCAATAACCGCTGTTTCATGACAAGATGGCTTTTTCGAGATGCTTAACCAGCGGCACCATAATCTTTTCCTCAATGAAGGTGTGCTTCTTGAGGTCCTCACTCAGGCGCAGGATGTCATAGACCACATCCAGCACGTTATCGTCATCGACCTGGGGCGGCAGGTACTTGAACACGATGTTCAACAGGTCGTCGAGTTTGCCCTCGATGTCGCTGTGGGTTTGCAGGAACTCGCCGATGCTATAAGTCTTGTCCCGTTCGCCCGTCATCAGAGCGCGTATGTGGGGGAACACCTCGATTTCCTCATGCCGGAAGTGGGTAATGACTTCCTGCTTGTACTCCTGGAAGAAACTGATAAACACCTGCCCGATGCGGCCATTCAACTTCTGGGCGATGGCATCGAGGTGACGCTCGATGTGAGGCAGGCGCTTGTCCACATAATACTTGTGTGACTTCTCCAGGTAGGGCACCAGCCCGGTCATGTCGGTACCCAGGATGGTGGCCGTCGAGGGCACATAGTTATTGAAGGTATAGACGTTGCAGATGAGCAGGAAGAAGTCGGTGTCAACCCCACTGTCCTGACACACGTCGTCTATCGACCGGTCACCAAACCCCAGTGAGAGGCCCAGGCGGGTCAACAGCGTCAATAACGACGGGTGGGCGGTAATCAGGTCACTCAAGCGGGTTTCGCTGGAAAAAAGTCGCGATTTCATATTTTGTTTCATGTTTTGATGTTTCTATTATTCGGGATTGTCATGAATGATCCATCAGCACACTAGACGCGCTTGATGATGTGCGAGACCACGCCCCAAACCTCAAAATTGCTGTCCTCGCTCACGCGCAATTCCGGAAAACTGGCATTGGCTGGGGTGAGAAACAGGCCTTCCTCACGGATGCTGAGCCGCTTGACCGTGAAATCGCCATCGATAAAACAAACGGCGATGCTGCCGTCATGAGGCGTGAGTGTCCTGTCGATGATGAGCAGGTCACCCTCGTTGATACCCGCATCGACCATCGAATCGCCAATCACGCGCGCACAGAAGGTCGCTGCCGGGTTGGTGATGAGGGCGCGGTTCAAGTCGATGGTGTCGGCATATTCCCCCTGGGCTGGACTAGGAAAGCCAGCCTGGACCCGGGTCTCAAAAAATTGGAGTCCAGAGGTCTTTTCGTCCGAGGCGGCAACTGCAGATATTTTGATCTGGTTATTCATTCTATACTTTTACAATCAATCCGTCATAAGCCAGTTCCACGCCCGCAGGAAGCATCGACGGCGAGTCGGCATGCAGCCCCATGCGGTCGCTCATGTGGATCAGATAGGCCCGGCCCGGCTCGACACGCTCGATGACCGCCAACGTCTCGTCAAGGCACATGTGGGACAAGTGCTGGCCGGTTCTCAACGAGTTGATAACCAGCAAGGGAATGCCTTTCAGGCTGTCGATGACATCGTCGGCAATGGTCTTGGCGTCGGTGATATAGGCCAGCGGGCCGATGCGGAAACCCAGGATGGGCAGTTTGTAATGCATGACGGGGAGAGGTTGCACACGCACCCCCTCGACGAGAAACGGCTTGTCGTCGATGACATGCTCCTCAAACCGCGGCACACCGGGATAAGGATTCTCGGCAAAGCAGTAAGGGATGCGTCGGTGCAGGTTTTCAAGCACATCGGCGCGGGCATACATCGGGAAAGGCCGCTCGAAGCAGTAGGAGCGCAGGTCGTCAATGCCAGCCACGTGATCATAATGGATGTGGGTGAGCAACACAGCATCGAGGTTGTCGTCGCTGGCGCGGAGCATCTGGGCACGGAAATCGGGACCGCAATCGATGAGGATGCGGGCGCCCTGATAGCGCACGATGGCCGATGTGCGCAACCGCTTGTCACGCGGGTCGGCACTCATGCACACGGGGCAATGACACCTCACCATGGGCACACCCGTGGAGGTTCCGGTGCCTAAAAACTCTATTTCAAGCGTCGTCGGTTCCATTATCTCTTGAATTGACTGAGCAGGCCGTCAACAAAATACAGGTAAGACCCGCCATCATAGTACCAATACTCACGCATGCCAGCCTGGTCGGGACGCTCATTGACGGCTCGTGGACTGCCCAGCGACAGGCGGCATTCCTCCTTGGTCATCCCCACAACGACCTGGGCCCGAGTGATAAGTTCCCAGTTGGCCTCGCTGATAGCCGGATAGGCCAGGTGGGGGTCGGTCACCGTGAAGAGAGCGTCAAAGTCGCGTCCGTGCATGGTCGAGGCATTGTCGCTCATCCACAGCATGGCCCGCTCGCGGCTGTCGGCTGTGGTAAAGAGCACCCTCAATGGCATCACGGCATTTCCCGGCATCACACTATCGATGTGCACCTTGATAAAGTGACGCCCTTTCATCATCTGCTCGCTCTGGCGGTCATACCAGATGGAAGTGCGGATGTAGTAATCCTTGCCCGTGACCTGACGGGAAATGTGATCCACCAGGTCAAGGTCAATGAGCATCGGGATGGTAAAGCCGGGATGGAACTCATCGATGGTCTTTCCCGAGCGGTAAACATAGGTGCGAGAGGTCGACTGGTCATTAAACATCAGGTTAACCGTCTGCCGGTTATCATAGATGCCGCCTGTGGTATAGCCAGAATAGGCCAACACATGCCCCGACAGGTTCACCGTGTCGATGTCATAGTCACTCGACCTGGCAAACAGCAGCCTCACCTGATCATCGGCCACCCAGAATCGCTTGCCCTGTCTCCAGTTAGGCACCGAATCGACATAGGCGTCAATCGTCACCACGGGCTGGTGATTGGCCGACTGCTCGATGACACGGCGCACATCCTTGTCGGTGACCCGTTCGGTCACTTCGATTCCAGTGCCGCACGACGCCATGAGCACGCACAACGCCACGACCGGCAGGCAATGACGTCGCGGGGCAATGAATGACGACAGGGACATCAACATTTCTTGACGCTAAAAATCAATGGTCTCTCTGCTTTTGCTCATTACTCAGAGCGACATCAATAGATCTGGTTACTGCCTGAATGCCTACCGAGCCGTTCAGCACATCAGCAGAAACCCCGCTGACAATAGTGTCCTTGGGTAAGCCTTTGCTCAATTCCACAGCAGCGATGATTTCCATCGCTTGGGTACGGGCTTCCTTCAAGGTATTCCTGAAGGCAGCGATTGCAGCGGTATCGCCAGTGGCCAGGACCTTGGCCTCCTTGTCAAGGATTGAATCATTCAGTGCAAGCACGGCTGCTGTATCCTGCTTCTGATAGGATTCGCTGAGTTGTTGAGCCAATTGTTCGGCTTGGGCCTTATACTCGTTGACGGTACCATTGGTACATGCCATCAATGAGACAGCCATTGTAGCAATAAATACTAATTTCTTCATTTTCTTATTTATAATCAGTTTTATAGTTATCAATCATCACTCCATGGCAGCCATTGCCTGGCGCAAGGCTGTCGCCAACTGGTCGGGGCACGACGTGTTCTTGTAGCCGCAACGGATGCCTTGCAGTTTGCTCACGGCATCGGCCGCCTTCATTCCTCTCACCAGCGTGGAAATTCCTTGCAGATTACCATGGCAGCCGCCATAGAACTGCACATTGCTGATCACGCCATTGTCATCAATCTCCAGATCAATCTGGGAAGAGCATGTGCCTTGTGTCTGATAAGAATATCTCATAATTCAATTAAAACGAATTCAGTCTTTAATCAAGTCCATAAAAGCCTGTAAATCAATAATCTTCAGTTGATTACTATCATATTCCAGCACTTCTTGTTCACTCAACTTGTCGAGCGAGGCAATGAGCGTGGTGCGCTGCGTGCCCAGCAGGGCACACAAGTCCTTCTGCTTGTAGCGTAGCATCACGTCGGTCGCGCCTGGCATTGTCAATGAGTCGATGAGCATCAACAGGCGCTCGACAACCGAGCCGTCCTTGACGCCAAGCGTGGTTGCCGTGCCGCGCTGGCTGCCCGTGGACAGATAATTGAGGATATTGAACAAGAACACTTTATCATAGTTGACCATCTTCACATAGTCACTCTTGAGCAACTGTAGAATCCCACAAGGGCCACTGGCTACAGCACTGAACGGATAGACGGTCTCGCGGCCGAAAAGATATTCGGCGGCCAGCACATGAGGAGCGGTCACGGTTTGGACGTGACTGACTTTCAAGTGACTGTAAGGAGTTTCCAGCCGCACCTTGCCGGAGACGATAAACTTGATGTGGGTGCAGTTATCACCCACCGACAGCACCTGTTCACCATCACGATACTTCAGGAAGTGAAACGGCAATTTCTCTACCAGAGCCGTGATTTTCTCGGCGCTGACGCCTTGAAACAGCGGCAACCGCATCAATTGATGGTACATACTGTTCATATCATCTAATCAGGCAATAATAATATCATTTCAAGCACTTGATGACCTGCTCGATAGTGAGGGTCTGTTGCTCGCCGGTTGACATGTTCTTGAGCGCGATGGTAGCATTCTGCACTTCGTCGGCACCCACGATGGCCACATAAGGGATTTTCCTGTCGTTGGCATAGTTCATCTGCTTCTTCATCTTGGCGCTGTCGGGATACAATTCAGCACTGATGCCAGCGCGGCGCAGGGCCATGATGTGACCCAGCGATGCCGAAGCCTCCTGCTCGCCAAAGTTGACAAACATCACCCTTGCAGTCGCCATGGTGTCGGCAGGATAAAGGTCGAGCGCATTGAGCACATCATAGATGCGGTCGGCGCCGAAACTGATGCCCACACCCGACAAGCCCGGCATGCCGAACACACCGGTCAGGTTGTCATAGCGGCCACCGCCAGTGATGCTGCCAATGGCCACATCGAGAGCCTTGACCTCAAGGATGGTGCCCGTGTAGTAGTTCAGGCCACGGGCCAGCGAGACGTCAAGTTCCACCCTAGCACGGGTGCCCAGGCTTGAAACGTGGTCGAGCACATAGCGCATCTCCTCAATGCCCTTCATGCCCACCTCGCTACTTGCCAGCATGGCAGCCAGTGCCGTGAGGCGCTCATCGTTGGTACCATCCAGGCCCAACAGGGGCTGCAAGGTAGCAATAGCCTTGTCGTCAAGACCTTTCTCCCGCAACTCGGCATTCACGTTGTCGATACCGATTTTGTCAAGTTTATCGATAGCGACGGTGATATCGACTATCTTGTCGGCCGCTCCAATGATCTCGGCGATGCCGCTCAGTATCTTGCGGTTATTCAACTTGATGGCGACGTTGATGTTGAATCGGTTAAACACCTCGTCAATCATGGTCACCAGTTCCACCTCGTTGAGCAGTGAGTCACTGCCCACGATGTCGGCATCACACTGGTAAAACTCGCGATAACGGCCCTTCTGGGGACGGTCGGCACGCCACACGGGCTGCACCTGGTAGCGCTTGAACGGCATCTGCAGGTCATTGCGGTGCTGCACCACATATCGTGCAAAAGGCACCGTCAGGTCATAACGCAACCCCTTCTCGCTGATTTTGGTGGTCAGGTGCAAGGAGTCGTGAGCAGCCAGCAGGTCATCGGGGGCATCCTTGAGGTAGTCCCCACTGTTGAGGATCTTGAACAACAGTTTGTCGCCCTCCTCACCATACTTGCCCATCAACGTTGACAGGTTCTCGATAGCGGGGGTCTCAATCTGCTGGAAGCCGTAGAGCAGGAATACGTCCTTGATGGTGTTGAATATATAGTTGCGGCGCGCCATCTCGAT